>Ga0181538_10001647_pt1 | contig 24524 bp, 22 predicted proteins | sample PEATcosm2014_Bin_40_FD_119773 | JGI IMG/M metagenome (GOLD analysis project Ga0181538, IMG submission 119773) | Peatland microbial communities from MTU Mesocosm Facility, Houghton, MI, USA - PEATcosm2014_Bin23_30_metaG | ecosystem: Environmental > Terrestrial > Soil > Wetlands > Peat | place... | reverse complement strand
TTAGCGTTAGAATATTGCATTGGGTGACCTGGAAGGGCGCCCACATCGGGAAAGTGTATGATTTCGAACGACCGTTCATCGCCTTATGGCAACCGTGCCTACGGAGACCGCCCGCATGGTGATCGTCCTTTTGGTCCTCCCAAGCCTCCCGTCAACGAGGATACGCTGAAGTCCGCCAAGATTCAAATCGAGCGAAAGACCTTTGTCCTCGCCCTGAAAGAGAATCCGCGCGGACGCTTCCTGCGCATCACTGAGGATGTCGGGGGGCGGCGTGATACCATCATCATTCCCGCTCCGGGTTTGGAAGAGTTCCGAGCGTTGTTGGACGAGATGGTTAAAGCATCCGCCGAAACACCGCCCAAGGCCGAGCCGGGCCCGGAATAGTCTCGTTTCGTCCGGGTCCGGGTTGCCGACCTCAGGTTGCGGCTTTTGGAAACCTCACGTGCGGCTCATGCCTTGGCGGCGGCGCTCTTTCGCATTTTGACTCGCGGCGCGTCACCCCAGAGCGTTTCCAGATCGTATTTCTCCCGCACGTCCTTGCGCATCACATGGACGATCACATCGAAGTAGTCCAGCACCACCCAGGCGGCATGGAAGGTCCCATCGATCGCGTTGGGCCGTAGATCATGGTTCTCCTTCAGTTCGTCCACAATCTCATCCACAATCGCCCGCAGGTGCGGCTCGCTCGTGCCCGTCACGATCACGAAGTAGTCCGTGACCGACGACAGCTCACGCACATCAAGGATGATAATGTCTTCCGCCTTCTTGTTGTCCGCCAGTTCGCGGCAGAGCAACGCCAGTTTTCTCGAATCCATCTCGTGCAATAATGGCCCAGGCCGGTTCAAAGATAAAGCCGATTATTGCGAATCATCTCGGCCACCGTTTCCGGCACCAGGTGATCAATGGGTAGGCCCGCTTTCACCCTCGCGCGGATCTGCGATGAGGAAACCCCCAGCGGAAAGCCCGCCAGCCACCGCCCGCGAAATGGTGCGGGAAACGGCTGCTCCGCCTGCCCGGGCCGGGGAATGGCCACAAACTCGACCAACTGTGCCAGCTCCTGGGCCGCGCGCCACTTCGGCAACTGCGCTAGGTGATCCGCGCCAATCAAGTAGAAGATCTGCGCCTCAGGAAAGCGGCCCGCGTAATCGCGCACGGTGTCGATGGTGTATGAAACGCCGCCACGACGGATCTCCTGCTCTTCGATCTCGCACCAAGTCTTGCCCGCCAACGCCAGGCGCAGCAGGCGCAGACGCTCCGGCGCCGGGGTCGGCTGGCTGTCCGGCTTGAAGGGTGACTGCGCCGCCGGGATGAAGAACAGCCGTGCCAGGTCCAGTTCCTCCCGCGCCGCCTGCGCGACCAACAGGTGGCCCAGGTGGATGGGATCAAATGAACCGCCAAATAGACCGATACGCTGCATTTTGTGTCCTGTAACCTGACTCAACAGCACTGCTTGATGCCCTTGAATCGTTTCTCCGCGACTTCGACATAGAGCCGCACGTTCGCCTGGCGCGCATGGCTTGCGTCTTTTTCGGCAAGGCAGCCGGTTTTGCCATGCTCGCACGCGCACAGAGTTGCGACCTGGCGCGCCCGATCCATTTCGGCCTCGCCTGACAACTCCTTGGCGAGCGCAAACGCCACCGTCGCCACTCCTGCCAGGCGAAACGGCCGGAATTCGGCCACCGCATAATCCGGCAGCCATACCGGCTCCGTCTCGCGCAGCACCGCCGGCTTGCGCCGCGACAGCAACAGGACCCACTCACGCACGCTGAGCAGCACAATCGCAGTGACCAGCAGCAAGAACCCACCGGCCACCGCCGCATCGAGGAGGTTATTGAACCGCAGAACTCCATTCGTCTGGATCGCCTTCTCCGCCTGCTCGATGGCCGTCGCGTCACTCGTCGTTTTCGCTGCCGCCAACGCGCGCTCCAGCGCCGGAATCTTCCCGTACAGGACCTGCGCTTGCGCCAGGAATCCAATGCGCGAGTCCGCATTCCATATCTTTTGCACCCCCGCCGTCACGGTCACCGCCAGCAGCCACACCAGCGGCACCAGGGTTATCAGCGCGAGCGCCGGCCCCCTGACTTTAGACTTTAGACTCTGGACTTTAGACTCTGCTTGGAGGGCCATTTTCAGAATAATCGTCGTCCCCAGACAAAGACCGATAGCGGCCAGCATCTGGTTGGCGATGCCGAACAGCGGCCACAGCGAATTGATGCCCCCCAGCGGATCGCGCACCCCTTGAATAAGGAAGTACCCCCAACCGCTGACCAGCAGCACGCTGGCCAGCACGTTGGCGCCCGTGTTCTTCGTTTCGCCCAGCGGTTTCCACAGGGCGCCCATGGCATCCTGGAGCAGGTAGCGCCCCACGCGCGTGCCGGCGTCGATCGTCGTCAGGATGAACAGCGCCTCAAACATTATGGCGAAGTGATACCACAGGTCCAGCCAGCGGCCCCGCGTTACACCGGAGAATATAGTGGCCATGCCCGCCGCCAGCGTGGCGGCGCCACCCGTGCGGCTAAAAAGGGTCTTCTCATTAACCTGCGCCGCCAGCCGGTCCAGGGCGTCTGCGCTCACCACCAGGTCCGACCCCGTGGCCCCAAGCCGCTCCGTGATGCTAGCCGCCCGGGCGGCGGAATCCGCGCCGACGCTCGGGACGTTCATGCCGAAATACACACCCGGGTCCATTGTGCACGCGGCAATCAGGGCCATGATCGCTACCAGCGACTCCAGGCACATCGCGCCATAACCCACCGGCCGCGCGTACGACTCGCGGGTCAGCATCTTGGGCGTCGTGCCGCTGGAGATCAGCGTATGGAAGCCCGAGATTGCGCCGCAGGCAATGGTGATAAAACAGAACGGAAACACCTTGCCCGCAATGACCAGCCCGGACCCGTCCACGAACCGGCTGATGGCCGGCATCCTCAGGTTCGGCAGCACGATAAATATCCCGAACGCCAAGGCAAAGATCGTGCCCAGTTTCATGAACGTGCTCAGATAGCCGCGCGGCGCCAGCAGCAGCCACACCGGCAACACGCTCGCCGCCAGGCCGTAAAGAATAATCGCCCACGCCAGCGTGATGTCCCGCAACCCGAACAGCCGGCCCAGCTCGGGACTCTGATGAATCAACTTGCCGCCCCACACCGCCAGCATCAGGCAGACCACCCCGATCACCGAAGCCTCCCTCACCTTGCCCACCCGCCCGAACCGCAGGTAGCAGCCCATGAACATCGCAATCGGGATCGTCGAGCCGACCGTGAACAAGCCCCAAGGACTTTCGGCCAACGCCTTCACCACCACCAGCGCCAGCACCGCCAGCAGAATGATAATAATCGCAAGAATGGCGAACAAAGCGAGGTAGCCCGCCGTACTGTTCAGTTCCTCCTTCACCATCTGGCCGAGCGACTTGCCATCGCGCCGCAGAGACGCAAACAACACCACGAAGTCCTGCACCGCCCCGCCCAGCGTCACGCCGATCAATATCCAAAGCGTCCCCGGCAGGTACCCGAACTGCGCCGCCAGCACCGGTCCCACAAGTGGTCCCGGGCCGGATATCGCCGCGAAGTGCTGGCCAAAGACGATCCATTTGTTCGTCTTTACGAAGTCCTTGCCATCGTCATGCACCTCGCACGGCGTCGCCCGCCGGTCATTGAGGGCCAGGACGCTCGCCGCGAGCCACTTCGAATAGAACCGGTAGCCAATGGTGTAACTGCATAGCGCCGCGATGAGGATATAAACCGAGTTCAGCGCCTCGCCGCGATGGAAAGCGAGCGTCGCATACGCCCACGCCCCCGCAATCGCGACCAGCAACCACAACAGGTTGGCCATTGTCTTCTTCATCGAGTCCAGCCGTCTAAGTAACCGCTTTTCAAGCCAGCGGAAAGCGAAGAATGGAATGCGTGGGACTGAGGGCGGAACTGGGCGAGGCGGCCAAGCTCGGGCATCGAACCGAGCGCGGCGGCTTTGATGTGGCTTTGATGTGGCTTTGAGGTGGCTTTGGGTGCGGGATGCGTTCCGCGAGCGGCGCACGCCTTGTGGGTAGCCGGGCGATCTGATCACACGGCTGCGCACGTTTGCCGCCCATCCAGGACCCCTTCAGTTCTGCTCCAACGTAGAAGAGCTTACCGTCAACAGCACTGCGCCAGTGCAAGCCGACGCCCAAAGCCGCTACCCGGCCCCGATCCCGAGCAAGACGGTCGAGAAAAGAAGGGAAAGAACAGGAAACTAATGCGGTATTTGGCCCGTCCCGTTTATCGGTTTATGCTCCGAAGCAATTGACCCCAGAATGAGTTGGTTAACTGGGGTTGTTCTTCATGTAGGCGATGACATCCGGATCCACGGGAGGATTGGCTTGTTGCACTGCCGCGATGTCCTGGGCGCTAAATCTGGACCGCGATATCTTCAGCTCTTGAGTGATGGCCTCTTTCTTAACACCGGCTGCCGTCAGCGCCTTGATGTCGTCCACGGTCAACGGGATGGTCTCCGTTGCCGCTGGCGGCGTTTGAGCCGGCGCGGTCTGCGATGGGGCCGCCTGTGGCTGGGCTGGCGATGGCTGTGGCTGCGCCTGGGCCGCTTGTTGCTGCTGCTGATAGGCCGCGTCGTTATACTGGATGGTCTGCCACGTTTGCGGCGATTGTTGCTGCAGCCGCTGCTGCTGGTCCCGATCAATCATATGCCCGATCACCGCGCCGGTAATCGCGCCCGCCGCCGCGCCAATCAATAGGCCCTGGACGGCATGATGACGTCCACCCGCCAAGCTGCCCGCCACCGCGCCGAAGGCCCCACCCATCAAAGCGCCCGTTCCCGTATTGTTTTGCGTGCCATTCGGGTTGACACAACCGGTCGTCAACACGAGTCCCAAGGACACGATCGCGACGCCAATAGTCCGATACCTGATCTTCATCGTTTTCTTAATTTCTGTCTTGCCTGGTTGCTTATTCGCTAACCGTTAAGCCTGCTATTTTTTCTTTGCACTCGACGCGGCTGCGGCCGGCTTGGCGGCGGCCGCTGCCGGCGGCCGGAACACCTTGCTGGCGCCTGCTTTTTCACCCGGTTTCTCCGCCGCCCCATGCGCCAGGGCGGCGCGGTCTCCCACCGGCCTTCGCTCTTCGAAGTGCGCTTGTTCCACGCGGCCATGGGTGGCGCGCGCCATGCGATCATGGCCGATGCCTTCATTGACAAACCGGCCATGCTCATCCCGGCGAAACTCATTTCTCAGAACGCTCCTTCCATAGAACGCATGAAACCGCTCCCCGCCAATGTGCCAGGCCCATTCCCGGCCCCGCATTCTGAAGAACCCTTCATGGAAGTGATCGTAACCCACAAATACGAACACACCTTCCCCCAGGCCGAAATCAAAATCAATGCCCACCCGGGCTCCGCGATACATAAACCCCCCACCCACAAACACAGCCCCCACCGGCAAGGGCGCCCAACCGATGGCCCCGTCCGCTTCCGCATGACGCCAAAAAACCCAGGCCGGACCCCATTCCAGATCCGGCGCCCAGAACCAGCCTCGACCGGGGACCAACACCCAACGGCCATAGTGAAACGGGATGTCTCCCCACGTATATTCCGACTGCCAAAACAATCCATTGTCCGTCTGAACCCACTGTCCCATATCGTAATACGGACGCCAATCGGGATTGGCTCGTATCGCCGAATCGGGCCGCCAACATAGACCATACCCCGGCACTTCCACCCAGGTGCCGAAGGGCGCAAGTTGCGCGTGAAAGTAATCCAGACTGACCGGGGGCGCGCCAGCGGGAGGCGCGGCAGGCGAAGGCGCCATCATTGCCGGAGCCGGAGCCGGCCCGGGCGGAACCGGCCCGGCCGCGGCGGGAGTTGGAGCATAGGAGGCCGGTGTCGCCGGAGCAGCAGCGACCGGCGGCGGATTCGGGCTGGGTGAGGTTGCGGTTTGGAGCGCACTGATTACACCCTGAGACACTCCCTGACTGTTCAAATAAATGAGGTCGTCCGCGCTCAGCTTGTAGGACTTTCCTGAATTCCGTATGTAATTGACGATGACATCATCGCCCATGTGCGCTTGGGATAGCTTAACCACTTCCTGCAAGTCAGGGGACAGATTTGACGGCGGGGTTTGGGCGTTGCAAGTATGACCGACGCTCCAGCACATCCAGCCGATGGTCATCCAGGCCAGGGCAACCTGCAGGATCGGCTTGCCGTTCATCCGTTCTTCGCTTTTCATAATCATTCTACCGTTCTAAAGTTCTCTGTGTCTAGTTGGCCGGCTTCTGTTGTGCGGCCTCATTGGCCTATACGTTTTCTTCCGTGAAATCTTGCAAGATATTCTTCTTCCCTCAAGGCGCTCGGGGTTTTCGGCGCATCCAAATCCGCTTCTCGCGACGCCCACTTTCGTCCCAAGTGAATTCCCGCTCCTCTTTGAAGCACGGTCCGTTTACACAGCTTGGGATGTTATCTCCCTGCCAGCATTCTGCAATACTTATCTGACAATTCGGCTGGCAGCAACGGCGCACCGGTGCACGTCGCTGGTTTCAGATTCTTCGGCGGGGGCCCCTCAACCACGACTTCCGTCACCAACGACGCCAACCATGCGGATAGGCATACACGACAGGCGCGTGACGGTATTGCCAGCAGCCGGGAACCCACACGCGGCTGTAACCGCTGACCGACCAATAACCCGGCGCCCAGACATAACCCGGTGCCGGGCAGACCGGAGATGCCACCACCACCGACGGCACGGTGACAACAGGTGCACACACAACAACCGGCACAGCGGGCGCCGCCACCACGACCGGCACTGGCAGCGGCAGACCGACCGAAAAGCCGAAGCGAACTCCGGCCTGGGCAGACAAGTTCGCCGCGCCGATCAGCGCGGCCGCGAGAAACAAGTTGATCTTCATAAGTCTCAGTTTGTTAATGTTCTTTTAACACAGGCTGCAGCGTCCGCTGCTTGGCCTCATTGGCCATTACGGTTCACCTCCTGGAACCTTGCAGAAGAATTGGAACTTTCTGGGCAGCCCCGCGCTGCGGTTCGGAATGATGGGCCCGGGCTCAAGCCGGTCGCAGCTCTTCAAGGATGCTCCGATGCGGAAAGGGCTATTTTGCGGACGGCATGATTGTTGGTGTCCGCCACATAGACGTTTCCCGCACTGTCCGCCGCTACTCCGCCGGGACTATTAAATCGTGCATCCTCTCCGGTACCGATCCCATTAGTGGCGCCGCCGGTTCCAGCCCGTCCCGCCAACGTGGTCACTCCTCCCATCGGCGTGACCTTTCTGACTGTATTGTTGCCGGTATCCGCCACATAGATATTTCCCTGGTTGTCAACCGCCAGACCCTGAGGATTCCAAAACCGCGCCTCAGGGCCGTTCCCGTCGGTATTGCCAGAATGGCCGGGCAGGCCGGCCAGTGTGCTGACCACCCCGCCGGGTGTAATTTTGCGGATTGTGCCATTGACGCTGTCTGACACATAGACATTGCCGGCGCGATCCGTGGCCACGCCGTGCGGAGCATTAAACCGCGCCTGGCTGCCGGTGCCATCCACACTGCCGGTCATTCCGGCCTGGCCCGCCAAAGTCATGACCACGCCAGCCGGTGTGATCTTGCGGATGGTCTCGTTACTCATGTCTGCCACAAAGACATTGCCCGTATTGTCCGCGGCGACATCCCACGGATTGCGAAACCGCGCATTGGCGCCGAGATCGTCTTTGCTGCCGGCGTGGCCTGCGAGTCCGGCCAACGTGCTCACGACGCCATTGGGTGTGATCTTGCGAATGGTATTGTTGGCCGTATCGGCCACATAAACATTGCCGGAGTGATCCACCGCAATGCCAAACGGGGCCCAGAACCGCGCTTCGTTGCCGGTGCCGTCGGCACTGCCGTGACTTCCGGAAATCCCGGCCAAGGTGCTTACCGCGCCGGTTGGAGAAATCTTTCGGATCGTGTTGTTGCCGGTGTCCGCCACGTAAACATTGCCGGCATGGTCCACAGCGACATTGTTGGGCAGCCGAAGTTTAGCCTGGTCTCCGGCACCATTAGCGTAGCCGCCGACTCCAACCTGTCCGGCCAATGTGGTTATGTTCAGTGCCGGCTGGCTGGAAACGCGAGAAGGTGGAGTGGGTGGCGGAGTAATGCCAACTGGGGATCGTTCACTCCATAACATCCAGCCCGCGAATGCAATCCCGGCAAAGCATGCTGGAAGCCAGATGACCTTCAGCACGCGATGGGTTTGGGACAGCTTGTTGCCCAGCTCTCCTTTGAACCTGCGCTGGCCAATGGGCCGCTTGTTTTCTTTGATCCGCTGCAAATCCTTCAAGACATCTCGCATCTCGGCATAACGATCCCGGAGTTCCCTCGCCATGCAACCTTCCGCCACGCCAACCAAACCCCGATCAGCGTTGGGGTTCAAGCTGCTGATGGGCTTGGGGGGGCCCGCAATAATCTGATCCAGGATTTCCTTGGCGCCCCGGCCTTCGTAGGGCGGGTATCCGGTTAGCATTTCGTAAAGCAAGGCACCAAAGGAGTAAATATCGCAGCGCGTGTCTTCGGCGTCGCCCGCCGCCACCGCCGGTGACATATAAGGCGTGGTTCCCTCCAGTTGCCGGCTTTCAACGTCCACAATGGTGTCGTTGAACAAAGTTCGCGCTAGACCAAAATCCGCCAGGCAAGCCTTCCCATTTGCCTCGAGGAGGATATTGGCCGGTTTCAGGTCCCGGTGAATGATGCCGCTGCGATGCGCGAAGCTCAGCCCTTCGGCCACCTGCGCCGCAAGGTCCAAAATGGATTCGGGGTCCAGGGGTTGTCCGGGCTTTATCCGGTTGGCCAGACTGCCTTTTTCAAAGTAGGGCATGACAAAGTAGGGACCTTCCGCCCGATCTGAAATCTCCTGCACCGGCACCACATTCGTATGCCGTAACCGTTTCAGGTGCCCTGCCTCCTTGAGAAAGCGGTGAACGACGTTCTGATTCGTCACCAAGTCCGATTTGATCAGTTTGATTGCCACCTCCCGTCCGGTATGCGAATCACGCGCCAGCAGCACAATGCCCATGCCCCCGCCACCGAGCACCCGCAGAATTTCAAACTGATCTAACCGGGCCAGCAAGCCTGGCCGTGACGGCGGAGAGAGCATCCGCTGGGCGATCAACTCGGCAATCGGCCCCGTGAAGGATGAGACAGGTGGCGCAAACGCCGGCGGGTTCTCCTTGGGAGTGTCTTCACTCATGGCACGACTCCTTTCTGGCCGCCGGATACTCTTCCCGAGGCTTGGGCGAGCAATTCTTTCGTTTTTTCATCAAGCCAGGCTTGCTCCAGGGTCCAGCGCAAGCCGCGCTTCAAATCGGCATCCGGCAATTGAGAAATCCGCGCGTCAAGACGGACCAGCGCGGCGGCGATGCTCGTGTAGTAAAGCGCGGCGGCAATTTCGCCCGGCAGCCCACTCTCGGGATGATCCAGGTTCGCCTTGGCAAAATCCTTAACCAGTTCCAGCAGTTCGACAGGCGGGGCTGGATGATGGAATAGGTCGGTAAAACTTCTCAAAAGCAAACCCTGGGCTTCACTTAGGGCTCTTAATCTCGTTGCGGAGCGCGGATCAAAAGTCCCCAAATCCACCAGCACCGGCGCGGACATCTGGTGCCGGAAAATCGCCGCCAACTCGTCGGGACGCCAAAGTCTGGCGCGCTCTTCACCCGTCGCCAGTAAGGTGGCCAGCTTTTTCGCGCGGCTGTTGAACACCGCCGCCGAAGAGTCAAACTCGGACATAACGACACCGATCAGCGAACCCGCGCCACTGCCTTCCGGATTGCATGTGAGACGTCATCGCGGGGTTTGCTGCATCCGGTTTTGGTTTCAGGCAGCGTGGCTCACCGATTGCAGAGCAACTTGGCCTTCTGAGCCTGGTACTCTGTATCCGTGATAGCTCCGGAATCTTTGGCCTTCTGCAAGTCAATCAACTGCTGTCCAACGGTTGGGGCCTGGGATTTGGTTATCGTGTCAGGTCCAAGCTGCAAGCCCAAACATCCGGTAAGGAGGGTCATGGCTGAAACACCAATCATAATGGGAACAAGTAATCTTTTCATGCGTTTTGCTTTCTGATGTGTGTTCGATGTTGCATAACAGTTCTGCTACCTTTTACGGATTGCTTCCTGGCATCTTGCATGGTTTTTTCAATCCCGTTTCGACAATCGAACGAGGAACTCTTCCAGCGCCTGAATTTCAATGGCAGTGGCGGCGCCTTGCCCCGCGTATTCTTTGATCACTTTGCTCAAGTGCGCCTTGAAAATGCGCTTGGCGCTCAAGAGCGTATTGGAAGCCTCCGTGGGAGACTTCAGCCCGAATTGATCAATCAACTGGTCGTAGGATGGCCGGCCTGCGTCGTTGAAAATCGGCTCCAGCAAGCGAACCCGGAACATTTCCCAGATGCAACTGCGCCGTGGCTGGTCTTCGCCGGGATTCTTACAATCCGCCTCCATCCGCTTCAATGTTTCTGCCAGCACAGTGCGCGCCCAAGCCAAATCGAATTCTTCAGAAGGGTTGTCCGGCTGCGGCAGCTCTTGCTGCAATTCCTCGATTGAAATCGGCGGATTCTTCACCTCCGCCCGGTTCAACCGGTCCAGAACAAAATGCCGCAAGCTCGTCTTCAGAAAGTCCCGAAACCGTCCCCGGCTTTGATCTGCTCTTCGCAACCATCCCTCTTTGAGCAGTTTGTCCTCGGCAAAGTCCTGAAGCAACATGTCAGCCTGATCCTTCAACCCGGGGAATGCTGCAAGCAGGAAAATCCTCAAAGGCTCCCAATACAGACGTATGAGCCGGTCAAGGCGTGCTTCATCTGCCTCCGCTGCCTTGCTCAATTCGGCCCAGTCGGTTCGAGGGAAAATCGAACTGCCTGTCGGTTCAGGAGCCATACTGTTTGGTGCGCATATTGCCGATCTCAGCATCGATTTCCGCCACGCTCGGCAGGCTACCCTTCAGGTTCTTCGAGAACGACTCTACCATCTTGGTTTGCCCTTGAGCAACTCCGTTGTGGGCTCTTGGTTATGAGATCTTGGCAAAGTAACGTCTTGGACTTAACCGGCGGGGTTCTGGCGCGGGAGTCTGCCCCCCCACCATGGCCCAGCCGATTCGCATCCAGTATCCAGGCGCGGTGCATCACGAGATGGCCCTGGGCAGTCACGGGCCGGAGATTCTCCAGGATGACCCGCACCGGCAGCGGTTCATTGCTTGCTGCGCGCCGGCAGGAAGGTGTATTAGAACGGGCATGAACAGCTCACTGCAGTTGGGCCGAACAATTCTGCCTGCGCACAAGTCCAGCCAGCTCTGACGTGCTCAGGCAAGAACGCCATCGAGCGGAGCAAATCCCGGTGCCAGTATCTTTTCGCTCTTCAACTTGAGCCAGCGTTCGAGGACGGTCGCATACACTCGCCTGAAATCGGTGTGGAACTTCGGGGCATCCTCCTCGATGTCCGTGAGGCTCGGATGTGCGCCCCAAAGCCCCCCCTTGACCCTGCCGCCGATCATGAACATGGGTGCGGCCGCCCCGTGGTTCGTCCCACGACGCCCGCTCTCCGATAGCGTCCGGCCGAACTCCGAGAAGGTCATGACCAGCACCGAATCCAGGAGCCGGTCATGATTGAGGTCATCGACGAAGGCAGAGGTGGATTCCGCCAACTCGCGCAGCAGGGCGCCGTGATTCGCGGCCTGGTTGGCATGCGTATCGAACCCGCCTATGCCGCCGCCGCCCAGCTCGACGAAATAGATCCGGATGCCCAAGTCGGCCCGAATGAGCTGGGCGACCGTAGCCAGGTTTTCCGCCAAAGGGAAGGGCGGATACGCTGCTAAGTTCTGCGAGTGGAGGGCATGGCTGGCTGCGATGAGCCGCGGCTGAATCAGCCGGGCGTTGGCGGTCGCCCTGCGAACCCCTGCGAGCAGGAATGAACTCCCGGTTGATGCTGATGGCAGTGGATCCGAGTCGTGAGCCCGCGTGGAATCGCTCCAGGAAGCCCCCGTCGGGAGCCATTCTTCCAATGACTTGATGCTCGGAACCACGACCCGCTCCGTATGCATGCTGAACGGTGCTTTGATTTCACCCACGAACACCCCGCGCAGGTCCGTTTTCCCGGGGTCACAGGCTGTATCGACAGCTCGCCCGAGCCATCCTGTCCTCGCTCCGGGCAGCACTTGCTCGCGGAGCACACCCGTGTGCCAGTCCTCCATGGCGGCATCATGGTCCCGGCTCGAACGCGGATAGCCTACGCCCTGGATGATGCTCAATCTGCCTTCCTGATAGAGCTTCCGAAACGCCGGCATCGCCGGGTGCAATCCAAGGCTTGAATCCAGTTTCAGCGCCTGCTCCGGACCTATTCGCAGCGTTGGGCGGCTCCGGTGATAGGCGTCGTCCTGATACGGCACGACCGTGTTCAGTCCATCATTCCCCCCAGAAAGCTGTATGACCACAAGCACCGATTCGCGCGATGCTTGACCCGCCTCCACCGCTGAGGCTGATCGCGCCAGGAATGCCGGAATGCTGCTCCCGAATGCCAGCAGACTAGTCGCCCCCGCGGTCTCTTTGAAAAAGTCTCTCCGGGAGATATGCATTGATCCTTTCATCAAGCCAGTTGGAATTCAGGCAAAGACGCAAGGTGGGCCGCGATCTGGCGCGGATCGGCAGAGCGGGCTGCTGTGGACCCTGTTGTAGATGGTGCAACTGCCACTGCTGCAAGAGTCTCGGCCGCCAAGTCGCCCTGCAAATACAATTCGGCCAGGAACTGCCTGCCCCCGTCCTTTGTCGTTTGGCCATGCCGGCTCACGACTGCCCCAGGATCGAGCTTTCCTTCGTAAGTCCCCGATTCGGCAAGCAGCGCCTCCGCCAGTCTCATGCGCCCTAGCGTCGTGAGCGGGTTGATCCAGGCGAGGCCCCCCGCCCAGCCCTGGAGCGTTGGCGGCTCATACAGTTCCTGGCCCAGCCCGGCGAGGTCCGCAGCCAGCCGCACGGTGCCGGTTCTCCCTTCCAGGGGACGGATAATCCCCAGCGCAAGCTCGACCGGGCTTCTCACCTTTTGCCGATACGCCTCCGCCGAAAAGAACAGATTCGAGCGCAACAGTATTTCCACGCCCTTGGCCGTGCTGCCGTCACCCGTGAGCTGCTTGGCAAGCGGCGCGAGCAACGATTCAGAAGCTTTGGCCGTGTCTGAGATGAACCAGCGAACGAGCTTCTGCGCCAGCCAGTGACCCGTCGCCGGGTGATTGGCCAGTATGCGCACGAGCGCCTTCCGGTCGAAATCACCCTCCTGGCCCAGGATCTTCTTCGGGGCGGCGTCATATTCTCCCGGCACGAAGCGCAGTTCGCCTTGCGTGACAATCCAACCGCTAAGCGCGCGTGCTCCCTCGCGAACGTCGGAGTCAGAGCATTGCCCGGGGCCGAGTGCGTACTGCTCCATCAGGATCCGGACCGCGCTCTCCGACAAACTCCTTCTGCCATTGTCGCGAGCACCGAGGCAGATCCAGACGGCAGGCTGGGCCAAGACGGCGTCCAACAGAGCTTCAAAACTGCCCATACCGCGTTGCCGGAGGACGTGGGCGTGGCGGAAGAGTGAGGCATTGTGTTTGACGTGAACGTTGCTGATGCCGAAGTGATTGTGCCAGAACAGGGTCAACTGCTCCTGCAGTGGTTGCGGGGACTCGATCATGCGGCGCAGCCACCACGCCTGCGAACCATATCCGGAGGAGGCCGCGGCGGCGTTCTCGTAATCATCGTAGAGGCGATCGAAGTCCGCCGCTCCAGGCTTCGGATTCACCAGTTTGTCGATGGTGGCTTGCGGGCCGTCCGACAGCGCGCGCTGCAGCTCTGGCCAGGTCCCGCCGAACGCGGCGCGGCGATACAGATGGGCGGCGAGCCGTAAGTCCCACGGTCGGGCGGCATCCGGCTGGAACGGCGCCCAGGCCCAGGCTGGATCGTTCAGGTCGGGTCTCACTTGAAGCGGATTTCCAACTGGGCTTGGGGCCGGCTCGCATCCCGTCGCAGCGTGAAGGTGGCGTGATCCAAATGCCCGAGCGCAAGGAGGAGCATCTGTATGTCGCTTTCCGCTTTCTCGCGGGAGTCGCCTTTATCGACCATGTTCTTGCGCACCATCGGCTCGCGGTTGGCTTGGAGGATCGCGGAGAGAGCCGGTCCTTCGATTTCCATGAGGCTGTTCGCCGCTGGGGACGTCTTAGCCGGAGTTGAAGGCGCCTTCTTGACCGCGTCGATTAGATCCCGGGCCAACGCATCGGTCGAACTGAGAATCACATAGTCTCCCGGGCGCGCGAGAGAAGGCCGGTAGTTGTAGCGGGCATCGATTGCGCCCGAGGATTTGTCGGCCGGCGGCCGGTAATAGGAGAAGGTGTATTTCACTCCGTCTTGGTTTGCCTTGTCGATGATCAGGCCCGGCAACGCTTGTTGGCCGCGGGTGAAGTTGGCAAGCCCGATGGCCTTCTGCCACGCTTCTTCAACCGTCTCGCCGAAGCGCTGTGGGTCTTTCAGCCGCAGCACCGCCGCAAGAGCCGGCATCTGGGTGGCCGGCGTGCCGACTGCGGGGTCGTACTGCTGCTTGGCGACCACCACTCGAATATCGGGGCGCACTTCGCCCAGCACCCCTTCGGTCAGGTCTATGCCGCTGAAGAAGATCCCCATCATGTTCTCAAAGAAGATTAGGCCCGAGGTTCGTTCCGGAAAGAGCGTGTTCTTGGCCGCGTAGAACGAATGCAGGTCGCGGTAGAGGCTCAGGCTGGCAATCGTGCCGGGAACCGTTAGCGGCGGGAGCAAGCCCGCGCTGGCTTCTGGCGGTGTGCTGAAGCTGGTCCACCTGGCCGATTCCGGAGCGGTGCCATCCGTATAGGTCTTCAAAATGAGCTTTTCGCTGCTGACGTAAACCCCCAAGGCGAACCAGGAGGCGCTCCGTAGCGCGGCTTTGGTGTCCGAAAGCAGCAGGGCCGTTACGGGGTTGCCATCCTCCTCGAGGGCCTTCTTCAGGCCGGGCGTCTCCCGCAGTGTTCGCAGGTTCAGGAAAACACTCGCCACGGCTTCCTTGCCCACCGCGTCCCGAGCCGCTTTGAACAGAGCCGACGATGCGAGGGTCTTCCCGCCCGCGTCCGCGCGCAGATCGAGCACTTTGTGCAGGAACGACATCCGGTTAACCAGCACCAGCCGGGGCCCAAGCAGCGCGTGGACTTCGTTGGTGCCGAGCTTCCAGGTCTTGACGCCACGATGCTCGCGCGAATCCTCTGTCTCAGGCTGATCCTGTTGGTTGGCGCCTGAACTCGCGAACTGCCAGATGATTTCATTCAGCTTGCTAAGCAGCTTCTCGTCCTCGCCATCCGCCACAAGCAGCGTTGCGCCCGAGGGATCGACGCAGAAGCTCAATCCTCTGCCGGCCAGCCGGCGCACCCCGGTGCGCCAATCGGTTCCGAGTTGCAGCTCCACGGCAGCAACTACCCCTTGGAATTCCTGGAGCTTCAAATTTGCCTTCCCGTTCTCCAACTCGGTCGTTACCGACTTTCCGAACTCCGGGCTGAGCAGAGGCCCCAGGAGAGCCATCGGCTCCGAGACCTCCACCATAATGGGCGCATCGGCGGGGATCCACTGCGCGACCGGAGGCAAATCCTCTCCGTAGATTGAGAAGGCAGCCACAAGCAGGAGCACTAGGGGAGCCGATCTCGCAAGCGATTTTCGAAGCATATTCTTACTGATAATGCGCAATCGCACCCCGCAAAGTTACAGAAAAGGGAACCTGACGTGGGAATAAACGCATTACCAACGACCGCGTTGGGCAACACGCCCTTTTGTGGGAGGCTATACCTCCACCGCCACTCCGGGTTTGGGCTGCACCACTTTGATCTTGGGGTAGCGGGCGTGGATCTGCGCTGTGAACCAGCGGAGCGAATCCTCCTCGCCGTGGCTGAGGAGAACCACCCGGGGCTCGACTTCTCCCACCAGGTCCAGCAGATCCTCGCGGTTGGCGTGAGCGGTGAGATCGAAGTCCTCCATTTCGCACCGGCGGGTGACTTTGCCTGTGCCGGGGCCCAGGAGAAATGGCTCGCCCGGGCGAGAAGCTTTCATGCGCCCGCCTGGCGAGGCGGGGTCGGCGTAGCCGACGAAGAAGATGGCGTGGCGTTCGTCGCCCATCATGCGCAGTGCCAAGTTGAAGGAAGCGGTGTTCTCACTCATCATGCCGGCGGTAATGACGAAAAGGCGGCCGCCGGCAAACTTCATTTTCTCCACCTGTTGCTGATCCAGCACAACGAGATTCAGCGCCTCGCGCAATTGGAGATTCAGAAGCTGGCGATGCGTGCGGTGGGATTCCAGGTCGTAGATTTCAGTGAAAACACGACCCAGGCCACCGATATGAATCGGCTGCGGCTTGAGTTTGCCTTCGCCCATCAGAATCGCAAGCAGCGCGAGGATCTCCTGAGTGCGCCCCATGGCGAAAGCCGGAATGAGCACCGAGCCCCGGCGCTGGAGGACGCGTTGGATCGCCTGGCTGAGGCGCTCGATCTCATTTTCTCGCGAGAAACCGGGCGGAAGCTGGCGGTTGCCGCGGGTGGTTTCCATCAGGAGCACATCGGCTTTCACGTCTTCGAAGCGCGCGCCGCTTAAAACAGTCTGGTCATGGAAGCAGACGTCGCCGGTGTAGAAAAGGGTTTCCTTCCGGCCCCTGACCATGATTCCGGCGGAGCCGAGCGTGTGACCGGCATCGTAGAACTCCAGCGTGGGCGATAGAAAGCCAGCCCGGGTCTTGTGAAAGGAGGCCCAATCGACCTCGCGATTGTATTTGAAGCCCTGGATGCGGGGGGCCAGTTCGTCCACCTCGTCGTGACTATAAAGGGGGTACTCTTTGATGCCCAGCTCTTCGCGTTGGCGCTTCATGACATTGACGGAGTTGTGCAGCACCCGTTCCACGAGGAAGTAGCTCAACTCGGTCATCAGGACATGGGCTTGGGGGAAGTAGCGCAAGGCGACCGGCAGCGACCCGACATGATCGTGATGGCAATGGGAAATGGCGAGAGCGTCCACCTCCTCGTGCTTAACCAAATCATAGAGCGGCAAACCGGCCCGGCCCTCAAGCCGGGGGTGCGTGCCGGCGTCCATGAGCAGCCGGTGGCCCTCCATTTCCACGAACCAGGCCGAGGCGCCAATGGCCGTGTCTGGGTTCAGGTTGATGATCTTCATTTCATTAGCCCGTAGGCAGGCGGCACGTCGAATTCCTTCGGGTCGGGCTTCGTGAACCGGAGTTGGGTGAAATGCATCCGCACCGTGTTTCCCTTCTCCTTCATCTCGATCCGGAGGGGGAAGTCCTTGAGATCGGCGGCATTCCAGGTGACCGCCTGCAAGATCGGCCCTTTGGTGTCCGATACCACGACCTTGTTCTTCACGCAATCGTGGCCATCGAGGGTCTCCTTGCCGAGCGGGCTCTTTTCCAGCTTCAGACCCTTCTCGAATGCGTCAATATCTTCTTTGGCCAGGGGCATGCTAAGGTAGCTCTGTGTACCGGGATAAACGATATACGTCACCTTCTTATCGGGCCGGAAGAGACTGATAATTCGTTCCATGCCCGACTCCTTCAGCTCGTTGACCTTGCTGGGCGGCAAAGCCTTGCTCTGCATTTGGGCAAGGCTGATCTCCATGCGAACTTTGCCTTCGGAGACGGCGAAATCCATGAGGAGCCGAACCTCCTGCTGTTGGTACGCGTCCAGTACCTGGGTATCGACCTTCGCACTGAAGGCCCCGGCGGCGCCGAACAGCTTTACGAAGGCGGTGTTGATCGACGTCGGCGCTCCGGTGGCTGGTGCTTGCGCGACTGCGGCGTGCCCGGTGAGCATTAGCACGAGCAAGGAGAGACTCCCGCCGACCATTAGCGCGCCCGTCGGTCGCGAACCGGATGGCCAAAGTAGCGGGGCGGGCGTCTCGCCTGCCTCACCGGGCGTCTCGCCCGCGGTAATAAGTCCGAGGGCGAGACGCCCCGGTGGCAGGCGAGACGCCCGCCCCACTACCTGGCGGTCAGGAGCCACCGCAACCGGAAGCCGAGCCTTTAATGCTACTCTTTTCATGAGGTAAAGTCTGCGGGAATATAGGCATTTGGGCCAATAACAACAACACAAACTCAGGATACCTTTCGAGTTGGCAGTTGAGCAGGTCCGGTCTAAGTTTGTCACACGAGCATGGCACACTTAGAAAACACTTGGCGAGTCAGTATGCCCACCGGATACGGGAGGAGATTGTTTGTCCTGGTCTTGCTATTGCATTGGGCGCAGCCGCTGCCGGCCCAAAAGGTCCCGGTCGTCGAAAAGGCGCTTCCGAACGGAATGCGGCTTCTGCTGGTCGAGCGGCACGATGAGCCGACTGTCGCGGGCGGATGGGTTGCGCATGTCGGGAGCTCGAACGAACGGCTGGGGATGACCGGCATCGCTCACCTCTTCGAGCACATGATGTTCAAGGGGACGCCAACCATCGGCACGAAGAACTACTCGCGCGATCTGGAGATCATTGCTGCGCAGGAACACATCCGCGATGAAATGCGCCTCGAGGAGCGCAAGATGCGCGTGGCGTATCGCCACGGAGAAATCGACGACATGCTCAAGCCCGAAAACAAGACTCCGCAGTATCGCGAGCTGGAGAAGGAATTCAATAAGCTCATTGCCGAGCAGCGCGACATCCTGATCAAGAGCGAGTTCGACCAGATTTACAGCGGCGCGGGCGGCTCGAGCATGAACGCCTTCACGACCGAGGACCTGACCGCCTATTTCGTCGCCGTGCCCGCCAACAAGCTTGAACTGTGGATGTGGATGGAATCCGAGCGCATTCTGCACCCGGTCTTCCGCGAGTTCTATGCTGAGCGCGACGTGGTATTCGAGGAGCGGCGCATGCGCACCGATTCCACGCCGTTGGGCAAGTTCCAGGAGGAGTTCAACGCCATGTTCTGGGAATCCTGTCCGTACGCCTGGCCCACAGTGGGCTGGCCTTCGGATATTCCGGCGATTTCCAAAGCGCAGGCGGATGAGTTTTATGCGACCTATTATTCGCCGCAGAATATCACGCTAATCCTCGTAGGGGATTTTAAACCGGCCCAGGCCGAGGCGCAGGTCAGGAAATACTTCGAGCGCATACCGCGTGGCCCGCGAACGCCGCCGGACGTGGCGACGCTGGAGGTGAAGCAGCTCGCCGAGAAGCGAATGGATGCCGAGGCAGAGACAAACCCACAGGTGGACATCCTCTGGCACACCGTGGCCTTTCAGCATCGCGACTCATACGCGCTCGAAATCCTGGCGCAGATTCTATCCACGCGGACGGGCCGGCTTTACAAAGGGTTGGTGCTGGGCAGCGGCGTCGCTACCGAAACCTACGCCAGCCAGGACTCCAGGAAATGGGAGGGCATGTTTAACGCTGGCGGCGAGGCCAAGGAAGGCCACACACCGCAGGAGGTCGAGCAGGGTATTTACGACAATCTTGAGAAGTTAAAGCAGGAGCAAGTGCCGCCCGAGGAACTGCAGAAGGTGAAGAACAACTTTGCCGCGGCCGAGTATCGCCGGCTGTCGTCCAATTTCCCGATCCTCATGCACCTGATCATCAATGACGGCGCAGGCGATTGGCGGGAGATCAATGAGGCCGGGCCGAAGATTCAGGCCGTGACAGCCGCCGACGTGCAGCGCGTGGCCAAGCAGTATTTCACGAAGGAAAACCGGGCAGTAGCCGTTTACAAGCGCAATCCCGGAACTTCCACTCAGAAGGAAGCCATCCAGGAGAAGCAATGAACGAGGAGATTGTGGAAATCCGAAACCCGAAAACCGAAGGCCGAAAGAAATCCGAAGGCCAAGATCCGAATGCGGAACCTACCCGCCGCTCTCCGGATCTATTCGGGTTTCGGTTTTCGGGCCTCCTGCGGGCCTCGGACTTCGGCCTTCGGATTTGCCGCACCGTCCTCGTCGCGTCGGCGCTGCTTACCCCCCTTCTTCCCGCCCCAGCCCTGGCCCAAGCCACCATCCCTGACCGTCCGGAAAAGCTGACCTTTCCACCACTGGTCTATGAGCCGCCCGCGCCGGAGAAGTTTCGCGTCCAGTTAACGAGCGGTCCAATCGCCTATGTGGCGCCGGACCGTGAGCTGCCACTAGTCAACCTGGTCGTCTATGCGCGCACGGGCTCGTATCTTGAGCCCGCCGGCAAAGAAGGCGTGGCCGATCTCACCGGCTACCTGCTCGCCCGCGGCGGCACGAAATCCAAGACCGCGGAGGCCTTGGAGGAACGCCTAGCCTTCCTGGCCGCGCAACTCAATTCGGGTGTCGGCGAAAGCCAGGGCAGCGTGAGCCTCAATTTGCTCGCCAAAGACCTGGATGAGGGGCTGGCGATCTTGCGCGAGGTCTTGGCTGCGCCACGCTTTCAGGATGACAAGATTGCTCTGCGCAAACAGCAAATGCTGCAAGGGATGAAGGAGCGCAACGACGAGTCTGCTGCTATCGAAGAGCGCGAGCGGGGCTTCCTGGCCTTCGGAGACAACTTCTGGGCCAACCGTTACTCTACGGCTGCACCCGTGGAATCGCTCACGCGCGCCGATCTGGAGAAGTTCCACCAGCAGTGGTTTCATCCCGCCAATTTCGTGGTGGCCGTCAGCGGCGACTTCGACCGCGACCAGATGGTGCAGAAGCTGGAGGCGCTATTCGCCAACTGGCCGTTCAAGGGTGATGCGACGCCGCCCATCCCGACTAACACCACCTTCGCCGCCACGGGCGTTTACCTGGTTCATAAGGATGTGAACCAGGGGCGCGTGGAGATGATGCTTCCTGGCATCCAGCGCGACAACCCGGACTACTTCGCAGTGGTGATCATGAACGACATTCTCGGCGGAGGCGGCTTTACGTCGCGGATTATGAACCGTGTGCGATCCGACGAGGGCCTGGCCTACGACGCCCATTCGAGCTTTCCGGGCGGCGTCTATTATCCGCTGACGTTCACAGCGGGCTTCCAATCCAAATCGCGCACCGTGGCCTATGCGGCTTCGATCGTGCTGGACGAGATGAAGAAGATCGCGTCGGCGCCGGTAACCGACAGCGAGCTGAACATCTCCAAGCGGGGGTTCATCGACCGGTTCCCGCGCACCTTTGCCACCAAATCGCAAATCGCAAACACCTTTGCACAAGACGAATTCACGGGCCGCTTCGCGAATCAGCCGGACTATTGGACGACATACCGCTCTCGCCTGGAAGCTGTCGGTCCAGAAGATGTCTTACGGGTGGCGAAAACTTACCTGACGCCCGACAGGCTGGTGCTCCTCGTTGTCGGCCAAAAGGACCAGATACTGCTAGGCAACCCCGATCACCCGGTTAAACTGACGCAACTGACCGGCGGCAAGCTGACAGAACTGCCGCTCCGCGATCCTCTTACGATGAAGCCGCTCGGCGCGTCCGCCAGCGCAAAGCCTGCCTCACCGTAGCCGGGGAGACAGCCTTGGCCCCCAGAAGGCGCCTCCTGGCGGCGCCAGGCGCGAACGGAAGGCACTCTAGCCCCGATCCTCCGCGCACGGAATGAAACGCGGACCAGCCGGATGCTTTTGTTCGGCGCCTCTCGCGTTCATGTGCCAAACCCCATGAAGGAGCCCAGCCGTTGCAATCTGAGGCGGTAAACGCCAAAAAGGCCACGGAAACCGCTATACTTGGGGTTCTTCGGATGAGGCTGGCCCCTATAGATAGTGTGGTTGGCCTGGTCCGGCTTTCCAAAGCTCGGCCTCCCCCTTCCATCAGCAGAAACCCGGGATCCCCCCTCTTGCCCAACTTCTAGCGACTAATCTCCGGTTTGACCCTATTCAATTCGTAACACCCTCTATGAGTGTCTTGTGCTGCTCCAGATGACCCAACCATGTTCCAGACTCGCCTGATTTCGTACCTTTGCTGGATCTCGATGGTTGTCATCCTGATCGGCGCGGGGGTCGGCGCCCGGGCCCAGGAGGCGCCGATCCTCCACTACCCCCTCGACGAGGGCCAGGGCAAGGTCGCGGTCGACACTTCGGGCAACAAGCTCGACGGCGTGGTGAGCGCCGCCTAGGCTAATTCCCCTTCCGGCAAGGCGCTTTCATTCGATGGTCAGCCGGCCGGCATCGTGAAGGTCCAGCTTCCTCTTGAGAAGCGGTTCGGCAAGGATTCCTGGACCTTCAGCGCCTGGGTCAAGCCCAGGCAGTTCACCATCGAAGATCCCCAGAACCAGCGCCGGATCTTCAGCTTCGGCACTTATCTCGACGCCTCCCTGGTGATCGACATCCTGTCCAACGGCCAGCTCAGTTTCTACTTCTGCTATCGACCTAGCAGGGCGGGCGCGATCGTCGCGGCTGGGGGCTCATCGACGGCAGGCCTGAAAACAGGCCAGTGGGCGCACGTAGCCCTAGTGTGTGACCGTAATTCAGGCCAGGTGTAGACTTACATCAATGGCTTCGGGCAGGGCGTGACGGCGCTGCCGCCTGATTTTGCCGGCGACTTCTCCCTCGGCGGGGAGCTTACCCTGGGCAGTGGTTGGCACAACTACTGGGGCCTGATGGACGAGGTGAAGGTCTATCGGCGCGCCCTGCCGCAGGCCGAGGTGAAGGCAGAGTTTGCCTGGCTGAAGGCCACGTTCGGCGTCACCGAGTTGCCCGGGGCGGTTGCGCCTGTGAAACGGGGGGAGCTCATGGATGCCTTTGCCAAAACACGCGAAGCTTGGGCAGCGGGCGACTTTGCCAGCGTTCGCACCGCCTGCGCTGCGGTGATAGCCTCGCCTGATGCGCCCTCCAACCTGCGCAGTTATGCCGACCTGCGCAGCGCTCAGAGCTACGCCGCCGAGGGCAAGAGTGACCTGGCAAAGGCGGAGTTCGCCCGGATCGCGGCGAACAGCGCCTATCCCCTCGTGCATCGTGAAGAAGCCAGTGACTGTGAAGCGGAGTTGGACCGCGCTGCACGGGGTCTGCCCCGCCGAGATCCCGCCGCATCTCGGACGCGAGTAGATAGGGTCGTCTTTGCCGCCAAGATCTCCGTCTCACCGAAGGGCAGCGACGCCAATGACGGGGCTGCGACCGCGCCGATCGCCACCCTCACCTGGGCTCGTGATCTGGTGCGAGCGCTGCAGGCCGCCGGGACCACCGGCGCCATTGCCGTCGTTGTCCAGGCGGGCGAGTACCGGGTCACCGGGCCGCTGACGCTCTCCCAACAGGATTCGGGCACGCCCGAAAGCCCGGTGGTCTACTAAGCCATCCAGCCGGGCAAAGCGCTTTTCTATGGCGGCACGCGGCTCACCGGGTTCCAGCCTGTGACCGACCCCGCCATCGTGGAACGGCTTCCGGAGGAGGGACGCGGCCACATTCTGCGATGCGATCTGCGGGCCAAGGGGATCACCGACTACGGCCAGCTCGCTGTCCGAGGCTTTGGCCAGCCGCCCTCGCCGCCAACCTTGGAGTTGTTCGTCAACGGCCAGCCGATGACCCTGGCGCGCTTGCCCAACAAGGGTTTCGTCGGTATCTGCAAGCTGGTGCAGCCCGGATCGAAGGCGGAGGGCAAGCCCTCGGTCTTCGAGTACATCGATGACCGCGCTGCTCGCTGGACGAAGGCCAAAGACGCCTGGCTGTTGGGTTACTTCCGGTTTCTCTGGGCCGACGCCACGGTCAGGATTACGAAGGTCGATCCAGCAGCGCATACCATCACCGTGGCCGAGGCCTACCAGTACGGGCCGCCTGGCATGGACAACGGCCAGGGCATCCAGTACTACGCCTTCAACCTGCTCGATGAGATCGACCGGCCCGGCGAGTGGTACCTGGACCGCACGGCTAGCGTCCTTTATCTCTATCCGCCCGGAGATCTGGCGAATACGACTGTGGAAATCGGCCTGCTCTCGACGCCGATGGTGACGATGGACCGGGTCACGGACGTCCGCCTGGAAGGCCTGACCTTCGACCTGGCTCGCTACAACGGGTTGGTGCTTACGGACTGCAGCCGCTGCCTGGTCACCGGCTGCACCATCAGCCACGCCCGACCCGATGTCGAACACGCCGAAGAACGGCGGCGTGTGCTCCGGATAACGCCTCAGCCGAACCACTTCCCCCGCTGGCGGAAGCACCGTCGAGAAATCGTACCAGTGAGCCATGACGGAAACTCCGCACTCCAATCGCCAAACTCCACCCTCCCCCATACCCCGAACCCGCCAGCCCCCCAGCGCCCCGAGAGAGCGGGGCAGTGCCTGGACTGCGCCAAGGCACCCGCCCCGCTCGGGGGGCCGCTCTACGGGCTGGATGTTTGGGGGGAGCCCGCAGGTTGGGCCAAAGCCGTTGATACTGGCGCGAGTTGCTGGCTGATGGCGGCTGCCACGGCGGGCTGCGCTGAGCCCGGCCCTGCCTTCCCGTTGCCGTTGCCATTGCCATTCTTAAGCTGCCGCAGCGCCGCCTGCTGGTGCAGATTCCACGCCCCCAGCGCGCTCGTGGCCAAAGCCAGAAAAATCTCAACCGTGTTGCCGACCGGCGCCGGCAGATACGGCGCGAGGCTTTGCGCCTGCCCGACGACATTTGTGCCGG
>Ga0181538_10001642_pt1 | contig 24546 bp, 18 predicted proteins | sample PEATcosm2014_Bin_40_FD_119773 | JGI IMG/M metagenome (GOLD analysis project Ga0181538, IMG submission 119773) | Peatland microbial communities from MTU Mesocosm Facility, Houghton, MI, USA - PEATcosm2014_Bin23_30_metaG | ecosystem: Environmental > Terrestrial > Soil > Wetlands > Peat | place... | reverse complement strand
TGAGGGGTCCAAGCCTTACAAGCTCGACAAGGCCCGCGAGGTGATGAAACAGGTTTACGGCCGCCGGGGCCGCATCTGGGACGAGGAGGACGAGATTCAATTGAAGATCGCCCAGAATTCGGCCGCGCAGGTGGAATAGACGCGCGGGAAAATATCTCATCGCTCCCCGGAATGTCCCATCCCACCCCCCCTCCCCTCACGCGATCGTCCGCGCGCGAGCATTTTCCCGCTGAATTAGCATCCTAAAAATACTGTTGCAGAATTGGCCTGGGTGCGGTGGTAACAAAACCCCTGTTTTCGATATCGCGGCGAGGGGTTTCGTTACCGTTACCGGGGGGTGTGAGTTGAGTTTCCTCAACTCTGCCAATTTGTCGGCGGTGCCTGGTTCCCGCCGAGCAAGCTCGGCGGGCTTTGGAAAAAAGTGGCTCCCTCTACATTTATAGCCGGGAGGTGAAGGTTTTAGACGCCTTTTTGGGAAAGCGCGGATTTTGTGGGATTAATTTTTCGTTCGCGGCGTTCGCCCACGTTACCTCTAGTCGGCGCGTCGGATTTCCATTGTATCCCCAGGTGGAAACGTATACTGAAAATCTCAAGGAGACGAAAAGTGCAATATAGCGACCGTAGTCGGTTCCGGGACGGTTTCTGCGCTCTCCTGGCTGTGGTTCTGTTCGCCGCTGCGAGTGCCAGCGCTCAATTTACTTACAGCGCCATCAGCGACGCCGCGGGCACGAGCACCTATTGCGAAGGAGTCTCCAATGGGTCCATCGTGGGCTACTACGTTAACTCCAGCAGCAATGCCAATGGATTCCTTTACAGCGGCGGCGGCTTTACCGCCGTCAACGATCCCTACGCTGTCCGCCAAGTCGGCACCTCACCCTCCGGAATCTCAGGAACCACGATTGTCGGAACCTATCTGGATAGCCGAACCGAAACCATGCGCGGATTCATTGACAACAGCGGAACCTTTACACCCCTGGATGATCCATCTGCTGCCGGGACCACTGATATCACCGGGATTTCCGGAAACAACATCGTCGGTTGCTACGAAGACAGCAGTGATAAATGGCACGGCTTCGAATACAACGATAGCACGAAGAATTTCACGACTCTCGACGAATCGGTCCCCACCGCCAGCAATTCCGGAACCTACGCTGGGGGCATCAATGGAAACACAATCGTTGGGTGGTACGTGTCCCAGACCAGCAATTCCGCCGGCTCCAGCACCCATGGCTTTAGCTTCAACAACTCAACCTACACCAATTTCGATTTTCCCGAATCCACCATTTCCGGAACCACGACCGACCCGCAAGAAACGGTTGCCACCGGAATTTCGGGAAATTTGATTGTCGGAACCACCGATGTCGATCTCATCACTAACACTGGAACTGGATTCAACACCGTCGGTGATCAATATGGTTTTGTCTACGACGGCAGCAATTTCACGCTGCTCGACGATCCCGCTGCCGAAAACCAATACGGCTTTGGCACCGACGCTCAGGCGATCGATGGAGACACCGTGGTGGGATACTACTATGTGAACTACGACACGGTGCAAGGTTTTGAAACCATCATTCCCGAACCCGCAAGCATGATGCTTCTTCTCGGGGGCGCAGTGTTTCTGATGCGTCGTCCCCGCAACGGCGCGCGAAATTAAAATACCCCGCGGATGGCCGTCCATGGGCTTTGGGGATTGAAATTGAGCCGCCGCCGCTTTTTGGGGGGGGGCGGCTTAATCTTTTGCTAATATTCGCGGCCTAAATCTGCGGGGAAGGAGACATCCGGATGTTCCAATTTCTTCGGGCGGCGGCGGTGGTTCTGGCGGCGGGCGCGGGAATGGCGATGGGGGACGTGAGCCTCAAAGGGGAGGGGGCGACTTTTCCCAAGCCGCTTTATGACGTTTGGGTGTCGAAATTTCACGAGGCGAATCCGGACATCGCCATCGACTACCAGGGCAGCGGGTCGGGCGGTGGAATCAAGGCGATCACCAACAAGACCGTCGATTTCGCGGGGTCCGACGTGAAGATGAGCAAAAAGGAGGCGGCGGAGGCGGGGGACGTGGTTTACGTTCCGTCCTGCGCCGGCGCGGTGGTGGCTGCGTACAACCTTCCGGGCTTTTCCGGGGAATTGAAGCTTAACGGTTCGATCCTGGCGGATATTTATCTTGGGAACATTACGAACTGGAATGACGGCAAGATCGCGGCGTTGAATCCCGGGGCCGCGCTGCCGAATCAGGCGATCACGCCGGTCTATCGGAGCGACGGGAGCGGGACCAACGCGGTGTTCAGCACGTATCTGACGACACAGAGCGATGAGTTTTCCGCCAAGGTGGGGGCGGGGAAATCGGTTCAGTGGCCGGTCGGGCAGGGCGCGCAGGCCAACAACGGAGTCACCAAGGTGGTGAAGGACGTTTCCGGCGCGATTGGGTACGTGGAATTGAATTACGCGTTGGCCAACGACGTTTCCATGGCGACGATGCAGAACAAGGACGGGAAATTCGTGAAGCCGTCGCTGGATTCGGTGACGGCGGCGGCGGCGGCGGCGACGGAGATACCGGCCAACATCATGAACCAGGGCGGCGACAATGCCTATTCCATCGCTTCGTTCACGTATATTCTTGTGCACAAGGACCTGAGCTATCTCGGCGACAAGACGAAAGTGGACGCGCTGGTGAAATTCCTGACCTGGGCCGAGACGGATGGTCAGAAGCTCGCCCCGGACCACGCGTATGCTCCGCTGCCGGATGCCGTGACGCGGAAGGCGATGGAGAACATCCATTCGCTGACGTTTAACGGCTCGCCGGCCCAGCAGTAGAAATGTCGGACGTTTCCATTTCCAATCTCGGCCAAGCGCCCTCGCCGGCGCAGCCCGGTTTGACCCGGCGCAAAAGCCATTGGCTGAATTGGGATCGGGTGATGCATGGCGTGGCGCGGGGGAGCGGACTGGTGATTGTGCTGATGCTGGCATCGCTGGTGGTTGTGCTGGTGGTGGCGGCGGCGCCCAGCATGAAGCGGTTTGGGTTTGGCTTTCTGACCACGACCAATTGGCAGCCGAACGAGCGGCAAGTCCCCAGGCTGGACGCGCACGGAAAGGTCGTGAAGGACGAGGACGGCCAGATCGTGATGGACACGAACCCGCCATCGTTCGGCGCTTTGCCGATGATCTATGGAACGACGGTCAGTTCGGCGTTGGCGCTGCTGCTGGCGGCGCCGCTGAGCGTGGGGGCGGCGCTGTTTCTGGTGAGGATCGCGCCGCGGGTCATCGTCCCGCCGATTTCGTTTCTGATCGAGTTTTTGGCGGCGATTCCAAGCCTGGCATATGGGATATGGGGTTTGTTCGTGCTGGCGCCGTTTCTGCGGAATTACGTTGAGCCGGCCGCTTTCCGCGTGTTCGGAGGGGTGTGGGGATTCGGGTGGCTGTTTTACGATCATGAAGGCCGGCGGCATCTGCTGACGGGTTTGGACATGCTGTGCGGGGGACTGATCCTGGGGATCATGATCATTCCGATCATCACCGCGATCAGCCGGGATATCCTGGCCTCGGTGCCGCGGGCACAACTGGAGGGGACGGTGGCGCTGGGGGCGACGTGGTGGCAAAGCGCTTTGGAGATGATCGAGTTCAGCCGCAGCGGCTTGTTTGGGGCGATCATTCTCGGATTGGCGCGGGCGGCGGGAGAAACGATGGCCGTCACCATGGTGATCGGAAACAACCCGCACATCGCGCTGTCGGTGTTCGCACGGGCGCAAACGATGTCGAGCCTTTTGGCCAGCAAGTTTCAGGAGGCGGAGGATTTGGACCGCTCGGCGTTGCTGGAGATCGCGCTGATCCTTTTGGTGATGTCGCTGCTGTTCAACGTGACGGCGCGGTGGCTGGTCGTGGGCAAGGATTCGCACGGAGCGGCGGCGCATTAAAGGAAAGGGGACATTCATGTTTTCCGCGGATTTTCAATTGGGGGATAGGGCATGACGGGCGTCGCACGAAGAGCCATGTCGCGGCAGTTGAGCAAGCTGATGTTCGGGCTGTGCATCCTCTTTGCCGCGATCATCCTGACCCTTTTGACGCTGATCACGGGATACCTGCTGATCATCGGGGTCAAACACCTGAGCGTGTCATTTTTCATCAGCGAGCCGATTGCCCAGGGGAATGCGGGATTCCCCGGCGGGATGGCCAACGGGCTTCAGGGCACGAGCGTCCTGATCGCGATGGCCAGCGCGGTGGGGATTCCGCTGGGGATGCTGGCGGGGATTTACCTGGCGGAATACGACGCCGGTTCGGTGTTCGTCGGGACGATCCGGTTTATCGCGGACGTGCTGGCGGGGGTGCCAAGCATCGTGGTGGGGATCCTGTGCTACGAGTTGCTGGTGGCGCCGTTTCATCGAAACAACGCGTGGTCGGCGGCGTTGGCGCTGGCGTTCATCATGGTGCCGATCATCGCGCGGACGACGGAAGAGATGCTGCGGCTGGTTCCGGACAGCTACCGCGAGGCGTCGATGGGGCTGGGGGCGACCAAGGCGCACACGATCTGGAAGATCATCCTGCCGGCGGCCAGGGCGAGCATCGTCACCGGCATAATGCTCTCGATCGCGCGCATTGCCGGCGAGACGGCCCCGCTTCTTTTCACCTCGCTGGGAAACGATTCGATCACCTGGAACCTGAACGACCGTTTCCCGTCGCTGACGAAGCAGATTTACGACTACAGCACGCAGCGCGCCACCCCCCAGGAGCAGGGACTGGCCTGGGCGGGAATCCTTGTCCTGATCAGCCTGATCTTCGTGCTGAACCTCGGCGTGCGATATTTCACCCGCCAGCGCAAATGACCCTTCCGCCGGCGCAGTGTCTGCCGCGATTTCCGGCAAAAAATGAATTGAACCGCCAAAACGCCAAGACGCCAAGGCGGAATACGGATAAGTGACATGATTTTACGTTGGCGTCTTGGCGTCTTGGCGGTTCAATCGTCTTTGGTCCCCGAAGAGTTGGCAGGCCGCCCGCGCAAATATATTTCATCCATGTAGACTCATATCCCGCGCCTTGTATACTGCCGAACTCCGAAACGAGAGGCGTCTAAGGATATGGCTTCGGTTTGCTTTTATTTTCAGATCCATCAACCGATGCGGCTTCGCCGCTACAGCGTGTTCGATACGGACCGGCATTATTTCGACGATTACAAGAACGCGGAGATTTGCCGGAAGGTGGCGCACAAATGCTATCTGCCGGCCAATCGGACGCTGCTGGAGACCATCCGCGTCCACGAGGGGCGGTTCCGCATCGCCTATTGCATCACCGGGGCGGCCCTGGAGCAGATTCAGCAATACGTGCCCGAGGTGATGGATACGTTTCACCAACTGAACCAGACGGGATGCGTGGAATTCCTCAATGAGACGTATTACCACTCGCTGGCATTTTTGTATTCGCGGGAGGAATTCCGGGCGCAGGTGGAGCAGCATCGGCAATTCATCAAGCATCTTTTCGGGCAGGAGCCGCGGGTTTTCCGAAACACCGAGCTGATCTATAACAACGATCTGGCCCATTTTGTCAGCCACATGGGCTACGAGGGGATCCTCGCCGAGGGGGCGGACCATATTCTCGGATACCGCAGCCCGAATTTCGTCTATCGGCCGCCGCACGCGCCGAAGCTCAAGCTGCTGCTGAAGAACTACCGGCTGAGCGACGACATCGCGTTCCGATTTTCCAACCGGGGATGGGAACAATGGCCGCTCACGGCGGAAAAATTCGCCGGCTGGGTGAACCAGATCAACGGCAACGGGTTCATCTGCAACCTGTTCATGGATTACGAAACCTTCGGCGAGCACCAGTGGGCCGACACCGGCATCTTCGATTTCATGCGGCACGTCCCCGGCAAGATCATGGAGAATTTGGACAACAACTTCCTCACCCCGAGCCAGGTCATCGATAAATACGACGCGGTCGGTGAGATCGACGTGCCGCACATGATCTCATGGGCGGATACCGAGCGAGATCTTTCGGCGTGGCTGGGCAACGCCATGCAGTCCAACGCGCTGCACGAGCTCTACAAGCTCGAAGGCCCGCTGAAGGAAAAGGGCGACGAGCAGCTACTGACCGATTGGCGCCGGCTCACGACCAGCGACCATTTCTATTACATGTGCACGAAATACTGGTCCGACGGCGACGTGCACAAATACTTCAGCCCGTACGAAAGCCCGTACGACAGCTACATCAATTTCATGAACGTCCTGGACAACATCCAGACCCGGCTGCGGGCGTAAACGACCCGCGCGGGCGTAAACGACCCGCGCGGGCGTGAAGGTAACGGAGAATTGATGAGTGTGGCTCAGGGGCAGGCAGTTGAGCTTTCACATCCTTCAAATCCCGGTCACGGCAAGGCGATGAGATGGTTCAGTTTCGCTCTGGTGGCGGCGTACTTATGCCGCGGGGTGATTCTTTGTTGCATCGAGCCGCCCATGGAGATGTGGGATGAATATCAACACTTCGCGCGCATCGCCTATCTGCACGAAATGGGCCGGTCGCCGGTTTTCCAGGAAGCCGATGTGCCGGCTTCCGTGATGAAACAAGTGGTGCAATATCCGCAAGCGGTGTGGAATGGAAAGGAGACCATTCCCGGCGGGGGGCAGCCCTATCCGCAGTTCTGGCTTGGCAACGACAGGCCGAAGTTCCATCCCGGGCCGACGCCGCTTCTCTATGAGGCCCAGCAATCGCCGCTTTATTACTGGCTCATGCTCCCGATATTCAACGCGGCGGGGGGGACGGATCATCTGGCCGAGTCTGTCTCGGTGCTACGCTTGGTGAATGTCGGCTTCGGGGCGGCCGCGCTGGCGGTGATTCTGGCGTGGGCGGCGCGGGCATGCCGTCAGCGGCCATACGCGATGGCCATCGGCCTCTGGGCCGGCTTACAGCCGTTGCTTTTGTTGAACTCCACCCGCGTGGCCAACGATTCATTGGCCTTTCTCCTGGCGGTCATCGTCGTCGCCTGGACGTTGGCTCTGAGCGGGCGGCGCCTCCGATGGCACGCCGCGGCGATCGGCGCCCTGACGGGCCTGGGCATTCTGACCAAGGCGACCGATTTGGCCCTGATCCCATTCGTCTTGCTTTGTTTGCTGGCGTTGGCGTGGCGGCGGGAAACGAAATGGTCGGAAACCGGCGCCGCCGCGGCAATCTTTTTCTTCGTCGTCGCCGCCGAAATCAGTCCAATCGTCATCGCCAGTTTTCGGCATTTTGGCGTGCCGTTTCCAATGCAGGAGGCGATTTACAATCGTGCCCACGGCGTGAAGTTGCCTGATCTTCTGGTTTGGCTGCGATGGGATCGTTGGTGGGTTTGGTGGACGGTCTACCGGCAATGCTTTCTGGATGGCGGACTATGGGTCGGCGGATGGAGTGTTCTCCTTCCGCCACACTTGTTCATCGTCGTTTACCAGGACCTGTTGTTCGCCGCTGTGTTGGGCTGGCCAATGTCGTGGCTCTTTCGTTGCGAGAGATTGGGTGTTTCAAGCGTTTTTCGCAGCGCCTGGACGGCGCCGGCGATCGTCGCGTTGGTCTGTTGCGTCCTGGCGGAGATGAGCGTTCATGCGGTTGAATCGATGACCGCATGGGGAGTCTGCGCCACCGCCTCCTGGTATGCCGCGCCGGCGCTCCCCTGGCTTTTGGCCGTCGTCGCCACGGGGGCGTTAGCCTGGCGATACACTCGACTCGGTTATTGGGTTGCCCTACTCATGCCGGCATTTTTCATCCTGGTTGAGTTCTTCGACGAGTTCGGCCGAATGGTGGCGACCTATTCGCAGAAGAGCCTGAGCCTGGCGGCATTGCGCCGCCTGGGCACTTTGCATCCCGCCTGGATGCGTTTGCCGACATTGGCGGCCGCGACACTGCTGGCGCTTATCTTGCTGGCGACGGCGTTTGGCCTGTGTCTGGCGGCAATTCGCCGCCGCGACGAAGCCTAACCGTTGGGAATGAAACGGGGACCCGCCTCCCATTGATGGGATGCCGCCCGCGCTGTAACTACTCTTTCAGTCGCCCGGCCGGCGGAACGGAGATGTCCGAATATGCGACTTCACCGTCATGTCGTACCGGAGATGATGGACCGGCTGGATCTGCCGGAAGCGGCGCACGTCAGCGCGCTGGCGGGACTGCGGCGGGCCAATCGGGCCACCAAAGCCGCCCAACACGTCGCCAAGCCGATTGTCGCCTTGGCTCGGCGGGATCGCATCGATCGGATTTCAATGCTCGATGTCGCCTGCGGTGGCGGGGACGTGCCCATCGATGTTGCGCTGCGCGCCAAAGCCATGGGGATCGGCATCGAACTGACTCTTTTGGACCGCAGCGCGACCGCCCTTCGCAACGCCGCCGCCGCGGCCGAACGAGCGGGCGTCCACTGCCGATGCGTCCAGGCCGATTTATTGAACGGATGCCCGCAACTGGATTTCGACGTGGTAACCTGCAGCCTCTTTCTGCATCACATTCCCCAGCCGGGACAGGTCGTTGATTTCCTGAAGAACCTGCGGCGGATGGCGCGGCGCAGGATCGTCGTCGGCGACGTGCGGCGATCCTGGATTGGATGGGCGACCGCCTGGGTCGGCAGCCGCCTTCTCAGCCGCAGTCCTATCGTGCATCACGATGGACCGGCGAGCGTGCGGGGGGCGTGGACTATGCGCGAGCTGGCCAACTTCGCCGCTGAAGCGCAAATGAACGGGGCCACGGTCCAACGCTCCTGGCCTTGGCGCATGCTGCTGGTGTGGGATGCAACCGGGGTAAGAACAGAATAACCGGGACAGCTCTGGAATAACCGGGACAGCTCTGAATTTATTGTATTGAAATTCAGATCTGTCCCGGTTATTGGGCGGGGTAGTGCGCTAGTTCGCGAGATTGCAGACCGTCCGGACCGTACCGCGGGCAAGCCCGCCGGTTACACGGGGAGGTGACCCCACCACCAAAATTGAGGAAATCGCGGCGGCAATCGGCTTCGACATCCGTTGCCTGTGCGGCAAACTCTGCTCATATTGGCATATCTAAATTGATTAATCTGCGCGATTATTGGCCATTAGTCGATTTTGTTGTTGCTTTGTAGGCAACTCGCTCGGTATAAGACTCCGGTCATGGATGAAGAAAATGAACTACGCGAGGCGCCGGAATTGAGCAGGCTGGGAGAGCGGTTGCGCGCTTTGCGAGCGGGGCGGGGTTGGACGTTGGAAGAGTTGGCTGAACGCAGCGGGCTTTCAAAACCGTTCCTGTCACGGCTGGAGGGCGGGAGTCGGCAGCCTTCCATTGCGGCGGTGCTGACGTTGGCGCGGGTGTTTGAGGTGCCGATGGGAAGTCTGTTTGAGACTCGGCTGGAAGACGAAGGCTGCATCGTGATTCGCGCAAAGGGTGCGGCGATGCGGCACGGGAACGGGATTTGCTATCTGCCGCTGTCCGGCTCGTCGAGATTCAACGTGCAGCCCATGCGGGCGCTGATTTCGCCGTTGCGGCCGGGTACGGAACGATATCAGCATGACGGCGAAGAATGGATTTACGTTTTGTCCGGCAGCCTTCGGCTGCAGGTGGGGGAGCGGGAATACGAACTGGAAGCGGGCGAGGCGGCACATTTTGACTCGCGTTTGCCGCATCGGCTCAATGCGCTGGGCGGCAAGGAGGCCGAGGTGATTTTGGTTGCCTGTCCGATACCGACCACGCTGAATGCCCATCGGGAGACCGCGGAACTGAACGCAGAGCTTGTTGGGTAGGCTCGATGGCGGAGGGCAAGCCCTCCACCGATCTCCCGAAGCGGCGGAAAAAGGGAAACGAATTGAATTAGCTCCTGGCGGAGAGGAAGGCTTGCGTCACGGCGTAAGGCAGCAATGTGTTGCCGCGCGCGTTCGCTCACGCGGGCCCGTGAGGTTTTTTTCGCAGGAGTCCGCCATGAGCGACGTCGATTATGCATCCACGGTTCGGAATACGCACAGCAAGTTGAAGGTCAACGCGTTGAACTTCTGGGAGGTTTCCGCGCACGCGGTGGCGCTGATATCTCCCAGCATGACGGCCGCGCTGATCATTCCGCTGATGTTCGCCACGGCGGCCGGGGCGGGATGGCTCTGCTATCTCTTCGGCACGATCATGCTGCTGTTCGTGGCCCTGAATCTCAATCAATTCGCCAAGCGATACACGTCGGCCGGCAGCATGTACGAATACACGGTCAAAGGATTGGGACCGAGGATTGGCGGCGTTTCCGGCTGGTGCCTGCTCTGGGCGTACCTTTTCATCGGCATCGCCGGCGTGACGGGATTTACGCACTTCGCCTCCAAACTCCTGACGCAGGCGGGGGCAACCGGATATCTCTCCCATCCATGGATTACCCTATTTGCCATCTGCGTCGGCTGCGCCTGGTTCCTGGCGTATAAGGACATCACGCTTTCGGCACTGATGATGCTGGCGATGGAAGGAGCCTCCGTCTGCGTGATCATGATCCTGGCACTCTACGCGCTGGCCAAGACCGGCGTGGTGGACCACTCGCAGCTTGCGCCGTTCGCCGGCATGGGGTTTAAGGACGTCATGAAGCTAATGGGCTTGGGCGTCGTCGTGGCGATTTTCAGCGGCGTCGGCTTCGAATGCGCCACCGCGTTCGGTGAAGAGGCCAAGAAGCCGCTCGTCACCATTCCCCGAGCCGTTATCGCCAGCCTCCTGCTCACCGGCGCCTTCTTCGTGTTCATCACCTATACCGAAACCCACGCATTGGCCAATAACAATCCGACGCTCGATCAACTCGATGCGCCGCTGTCAACGCTGAGCACAAACCTCGGCGTGAGTTGGATGGGCGTGGTGATTTCTTTCGGGGCGATGATCAGCTTCTTCGCGCTGGCGCTGTCCTGCCTGAATTCCGGATCGCGGATACTTTTCTCGATGGGGAGATACGGCATCTTCCCGATCTCCATCGGAAGTTCGCATAAACTCAATCTGACTCCCCACGTCGCCATCACTTCCTTCGCCCTGTTGCAGTTCCTCATTCCCTCGATCGTCATGCTGGCGGTTTACGCGGGGGCGTATAACGCTCTTGGCGTCGGGACGCCGTTCGACGTATTCAACGACGCCGGCCTGTTCGGCGCCATGGGATTCTGCGGGGCCTACGTGCTGATTTCTCTGGCCGCCCCGTTCTATCTGAAAAAGATCGGCGAAGTGAAGCCGTACAATTGGGTGCTGTCGATCATGGCGATTGTGCTCCTGATCGTGCCGATCGTCGGCACGGTCTATCCGGAGCCATCTTATCCCTGCAATTACTTCGCGTTTATCTTTGGCGCTTACGTCATAGCGGGAATCGTGCTGGTGATCGTTCGCAGCCGAAGCAGGGCGGAATTCGCCAGCATCCGCAAGGTGCTGGAGGAAACCGCGATGGCGCCGGGCGAATCAGAGTTGGCGGCGATGCCGACCGATGCCGCTCCGTCCATGGCATGACGGCGCGAAATTGAAATCAAAGGCTGTTTCTCACGAAAGGTTGATGAAGGGAGGATTATGGCCGCCGTTGCCAGCGCGGGCTTTTTAGCGAGCCTGCACCGATATCCCGTGAAGTCGATGATGGGGGAGGAACTGAATTCGGTCCGGGTGACGCCGCGAGGATTGTTCGGCGACCGCGCGTTTGCCCTGTGCGATCGGGAGACGCGCAAAGTCGTCAGCGCGAAGAATCCTCGGAAATGGCCGAATTTTTTCAGCTACCGGGCGGCATTTACCAGCCCGCCGGACGGTTCGGCGGCGTTGCCGCCGGTTCGCGTCACGCTTCCCGACGGCCGATTCGCGGTCACGGCAGATCCGGATTTCTCGCAGACGATGTCCGCTTCGCTGGGTCGGGCGGTATCGCTTCTGGAAGCCCCTCCCCAGGGCGCCCAGCTTGAAGAATATTGGCCGGACATGGCTGGCCTGGCCAATCGGGATACCGTTACCGAAGAGGCGATGCCGGAGGGAACGTTTTTCGATCTGGCCACGCTGCACGTGTTGACGACGGGGACGCTGGATAAGCTTCGCGAGGTCTATCCCGCCGGGCGGTTCGAACCGCGCAGGTTTCGGCCCAACCTCATCATCAACACCGGCGACAAGAAGGATTTCGTCGAGAATGGATGGATCGGCAAGACGCTGACGATCGGACCGGAGGTTTGGATTCAGGTCACCGGTCCTTGCCCGCGGTGCGTGATGACGACGCTGGCTCAGGGTGATTTGCCCAGAGACGTCGGCATTCTGAAGGCGGCGGCGCAATCCAACGAGGTCCGGGTCGGAATTTACGCTTCCGTTGTTCATCCCGGCACGATCCGCATCGGCGACGCGGTGAACGTTTTATAGCGCTTCAGACGTCTTGATCGGCCGCACGGGCTGGGACATGATTGTCGCCCGTGAATCCGCCGATCCCAACGGAAGATCAATTGCCCCACCTTGCGAGCATTTCCATCTATCCCGTGAAATCGTTGGAGCCGGTTTCGCTGCAACAGGTCCGCGTTTTGCGCAGCGGGGCGCTCGAGGGGGATCGCATGCTGGCGATGTTTGACTCCGAAGGGAAATTCGTCAACGGCAAGCGCAATCCGCTGGTTCACGTCATGCGGTCGATGTACGACCCGCTGACGCAGGTGCTGCGGCTGGGCCGGGCGGAAACCGGCCTGACGGCGGCGTTCCACGTCGATCGGCAACGGGAAAAGATCGACGCCTGGCTGACGGAATTCTTCGGGATTCCGGTTTCCCTGCGGAGCAATTCCGAGGTGGGATTTCCCGACGATCTGGACTGCCCCGGCCCCACGGTGATTTCAACGGCGACGCTCGGCGAAGTCGCCGGCTGGTTTGCTCCCCTGGACGTCAAACAGATCCGAATCCGGTTCCGCGCCAACCTGGAAATCGGCGGCGTCGGGCCGTTTTGGGAGGACCGATTGTACGGCGTCAAAGGCTCGCTCGTGCGGTTTGCCATCGGGGATTGCTTGCTGGACGGCAACAATCCCTGCCAGCGTTGCGTGGTTCCGCCGCGCGATCCGTTCACGGGCCAAAGCAATCCGCAATTCGCCAAGGTCTTCGCCGAGAAGCGGCAGGAGACTCTTCCGCCCTGGGCGGAGAAATCGCGGTTCAATCATTTCTATCGCCTGGCGGTCAACACCCTCGTCCCGCCCGACCAGGCGGGCAAAACCATCCGCGTCGGAGATGAAGTCAAATTATGTTTAGTTTGAAAAAGGGGTCATAAGCCATTTTTATAATTTCCGCCAAAAATAGGCAAAATCCGCACAAATGCAGTAAATGGCTTATGACCCCTTTTGTCAGATTTGCATGGTTTCGGCCAGGGAGGCGTCGTTGGGGGCGACTTGGCGGTCGGGGGCGGCGGATCTGGCGGAATCCAGGGCCCGTTCGGCGGTTTCGATGATCGATAGCTTCCGCCCGTCGTCTTCGGCCACGCCGAAGCTGCACGTGATCGGGACGTGTTTCTGCCGGCAAATCAAATCCATTTTGCTGATATCCTGGCGGAGACGGGCAACGATCGCTTCGGCGCCGGCGGCGTGGGTGGACGGGCAAAGGACGATCAGCTCGTCGGGGCCGAATCGGCAAACCACGTCCTCGGTGCGGGTGGCGTCGTCGAGGACGGCGCCGGTCCGGCGGAGGACTTCATCGCCGAAGCTGCGGCCGAAGGTTTCATTGATCGAGGTGAAATGGTCGATGTCGGCCAGCACGCACGCCAGCGGATGGCCGTGGCGGCGCGCCAGGGAAAGTTCCTGGCAGAAGCGGTCGTCGAAATAAGCCCGGTTCCACAATCCGGTGACGGGATCGGTCTGCATTCCGTCTTGGATAAGCTCCAGGAGGTTGCGGGTCCGCAGGGCGCCGCGAATGCGTGCGCGCAATTCCGCGGGATTGAACGGCTTGCTGATGAAATCCGCCGCTCCGACCTCGGGGCCGTAAATCCGGTCGTCCGGAGAGACCGCGCCGGCGAGGAAGATCACGGGAATGTTGGCGGTGGCGGCGTCGGCCTTCAATTCCCGGCAGAGTTCCAGACCGTGGATGTCCGGCAAATCGACGTCGAGGAGAATGAGATCGGGGGTGAATTTTCGCGCTGCGGCCAGGCCCTCCTGACCGGAGTAGGCGGACAGGACCGTGGCCGGTTCTTCCGTCAAACGGGCGCGGACCAGGGCGTGAATGGCCTTGGAATCATCGATAAGCAGAATCTCGCGGGGCATAAACGACTCCTTGTGCCGCCCCTCCGTTACCGGCGATGGTGGAACTGTTCGAGGTATCGGCGTAAAAATGGGGCGGATTGATCAAGCGTCAAGCGTCCGATAAACAACCGTCTCGACGGCGGGTAAAAGTTGCATCGGGCGGGCATCACCTTCATAGTAGTGGGGCTTACTTTTGGCGGATGGAGCGGTTATGAGCGGAATGATTAAGCGGATTTGGTTTGGGTTTCTGGCGGCTGTTTTCGGGGCGTCGCTGTGCGCGTGCGGCACGGCGAATCGTTCGGGGCCATCATTGGAGTTGCCCGGCGTCGACGCCGTGACCGCGCCGCGCGTCGCGGTCGATCTCAATCCCGATTGGAAGTTCATTCGCCAGGACGTCGCCAACGCGGAACAGCCGGATTTTGACGATTCATCCTGGCAGTCCGTGACGCTGCCGCACACCTGGAACAACCTGGATGGGGAAGACGGGGGGTCCAACTATTACCGTGGACCGGGGTGGTATCGGCGGCACGTGACGCTCGGGGCGGAGGAACAGGGCAAATCGTTGTTCCTGCGTTTCGACGCGGCGGGCAGCGCCGCGACGGTGTTCGTGAACGGCAAGCCTGCGGGGCCGGAGCATAAGGGGATGTTTTCCGCGTTCTGTTACGACGTGACGCCGCTGATGAATCCTCAGGGCGACAACGTGATCGCGGTCCGGGTCACCAACTCGCCCGACCCGGGCATTCCGCCGCTGGCGGGAGATTTCAACATGTGCGGCGGGCTGTATCGCGGGGTGCGGCTTTTGGCGCTGAATCCGGTGTCGATCAGTCCGATGGATGACGCGTCGCCGGGGGTGTACGTCAAGCAGGTGACCGTCTCGGCGGCGCACGCCGATTTGCAAGTTACCAGCAAGCTTCGCAACGGCGGGTCGGCCGAAACGCCGGCGACCGTCACCTGCGAATTGCTCGACGCCAACGACCAGGTTCTCCAGAGCGTGAACACGACGCAGGCGATCGAGTCCGCCGGCGATGCCGATGCGGTGCAATGGCTGAGCATCGATCGGCCGCATTTGTGGGATGGGCGGAAAGATCCGTATTTGTACCGCGTGCGGGTGACGGTCGCCGAGGGCGGGCAAGTCGTCGACCGCGTGATTCAGCCCGTGGGGCTTCGCTTCTTCAACGTCGATCCGGACAAGGGATTCTTTCTCAACGGCCAGTCCTATCCGCTGCATGGGGTCAACCGCCATCAGGACCGCATCGACATGGGCTGGGCGATCACCTCGCTCCAGCAGCGGGAGGATTTCGACCTCATCATGGAGATGGGCTGCAACGCGATCCGGCTGGCGCATTACCAGCACGCGCAGGATTTTTACGATCTGTGCGACCACGGGGGACTGATCGTGTGGGCCGAGTCGAGCATGGTCAACGTGGTCGGTTCCTCGCAGGAGTTTGAGGATATCGCCAAACAACAGCTTCGCGAACTGATCAAGCAGAGCTACAACCATCCGTCGATCTGTTTCTGGTCGCTGTTCAACGAGCTGAGAGATAAACGGGAAAGGGGCCAGACGGAAGCCGAGGGCGCGGCCATGCTGGAGCGCGAGAACCAGGTCGTGAAGGACCTGAACGACGAAGCGCATCTGCTCGATCCCACGCGTCTGACGACGGCGGCGTCGTTCTCGGAGGTGGGCACGCTGCCGCTGAACCAGATCACCGACATCATTGCCTTCAACCGATACGAAGGCTGGTACACCAAAACGCCCGCCGCCTGGCCGAAGGACCTGGACGCGCTGCGAGGGCAGATTCCCGGCCGCGCGTTCGGGATCAGCGAGTACGGCGCGGGCGCGAGCGTATTTCAGCACGAGATCGACCCCAGACAGCCCGTGCCGGTCAGCTTCTGGCATCCCGAGGAATGGCAGGGCGTGGTTCACGAGGCGGCGTACAAAGCATTGAAAGGCCGCCCCTATATCTGGGGTACGTTTCTCTGGAACATGTTCGACTTCGCCGCGGACTGGCGCCACGAAGGGGATCATCTGGGCCGAAACGACAAGGGCCTGGTGACCTACGACCGCAAGACCAAGAAGGACGTGTTCTATTTCTACAAGGCCAATTGGTCCGACGAGCCGGTGATTTACATCACCGATCGGCGATATACCCCGCGGAACGTCGAGCAAGGCCCCATCAAAATCTACTCGAATTGCGAGACGGTGGAACTGAAAGTGAACGGCGTGGCGCTGGGCGTCAAGACGGGCGACGATTGCGTGTTCGTCTGGCCCGACGTCACGCTGGTCCGCGGCGAGAACGCCATCGAAGCGATCGGCACTCGGGCCGGGCAAACGTACCGGGACGTCTGCGGGATCGATTATGATCCCGGCGTGATCGACGTGAGGCCCGTGAGGCCGGCGACCCGGCGGAGCGTGGAGCCGGCGACGATGCCGTGAATGGCGGGTTTGGGCAGATTGCCGATTGCCAATTGCCGATTGAAAGAGGCTGCGAAATCCCTTCTTGCAATCGGCAATTGGCAATCGGCAATCGGCAATCTGCCAAGTTCGCCTCTTCGGCTTCGATGGCATATCCTTAGCGGCTGTGTCGGAACCGATCATCGAGATATCCAACGTCGATTTCGCCTACGGCCAGCGGCTGGTGCTGAAACACATCAGTATCTCCGTGGCGCGCGGGACGACGGTCGGGGTGATCGGCCCCAACGGCGGGGGGAAGACGACGCTGATGAAGCTGCTGCTGGCGCTGCTCAAGCCGACGCGGGGGACGATTTCGGTCGCGGGGATGCCGGCGGTGGCCGCGGTGCGACGGGGAGACGTGCTGGGATATCTTCCGCAGAATCCGCGGACGCCGCCGGGGTTTCCGATCGACGTCGGGCAATTCGTGCGCTTGGGATTGGCGGGAAAGATCGGGATTCTCGGCAGGGAGTCGGCGGAAGACCTTCGGCACGTGCAATGGCTGCTGGGCAAAGTGGGGATCGAGGAATTGGCCGATACGCCGATCGGATCGTTGTCAGGCGGGGAGCTTCAGCGCGCGTACATCGCGAGGGCGTTGGCGTCGCGGCCGCACGTGCTGCTGCTCGATGAGCCGACCACGGGCATCGACCGCATCGGGCAGGATCAGTTCATCCGGTTTCTGGGGGATCTGAAGCAGTCGCTGGCGCTGACGGTGATCCTGGCGAGTCACGACGTTCGGACGGTGGCGGCGGTTTGCGATCGGCTGGCGTGTTTGAACGTGACGCTGCATTATCACGACGTTCCGGAAAACATGCCGCGCGAACTGGCCCGCGAAATGTTCGGATCGGACCTGACGGAATTGCGAACCAGCAGGGCGGGATGAGCGAAGTCGTGAGCGTCAAGTACAGATTACCGCGAGGGAGCGAAGGAGCGAAGTTACGCGAAGAAATTCAATTCTTATTTTTTCTTCGCGTAACTTCGCTTCTTCGCCCCTTCGCGGTTAAGCCTTTCCGGAGAAGCGTAATAAAACAGGGATGCGGTGCGGGATGATGGAATCGTCGCATATTCTGGCAGACTTGGAGTTGACGTCGAACACGATTCGGGTGGCGGTGGCGTCGGCGTCGGTGGGGGTGGCGGGGGCGGTGCTTTCACCGTTTGTGGTGCTGCGGCGATGGGCGTATCTGGGCGATGGGATCGCGCACGCGGCGTTCGGGGGGATCGGGACGGCGGTGCTGCTGGCGATCGCGTTTCCGGCGCTGAACAATGGGGTGGCGATTTTTCTGATCGGGGCGGGGTTCGCGCTGGCGACGGCGGGGGCGGTGGGGTGGATCAGCCGCCGGCGGGCCGTCAGCGGAGACGCCGCCATCGGCATTTTCGTCGCCGCGGCGCTGGCGTGGGGGTTCATCGCATTTGGGATTCACGCCCACTTCGGCCGCGGCAGCACGACGGGCTGGGAAATTTATTTGCTCGGAAACGTCAACCGATTGACCCCCGCGGCCATGATGCTGGCGGCCGGAGTTTGCGGGGCGATCCTTTTGATCGTCGCCGTCCTTCGGCGGCAAATTGTTCTATATTGCTTCGATCCGATGCTGGCGGAGGTGAGCGGCGTGCCGGTGGGGTTGGTGCATTATTTGCTGATTCTGCTGGTGGCGGTGGTGATCATCGCGGGGATGCAGCTTGCGGGGAATTTGCTGGTGGCGGGGCTGCTGGTCCTGCCGGGCGCGGCCGGGCTGGCGGTCAGCCGGAGGATGACGGTCGTCATGGCCGTTGCCGTCGGCGCCAACGTCGCCGCGACGCTGGCGGGGATCGCCGTCGCCTGGCGCTGGCCGTTCATCGCGCCGGGCCCGGCCATCGTCGCGGTTTTGTTTCTGGAGTTTCTCGTGGCATACTTGGCGTGCGGTCGGAACATGAGGGAGAGTGCGTGACATTTGCTGCAAAGAATTTCCCCCTCCCCTTGTACTCAGGGGGAGGGTTGGGGTGGGGGTGGAGGGCTTGCCCTGCACCGTCGAACGCCGATTGGCCCACGAAACCCCCACCCTGACCCTCCCCCGGAGTACCAGGGGAGGGGAAGAAGGGGGAGCGAGTAATCAGGAAAGAGGCGTTGACTTGGAATCCGAAGTTGCAAGCAATCAAGTCCCCGAAAGCGAACAGGCCGGGTCTTCGATCGGGTGGCTGCTGCTGGCGATGCTGGTGATGGGCGCCGGGATCGCGATGCGGCTGTGGTTTTATCTCTACAACCGCTCGATGTACCGGGACGAGGCGGCGCTGGCGCTGAACGTCGTTGGGCGCACTTTCGGCGGGCTGCTGAAGCCGTTGGATAACGATCAGGGGGCGCCGATCGGATTCTTGATGATCGAGAAGTTGGTCATCAGGCTGCTGGGGAATCACGAGTGGTCGCTACGGCTGGCGCCGCTGTCGGCGTCGATCCTGTCGCTGCCGCTGTTTTACTGGCTTTGCCGGAAGGTCTTGACGCCGGGCGGCGCGGTGATGGCGCTGGTGGTGCTGGCGATGGGCGCCAAGCAATATGATTACTCCGCGGACACCAAGCAATATTCGACGGACGTTTTGCTCACGGTGTTGACGTTGCTTCTGGGGGTGATCGCGGTAGGAGACTGGTCGCGCGGGCTATCGCCGTCGAAGCGCGGAACGATCGCGCTGGGCATCGTGGGGGCGTTGGCGATCTGGTTTTCGCATCCGGTGGCGTTCGTGCTGGGCGGGATCGCGGTTCTGGGTGCGATGGAATGGTTCGGCGGCAAGCCGCGGCCCGATCCCCGGCCGATGTTATTCGTCGCCGCCGCATGGGCGGTGAGTTTCGCGGGAAATTATTTCCTGGTCCTGCACCGGCTGAGCCAGAGCGCGTTCATGCGGTCGTTCTGGGCCCAGGCGGATGCCTTCGCGCCGGCGCCGAAATCCATCGCCGCGCTGGTCTGGTACAAGGAGACGTTCTTCGAGATATTCGAAAGCCCGCTGTCGATGGGATTCGTGGGGCTTTGCGCGCTGGTGTTCGTCGTGGGGGTGGGGATGCTGTGGCGGCGGAAGAAGTCGGCGGCGCTGGCGCTGCTCCTGCCGATCGTTTTCACTCTCGCCGCTTCGGGGTTTGACAAATATCCGTTCAAGGAACGGCTGATCCTTTTCATCTGTCCGATGTTGGCGATCTTCATCGGCGCGGGCTTTGAATATCTGTTCCAGGGCCAGCGAAGGCCCGTCGGCATCATCGCGCTGATTTTTCTCCTGATCACGCCGCTGAACAAAACGCGGGAATTCATCAGCAAGCCCTGGCTTCACAGCGACATGCGACAGGTGATGTCGCTGGTATCCGCCCATCGTCAGCCGGGGGACGAGTTGTACGTTGACGAGTTTTGCTACTATCCCTACGAGTATTACCGCGACCGGTTTGGCCTAGCCGATCTGCCGGCGAGGGAGGTAATGCAGAACGGCGTGGCGGGAGTCGAGGGATACAAGGAATTATTCGCGCCCAGGAAGGGCAAGCGGGTGTGGGTGATGTTCGAGAACGCCCCGCAGCGGCAGGAATGGGCGCTGATGGCGCTCGATGGCATGGGCAAGCCCGTGTTCCATGCCACGCCGTTCGAGGACTACGTCGCCTGTTACGATCTTCGGTGAGGTCATCGCAAGTCGTACAGATCGACGGCGCTGCCGTTGAATTGCCGATGGTCGAGCAGTTTGCCGCGGCGGTCGAGGGTTTGCTCGATGACCTGCTGGTCGCCGGCAGCGCCCATGGAAAAGACGATCCAAACCCTGGGGCGTCCGCGGAGTTGAAGAAGATCATCGGCCAGAAGACGGGGACGGGTCTCGAGGTTGGGATCGAACGCGCCGTGGATCAGACCGCCGGCTGGGACCGCCAGCGCGGGTTGGTCCGCCAGATAATAATCGCCGAGAACTTTCGATCCCCAATGGAGGTAAACAGCGTCGCCGGTTTGCCAATGGGCCTTGACGTAGAGGATTGCCGGCTTGGCGTCGTAGCGCACTTCGGGGTGGATCAGATACTTGGCCTGGATGTAAACGGGATATACGAACAGGATGGCGCACAGCAGCCATCGCAAGGCCGCCAGAGCCGGACTTCGCCGCCACCATTCGATCCCGACGGCGAACGCAATTGGCAACACGATCAGCGGCGCGAAGAACAGCGTGAGCCGTTCGGCAAACGGATATCGCTGGATCGCCGAAGCCGCCAGGGTGAACGAAAGGGTCAGGATTAGAAATCCCAACGCCCGCTTGGATTGCCGCGCCAGGACGAAGCAGCCCAGTGCCAGCACGACGACTGCGGTGAAAAGGGCTACCTGGGCGGCCTGGACAAAGACGATGCCCTGGGAGTTTCCGCTGGGCAGAATTCCCAGCGGATAGTGGAAGAGTTCGGCAATCGTCTTGGGATACCAGAGCAAATCGTGCAACGACCGCGGCAGGGGGGCGAAGGCGTTTTGATTCTGCCAGTAAATCCGCAGGGAATCGTTGGAGACGTAGTACCGGGAAATCAGCAGATAATTGGCCGCGAAGCTGCCGAGCCAGAGGATGCCCATCGCGGCATCGGCGAGGGCCAGCTTGTGTTGTCCCTGCCGCAGATGTTTGAGCAGCAGGGTGATGCCGATTCCGCCGAGAAGGAACAGCAGCGGATGGCTGAACCACAGCAAGAGAGCGCCGACGGCGCCCAGAACCGCCAGGGCGGGCAAGCTGTCGGCGGCCAGCGCCAGGGCCAGGACAACCGTGGCCCACAACACGTCGGTGGAATATTGCTTGCCCTCGGAAGAATACCGCACCAGCGGCTCGGCCAGCGCCAGCCAGGCCGTGCCGGCCGTCGCGATCGCCGGGCCGGCGATTCTTCGGATGCCGAGGAAAAAAACGGGCAGGACGATGACCGAGGCGAGAAAGGGAACCAGGCGCAGCGCCAGTTCGCCGTGTCCGAATGCCGTCACCGCGCATTTTTGGAGGAGCAAAAATCCCGCCGGCGCCGCCTGGTCGCCGATGTCGAGAGGCCGGAGCAACTGCGCCAGGCCGTGGGAAAAGACGTTGCTGGCCAATTGTGCGTCATCGTGCATGAGCCCGCGGTCCTGGAGATATCGCCGCAAGCGAAGCAGGGTTCCCATCGCGATCAGCATCCACGGCCAAAGCGGATGTGCCGCCAGCCGCCGGATGGCCGCCATGGCGGAAGAGGGCTTTGGTTTGGCTAAAGACGTCATTTTGCTCGTGCGGCAAATTAACCTAGGATGCCGGGCCAAGACAAACCCGCAACATGCCATGGCGCCGGCAGGCCGGCCCACGCGGGCTATCGGTGAACCAACGGCTGGCCAATAAGGGATGTTCCCCTTTCCCTCGACGAGGCGATCACAACGACCGGGGTATCCGATGGTCGGGCCAGCACGGCGGCGAGCAAATCATGCCTGTGAAGCAGCCAAAAAAAGACCGCGCGGAAATAGATCTTCGGGCTGAGAAAATATTGAATCCGGCTGAGCATCGACAGGCGCGTCGATGGATGAGCCGTGGTCTGGCCAACCAAATTTTTCGCTCCACGCAGAAACGCCCGCCAAAGGCACGTAGCCATCGGTGTCGCCATTACAACGATCACGTCCGCGGCGGCAAAGCGATGAGGAATACTGCTCCAATAATTGCCCTCGGTGATGACCGGATTGTCTCCCGCTACGCCCTTCAGAAGCTCTTGCCAGCGAGTCTCCGTCGGTATCCCCAGTCCTTTGCGGAACTGCTGCTCGGCGATGTCATCCATGGACACGGCGGTCACTTGCAACTGGCGAGCGAGCTGCTTGGCCAACGTGGTCTTGCCCGCGCCCGGCGAACCGATGATGCAAATATTCCGGGCGTTGGCGATCTTCTCCTGGGATAGCTCGGGGAGATTCCCGGCCGCAAAGACCACGCCGTCTTTGCCGCGCAGCACTTTCAGACACTTTCTCCGTAAGAAGGGGGACATCCCACCTTATTCCGCTTTTCGCTTGTTTCCCGAGCCCTTCTTCGGCGGCCACGGATTGCGCAAGCTCTATTCCAGCCCGCATCGCCTAGCCACGCGCCATGCGGGCAAGGTATCGGCGGCATCAAGGCCCGTCAATAAGTTGGGATGTCCCCCTTTTCTCGAACAACGGCACAAGGAGGAACGGAGGCGTCTTTCGACGCCCCCGTTCAGGTGCGCGGGAACCTGATTGAACCGTGGCTACGAAGTCGGCAGATTGGAGCCGGCGGTGAAGCCGTCCGCGTTGACGGAATAGGTTGAGCCGAGCACCACGTTCTCATACACGTCGCCGGTTGGGATGCCCGTGGCCTCCCACTCGGCGGGCGTGAGCCAGGCGGTTTGCGAGCTTGGATCGGATCCGACGAAGAACACGCCGCCGTTATTCCATGACGGGATGGATGCCGGCACGGACCAGACGTTGTCCTTGATCTGGGCGAAGCTGTTCATGTCGTTTTCGTCCACGCTGATGAACGCCTGGCCGCTTCCGACCTGGTAATTCGGGTCGACGAAGAGGTTGTAATCGACGTAGACGTCGGCGGCCTCGCCGTCGTTGACGTAGAGGAATCCGCCGTACTGTCCCGGCTCGGTGACGGTGTTGTGCTCGATCCAGACGTTGTTCGTCGTCCAGTTGAATCCGCCGCCGATTTCCTGGGCGTCGATCGTGATGCCGGCCCCGTTGTTGCCATGGATCACGTTGTTCTCGACCATGACGTCGAAAACGCCCGGGGTCAGCAGGATCGTGGTCCTGTTGACGGTGTTGGAGTCGAAGACCACGTCGGAGATGGTGACGTTGGGATTGGCGACGTCGGTGCCGAGCGGCCCGGCGTTGGCGGCGCCGGCGGTGAAGGAGTTGTGATAGACGTAGACGTATTGGCCAACCTGCGTGGAGAGATTGTTCTTGGAGATGGCGAGCCCGCCGGGGGTCTCAGGGTTGTTGGTGAAGTTGTTGTACGCCAACTCGAGGTCGGTGACGCCCGCGACGCGCATGACGGCCTCGCCGGTGGAACTGGCGACGGTGTTGCCGAGGAAGTTGATTTCGGTGCCGGCGACCCAGCCGAAATATCCGCTCAGGGCGGTCGGGTCGGGCGAGGTGTTGTCCTGAATCAGGACGTTGCTCGGGTCCAACTGAAGGTTCACGTCGTCGCCCAGGTTCAGGAAGGTGTTGTCGAGGATGGTGATGTCGTTGCCGGTCGGGAGAAAGCCCAGGGGGATGGCCTGTTTATTGTCGTTGTTGAGGAAGATGGAGTTGAAGGTGAGGCCCTGGACGACGATGCCCGAGGTGGAATTGGACATTCCGATGAAGGACCCGCCGTGCGCCGCGCCATTGTAGTACAGCACGGGCTGAGCGCCGGAGCCGTAGGACCCGATGTAAACGTGCTGGAGACCGCCCAAGTCGATCGCGCTGGTGTTGCTCAGCGTAAAGGTGTCGCCGTCATGGAACAACACGCGCACGTTGCTGGTCAGGAGCTGGCCCAGACGGGCGAGACTCTGAATGGGGTCGTTGGGCGAGGAGCCGTCGTTGGCATCGTTGCCGTCGGCGGCGACGTAGATGGTCGGCCGGTTGTCCTGTGCGATCGTCACCGTTTGGGTGGCGACGCCGACGTGGCCATCGGGCGTGGTGATGGACATGGTGATGGTGTAAGTGCCGGGGTTGGCGTAAGCGTGGGCGGCATTGAAGCCGACCAGGCTGTCATTGTACGCCGAGCCCGGATCGCCGAAGTTCCAGGTGATCTTGCTGTTGAGCAGAGTTCCGCTGCCGAAGCTCGAATTGAGCGCCTGGACGTTCACCGATTCCAGCGGATAAACGGTCGCGGGACTGGTCAGCGTAATCACCGCATGCGGGGTGGATGGATCGCTCGGATTACTCGGCGTAGGCGTCGGATCGCTGGACGAGCCGCTGCCGGTGCTGGATGAACCGCTGCCGGTGCTGGATGAACCGCTGCCGGTGCTGGACGAATCGCTGCCGGTGCTGGATGAGCCGCTGCCGGTGCTGGATG
>Ga0181538_10001640_pt1 | contig 24562 bp, 25 predicted proteins | sample PEATcosm2014_Bin_40_FD_119773 | JGI IMG/M metagenome (GOLD analysis project Ga0181538, IMG submission 119773) | Peatland microbial communities from MTU Mesocosm Facility, Houghton, MI, USA - PEATcosm2014_Bin23_30_metaG | ecosystem: Environmental > Terrestrial > Soil > Wetlands > Peat | place... | reverse complement strand
CTTCGCGTACTGCACGGCGAGGTGACCGAGCCCGCCGATGCCCAGCACCGCGACGCGCTCGTGCGGCTGCGGATCGGCCCAGCGCAATCCGCTCCACACGGTGTAACCGGCGCAGAAAATCGGCGCGGCCTGCTCGTAAGAGAGGCCGTCAGGAATCAGCATCGTCGCGTCCGCATACATCGGCATCAGCTCGGCGTGGCCTCCTTGAAGCTGAATTCCGGTGACTTCCTGGCTGGCGCAGAAGTTTTTCCTTCCGCGCAGGCACCATTCGCATCGGCCGCACGTGTGCTGCGCCCACACGGTTCCAACGCGGTCGCCGACCTGACGCGAGGCCACGCCCGCGCCTACCGCGACAATCTCTCCCACGGGCTCGTGGCCAAGGATTCGAGGAAACGTGCCCGGCAAATGGCCCAGCGTTTCGTGGACGTCCGAGAAGCAGACGCCGCTCGCGTGCATTTTCACCAACACTTGCCCCGGCCCAATCTTCGGGTCCGGCACTTCCTGAATTTCCCACGGTCCGCCCTTCGCAGTGACTACGGCTGCTCTCATGGTGTGGTCGCCTCCGCTGCATTGGATGTTCGCCGGGGATGGGGCGGTTACAGGGGGAATAAAGATCCCTTAGATGGAGTCCAAAGGGGCGTTGCGCCGCCGCACTCCAAAAGGGCTCCGCCCCACGAGAGAGATGAGGAGAGAAGGTCAAAACCGGCGCGCTAGAATGCCAAGGTGTAGCACTCGGCTGAAGGCGGCTCGGATGGGCTGAATTGGCTTCCGATTCTTGGGTTGATGTGTTCCTATAAGCGGACTCTTAACAGGACAGAACGGAGGGGAAGCGATGGCGCCTTATATCGGCTGCTTGTTCTACATGATTCCCTTATGGCTACTCGGGATCGCGTTGAAAAACGCGTTTCAGAACGGACAGAAATCTCCACTCTCTCCATGGCGGGCGGTCTGTTTCACGGGGGCACTGGTTATGACCAGCGTCACGGCAGTTGCGGGGTTTGCATTCTTGTTTCACTGGCTCCGCAGTGGGACTGGTGCTCACGGGATGGACTCGCCGCTAGGACTGTGGAGACAAGTCAGCATCATCAGCGTTGTCAGCTTTTGGGCGGCCATCATTTTGGCAGCTACGGGAAAAGGCAAACAGAGGCTGTTGGTCTATGGGACGGTGGCGAGCCTGTTCGTTGTAGAACTTTTGATTATGACGCTTGAATATCACAAACTCGGTTGACGCGACAAGACCCACACCCTTGAAACCGAAGGGTGCGACACCCGCGGAAGCTGGGGGATTCCGTTACTTCTTTCGATTCTTGGCCCAGGGATGTTGCGCGCAGACGTGGGCCGCAAAATCTTTATCGCGCTGGCGTTCGTAGTCCTGTTTCATTTCATCGAGCGTGCTGCCCTTCGGTGATCCCAAGGGACGAAACACCCATGCGCACTGGGAACAGCCCCAGCCCCGAACACCATGGTCGTCGATCCAGACCAGTTCGCGGCGCATGTCACGCTCGGCACACTCGCGAGTTGGCGAAGTTCCGCCCGAGTCGCGACCCTTTGAACGCACATCAAGGCAGATCGGAATGCCTGGGCCGGAAGATTACCGAAGGCAGAGGGCGGATGTCTGTGGGGTATCCAACGCTAGCTTGAATCGCTATCGCAATCCGAGGTCGTCCTCGGACTGGCGAATGACGGCGTAGCATTCACACGCGGATTTTTCGAGTTTTCGGCGATTGACAATTTTCACCGCGCCGCGGACATATTCCAGGATTCCCTTTTTTTGCAGCACCGCGGCTGCGAGACTGACCGTGGACCGGTCGGTGCCCATCATGGTGGCAATGAAATCGTGGGTGATCGGCAGCGTTCCGGCGCCGACGCGATCCTGAGTCATGAGCAACCACCGCGAGAGACGCTGGTGGATGTCGTGCAGGCGATTGCAGGCGGCGGTCTGCGCGACTTGCATCGCTTGCAGCCCGGTATGCCGGTTCAACAGCATTTGAAATTGCGGGGCGGATTGCAGGATGCGCTCGAGGGCGCTGCCACTCATGCGGAAGCCATCGCCGGCGATCTGGATCACTTCGCGCACGGAACTCCTGCTCAGGCCGACGGCCAATCCCGCCCCGACGAAGCCTTCGTTGCCCACCACGCCCACTTCCACGGTCCGGCCATCCTTCGTGACGACGACTTGAGAAACCATTCCGCGGTTCGGGAAATAGACGAACTCGATCGTCTGCGAAGGTTCATGAAGGCTGAGATGGTCCGGCAGGTCGAGATACGTCAGGTCGCCGCGCAGCGACTCAAATTCATTATCGGGCATTGCTAACAGCACTTTGTTCTTGATTGATTTTCCGTCGGCGCTGGTGCGATGGCCGTTCTGTGTGACTCGAAAGCTTTTCCCGCTCATGTCGATCCTCGAGGGGCGCGACGACTGTCGAGCGGCGTGCACTGGTCGTCGCGCGGGGATTTGGGCTCAATTTGACCAGATTGGTGGTGACTGAAGCTGTCCAATAGGGAACAGGTGTAGAGGATGGGGCGACCAGGACTCGGCGCGGCGGATCTTCGAGCGCAACCGTCGAAATCTCTCGGATGGAGAAAAAAGCGGCTTCGAGTTCTGAGCGGGCCATGGGTACAGCCCGCACTCGCCCCAGCACTCCAAAAGAAAAGCGCTAACAAGCGTGGCTGCGTTACTCCCAGCGGAAGATTCTTGCGGAGATTGCGGTGTAGGCTACGAAAAGTACTACTAGGGCGGTTAGATCGCCAAGGTGGGCAGACCATGGTTCGCCCACCCAGATACCTTGGAGGAGGGAGACAGCGTACGTGAGCGGAAGAATTCGCGCGAGGGCGTGGAGCAGCGGCGGGAGAGCTGCTACCGGGAAGAATAGGCCGGAGATGGCGAGCATCGGATAGAGGAGTATTACACCGATGGGCTGGGCGAAACGCGCGGTGGGGACGATGCTGGCGATGAGAAAGCCGAGCGAAAGAGTGCTCCAGGTGGCGATGACGAGGGCCACAGTGAAGCTGAAAAGGTGAACGTGGACGCCGACCGGGTAGAATCGTTTGCCTGCCAGCACCATCAACGCCAGCGTGGCGACGGTGAGCAGAAGCTTGACGATTACGTGCGCGGTGAGAATCGTTTGCGGCCGCAGTGGCGTGGCGCGCAGGCGTCGGAGAATGCCGCCCTCGCGGTAAATCGAGATAATCGTGATGAGCGACATCACGGAGCTGATGGTGATGAGGACCGTCGCCAGCACCGGCAGGCCGACGCGGATGAAATTACTGGCGTCGAGCGAGGAGGGTGTCATTCTGCGGCCCGCCATGCGGCCTCCGATGAGGAAGACCAGGACGGGAACGGCGATGGTCCCGAACGCCCCGAGCGGTTCGCGAAGGAAAATCTTAATTTCGATCCAGGTTAGTTTCCAAAGGCCGCGTAGCATTTTGTTGTCCTAATCGCGAAACTCATGGCCCGTTAATTTTAGAAACACGTCCTCCAGATTCGGGAGGACGGTGCGAAATTCGGTGACGCGGATGCGATTCTCGGACAGGCAATGGATCACGTCGGTCACGAGATCGTCGCCGCGTCCGCGAATCGTGAATCGCGCCTCGCTGCGTCCGACCGACTCCACGCGCGGGATGGCGCGGAAGCGCTCTTCCGCATGCGCGTCGTCCGTGGCGAGGACGACCGTACGCTCCGGGCAGTGGCGATCTACTAGTCGCGCGGGCGTATCGGCGTCAATGATGCGGCCGTGCTCGATGATGGCCACGCGATCGCAGAGGCGCTCGGCTTCCTCCATAAGATGCGTGGTGAGGAAGACGGTCTTGCCGCGTTCGCGAATGCCGCGCACGAGTTCCCAGATCGCGCGGCGCGCCTGCGGATCGAGGCCGGTGGTGAGCTCGTCGAGGAAGACAACTTCGGGATCGTTGATCAGGGCGAGGGCGATGAAGAGGCGTTGCTTCTGTCCGCCGGAGAGATTCATGAACCAGGCGTCGCGTTTGTCGGCCAGGCCAAGCTGCGCGAGCAACTGCTCTCCATCAACGGATTTTTTTTCGTAGAGCGAGGCCCAGAGGTCCACGGCCTCCCACACTTTGATGCGCTTCTGCAGTTGCGCCTGTTGGAGCTGCACGCCGATGCGATTTTGCAATTTGTAAACGTCGCGGACGGGATCGAGTCCCAGAACCGAAATGTTGCCGCGATCCGGCTTGCGCAATCCCTCGATGCACTCCATCGTGGTGGTTTTTCCGGCGCCGTTGGGGCCGATTAAGCCAAAAATTTCGCCGTCGTGGACGTCGAAGGACACTTCATCAACGGCGATGGTGGCGCCGTAGGTCTTGCGGACTCCGGAGACATGAATAACGGGCTGAGAAGTTTTGTTCACGTGCGCCTGGTGATTCCGCTGATGGAAAGCATCCACCCTACGGTGAGAGATTCGCGGCGTCAAGCGGCTAAGGTTCTGCGCCTTGGGTCAGTTTCCGATGAACGGAGAATTTGGCTTATTCGTGCAGCACTACGCTCAAGAGAGAGGTGTTGATGTGAAGACCGCCGTTGTACTTGATGAATCCCAGCTTCCGGAATTTGTTCATGAAAAAATTGACCCGCGAGCGCGTCGTGCCAACTATCTCCGCCAGCGTTTCTTGCGATACTTTGGGGAGCACTCCATGAAGCTGGTCTTCTTTCCCGAAACGGGCAAGCAGGAGAAGAGTGCGGGCGAGCCGCTTCTCGCTCGAGTTGAAGAGCTGATCGATTAAGTCTTCTTCGACTCGGATGTTCTTGGCCAGCATATGAGAGATGAAGAGGTCGGAGAGCGAATGCTCAGTCCGGAGCACGCGCATCATCTCATTTTTCGCAATGAACAGCACCGACGTGGGTACCATCGCGGTGGCCGTCGCCATACAGACAAGCTGGCCGGCGAGGCATCCCTCACCAAAAAAATCGCCCGGTCCCAGCATCGCCACGACCGCCTCTTTGCCAACTTCGTTGACCACGGAAAGCTTCACACCGCCTTCTTGGATGTACTTCACACCCTTGGCGAGATCGCCTTGAGAGTAGATCTTCTCCAGTCTTCGGAACCTAACAATTTTTCTAGAGAGGCCGGCCGAATCGAGAAAAGCATGAACATCGAAGGCGAGTTTCTGGGCGGGTTTTGATTTAGGTTTAATGCTGTTGGAAGTCGCGATTTCACTCATAATGCCACCGCGCCTAGCTAAGTTTAGTGTAATCATGAGATTAAACGCAAGAACGATGATTTGCGGGTGGCGCGGCTCGCGGCGTCGGCTTGCGGGATTACATCCCAAAATGAGAGGTGCTAGTTCTTTGAGAGCTCGCCCTTGAAATGGCTTTCAACATCTTCACGACTGAGGGGGTTTCGCGCTTTGCTCAATATCACAGAATAAACGACCTCGCTCCCCGCAATTTGCGCGGTCATAAATGCTCCGTCATCCGGCAGTTCCTGGTAGATGAATTTCACTATCCTGCCGTCTTCGAGCATCTTGATCCAGTCTTCGTCGGGCATTCTGACAGCTCCTCTGGCGAGGCCAGCGTGTGGCAAGTATACCCTGTCCGGCTCGGTTGAGGCTCTCTTGCGTGGGCTGGCGGACTTGGGTAGCCTGCGCAGCATGCGTGCCGCGCAGAAGGTTGGATGTGGAACGAGAGGGAGGCACCGATGAACGTGAAGGACTTCCGGCGGATCGCGCTGAGTTTCCCCGGCGCCGAAGAGGGCTCGCACATGGGCCAGGTGGACTTCCGCGTGGGCGGCAGAATTTTTGCGACGCTGGCTTCGGCCAAGCAAGGCTACGGGAATTTGAAGCTCACGCTGGAGCAGCAAGCGGCGTTCGTGGAGGAGTTGCCAGACGTGTTTCTGCCCATCGCGGGGGGATGGGGGCGCATGGGCATGACGCACATCCGATTGGCCGCGGCGACGCAGGATGTGCTCACCGGCGCGTTGCAAACTGCCTGGAAGCTGCGCGTGGATAGCAATGCGAAGACGGGGCGCGCGAAGAAGCCGCCTCGGCGAAAAAAACGCGGTTAGGCAGTTGCGTTGTACCTCTTATATAGTTGGCGGCTGTGGAACTGGTGCGCGAGATCGAGCAGGCGTTGTCGGGGCTGGCGAAGTCCGGCGCGGTGGAAGTGCAGGAGAACGGGCGGCGGCTGGCCGGGCAGGAAGTGCATTTTGAGGTGCGGGCGGAAAATTCGGCGCTGGTGATTCACCTCTGGTCGGACGCCGAGAGCGTGGTGCGCCGCGTGGTGGGGATCGCGGAGCGGTCCGGCGAATGCGTGGTGCTGGAAGTGCGGCGATTCGGTTACACGCGCCCCGCGCGCCTGGAGTTCAGAATCGCGGGGCGCGAGCGTCCGGCAGAGCAACAAATAGCGCGTGCGCGGCGCGCGGATTTCCTCACGCGATTCAGCCAACTGCTGCGCGACAAATTTCCCGACGAAACACTGGACTCGCTTTCAGCGCGCGACGATCTCGAACATTCGCTTTCCGATTGCTACGCGCGCGGGCTGATGCATCGCGGTTCGGAAGCTTGGGCGGTCGTGGGTGTGTCCGGGGGGGAGAGCGCGGCCACGATTGACGCCACGCTGACGGCGGGCTTGTTGTGGTTCGACGGGGCGCGCGACAGCGGCGCGGCCCGAACGCGGACGGTGGCGGGCCTGCGATTATTTTTGCCCAAGGGCGCCGCGCACGTAACGGCGCATCGCATGGCGGCGCTCGTTTCCAGCTTGCGCGTTGAATTGTACGAGCTGGACGAATTGCACGGTGAAGCGCGGCGCAGAGAATCGGGTGATGCCAGCAATGTCGCCACGCGGCTGATTCCGCGGCGCGAAGCGGAATCGCTGCTGGCGGCTGCCGGGCCGGGTGTCGAACCGATCGTTCGGCTCGCGCCGCAAGCGATTCGATTGGGCGTCGCGGCGGACGGCAAGTCGGTCGCATTGCGCTTTCGCGGGTTGCAATTTGCTTCGTGGGAGGCGATGGGAATTACGTTTGGTTTGGGCGATCAAACGCAACCGCTGACGGCGGCGAGCCGGCCGCGACTAGAAAAATTGGTGCGCGACCTGGAGACACATCGAAATCCGCTCGCGACCGATGTGAAGCACCGGCTCTATCGCGCGCAGGCGGAACGCTGGTTGGAAACGCTGGTGCAGGAGGACCCGGGACGCGTGGACCCGCGACTCGATCCGCAGCACATTTACAGTCAAGTGCCGGCAGTAAGCGGACGGGAGCGCGGCATTCTGGATTTGCTGGGCGTGACGCGAGACGGGCGACTGGCGATTCTCGAACTGAAGGCGGACGAGGAGCTGCACCTGGTCCTGCAGGCTGCCGATTATTGGCTGCGCGTGCGGAGGTATCAGGAGCGGGACGACTTCCGGCGTCACGGTTACTTTCAGGGGATCGAGCTGCAGGAGTTGCCGCCGCGCGTTTATCTGGTGGCTCCGGCCCTGCGATTTCACCCCGCGAATGCTCGCCTGCTGCGCTACATGACGCGCGAGATGGAAGTGATCCGAGTGGGGGTGCAGGAAAACTGGCGGCGGGGATTGCGGGTGAGTCTGCGTCAGTAAGGCGAAAAAAGTGGCCCTAAAAGAAGAGAAGCAGCCTTGGCTGAGCCAACGCTGCTTCCCGGGGTGTGTCCTAGAAGTGGTGTTACTGGATTAGACGTGACGACCCCACGCGAGGTTGCACGAATCGCAAAATATTTTGGATTCTTCCAGGATTTGGGTATCTGATTAAAACTGCTTGAGTTAGGCGCGCTCCCGCCCGGCGACGGCGTTCAGTAAAACAGATACTTGCGCCACTTTTCGTCTTTGTTGCCGATCAGACGCATCAGTTGCCGCGAGGTGTGCAGGGTGAACGGCCGAGGACGCCGAACCAGGCGCACACCTGCTTCCTCCGGCGTGCGGTCGCCCTTGCTGTTGTTGCAGCGGTAGCAGCACGCCACCAGATTCTCCCAGGATGAGCGTCCGCCGCGGGAACGCGGCATGATGTGGTCGAGCGTGAGCTCGGAAGCCGGGAATGTCCGGCCGCAGAACTGGCAGGTATTGCGATCACGCAGGAGAATATTCTTGCGCGAGAGCGCACGAGTTTGCTGGGGAATGTGCCGGTAGGCAAGCAGGCGAATCACCGACGGCACCTTGATAGTGCGCGCGGCGGAATGGATTACGGCGTGATTCAGTTCTTCGGCTTGGGCCACGCCCTTCAGCATGAGGACCATCGCGCGGCGCACTGCCGTGACGTTGATGGGCTCGAACGTGGCGTTCAGGACGAGCACAGGCTCTTGCATGATGGCGGGTTTGTGTCCGGCATGGGAACGCCGGACGGACACAGGTTTGCCGGCTGCCTCGGCGGCTTCTTTCGACCGAGGTATGGGTGCTGCGTCGCCCTCGTCGGTGGCAATCATTCCTGGCCTTTGGCCTTGTCGTCCGATTGGCCTTCGGTGGGCGGCTCCCAGTTTGGGAGTACCCTCGCGACCGTTAGCCCAACCACCCGGGCGGCTCCGGCCGCTCTCAAAGCTCGGGAGCAGGCATCCAGCGTCGCCCCGGTCGTCATTACATCATCTAGCAGCAATACGCGTAATTTGTCAACCTGGGCCCCGCCGCGCGTCGCATATGCGCCACGTACGCTGCGCCACCGTTCGCGAATCGTCAGCTTTAGCTTGTCCGGACGGGGTTTGGTGCGCACGAGCAGATAGGAGCGGAAGGGCATGCCCAGGAGGCGGGCGAGCGGGCGGGCAATCAATTCCGCTTGATTGTAGCCGCGTTCGCGGAGGCGGCCGGCGTGCAGAGGTACCGGTACCACGGCGTCGGCTGCGAAAAGTTCGGGATTGGCGCGCACTAGCGCGGCCAACTGCTTAGCGAACCACACGCCGAGTGGCCTCACTTCGTCATACTTGAGCGCGAGAACGGCGTGAACCAACGGGCCATCGTACTTCGCAAAGCTACGCGCGAAATCAAAATCGTAGAGTTCGCGGCGACACATGTGGCACAGAAGCACCTGGGTCGTTTGCGCGGCCACCAGCGAGAGGATCGGCTTGCCGCAGCGCTCGCATAGCGGACCGGTGATGGGCGCTATAGCCGCGAGACAGGCGGAACAGAGGGGAATGCGGTCGCCTGAATCGATAATTCCACCGCAGGCGCGGCAGGGCGCGGGAAAAAAAATGGAGGCAACGGCTCCGCCGATGGTTCGCAAGCGGGCTCGCGCGGAATGGAGCAAGGCCGACACGGCAGGCCGAGCCTACTCCCAGCGCATCAGTTATGAAAGAAGAAAGATACTTAGAGTACAGGGGCGAGACTTTGGGTTCTTAGAGCTGGCCGCGCTCCATTTTTTCCTGGCACGCGAAGCAGTGGCGCGCCCAGGGCACGGCTTCCAGGCGCTTCTGCTGGACTTCGGTCTGGCAGTTGACGCAGGCGCCGAACGTATTGTTCTTGATGCGTGCGAGCGCGCCGTCGATCAATTGCAGGAGCGAGCGGTCCTGATTCGTTTGGCCGAAGAGAAACTCCTTGGTGTAGGAGTTCGCCGCTTTGTCGGCGAGATCCACGGTGGGATCGTCGTCGGCGGTGCGGCCCTCTTCTTCGGTGCGCGCAATCGTCTTGACGAGCTCCTCGCGCCGCGCGAGCAGCTTCTTCTTGTAGTATTCCAGTCGCTTCTTGTCCATCGTCAGAACCTTGGTCATGGTGTCACGGCGAGCTTTAGATGCAGCATGACAAACAACGGATTCTAGGGAAGCAATGATTCGCTGTCAAGGAAAGCGCTGGGGCGGGATTCCAGAAACGTCGTTCGACCGCTTATTTTCGATGGCTTTGCAGCCGGCGGAGTTGCGGGGTCTGGACGCGGCTGCTAAAATTCAGTGTTTGTCAGCACAGTGAGGGCGGCGCAGTGGGACGGGCGCTGTCGGGATTTCCATCGAAGAACCGTCCCTTGCACAGGCGGCCGTCCGCCAGCCACTCCCGATTTTCGAGCGGGCGGGCCGGCCGACCCCCGCCGCGGAGGAAGCTCTTGCCCAAATACGATCTGGTGATTATCGGCAGTGGACCCGGCGGCTACCAAACGGCGATTCGCGCCTCGCAATGGGGCTTGAAGACCTTAGTTGTCGAGAAAGATGGATTTCTTGGCGGGACATGCCTGCACATCGGCTGCATCCCGACGAAAGTCCTGCTGTACCACGCCGAAATCTACGACCATATCAAGAACGCGAAAGAGTTTGGCATCGACGTAAAGGACTTCAAGCTGAATTGGGACGCCGTTCTCGCGCGCAAGGACAAGATCGTCAACAAGCACGCGAAGGGCATCGAGCTGCTGTTCAAGAAAAACAAAGTGGAGACGATGACGGGCTGGGGCCGTTGGGCGGGGCCGGGGAAAGTGGCGGTGGAGAAAGACGGCAAGGTCACGGAAGTTGAGGCCACGCACATCATGGTGGCGACGGGTTCGAATGCTCGCTCGCTGCCGGGGATCGAGATTGACGGCAAAGTGGTCCTGAGCAATCGCGAGATACTTTCGTTGCCGGCGATTCCCAAATCGCTGGTGATTGTGGGCGCGGGCGCGGTGGGTGTGGAGTTCGCGTCGATTTACAATTCGTTCGGCACGGAAGTGACGATTCTCGAAATGCTGCCGCGCGCGGTGCCGCTCGAGGACGAGGAGATTTCGGCCGAACTGGAGAAGGCCTTCCGCAAGAAGGGAATTCAGATTTTCACCGAAGCGAAGGTGGAGTCAGTGAAGAAAGACGCCAAGGGCGCGACGGTCACGTTCAAGGACAAGACCGGAGCATCGAAAACCATCGCCGCCGAGCGCGTGCTGATGGCCGTGGGCAGGCAACCGTACACGGAAAATTTGGGACTCGAAAAATCGAAGGTGAAGATCGAGCGCGGCTTCATTCACGTGGGCCCGTACGCGGAGACGGCGGAACCGAAACTCTACGCCATCGGCGACATCGTGGCGGGCATGCCGCAACTCGCGCACGCCGCTTCGATGGAGGGGATCATCGCCGTCGGGAAAATCGCGGGCAAGCAGGTGCCGGTGCTGGAACGCGCCCGCATTCCTGCGGCCACGTATTGCGAACCGCAGATCGGTTCCATCGGATTGACGGAACGTGCGGCGCGCGAAGCGGGCTACAAGGTCAAGACGGGGAAATTCCCGTTCCTGGGCAACAGCAAAGCGACGATTCTGGGGCAGCACGACGGGTTCATAAAAGTTGTCGCGGAAGAGCAGTACGGCGAAGTGCTGGGCGTGCACGCCATCGGGCCGCTGGCGACGGAGATTCTGGCCGAGCCGGTGGCGGCGCTGCAGCTCGAAGCCACGATTGACGACATGATGTTCACTGTTCACGCGCACCCGACGGTGTGGGAAGCGATGGGCGACGCATTCGCGGCCGTGCGCGGGCTTTCGATCAATTTTTAGATTACGTTTGTGCGGACAGCGAAGCGGATCTCCATTGCAATGAAAACGTGTCTAGTCACGGATCTCGGCCTCGCGGAATACGGCTCCGTCCGCGCGCTCGAAGCGCGTCTGGTGGCGGCGCGCAAGGCGGCTGCGATTCCGGATGTGCTGTTGTTGTGCGAGCATCCGCCAGTCATCACGCAAGGGCGCAACGGAAAACGGGAGCATTTGCTTGCCTCACAGCGAGTGCTCGATCAGATGGGCGTCGCCTTTTTCGAGACGAATCGCGGCGGCGACATCACCTATCACGGACCCGGCCAGTTGGTGGGCTATCCGATCTTGAATCTCAGCGAGATTCGCCGCGATGTCGGCTGGTACGTTTGCAAGCTTGAAGAGGCCATGATTCTCGCGACCGAAGAGTACGGCGTCGCTTCGCGGCGCCTGGCTGGGAAAATTGGCGTGTGGGTGGGCGGCGCCGGCGCAACCGAAGAGAAGCTCGCCGCCATCGGAGTGCACTTGAGCCGCTGGGTGACTTCGCACGGCTTCGCGTACAACGTCGCGACAGACCTGCGCAATTTCGATTTGATCGTGCCGTGCGGCATCGCGGGGAAAAAAGCGACGTCACTCGAAAAATTGCTGGGCAGGCAAGTGCATGTGCGCGAGGTCGCCCAGCGCATCACGGAACGGCTTGGCGAAACGCTTGGTCTGCATATGAAACCGGCATCACTGGCTGAACTTCTCGCGCGGCTGGAGGAATTTGAGAGCAGCGCGCCAAATCCCGGTGCGCGTGAAGTCGGGGCGATGGCTTGAGCCGTGGCGGCAACACGCGAGATCGGACGAAACGCAACAAGCAAAGGGGCGCTCACCCGCGAGCAGCAGCTTGAGCTTTACTATTTTCTGAGGCTAAACCGCACGCTGGAAGAACAGCTCACGCGGCTGTTCCGCCAGAACCAGGTCGTCGGCGGACTGTACTTGAGCCTGGGGCAGGAAGCGATTTCGGTGGGCACGGCGTACGCGCTGGGGCCGGGCGACTGGATCGCACCGATGATCCGCAACGTCGGCGCGCTGCTGGTGCGGGGCTACAAGCCGCGCGACATTCTGACGCAGTACATGGCGCGCTACACTTCGCCGACGCAGGGTAAGGACACGACCAGCCACTTCGGCGATTTGCACGTGCGGCACGTCGTCTCGCCGATTTCGATGTTGGGGGATTTGATTCCGGTGATGGCGGGCGTGGCGATGGGCGCGCGCTACCTCGGCCAGAAGATCGTGGCGATGACCTGGATCGGCGATGGCGGAACTTCCACCGGCGCGTTTCACGAGGGCTTGAATCTTGCGGCGGTGCAGAGGGCGCCGCTGGTGCTGGTGGTGGAGAATAATCAGTGGGCGTATTCGACGCCGGTGGCGCGGCAAGTGCCGCTGGTGGATTTGGCCGATCGCGCGCGGGCGTATGGAATTGCGAGTTCCGTGGTCGACGGCAACGACGTGCTGGCGGTTTACCGCGCGGCGAAGGAAGCGGTGGACCACGCGCGCCGCGGGGATGGGCCGTTTCTGATCGAAGCGAAAACGATGCGCATGCGCGGCCACGCGCAGCACGACGCGGCGGCCTACGTGCCGAAAGAAATGATGGAGTACTGGAAGGCGCGCGACCCGCTGCTGCGCTTCGAGCGGCACTTGACCGAGCGGCGCGTGTGGGATGCGCGCACGAAGAAGGCGCTCGATGCGCGGGTGGAGCGGGAACTCGCGGAAGATTTGACGTTCGCGGAGAGTTCGCCGTTTCCGCCGCCGGAGTCGGCGGAGCAGGGCGTTTACTGCGAGGGATGCCACGAAATTGCGCCGGTGTGGCAGCGGCCGGTGGCAGAGTTGCAGCCGCCGAAATCGAGCGTGCGCCCGGAATGGGCGTCGTTCGCCGGGGCGTTCACTGCGGCGGCCGTGAGCGGAAATGGCGCGCGACTGAGCCGCGCGAAATCAGCCCCGGAACGGAGAATTTCCCCGGTGCGCGCGGCGGGGGCGAAGTCGCATCCGAAATCGCGCGCGAAATCGCAGCCGAAGGCGGGGCGCTAGCCGTGGCGGAGGTCACGTATCTGGAAGCGATTCGTCAGGCGCTCGACGAAGAAATGGCGCGCGACCCGTCGGTGGTGCTCATCGGCGAGGACATCGGCGTTTACGGCGGCGCGTTTAAGGCGACGGAGGGATTGCTCGCGCGCTACGGCTGGGAGCGCGTGATTGACACGCCGATCAGCGAGACGGCGATCATCGGCGCGGCGGTGGGCATGAGTTACCTGGGCTTGCGGCCGGTGGCGGAGATGCAGTTCATGGATTTCATCGCCTGCTGCTTTAACCAGATCACGAATTTCGCGGCGAAGTCGCACTACCGCTGGGGCGCGCCGGCGCCGATCGTGGTGCGCGGGCCGTCGGGCGGCGGGGTACACGGCGGGCCGTTTCATTCGGCCAATCCAGAGATGTATTTCGTGCACACGCCGGGGCTGAAGGTGGTTTGCCCGGCGACGGCGCACGACGCCAAGGGACTTTTGAAATCGGCGATACGGGACAACAACCCGGTGCTATTCTTCGAGCATAAGTTTCTGTACCGGCGCATCAAGGAAGAATTGCCGGGCGAGGAGTACAGCGTCCCGCTCGGCAAGGCCGCGGTACGGCGCGAAGGGCGCGACCTCACGATCTTGAGTTACGGCGCGATGATGTACCCGTCGCTCGACGCGGCGGCGGAGTTGGCACGCGAGGGCATCGAGAGCGAAGTGATCGATCTGCGCACGCTCTTGCCGCTCGACCGCGAAACGATTCTCGCTTCGGTGCGCAAGACGAACAAGCTGCTCGTGGTTCATGAGGACACGCGCACGGGCGGGATCGCCGGAGAGATCGCGGCGGTCGTTTGTGACGAGGCATTCGGGGATTTGGATGGGCCGATCGTGCGGGTGACATCGCCGGACACGCCGGTGCCGTACTCGCCGCCGCTCGAAGAACATTTTTTGCCGAACGCCGCGGGCATCGTCGATGCCGCGCGCCGTCTGGCGCACTATTGAGAAGCATAGGAGAACACCATGGCCGTGGAAGTCATCATGCCCCAAATGGGCGAAAGCATTTTTGAGGGAACCGTCACCAAGTGGCTGAAGAAGCCGGGCGACAAGATCGAGCGCGACGAACCGCTCTTTGAAATTTCCACGGACAAGGTGGACGCGGAGATTCCGTCGCCCGTGGCGGGTGTGCTCAAGGAGATCAAGGTGACGGAAGGACAGACGGTGCCCATCCAGACCGTCGTCGCGGTGATTGACGCCGCCGGCGCTCCGGCTGCGGCAGCCGCGCCCACACCTGCGCCTGCGAAAGCGGAGGCCCCAGCCGCGCCTGCTGCGGCGAAGGCTGAAGCAAAGCCTGCGCCGAGCCCCGCGCCCGCTCCAGTTGCCCCACGTCCAGCCGCTCCCGCAGTTACGGCTCCCGCGAGTCCACGCGGTAACGGTCAGCGGATTCACAGCTCGCCGCTCGTGCGGCGCCTCGCAAAAGAGAACAGCATCGATCTCGCGACGCTCGCCGGCAGCGGCACCGGCGCGGGCGGACGCATCAGCAAGAAAGACATTCTCGCGGTGATCGCTGGCGGCGGCGCTGGCGGCGGTGTCCCGACTCCGATGAAGGCCGGGGCTGCCGGTGGCGCGCTCGAGAACGCCGTGCCACGCGAGCGGATCTATTTCGGTTCGTACCAAGTCCAGCCCATGACCACGATGCGGCAGAAGATCGCCGAGCACATGGTGGCGTCGAAGCGCGTTTCGCCGCACGTCTATTCCGTCGACGAAGCGGACATGACGCGCATCGCGCAGCTGCGCGCCAAAGCCAAAGACGAATTCGAGAAGCGCAACGCGACCAAGCTCACGTTTATGCCGTTCTTCCTGCACGCCTGCGTGCAGGCGCTGAAAACGTTCCCAACGGTGAACGCTTCGGCGGACGGCGCGAACGTTGTGCTGCACAAGGAGATTAATCTCGGATTTGCGGTGGCCCTCGATTGGGGGCTGATCGTGCCGGTGGTGAAAAACGCGGACGAGAAAAATTTTCTCGGCTTGCAGCGCGCCATCAACGATCTCGCCGAGCGCGCTCGAGCAAAAAAGCTGAAGCCGGAAGAAGTGCAGGAGTCCACCTTCTCGATCACCAATCCCGGAACGTATGGCGGCCTGATGGGGTTGCCCGTGATCAACCAGCCGAATGTGGCGATCCTGGGGATTGGCGCGATTCAGAAGCGGGCCGTAGTGATTGACGATGCCATCGCGATCCGATCCATGGTGTACCTGACGCTTTCCTACGATCACCGTGTCGTGGACGGCGCAATCGCGCACCAGTTCATGGGCAAGGTCAAGGCGTCGCTCGAAGACTGGAACGAAGAAATTCTCTAGCGCGCCACCCCGCCAGCTAGATTCGCGTTTAGTTCGCGCGCAACGTGGGCGCCAGATCGTGCGCCCACCCGCGCAGCGCCCGCAGCGGCACAATCGAAATTTTCTTTTCTTCCAGAAGTCCGGCCAGAAAGCGGTGCCGCATGTTGTCCCGCTCGGGATCGATTTCCGTGATCGCGGTGAACTCCGTGCGGTCGGCGTGCGAGCGGATGGCGTCCGCCGTGAAGGCCAGCAGCTTGGCTTGGCTGGGGTCGCGGCCGAGCGCCACGGACTGGATGTAGCCTCTCGTCCCGTTGCGCCGGTAGGAAAAATCGAGGCGCATCGGGTCGCCCGGATACGTAAAGGCGTCCACGCGAACGCCCGCCTGCATGCGGCTCAGGATCCCCTCCAGCCGGAAATAATCTCTGGCGCGGGCGCGAATTTCGCTGCGTGAATTCAAGTCCTGTGCGCCCGCCCGCGCGGGACGCACCGGCTCCACCTGCTCGTGATAAATCCGATCGAGCTCGGCGTCGAAATCCTCCGCCAGCAGACCTTTGCGCGAGCTGAGCTGCACCGCGTTCGACAAAATGTCTTCGAGCTTGGCGAGCCAGGCTATGCCGTTGGGCCGCGCTCCGTTGGGCGGCGCGTCGAACACCGTGCTGAGATTGCGCAACAAATTTTCATCGGCTTCGGGATGCAGCCTGCGGATGCGCGCGAATTCCGGCGCGTCCTGCACCAGGCGCGCCCGGACGTTTCCCGTAGACGGCTCGAACAGGACGACACCGACATTGACCCATTCGTCGCGGATTAGATTCGGCGCGTAGCGGACGATGTGGTACGCGCAAGTGCGCAGTTCGGTTTCAGGCATGGCTCACTTCCAATTGGGAAAAGGTTGCCGGCTCGAATCGCGAGCCGAAACGATCAATTCCCGAATGCGCTCGCGGCGCTGGTAAAGTTTTTCGGTCATGGCCTCGAGGGCGTCGAGATCGAAATGGTACCACTCGGGGGGAATCTGCTCGATCGCTTCGCCCAGAACGACCCGCGTCATGCGCTGCTCCACGCGGCCGAGGTAAGGCTCAAACGACTCGAGCCCGGCCACGCGTGCGTACACTTTTTGGCGCACGTAGAGCCCTCGCAGCGGTGCGTCCGGAAAATTCCAGTCGCCCGCGTTGAAACAGAATCCCTGGTCTATCATCCAGGCGTGAAAATTCGATTGGTCCGGCTCGCGAAGGAACACCACTTGCCGGCCATTCGTGTTGCACGTCCACTTGTCGAACACCAACATTCCCGCGAAGTCGTCGAGATTCTCCACCTGGCCAAGCTGTTCGTCCGGAAGAAAGTCGTACGCCGTCACCTCCGCGGGGTGCGCGGGGAACTGCGAGCCGAACTGTCGACCCGGCTTACAAGGAACTCTGCCCGCACCCAATTGGATGACCAGATCGACCGTATTTTCCACCAGCTCGCGCGACACTTCGACGACGTTGCTTCTCGGCGCGGGCAGGCCCATTCGCTTCGCCAATAGTGTCCCAAGCATTTCATTCGCCAAAACACGCAGGTGCTGTGGGTTGTTTTGAAACTTCACCACGTAGTACGCCCCGTCATCGCAGCGAAACAGGTGCGACTGCGCTCCCCCGCGCATCCTCCGGACATACTCGACCGCTCGGACCATCGGCGCGTATGCTAGCGGCCGCTTGCGAGGCCAGCAAGTAAATTGTTCGCCAATATTGACCGCCGGCGCTGCCCCTCCACCGCCTTCCCCGATCGGACTCCCACAGCCCAACCCGGGCACGGCGCGAACTCGCCAGCGCCTTGCGCTTGACTCCCGGAGAAGACAAGATTGCATCGCTTAGCTGTTCGTTATATGCTTCGCACATGGGATTCAGCGCACTTTCCGAGGCGCTCCGCCGCGAGGTGTCGCGCCGCATCGAATCCGGCGAGTTGACCGGAACCGAACTTGCCCGCCGCGTCGGCTTCACCCAGGCGCACATCTCGAACTTCCTCAATCGCAAGCGCGGCCTGAAACTTTCCGCCCTCGATCGCACACTGCGCGCTCTCGATCTCACGATTTACGATCTGCTCGATCCGGTCGAAGCCGCGCGCCACGCGGCCGTGCCGGAATCGCCGCCGGGCGACTGGGTGGAAATTCCGCTCGTCGGAGCAGAGGCCGCGGCCGCGAGTGCCGCGATCATCGAAGGTCAAGCGCGCGATCGCGTGATGTATCGCCGCGCGGTGCTCGATCGAATTCAACCGGATACCTCTTCGGCAAGAAAAGCGTGGACGCGCTTCGTCGTCGTGCAAGCTAGCGCCGCCGACGCCGCGGTCATGTGGCCCCGCGTCACGGCGGGGGCCTTGCTGCTCACCGACCGCCACTGGACGTCTCTACGCCCGTACCAGAAGGATCAGCGAAATCTCTACGTGGTGCGCAGGAAGGACGCCGCCGTAGTGCGTTACATCGAAGCCGCGGGGGATCGTCTGATCCTGCGCCCGCACAATCCGGAAGCGCCCGCGGAGTTATTGCCCGCGGGGGACTCGAACGCGCGCGAACTCATCGTCGGACGTGTGGCCTGCATTTATCTCGAACCCTGAGAGACATTCTCGACAAAAAAAGAAAAGGCCCGGACCATCTCCGGTCCGGGCCCTCCCTTGAGAAGACTTGTCAGCGCTTCTTGCGTTTCTTGGACGATTTCGCCGCGCGCTTCTTTGCACGGTTGGCGGCCTTTTTCTTCTTGGGCGCCTTCTTTTTCGCGGCGCGGTTCGGCTTGGCTTTCTTCTTCGCCTTGGCTTTGCGCGGCGAGGCCTTCGGAGTGGAGGGAGGGGACGGGACCGGGACCGGGAGACTCGGCGTCTCCTCGATCACCAGTTCCTCTTCGGCCTCTTCCTCGAGGACGTCGTCGCGATCGCTCCCCAGCTCCTCTTCTTCCTCGAACTGGGAAAATTCGTTTTCGTCGCCGTTACCGTTTCGGTCGTAAATCATCGGATGCCTCCCGCAATTCGCGCGCGCGACGCTGTGTCGCAGCTTTGGCCCACGCGGGCTTATAAACGGAGTGCCGCAGTCTTGTCAAGACTGGTAAATCAAATGCGATCTCGCAAAAAAATTAAACGGTGGAACTCCGCTGCAATCCATGGCGCGGGGCGGCGAATAACCTCTTTCCCAGCAGTAAGTTACAACCTAGGGCGTCCGCCTATTGCGCCGGAAGAATCGTCAGTTCGTCTCCCGCTTCGAGCGGGCGGCTGAGCAGAAAACGATTGCCCTGGCGTATCGCCTCGACCGTGGTTTGAAATCCTCGCGCGATCGACCACAACGTCTCGCCCGGCTTCACACGGTAAAGGACCGGCCCTGTCGATGGTGTGGCATGCGCCGCTTCGGAGCTGCTCGCCGTCGTCGGGGTAGCCCCGGGAGCCACGGCTGCGTGCCGCCGCGAGGGCGCGCCCGCGCTCGGCGGCGGCGTCATCCCGCCAGGATAAACTCTCAGCCGCATTCCGCGCGCGACGTGATCGCTGCGCATGTGGTTCCAGTGGCGAAGCTCCTCCGTGCTTACGTCAAACTCATCCGCGATGGATTCGAGCGTGTCCCCGCGCCGCACGCGGTAACTCATCAACCTTCCCATTGCCGGATCGGAGCGCGCCTCGACGGGAATAATTAGTTTCGTTCCCGCTTCGAGCGGGGCGTGCGGCTCCAGGTTGTTCGCTTCTGCAATAGCCGTCACGCCGATGCGATATTGCTGCGCGATGCTGGAAAGAGTCTCGCCGTCTTCCACGCGATGTTGCCGCCAGCTCACCCATTTGTCGGGCGGAATCGCCGCGATTTCCGCATAGAACCGTTCGGCCGTTCCGGTCGGAAGGTGCAGGACGAACTCGGGGTCGTCCGGCGTGACCGAGCGAAGCAATTCCGGATTGAGCGCGCGCAAGGTATCGAGGTCTGAGTCGATCGTTTCCGCCACTAGGCGCAGATCGATCGGATGGCCGGGTTTGACGTCGTCGGGCGCGTCGGCCGCTTCCGGATCGACTTCGACGCCATAGCGCGCCGGGTCCTTCGAGATCAGCGTCAGCGCGAGAATGATCGGCACGTAATTCCGCGTTTCTTTCGGCAGCACGTTCCGCTTGTACAGCTCCCAGAAATCGGCGAAGCCCGTGCGCTCCACGGCGCGCTGGATTGTCAGCGGTCCCGCATCGTAGGCGGCCATCGCCAGATACCAGTCGCCGAACATCAGGTAGAGGTCGCGCAATTGCCGTGCCGCCGCGCGCGTGGCCTTCTCTGGGTCCTCGCGGTCGTCCACCCACCAGGTTTTTTGCAATCCGTAAATCCGCCCGCTCGACGACATGAATTGCCACAGGCCCCGCGCGCCCGCCTTCGAGAGCGCCTGCGGCTGGAACGCGCTCTCAGCCTGTGCCAAGTAAATCAAGTCCTGCGGCAGCCCCTCTTCGCGCAGCACGCGCGAAATCAGCGGGCGATAACGCCCCGCGCGGCGCAGTCCGTTTGCGACGATGGCGCGCCCGTGCGGCGTTTGAAAATAGTTCAAATAGGTCAGGACGTAATCGTTCACCGTCAACGGCAGGTCGTGCTCGACCGATTGGATCTCCCCTTCCGCGCTCCCCCGGAGCCGGGGATCCACGGGCAGGTCCGTTGGTAGATTCAAGTCCGGCACCTGGTCCAGCGGCGAAGGCTGGCTGGGTTGTTCCGCAAAACCGTCACCCTGCTGGAAGGAGGCCATCTCGTCGGTGTGCACGGTCTCCACGATGTGATCGTAAAGTTCGTGCAGGCGCGGCTCCGCGGTGAGATCGAACCCGCTGGATAGCAACACGTCAAGGGAAGCGTCGAACTCCTTCCGCGCCTCGCTCAGGTGACCCGCGCTGTAATCGCGCTGCCCGGCCTCGAAGAGCGCTTCGGATTGCGTGCGCAGACGCTCCACCCCGTCGGGAGGATGCAACGACAAGACCGCCAGGAGCCGCCGCGGCCTGAGCGGTAAACTGGCGACTGCAACTTGGGCGGCGGGAAGTGCGATCGCAGGCGGATGCCCGGCCGCAACGTGCCGCGTCGAGTCGTCGCAGCCGCAAAGAGCCACGCACACGGCTAGCCCCGCCACAAGTGTGACCCAGCTTGAACCAACCCGCCGATTGGTACTCATCATGTTTGGTTTCAGTTCAGCTCGCCAGGGACGAACAAACGCTAGAGCCGCGAATACGTTAGATGCAGTTTCCCCGGGTAGTGAAGGCGCTGAACGAATGCTAACGAGCCGAAGTAAGACGGGTCAATCACTATCGAAAGGCCGGTTGGCCTACTGCAAACACTCCCGCTCGCCGCCGAAACTGCCAGCTGACCCGGGGAGACGATACAAATACTTGGAAAATCCGCCGGACACTTCCGCCCGAAATTACTTTTCCTGGATAAGGTCCCCTGTGGCAGAAAGCAAAGGCTCCCTCGCCGGCGCGCCCGGCGGCGCCGCCCGCAAGTATTGCGCCGGCCAACTGACGGCCTGTTTCAACTCGCGCGCCGCTCGCAGCGGCCAATACGGATCGCGCAGGAATTCCCGCGCCATGAACACCAGATCGGCCTCCCCCTTGGCGAGGATCTCCGCCACTTGCTCCTTCGTCTCGATCAAGCCGACGGCGCTGGTCATAACTCCCGCCTCGCGCCGAATCCGCGCCGCAAATGGAACCTGAAATCCCGGTCCCGCCACAATCTCTTGGTCATGCACAAGCCCCGCCGAAGAACAGTCCACCAGGTCGACGCCCAGCGGCGCAAACTGCCGCGCCAGTTCCACAGCTTGCTCCACGTCCCAACCGCCCTCTTTCCAATCCGTGGCGGAGATCCGAATGAAGAGCGGCAAGCTCTCCGGCACGGTTGCCCGGATCGCGATTACGATCTCGCGCGCGATTCGCGTCCGGTTCTCAAACGAGCCGCCGTACTCGTCATCCCGGAAATTGCTGAGCGGCGAAAAGAATTCGTGCAGTAGATACCCGTGCGCGGCATGAATCTCCAGCACTTGAAATCCGGCCGCAAGCGCCCGCCGCGCCGCCGCCGCAAACGCCCCAACAACGCCCCGAATTCCTTCTTTCGACAACGCCGCAGGCTGAGGGTAGTCTTCCGAATACGCCACCCCACTCGGCGCGACAGGCACCCAGCCGCCATCCGCGACCGCGATTGCGCCATACCCCGACCACGGCCGGTGCGTACTCCCCTTGCGCCCCGCATGCGCCAGTTGTATCCCGGGCACGGCCCCTTGGCTCGCTACAAATCGCACGATGCGCGCCAGAAACTCGATGTGCGCGTCGCTCCAAATCCCCAAATCCTCCGGACTGATCCGACCCTCGGGCGTAACGGCCGTTGCTTCCGTAAACACGAGGCCCGCCCCTCCCACCGCGCGGCTGCCGAGATGGACCAGGTGCCAGTCATTCGCAAAGCCGTCCACGCTCGAGTATTCGCACATTGGCGAGACCACAATGCGATTCGCCAACGTGACGCCGCGAATTGGTAGTGGATCAAATAGTTGCGTCATAGTTTCCTCGTCGGGGATTTGCGGCAGCGTCTGGCTCGCCGCCACTTTAGCGCAGCAAACCCTGTATCGCCAAGGAGAGGGACACCATCAGGACGGCAAAGGCGGGGACCACCAGCAAGGCCTTCTTCAATCGCCGCGGGTCGCTGCCGGCGATGAAGCCGATGATGCGCGAGCTGACCGCGAGGCCGATCCATCCGCAGGTAATCACCAAGCCGATCGCGGTGCCGGTCATGCGCGGGAAGGTGTCGCCCACGACGGCCAGCGTGGTGGGGAAGACCGGCGCCATCGCGAGGCCCGCAAGAAAGACAAGCACGCCTGCGGCCGCGGATCCGTTCGTTCGCAGCATCAAAAAGGTCGTAATCGCCATCGCCACCGATGCCACCAGCATGACCGTGATCGCCGGCACCCGGATCAGAATCGGCGAGACCCCGACGCGGCCAATCAGCAGCCCGAGCGCGAATCCCAGCGAAAGAATGTTCAGCGCGCGCGATTCAGGAATTCCCTGTGCGATCAGGTGCCGGGGCAACCAGTTCCAGATGCCCACTTCACAGCTGACGTAGAGAAAGAGGAAAAGTCCCAGCAATAAGAGGAGCGGCCGTGCGAGCACCGGCGTCGCCTCGGAGAGCACGAAGCGTTCGGCGCCGGCGGGCCCAGGCATTTTGGTAGCGGCCTGAATCGCCAGCGCGATGACCGTGAGCGACGCAATCGTGTAGCAGAGGCGCACCCAGTTGCGCCCGAAAAGGTTGGCGGCGATGAAGGGTGTGGCGAGTCCGCCGAGTCCGAAAAAAAGATTGACCAGATTCAGCGCAATCGCTCGATGGGCCTCGCTCACATCGCTGACCAGCGCATTCGCGCCGGTCACCACGATGCCACCGCCGACTCCCAGCAAGAACATCAGTAACAAAATCGTCCGGAAGCCCGGGGAACGCGGCAGGGCGAAGAGTGCAATCGAAATGAACGCGAGACCCAGGATGAGGCCGAGCTTCTTGCCTTCGTTATCGAGCAGCGGGCCGACGCCGACAGAAGCGATGATGAGCCCCAGTGCCTGCGCGAGGGCCGTCGTGCCATTCTGCCGCGGCGACAAATGGAAGCGTTCCGATAGCTCCGGCAGGATCGTGCCCAACGTGGCCGCGATCATCCCGTAGGTGAAGATGGCGACAATCGCGGCGAGGATCAACACGCGGCCACTCTCCCGTTACCGGCTGGTCTCATGTCCGGGGATATCGAACGAACGGCGGTTCGCTGCTCGTGCCACTAAGTCGGCGGCGGTGTGAGCACCGCCTGCTGGACAGCCAACCGTGATGCTCTGAGCGATTCCGCCGGATCGTGCGTCGGATAGTATTCCATCGCTATGAATTTGTCGTAGCCAAGCCCGGCGAGCTTTCGATAAATATTGGCGTAGTCGATTTCGCCAGTTCCGGGTTCGTGCCGGCCTGGGACATCCGCGATGTGAACTAATCCAATCCAGTCGATGTTCTTTTCCAGCTTCTCGATCAGGTTTCCGTAGGAACGCTGTTCATGATAAAAATCGTACAATACTTTGACAGTTTGACTCCCGATCTCACGAACAATCGCGAACCCTTCAGTAACCGTACTGAGATAGATTGCCGGATTCTCCAGAAGATCGATCGGCTCAATCACGATCTGAATATTTTCCTTGGCGGCGAGATCGGCCGCGCGATTCAGGTTTTCAACCGCCGTCCGATGCTGAGTCTCCGGACTCAATCCATCCACCTTCTTGCCGGACAGCAAAATGATCTTTTGGCACTCGAGTTCCTTCGCCGCGTCGACTTGCGCCGCGAATTGCGTGACAAAATCGGCGGACTCGTCGGGAACGGCAAAGCCGGCCGTCACGCCGCTCATCGCATCGAAGACCATCCCCAGCGAACGCATCCGTCCAAAAATGCGGCGTGTATCTTCTGGCGACCACTTCTGGAACTCGCCCACGAGTTCAACCCCTTGGTAACCGGCCTCCGCCACGATCTCGATGCAGCGCTCGAACGGCGCCTGCTTCTCCAGCGCCCACAGCATGAACGACAATCGAAACGCGCCGGAGGAAGAAGCAGGCGAAGCTGATGTTGATGGCGATGCTTGACTGGCCCCGCGCAGAAATTTCCGCCCGAGAGCGGCTCCGAGGGTCAGTTGATTGAACTCGCGGCGATTCATAACGCTCCGCGCGCCGGTATCATCGCTGGCCGGTGGAGATCATCAAAGATGGCGAAGGTAGTCGTAGTCGACCTTAATGGCTTCTAGCGACCTCATGTCCAGAAAAGGCGGTTCTTGCTCGACGTAATAATACTCGACGTCCGTTTTCGCCGCGGCATCAAGGATCGGCTTGTAATCG
>Ga0181538_10001636_pt1 | contig 24603 bp, 19 predicted proteins | sample PEATcosm2014_Bin_40_FD_119773 | JGI IMG/M metagenome (GOLD analysis project Ga0181538, IMG submission 119773) | Peatland microbial communities from MTU Mesocosm Facility, Houghton, MI, USA - PEATcosm2014_Bin23_30_metaG | ecosystem: Environmental > Terrestrial > Soil > Wetlands > Peat | place... | reverse complement strand
GTCGTCAAGGATCCGGAATTGCGAAACATGCTGGACCTGGTTGAAACCAACGCCCAACGCGGCAGCAACATCATCAAACAATTGCTCACCTTTGGGCGGGGCATGGAAGGCGAGCGCGTGCCCTTGCAACTCCGCGCCCTGGTCAGCGAAATGTCCGGCATCATCCGGGAAACCTTTCACAAGAACATCATCACCCGGCGGGAGGCCCCACCGGACATCTGGCTGGTGAGCGGCGACGCCACCCAATTGCACCAGGTCCTGATGAACCTGTGTGTCAACGCCCGCGACGCCATGCCCGAAGGCGGCACGCTCACCCTTAAACTGGAGAATCAAGAATTCGATGAATCGTTCGCCCGGATGACCCCCGGCGCCAGGCCGGGGCGTTACGTGTGCTTGAGCGTGACCGATACCGGGGAGGGCATCGCGCCGGAACATCTGGACAAAATCTTCGATCCCTTTTTCACTACCAAGGAGCTGGGCAAGGGGACGGGGCTGGGCTTGTCCACCGTGCTGGGAATTGTGCAGAGCCACGACGGGTTCATCCAGGTCCACAGCCAGCCCGGGCGCGGCACGGAATTCAAGGCTTACCTGCCCGCCAGCGAGGCGGCGGAAGCCCAGCCGGCCAATGAGGCGAACCAGCCGCTCCCGCAAGGCGGCGGGGAACTGGTGCTGGTGGTAGACGACGAGAGCAGCGTGCGGCAGGTGACGCGGAAACTCCTGGAGCGCAACGGCTATCGCGTCATCGAGGCGGCGGAGGGAGCGGAGGGAATAACCCAGTATGTGGTGCACCAGAAGGAAGTGCAGGTGGTGCTGACGGACCTCGCGATGCCGGTCATGGACGGTCCGGCATTCATCCGGGTGTTGCGGCGATTGAACCCGCAGGTCCGGGTCATCGCGATGACCGGATACCAATCCAAGCTGAGCCTGCCCGCCGACCTGGGTGTGCTGGGCGATGCCCACCTGTCCAAACCGTTTACCGGGCCCGTGCTGTTGCAGACATTGCAGCGCGTGCTCCATCCGGAAACCCCGCCGGAAAATTGAAAGTTCTAGATTTCTTGGGAGCACCGTCGTGAGCGAAATTCAGGCGGAAGGGCGCGACACTCCGTGCGCGCCGGCTTTTGTGCTCGGATGAGCGCCCTACCAACAAACCACGCTTGCCAACTTCCCGCAAACGGGCTATCCCCAAGCCATGAACCGGAACTCTTTCTTTGGCCAGTTCTGCCACTCCCCAATTCCTCGCTGTGCTGTAGTCATGCTGGTCGTGCTGGCTTGGAGCAGCCTTGCCTTCTGCGGTGTGATTCATGACGCGGCAAAGGCTGGCGATTTGGAAAAGGTCAAGGAATTGCTGAAGGACAAGCCCAGTCTGGTTTTCAGCAAGGATAAAAAAGGCGACACGCCATTGATCGTGGCGGTGAAGTTTGGCCACAAGGACGTGGCTGCCTTTCTGTTGGCTCACAAAGCAAACGTCAATGCCAAGGGCAAAGATGAGGCGTTCACGGGTGAGGGCTTTCAAGGTAAGTCATTGGGCGGTACGCCGCTGCATTGGGCGGCCATGAAAAGTGACACAGGCATGGTGGAATTACTGCTGGCCAACGGGGCCGATGTGAATGCCAAGGACGACGGCACGCCGCTGCATTGGGCGGTGTCACCAGAACATCATAAACCAGTCTCAGCTTGCAAGGAGATGATGGATTTACTCTTGGCCCACGGCGCCAACGTGAATGCGATAGACGACGATGGCCAAACGCCGTTGCACCGGGCGGCATGGATACATCAAACGGAGATGGCTGAACTGCTGCTGGCGCACAAGGCAGACGTGAATGCCAAGGACGACGATGATGAAACGCCGTTGCACCTCGCATTGGCGCATTGGGGGGACACGGACCAGGGCATAGTGAAGTTGCTGCTCGTGAAAGGAGCCGAAATCAATGCCAAGAACAAGGACGGTGATACCCCTTTGCTTCTAGTGGCGAAGTATTGCACCGGAGAAATAAGCATGGTGGAATTTTTGCTGGCCAATGGAGCAGACGTGAATGCCAAAGACAAGAAAGGCTACACGGCTTTGACGATACCCAAGGTTTATCGTTGTCCCAAGTTGACGGAACTGCTGGAGGAACACGGTGGTCATGGCCCGATCCAAAAGGACGCCAATATTTTTGACGCGGTCGAGAACGGCGACGCGGAAGCGGTCAAGGCACTGCTCAACAATAATCCTCACTTGGCTTTTACCGAACGCAGCGGTGGTAATACACCTTTGGATTTGGCGGCGCTTTATGGCCTTAAAGACATAGTGAAATTGTTGGTGACCGATAAGGCTTCGGCCAACGCTAGAAACAGCGCCGGCATGACGCCTTTGCATTATGCAACAAAAGAAGGTCAGAAAGAAGTGGTGGAATGGTTGCTGGCCAAAGGAGCGGATGTCAATGCCAAGGACAACCTTGGCTGGACACCGTTACATGACGCAGCGTGGGGTTGTGGCAAGGATGTGACGGAATTGCTGCTGGCGCACGGTGCTGATGTCAATGCTACGAATAACAATGGTTGGACGCCTTTGCATTGGGCGGCGAGAGACGGCTGCAAGGAAACAGTGGAATTGTTGTTGACCCATAAAGCCGACGTTAATGCCAAGAATACTGACGGCCAGACGCCTTTGCACCTTGCGACCTATAGTAAAGTGGCCGAATTGCTGCGCCAGCATGGCGGCCATGAATAAATTTGTTGCCACTCTAGCACGCTCCCGCTTCCCGCCTCGACAAGCCGCGTTTTTCTCCTAAATTGGTCGGGATGTCTTTGTCGTCTCAAGCGTTAGTCATCGCCGGACGGAAGTTTCGCTCGCGGCTCATCATGGGCACCGGGAAGTTTTCGTCGCCGGAAGCCATGCGCGATGCCCTCGCCGCCAGCGGCGCGGAAATGGTCACCGTCGCCCTCCGCCGCGCCGATTTGAGCGGCAAAAAAGATCCGTTCGCGAACATTCTGGAATTCATTGATCCCCAAAAATATCTGCTGCTGCCCAACACCAGCGGCGCGCTGAATGCCGACGAAGCAGTGCGCCTCGCGCGCCTCGCCGCCGCCGCCGGTTTGCCGAAATGGGTCAAACTCGAAATCCATCCCGACCCGCGCTATTTGCTGCCCGACCCCATGGAAACATTCAAGGCCACCGAAATTTTGGTGAAGGACGGCTTCACCGTGTTGCCGTACATCAACGCCGACCCGGTTCTGGCAAAGCGATTGCAGGATGTCGGCGTGGCCACCGTCATGCCGTTGGGCTCGCCCATCGGCTCGAATCGCGGCATTCAGACGCGCGACCAAATCCGCATCATCATCGAGCAGGCCACTGTGCCGGTGGTTGTGGACGCCGGTCTCGGCGCGCCGAGCCATGCCGCCGAAGCGATGGAAATGGGCGCGGACGCCGTGCTGGTCAACACCGCCGTCGCGGTGTCGAGTGATCCGAACCGCATGGCCGTTGCGTTCAAAATGACCGTGGAAGCCGGTCGCGCGGCGTTTGAAGCCGGCCTTGGTGCCACTCAGGAAACCGCCAGCGCGACAAGTCCCTTAACGGCGTTTTTGGATTGAATTTAACCACGGATGAAACATCAATTAAGCCCTGTAACCGTGGACGTCAGTCCGCGCATTCTAATCTTTGCCAAATCAGCGCCGACTCACGCCGGCGGCTACGGTAAAAAAAATATGAGCGCAAAAAATCTGTCGGTTTCACGGGCGCGGCAAATCCTGGCGGCCGCGACCAAAACCCGCGTGCTGGTTCTCGGCGACGTGATGCTGGACCAATTCATCTGGGGCGGCGTGTCGCGCATTTCGCCCGAGGCGCCGGTGCCGGTCGTGGATTTCGAGCGCGAAAGCTTCATGCCCGGCGGCGCGGCCAACGTCGCGCGCAACCTCACCGCGTTCAACGTGCCCGTGGAAATTTTTGGCGCGATTGGCCGCGACGACGCCGGCCGCCGGTTGAAGACATTGTTGAACGAGCAGAAAATCGGCTGCAGCGGACTGGTGACGCATGCCGCGCGGCATACCAGTGTCAAAACCCGCATCGTGGCGCACAAACAGCAAATGGTGCGCATCGACCGCGAAACGCGCGACCATTTGGACGGGCGTTTGACCAGTCATCTGCTTGCTGGATTTAAATCAAAACTCCCGAAAGCCGCCGCCGTCATTGTCGGCGATTACGGCAAGGGCGTCGTGACGCAGCCGTTGCTCAACGAAATCAAATCGCTTTGCCGCGAGCGCGGCATCTGGCTCAGTTTCGATCCCAAGCCGGTGCATCATTTGAATTTGAGCAGCCTCTCGCTCGTCACGCCGAATCGCAAGGAGGCTTTCGAGCTGGCCAATTTGCCGGATGAAACGCGCCACGCGAACCCGCTGGCCGACAAAAATCTCATGCTCGTCGCGGAACGCCTGCTCAACGAACTGCGCCCGGTGGTGCTGCTGATCACGCTGGGCGAACTCGGCATGTTGCTCTGTCTGCGCGGACAAAAACCGTTTCACATTCCGACCGTAGCGCAGGAAGTGTTCGACGTTTCGGGCGCGGGCGACACGGTCATTGCCACGTTCACGCTGGCCATCGCAGCGGGCGCATCGTCGGTCGAAGCGGCGATTCTTTCCAACCACGCGGCAGGCATCGTCGTCGGCAAAATCGGCACCGCCATAGCGACGCCGGAGGAATTGTTGAAAAGTTTTTAACCACGGATAAACACAGATGGACACGGATAAAGCTGAGAATCAAATCCGTAATCCAATCCTACAACTTCGCGCACGGATGACAAGGATTTGGACTGCGGTGGCAGAGCGCAGCGGCGACACCGCTTTCCGTACGGCTGGGTGCGGCCAAAAGCGGCGTGGCGCTTCGCTTCCCGCCGCAGTCCCAAATATGTGGTTGCGGCCAAAGGCCACGTCAGGCTAATCCGTGTCCATCCGTGGTTCCAAAATGAATTCAACCAAAATCACCGCCGATACGATTCGCGCCATGAAAGCGCGCGGGGAAAAGATTGCCGCGCTTACGGCCTACGATTACCCGATGACGAAGCTGCTCGACGAGGCGGGCATTCCGCTGATTCTGGTAGGCGATTCACTCGGCATGGTCGTACTCGGCTATCCGGACACGACGCACGTGACGATGGCTGAAATGGAGCATCATGTGCGCGCCGCCGCCCGCGCCCAACCGCGCGCGTTGCTGGGCGCGGACCTGCCGTTCCACAGTTGCGAGACCGTGGCGGATGCGGTGAAGAATGCAAAAAAACTGGTTGCCGCGGGCGCGGAATTTGTGAAGGCCGAGGGCGGACGCGAAATCATCGAACCGGTTCGCGCGATTGTATCCGCCGGGATTCCATTTTGCGGGCATCTGGGCATGCTGCCGCAACACGTGCTGGAGGAAGGCGGCTATCACGTCAAAGGCAAAAACGAGCCGGAGCATCAGGCGTTGCTCGCCGACGCCCAGGCGCTGGCCGACGCCGGCGCGTTCGCGATTGTTCTTGAACTCATGACGCCACCGGTCGCAAAGGAAATTACGGCGCGCATTCCCATTCCCAGCATCGGCATCGGCAGCGGCGACGATTGCGACGGGCAGATTCTGGTGACGCTGGATTTAGCCGGGTTGTTTCCGTGGTTTACGCCGCGGTTCGTAAAACCGCGGGCGGCTTGCGCGGCGGAAATCAAAACGGCGGTGGCGGAATGGAAGAATTCCATCGCGGCGGTTTGACGGTCATCGGCAAGGCCGGCGGCGGATAATCCTCCTTGTTCTCGTCCTCGTCCTCGGAATCCGTTGTAAAAGAATCAAGGACGAGAACGAGGAGGAGGACGAGAACGAAAAGCGTTTAGCTTCAACCAAACAACTTTTCACCGGTTGGATTGTTCATTAAAGTAGGTCACATGGAACTGGAATCATTGATTGAATCGGCGGCGGGTGGCGGCGCCAGCGATTTGCATCTGGAAGCCGGGATGCCGGCGGCGGTGCGGGTTCGCGGCGCGTTGCAGGTTTCCGGCGAACCTGTTCCACCGAGAGCGCTGGCGGAAGTCGCGCGCCGGCTCATCGGCGAGGAGCAATGGCCGTTTTTTTTGGAACGACGCTCATTTGATTTGTCTAAAACAATTCGCGGCGTCCGCTGCCGGATCAACATCATGCAAACCGCGCGCGGCGTGGGTCTGGCCATCCGGCTGCTCAGTTCGTTCCAGGCCACGGTGGAAAAACTCAACCTGCATCCCGACCTCAAAAAGCTCGTCAAAAACACGCACGGCCTGATTCTGGTCAGCGGTCCGACCGGCAGCGGCAAATCATCAACCCTGGCGGCTTTGATTCAGGAAATCAATCTGACCGAAACCCGCCACATCGTCACGGTGGAAAGTCCGATTGAATACACCTTCCGCCCGCGGCGCTCCTACATCCGGCAGCGCGAAGTTGGGCGCGACACACCGAGCTTCGAGCAGGCGCTGCTGGACGCGCTGCGCGAGGACCCGGACGTGCTGATGGTCGGGGAAATGCGCGATCCGGAAACGATGCGCCTGACGTTGAGCGCCTCCGAAACCGGCCACCTGGTCCTGGCCACGGTCCATTCGTCGAGTTGTGCGGAAGCCTTGCAACGCGTGGCCTCGGCCTTTCCGGCGGAGATTCAGGGCGCCGTTTGCGCGCAACTGGCGGATTGTCTCGTGGCGATCATCTCGCAACGGCTCCGTTTCCGGCCGGATTTGAACATTCGCGTGCCCGAATGCGAAATTCTGGTGGCGACGCACGCGGTGAGAAATTTCATCCGCACGCGCGAGTTCTTCAAAATCATCTCCGCCATTGAAACCGGCGCCGATCACGGCATGTGGGGTTTTCAACGTTATTGCAAATGGCTCGAGACCCGGACCCATTTGTTTGTTCCCGGTCCAAGTTCGGAGCCGCCGGACAGCGAACCGGCCGAAGCAACCCTTGTGGCCGCTCCCCTGCCATCTGCCCCCGCTGCGCCCCGGACGGAAAAGAAAAGCAAGGGATCGACGCCGGCACCGGGTGCGCGTGAAAGCCAGCGGATTGAAATCGAGCCGGTCGAAGGCGAGTTTGGGAAGATTCTCAAGCGGCCGGAATAAAATGAACGGGTTCTTGAAATTGTTTTGTGTCAGCGGGATTTCGGCGTTTTTGATGGCAACGTCGTTTTGCGGCTGCGTCACCCGGTCGCAGGCCGATGCCCAGGCGCGGGCGGCTTATCTGGTCGGCTGGAAAGCTGCGTTGGCCAGCATTGCGGGGCAGGGACAGGGCGTCGTCATCGTCGGCCCGGTGCAATATCCCAACGTCCCGTGGGTCGAGGGATTGACCCTGGCGCAGGCCATCACGACGGCCGAATACACCAGCCACCGCAACCCGAAAACCATTACCATCACCCGCCAGGGCGCGAAAATCTACGTCAGTCCGCGCGATTTGCTCAGCGGCCACGTCGTGCTGCTGGAACCGGGAGATACCATCACCATCCGCGAATAGTTGGGAACATCCAACATCGAACATCCAGCTCCGCTATCGTGTGAGCGGGCACCCAACATCGAATGATTTCAGCCTTGGGTGTTGAATGTTGAATGTTCGATGTTGGATGTTTTCCCGCTTCAAAATATTTTCGGGAGTATGTACTTAACGCAAATTTCGTCCTTCGTGCGGGGTTTACCCAGCAAATAAAGCGCTGGTTTTTTAGTTTTGGTGCCTATTTGCGTTAAATACATACTCCCGAATATTTCTTTGCTTAGACAGCCAATGTCCAACCCCCTCTGCCAGAATGTCGCGCAAAGAAAGGTTCATTATGACAAACGCGACCGACAATCAACTGGAACTCGGATTCAACGGGATTCAACCACGTCCGAACGCGGCACGGCGGGAGGGGCGCATCGCCCGCGCCGGCTGGTGGTTTGCCCAGATGCGTGACATCGTGGAGCGTGCAATGGAAGCCACCGGCGAGCCGCGTCCGGAACAAATCTGGATTCCCGGCGCCAGCCGCGAAGTGAAAGTTTAGTTGCTGGAGTTCAAGCTTTAGCTTGTTGGTGTGGCGGGGAACACGCTGAAGCGTGAACTCCAACACGGGCGGCAAAGGCTAAATCCGAATGTCTAAAGAATGACGAATGGCCAAGCCCGAATTGGTCATTCGGGCATTGGGAAATTCTTTCGTCATTAGGTTTTCGTCATTCGTCATTCACTCGGATACCCGGCGCGCACAAAATTGCGGATGACAGAAATCTCCTCTTCGCCGGCGACGGTGTGCGCCTTCATAAATTCGTGCCACTCCAGATGCAGGACGCCGGCCTTGAGCAAGGGAATTTGCGGGCGCACCTTGTCAATCGGAATCATGGGGTCGCTCGTTCCGTGCGTCATGAGCAGGCGCTGCTGGCGCGCGATCGGCGAAAGCTCCTGCACCAGTTTTTCCGCCTCATAAATCCAGCCGCTGATGCCGACAATGCCCGCCAGGCGATGCGGATAATGCAGGCCGGCTTCGATGGCCATCAGACAGCCCTGCGAAAAACCGCCGAACGTGATTTGTTCCGCGGGAAAACCTTTGGCGCGCAAATCGTCGAGCAGGTCGAACAACAATTTCCGGCTGCGCTGGACGCCGGGAACCATGTTGTCCAAATCGAACCATGAGTAGCCGCCGTAGTAGTCGTCCGGCGCGTTGACGAGCAGATAATTCAGCCACGGCAGGTTCATCGCCTCCGGGAACCAGCGCCAGCCGTCCATGCTGTCGCCCAGTCCGTGCAACATCACCATCAATCGCCGTGTCCCGGTGGGGCGGGATTCGGCGGCGGGAACCAGTTCGCTGTGCAACATAAAATAAAAGAATGTTTGGCAGGCTTGGTTCCGTCAATGTCCAAACGAATCGAGATTTGATTAGTAGCAGCGGACGTCAGTCCGCTCTATTCTTTTCCTGAAATCCTTGCAGAAGTGAGCTGACTCACGTCGGCTGCAAATCATCAGGAAAATGTCTGAGAGCTCATTCTTTCCCGGCCCCGCCGTTTGCTTTAAGCCGCTCGGCTTCCCCGTCCGCCCATTGCATCAATTGCTCGCGCTGGCCGGCGGTGAGCTGGGCTTCGGGATGCATCAAAGTATATTTGGCCGGCGGCATGTCCTTGTAATCCACTTCTTCACTGATCCGCTCCAGCCGTTTGGCCGCGCGTTCGGGCAGTTCCCGCGGCCATTCGGAAAAATCCAGCCGCTCGCGCCCGCGCGTGACATCGTTCGCCACCAGCCATGACACCGGCGCGACGTGGCTGTACCACGGCCATTGGGTTTCGTGGGAGTGACAATTGTAACAGGCCGTGTGCAGCAGGGCGGCGATTTCCGGCGGCGGCGCGTTGGTGGCCATCAAGTCGTGCCCCGGTGCGACCGGCGGATTCGTGCGCGACGGGTTCGTGAGCTGCAAGAGCACAAACACCGCGGCGAGCGCGGCGAAAATCCATTTCAGCTTCTTCTTCATTCCATTCTCTGACGTGCCAGCAATAAGAAAAGTTCCCTTGCGAAGCAAACTTGAAAGCGATGTTTCGGGCAGGCCGGGGTTTTTGCAGGGGAAATGCGGTCAACGACGCTTGCGTTGCGGTGCGGGGTTGGTAGATTGCGCGGCATCGAACCGCGACGTTCATTTTCAGCTTCGCCGTCGGAAACCGCATGGGTTTGGCTGGCTCTGGCCGTGGTCTGGTTTGCCCTCTGCTTCCGTCTGGGGCACCTGCCGTTGAGCGCCCCCGATGAAGGCCGCAATGCCGAGGTCGCCCGCGAAATGAAGGAGTCCGGCGCCTGGCTCGTGCCCACCTACAACGGTCTGGATTATCTGGACAAACCGGCGTTCTACTTCAAGGCCGTGGCCTTCTCGCTCGCGGCCTTTGGCAACAACGAAACTGCGGCCCGCATCCCGTCCGCGGCTTTTGGGATGGCACTGGTGGTCCTAGTCTTCGCCTTCTGCCGGAAAATTTACGGAACCCGTTGCGGCCTGCTGGCGGTAATCGTCGTCGTCACCACGCCGCTCTACGTGATGAATGCGCGCACGGTTATCTTCGACATGGCGCTCGCCTTTTTTGTCTGCGGCGCCATCTTTGCCGGCTACCTGGCGGAAGCAGCGGAGGGCCGGACGCGGCGGAACTGGTATTTGCTCGGAGCCGCGTCGGCCGGCTTCGCCACGCTCGTGAAAGGGCCGATTGGTTTCCTGGTTCCCGCGCTGGTGCTGCTCGTTTTCAGCCGCGTCGAAGGCCGGCGCGGCGCGTGGCGGCGGTTGCTGTCGCCCCTGAACCTGCTGGTGTTCTTCGGCATCACACTGCCGTGGTTTGTGGGGCTTTGCCTCGCGCACCGGGACTTCCTCCAGTACGGGCTGGTGGAGGAATCCTTCCACCGGTTCACCACGTCGAAAACCTTTCACCGCTCCGAGCCGTTTTATTTTTATCTGCTCATCGTCGCCGGAACGTTTTTCCCGTGGAGTCTCCTGCTGCTGGAGGCCGGCCTGGCGACGTGGAAGGAACGCTGGGCGAAGAACCGCGCCGACCGGTTGTGCCTCATCTGGTCGGTGGTGGTGGTGGTGTTCTTCTCCATCTCCCAGTCAAAGTTGGCGGGTTACATCCTGAGCGTGACGGTGGCTTCCGGCATCCTCCTGGCGCGGTTGTTCGATGCGGCGCTGGCGAACCCGGATGGCCGGGCCGCCCGTCTTGTCTGCCGCGCGACGGCGGCGTTGGCCATCGTTTGTTTGCTGCTGGCGGTGGAGGCGGCAGTGATGCTGGGCATGTCACAGACACACCTGCTGGCCAGACCCATGCGCATCCCGGTGGCCGACGCGGCCGGACTCGGTCGGGCGATGGCGCCGCTGGTGGTTTCGCTTGCAGTATTCGGCGTCCTCGGGTCGGTGGCGCGTTGCCGGCGCAGCGTTCCGCTTTGCCTGCTTTGCTTCGCGCTCTTCATCCCGGTGGGCGCGAATGCGGGCATGGGTGTGATTGATGTGATTTTTGGCGTGAAGTCGGGCCGGCAAGTCGCCGGCCGGCTTTCGGCATTGCCGGCGGGAACAGAACTGGCCTGCCTGGAATGTTTCCCGAACGGAGTGCCGTTCTATCTGCGCCGCACGGCGAAGCTTATCTCTCGCGACGGTGGCGAGCTGACAAGCAATTACATCAAAGATTCCCTGAAAAAAAATCCGCAGTGGCCGGAACAAATCGTGCCGCTGGCGGACTTTGACGCCTGGCTGGCGTCCCAAAAAGCGCCGGTTTATCTGATCGTCAACCACTCGAATCGCAACAAACTGGAAACCATCGCTGCGGTCCGGGGTGCAATGGTTCAAATCCTTTCCCCGGAATATTTGGGCGCTCAACTGCCGGCGCCGGGAGGACCCTGACTTATGTGTGGCATTTGCGGCAACGTCTCCCTTTCCAGCCTGATTGATCCGGAGGCAACCCGCCTCCGGGTGGAAGCCATGCTCCAATCTCTTGCGCACCGCGGCCCGGACGACGTGGGCAAGATGGCCACGGAATCGGCGGTTCTGGGCGTGACGAGGCTGGCGATCCGCGGCCTGGCTGACGCCAACCAGCCAATCTTGGACGCCGGGAGCGGCGTGTTGGCTGTTTGCAACGGCGAGATTGACAATCATCACGAACTGCGTCGCTGGCTGGCGGAGCGGGGCCGTCCGGTGCAACGGGAAACGGACGTGGCGGTCATTCCCGGTTTGTATCTCGAACTTGGCGAAGCGTTCGCGAGCAAACTCGTCGGCGCATTCGCCATCGCGGTGTGGGATCCGCGCAACCGGCGGCTCACTCTGGCACGCGACCGCGCCGGAGAACGCCCGCTGTTTTACGCGATGAACGGAAGCGAAATCCTTTTTGCCACCGAGATTGCCGCCTTGGTGGCGCACAGCCGGTTGCCGGTACGCCTCGATCAAAAAGCGCTGCGAAAATACCTGCAATTCGGAATCTTCCCCTCGCCAGACACGCCGTTCACTGAAATCCGGAAGGTCGCGCCCGGCGAATGGATTCAATTCGACGCGGCGGGCGTCCGCCGGAAATCCTACTGGCGCTGGCGGATTCCGGAGACGGCCAAATCGGCGGCGTCGCTCGATGCGTTCGATCAAACGTTCCGCGCCGCCGTCGGCCGTCAAAGCGACGTGGAGGTGGATTTCGGCGTCTTCCTGAGCGGCGGCATTGACTCGTCGCTGGTTTCGGCGGTGACGCGGTCGTTGCACCCGAAGCGTCCGTTAAAGGCCTACACTTTGCGTTTCGAGGAAGAATCATTCGACGAAGGCACTTTTGCAGAGGCGGTGGCGAAGCAGTTGAAAATGGAAATGGCGACGGTGTGGGTCAAACCCGATGACGTGCGGGACGGGTTGAAGTCACTCGTCCGCCTGGTGGGCGAACCGTTGGCCGACCCGGCGTGGATCCCGGCGGCATTGCTGGCCCGGCGGGCCGCCCAGGACATCAAGCAGGCACTCGTCGGCGAGGGCGCGGATGAATTGTTCGGCGGCTACCCGACTTACATCGGCGCGGGCGTGGCCGAGCGTTTCGCCCGGCTGCCCGGCCCGATCAAGTCGGTCATCCGGCGCGCGGTGGAGGCGCTGCCGCCCAGCGAGAAGAAGGTGACGATTTCGTTCCTGCTGAAGCGTTTCGTGCAGGGCGCGGATTTGGAAGGCATTGCGCGGCACCAGCTCTGGGTTTCCAACATCGCGCCACCGCTGCTACAGCGGCTGGGTGTGACGCCGATGGATTTGGAGAACCGCGAGACGGGCGCGGGCCATTTGCTGGACCGGGTGCAGCGGTGGGATTTGGAGACGCCGCTGGCCGAGGGATTGTTGACCAAGGCCGACCGGGCCAGCATGAGCTCCGCCCTCGAACTGCGCGCGCCGTTTCTGGACGAAGCCGTGATGGAGTTTGCCCAATCGCTTCCCGTCGGGGAACGGGTGCGGGGATTCAACACCAAGATATTTCTGAAACGCTACGCCCTGCGTTACCTGCCGGAAGCCATCGTGAACCGGCGCAAGCGCGGGCTTTCGGTGCCCATCGGCCGCTGGCTGCGCGGCCCGCTGCAGGAGTGGGCGTCCGCGACCTTGGAAAGCGGGCGGCTGGAACGGATTGGGATTCACACGCCCGCCGCCCGGGATTTGTTCTCCGAACATTGTCAACGCCGGGCCGATCATGCCCGCGCCCTCTGGACCTTGCTCGTCCTTAGCGAATGGCTGGATTGGGTGGCTGCGGAAACCGACTCGCTTTCCGGCGGGAATCCCGTCTAAAAATTCCAAAGGCGCTCGATCCAGACACTCTAATACAAGTCATTTGCAATCAGCAACATGCGACGCAAATGCAGCATGAAGTCCCTCTGTTTTTTCATTCGGCGTTAGTTGAAAACCGACCTTCGCCTCACCCAGCAAGCATTGGGGCACAATTCCAAGGCGGTGCATCATGCCTATTCAAAACACGCCGAAGTCACGGTGCCATCGCTGGATGATTGGGAAAAGGATTGGGGGAAAAATTCACAACGCAACGTGCAACCAAAGTTGCTGTCGGTGGATTTCCGGCCGCAACTCGCGTCAATAGCAAAGGCGAATTAAGATTCCAGCTAGCCAAAGATTTGTTCTTTTCTTTCACTGCGGCGGCATGCATCGCGGTTGGGAATCGCCCATTTTAAGCCTTCCTCCCCAATTTGCTGCAGGTCTGGATCATCGCTAATTTTGAGTTTTTCAAAGCGGTCAACCCATTGTTGATAATAACCGGCGAACCTTTCAGTTTGACGTTTCGTTTCAATCAGCGTAGCAATCGCCAATCGGAAAAACCATGAAAACGGACTTTTCCTTTAGCCAGCTCTGCCATTCCCCAATGCTCCGCTGCGCCGCCGTTATGCTGGTTGCGCTGTCTTGGAGCAGCCTCGCCTTCTGCGGCGAGATTCATGACGCAACCCGGGATGGCAACTTGGAAAAGGTCAAAGCGCTGATAAAAAACAATCCTGATTTGGTTTTCAGCAAAGACGACAAATACAACGGCCAGACGCCATTACACGCGGCGGCAAGTCATGATCATAATGACGTGGTGGAATTACTGTTGGCCAACAAAGCCGACGTCAATGCCAGGGACAACTACGGCTGGACGGCTTTGCACACGGCGGTGCTAAATCGGCACAAGGATGTGGCGGAATTGCTGCTGGCCAGTAACGCCGATGTCAATGCCCAGGAAAATGTCGGCAATAAGGACATATTGGAATTACGGCTGACCAGCAACACCAATGTCAATGCCAAGGAAAGCAGCGGCAATACGCCTTTACACTTCGCAGTGGCCATGGGCGACACGAACATGGTGAAATTGCTGTTGGCCAACAAAGCCGATGTCAATGCCAAGGGCAAGGGCGGCTCTACGCCTTTGCATGTGGCGGCGATTAATAACTATAAGGATGTGACGGTATTGCTGCTGGCCAACAAGGCCGATGTCAATGCCAAGGACAATGTTGGCGACACGCCTTTACACGAGGCGGCGAATTGGGGTTATAAGGATGTGGCGGCATTGCTGCTGGCCAGCAACGCTGATGTCAATGCCCAAGTCCCCATTGTTAGCTTAACGCCTTTGCTCATTGCGGCAGGTGGAGGCTACCCGGATGTGGTGAAATTGCTGCTGGCCAAAGGCGCGGATGTGAATGCCAAGGACAACGTTGGCGACACGCCTTTACACTTAGCGGCGCGTGGAGGATTAAACGGAGGATACAAGGATGTGGCGGCATTGCTGTTGGCCAGCAAAGCCGATGTCAATGCCAAGGACAACAAAGGCATGACGCCGTTGCACTACGCGGCGCGTGCGGATTACAAAGATATGGCGGCATTGCTGCTGGCCAGCAAAGCCGATGTCAATGCCCGGGACAACACCGGCAGTACACCTATGCACTGGGCAGCGGTTAAGGGCCAGAAGGACATGGTGGAATTGCTGCTGACTAACAAGGCCGATGTCAATGCCAAGGCCATTAACGGCGGGACGCCTTTGTACGCGGCGGCACAGTATGGTTACAAAAAAGTGGCGGAATTACTGCTGGCCAACGGAGCCGATGTCAATGCCACGGGCAACGCAGGTGAAACGCCTTTGCACATGGTTGCGATTATGGACCACATGGACGTGGTGGAATTGCTGCTGGCCAACGGAGCCGATGTCAATGCCAAGGATAACCGCAGCGATACGCCTATGCACTGGGCGGCGGTTAAGGGCCACAAGGACGTGGTGGAATTACTGCTGGCCAAGGGAGCCGATGTCAATGCCCGGGACAGCCTTGGAGGGACGCCTATGCACGCGGCGGCTGAAGTGGGCTACAAGGACATAGTGGAAATACTGCTGGCCAACAAAGCCGATGTCAATGCCAAGGCCAATAGTGGTAAGACGGCTTTGCACTGTGCGGTGGCTAATGGCCACAACGACGTGGCGGAGTTGCTGCTGGCCAACGGAGCCGATGTCAATGCCAAGGATAACATAGGCCGCACGCCCCTGCGCGCGGCGGTTGCTAATGGACACAGTGACTCGGCGGAATTGCTGCGCCAGCACGGTGGCCAAGAATAAATTGCGTGGAAAGGTTTCACCTAATTCTTCACCTAAAATTACACCTGGCGATCAATAAAGGGGCGGTGACAGGGGAATAACCGCGCCGAAACTTCGCCGTCTCCATTCCGCGAAACCCGGTCTCGACTCCGCTTGTGTGCTCGTTCCGTCGCGTTAAAATTGCACCCGCCCCCGCGCCAGACTTGGCTTGACGCCGTAAGCCGAAAGACTGGCTTGCCCCGAGACGCCCACGCGACCGAACTCCGCCACCGCTGCGCTCGCCCCGGTTCTCTATGGCACTACATTTGATGGCGGCACAAATTGCGCTGGCACCGTGTTCAAAATCACCACCAGTGGCGCGTTGATTGCGCTGTATATCTTCGACGGGAATGATGGCGGGAACCCACAGGCACCACTGATGCAAGGAACCGATGGCAATCTCTATGGTACGACGACATATGGCGGCGCAGATTCCGCTGGCAATGTGTTCAAAATTACCACCAATGGCGCGTTGACCGGGCTGTATTCCTTTACCGGCGGGAATGATGGCGGTTACCCAGAAGCAGGAATGATGCAAGCCAGCGACGGCAATTTTTATAGCACGACCACCCAGGGAAACATTTTCCGGCTTGAGGTAATTGAGCCGCCGGTGCTCAGTTCCTTAACGCTCACAGGCAACACTTTGAACTTCACTTGGCGAACAATCGCTGGGCAGACGAATCAAGTGCAATACAAGACCAATTTAATTCAAACCGACTGGAACAATTTAGGCAATGCCATCACCGCGACCAATTCTACCTTGACGTTCTCGACTCCCATTGGGCCAGACTCACAACGGTTTTACCGCGTCGTTCGCATTCAGTGAAACTGTCAGTGAAAGTACTGACAGAGTAGTGAAAAGTAGTGGCGAGTTAGAACGGATGTCACCGGTCACTTCAAAACCAGCCAGCCGGGGTCGAATCAAAGCCAGCCACTCTGAGGTGCTTTATTCATATCTGGTTTCCTGATGCAAGCAAGGGCTTTTCCTTTTCAATTTTTCTCCTGCCGACCATTTTTCCGCCATAGGAGCTACCGGTCTTCACCAGACTTAAATTCAACCCACGGTTCCGCCGGACGGGTTTTGAGGTATCCCTCCTGCCAATCGAATTGCGGATGCGCGGCCAGAAACGCCGGCGCGTCAAATGAAGTCCCGTCCGCGGAACCCCAGCGCGCGGCGAAACTCATGTTTTTGGCCATGCGCGAATCGACCACCTTGGCATCATACGATCCAAGCGGATGAAACGGAACGTCACTCGCGGCCGTTAGTTGGGGATCCAGTTCACAGTGTCCCGCCAGGGTCCGGCAGCCCGGGTTTTCCTTGTTGAGGCAGGTGTCGTAGCAGTCACCTTCCATTTTTTCACCCAATTCCAGATCAATCTTGCCCGCGTTTTCACTCATCAGTTGCTTCCAACGCACCCGGCGGGCCACTATAGAACTGCGAATATCCGAATCATTCGAGGTGGTTTCGAGCCGCAGGATATGCGGATCCTCTGCGATGTTGGACCCAGTGAAATAACCATCCTTGGTCCGCTCAAAACCGGTGTATTTAAGCCCCAGTTCCAGACGGGCGATTTCTCCGCTGTTGACATCACCGATGAGCCAGGCGTTGGCATAGCCGCCGTTGTTGCCTTTTTTCATGATGGCGCACCATTGGTCAATGTTGGTGGCATCCTGCGTCGCCCGGCGCATCCGGGCAAACTCGGGGACGCCCTTTTCCGAAAAATGCTCAAAATCTCCAATGGTGGTTTCCGAGCCAACGAGACCGGCGTCGGTGATAAAGAAATCGGTGCCGCTGTGGATCCATCCCGGCTGCGTCTGCATGAGAATGCGATGGCCTGCGGCGGGTTTGATATCAATGACCACGTTGGCCAGGGCTTCGACATAGTCGTCCATCGTGTTATGTCCCAGAACGATCCCGCCGTCCTTGGTCATCCGGCCCGTGGCGATGAAAGAGGAGCAGGATTGTTTGGGCTTTTTCACCACATCGGTGCCGTCTGTGAGCTTTTTAGAGGCCAGTGGCCACCAATACCACCAAAGTTCAATCTCGGCGTTGTAGGTGACGATCTCGTCGTAAGTCATCGGAACACCAGCCGCAGTCATCCCGTCCGCGATGCCCTGCAACTCAGCGCGGTTCTCCGGGTCAATGGCCGGCTCGATGAACCCCTTGGTGTGAGCAATGAGCCAGGCCCACTCCATGCTGCTGTCGTGCTTCCAGTGCGCCCGGGTAACCCGGAGGCATTCAGCAATTTCCTTGGCGAGCAGGTAGCCGTGCTGAAAGCCACGTTCTCGTGGGATCCCTTCAATATGCACATAGACCCAGCCAGCTTTCTCATGCCGGTTCGCCTTGCTCAGCCACGACTGCTGGACTTCAGTCAGAGAAGGGGCTGCAGCGTCGGGGGAACCGTTGTTGGTGACTATTTTGGTCTGCTCGGCAGTCAACGATGCGCTTTGTCGCGTATTCGCGCAACCAACGAGAAAAAATGTCAAAATGACAATGCATAATGTTTTCATAAAACGCTCATAACAGGCGAACTATTATTTGAAGACCCATTCGTCTGGATATTAGGAAATGCAAAACCAGCCTGCAATACGTTTGGTTGGGAGAGATTGACGACCCACCTACCGAATAAACGAGCCGGGGCCGAGCTGCGAGCGTTAGCTCGCGGCCCCTGCGGTCGCGGGTTCGTTGGCCTTCCGGCTTTTTCTGTTTCCCGGGTGATCTCCGGAATGGCCGATGTGAATCGCTGGGTGATGTTTTCAGAGGTGAACGGCGCTGCGGGCAATTCGGGCTCAGGGTTGATGGCGGCTAATTGATGACGGTTTGGCAGAAAACAAAACCCCATTAAATGCTTTATTTAATGGGGTTATTTAAAGACTGGCGGAGAGAGAGGGATTCGAACCCTCGATACCCTTTTGGAGTATGCACGCTTTCCAGGCGTGTGCCTTCAACCACTCGGCCATCTCTCCCGCCGGGAGCGGAAAACTTTGGCCGCGCACTGCGCTGGAAGCAACCTTTTTTATGGCAAACCGGCAATGGCAGGCAATCCGCGATGAAATCATTTATGCGTTGCGGGTGATTTCTTTAAATAAAGTTCCTCGGCGTTCCACGTCACGCGGTAGTAACTCAAAGCCGTCGGGCGGATATTGCCGATGTCCGGGCGAATGGCGGCGTAATACATTGGCGTGACCGTGAAAATCAACGGCTGTTGCTCGGCCAGAATTTCCTGAACCTCGTCAAAATATTTTTTCCGTTCCGCGTAATCCAACGTTTTCATTTGAGCGTCCATCAAATAATCCAGCCTTGCCTCCCAGTCGGTCGAAGGCGTTTGCTGGCGCGGAAACCAAGGGTTGTCAAAACCGCTGGATTTGATAACCGCCAGGCTTTCAGCAGGGTCGGGGAAGGAGAAGTAATACATCATCAGAATACAATCATAATCGCGCGTCTCGTCAAGTTTCGCCATGAGGGTGTTGAATTCCAGCGGCTGGAGAATGACGTGGAAACCAATTTTTCTCAAATCCGACGCGATGAGCATGGCAGTTCTTTCGCGCGCCTCGTAACCGATTCTGACGTTCAAGACAAATTCAATCTTGTTTCCCTCGGCGTCAGTCAAAACTTCATCGCCGTTCCGCTTTTCAATCCCAATTTCTTTCAACAAGACAAGCGCTTTGGCCGGATCATGCGGATATTGTTTGACGTTGGGATTGAACCATTTTTTCTCGCCAGGCGTCACATAACCATACTGGGGAATCGCGCGGCCGCAATAAATGGATTTGATGATGGCCTCGCGGTCAATCGCATACGAGCAGGCCTGCCGGAATTTCACGTTGCGGAACCATTTCAACTTTTTTGGATCAACGTAAGGCTTGCCGGTGGTTCCGTTGACGTTCGTGTTTTCGTTGAAAAAGAAGAAGTTTATTTCCAATCCCACACCGGGTTCGAGCAAATCGACCTTTCCTTTCAACGATTCGGTTTTAAACCTGTCGTATTCAAACGCTTCGATCTTTTCGTCCACGTCGCTTTCGCCGCTCAAAAAACGCAGCGACATCGCGTTCAGGTTTGGAATCGCGGTGAAAATGATATTGTCAAAATACGGCAGGCGCTGCCCTTTTTTGTCCACTTCCAAAAAATACGGATTGCGTTCGAGCAAAGTGTATTGCGCAGCTTTGTGTTCTTTGAGACGGAATGGCCCGCTTCCGACGATGTCCTCTGGCTTGGCGTTTACGCCATAGGCTGAAGTGAATGTTCCGTCCGCAACCGACCGGGCCAAAATGTGCTTCGGCATGACGGGCGTGATGCCAAACTCCATCAAGAACGGCGCAAACACTTCCGGCGTTACGATTTGGACGGTCAAATCGTCCAGTTTGGTCACCGTGAAATTTTTCCCGTTCACGATGAATGGGTCGCGGGTTACATTGTCAATCTTTGGATTGTATATGACATCGTTCCACGTGAAGACCACGTCCTCCGCCGTGAGTGGCTGGCCATCGCTCCAGCGCAGATTTTTTCGCAACGTGAGCGTCCACGTCTTGCCGTCGGGTGAATTGGTCCACGACTGCGCCAGCCCCGGCAGGACTTGTTGGGACGCCACGTCATAGTTCAACAATCCCCAAAACAAGAAACGGCCAATGTCTACGGACGACCCTTCGGCGGCAGTGATCATATTGAATGTCTTGGGATCGCCAACCTCGTCCACAACGAGCCGTCCGCCGGGGATGCCCGGTTCGCAAGCCACTACGACCGGCGGGTCGGGCAAGGGATAATTCGTCGCGGAATTTCCTGAAGCACGTGATTGCGGTTTCTTACCACAACCGGAGACAATGACAGCCAGTAAAACTGCGGCCAAATTGAAAAACGGACTTTTCATGCGCAGATTTTCGACCGATACCGTTTCCCTTTGCGGTGCGAATGTCAAGCTATCAGCAGCAAAACAAGTTGTGGAGACGGGGTGCTGGTCTAAAATCTTTATCTCGGCCCGACAGGAACAAACGAGAGCAATTTGCGCCCCGTTTTTCGCATCCGGGACAAACTAGACACTCAAAATCCCGCCGCGGCTCGCGTTGGTGACAAGTTTCTGATAGCGCGCCAGCCAGCCGCCGAGATTGCGCTTTACCGGCTGCCAGATCTTCTTCCGCTCCGCCAGTTCAGCTTCGGATACCAGGATGTCAATCTTGCGGTTGGGGAAATCAATGCGGATGCGGTCTCCCGCCTTGAGCAGGCCAATCGGGCCGCCTTCCTCGGCCTCCGGCGAGACGTGGCCGATGCACGCGCCCGCCGTGCCGCCGCTGAACCGGCCGTCGGTGATGAGCGCGCATTTGTCGCCCAAGCCCAGACCGGCGATGTAGCTGGTGGGCGAAAGCATTTCCTGCATGCCCGGCCCGCCGCGCGGACCTTCGTTGCGGATGATGACCACGTCGCCGGCCTTGACTTTGCCGGCCAGAATGCCGGCGCAGGCGTCATCCTGGCTTTCGAAAATCACGCACGGCCCTTCAAAGACGAATCCCGGCCCGCAGCTCTTCTTGAACTCCGCGCTGATACCGGCGGTTTTCACCACGCTGCCTTCCGGCGCAAGCTGGCCGTACAGAATCGCGAGACCTCCGTCCGGTGAGTAGGCAGTTTCCTTGGTGCGGATGCAATCTTTCGCGTCGAACATGAACGCCGAATCATACGGCATGAGGCCGCTGGGCTTGACCTTGGCGAGATGCTTCGGATCAGTGTCAAACTCGGCGCGGGTGATGACCCAATTCTTCACTTTCTTGACACGCACCATGGCGAACGGCGTCCGGGTGCCGCCTTTTTCATAGCGCCACATGAGCAGGACCGGCGAATCGCGAAACTCGGCAAGTTCGGCACGGATGAGGCCTTTCGATTCCTGAAGCTGCTGCTGAATGTTCAGCCGCAGGAGGTCATGCCCTTTCAACACGGTTCCGTCAGGCATTTTCATCGTCGCCTTTGGGTCAAACACGGCCAGTTGCGCCTCGACATCGCCGGCGTTCCACGCGGCGGCATCGCGCCAGAGCGTGATGGCCAGCGGGTCGGCGGGGAAGAACAGCATGGGTTTGGGCGCGAGATTGCCGCTGGCGGTGCGGGCCGCCGGACCCATTTTGTCGTTCGGGTCCACCACAATCGCCGACGCGCCGGAGACGCGCACGGTCCTGGCCCAGTCGGAACATTTTTCGGAGCGAATGTCCCATTCGTCAATGTTTTCGCCAAGCGTTTTGCCGGTGACGGTTTTGCACGAGGTGTTGAGCACGCCCATGCGCTTGAGTTCGCCGAGGATGGTGTGGATGCCGCCGGCGCGATGCACGTCCTGCACGTGGTAATTCGATGACGGCGAAACCTTGCACACGCACGGAATGCGGCGCGAGATGTCGTCAATGCGCTTGATGTCGTAGGGAATGCCCGCCTCGCGCGCGATGGCGAGCGTGTGCAGGATCGTGTTCGTCGAGCCACCCATCGCGACGTCGAGCATGATGGAGTTGTCAAACGCTTCCGGCGTGGCGATGTCGCGCGGTTTGAGGTCGTGTTTGACAAGCTGGATGATGGCGCGGGCCGCCCGGTCGTAAAGGGCTTCGCGTTCCTTCGAGACGGCCAGAATGGTGCCGTTGCCGGGCAGCGCCATGCCGAGCGCTTCGCAGAGGCAGTTCATCGAATTGGCGGTGAACATCCCGGAGCACGAACCGCAGGTCGGACAGGCGGTTTGTTCGAGCTTGGTCAATTGCGCTTCCGTGATCTTGCCCGCCTGAAGTTCGGCGACGCCTTTGAAAACCGAAATCAAATCCGACTTGCCGGATGCCGGCTGAAGATAAGATGCGAGGTCCTCATGCGTGGTTTTCTGTTCGGCAATGCCCGCCGCCATCGGCCCGCCGCTGACGAACACGGTCGGGATGTTGACGCGCATGGCGCCCATCAGCATGCCGGGGACGATCTTGTCGCAATTCGGAATGCACACCATGCCGTCGAAGCAGTGCGCCTTAAGCATGGTCTCGACGCAATCGGCGATGAGTTCGCGCGACGGCAGCGAATACAACATGCCGGAATGGCCCATGGCGATGCCGTCGTCCACGCCGATGGTGTTGAAGATGAACGGCACGCCGCCGGCCTCGCGCACGAGGCGTTTGACCAGCATGCCGACCTCGTTGAGGTGGGCATGGCCGGGGATGCAATCGGTGTAGCTGTTGCAGATGGCGATGAACGGCTTGTCCCAGTCGGCCTCGGATTCGATGGAGCCGGTGGCGCGGAGCAGCGAGCGGTGCGGCGCGCGTTCAAAACCTTTTTTGATGATGTCAGAGCGCATGGCAATTTTATTTACGATTGGCGATTTACGAATTCAATATCGGTCTGCAATATAGCCGCGCAAGGGCAGAGTGTCACGCAATTGCAAACTTGACCGCGATTTTTTATTTGCCACCTTCTTGGAAGCACTGAAGCCGCGTTCCCCATCGAGAATTTTCCCTTTCCACTTTTGCCCGCTTCTGGCTTCCTATGGCGGTTCAAACCAAACCACAAAATATGAAGACCTATACCAAATCAATCGCGCTGGCGTCGCTCTCGCTGGCATTGGCCGGCTCCGCCTGGAGCGCTGACACCACCGTGGCCGGAAAATGGCAGGGCGAGTTTGACAGCCAGATCGGGGTGCAAAAATATACCTACGAGTTCAAGGTGGACGGAACCAACCTGACCGGCCGGGCCATCGGCATCCGCGACGAGGGAACGAACAACGTGGCCATCACCGAGGGCAAGATCATCAAGGACGCAATCTCCTTCGTCGAGCCGCTCAAGTTCGACGACAACAACGTCCGCATCGAATACACGGGCAAGGTGTCGGGCGATGAAATCAAATTACACCGCAAGGTGGGCGATTTTGCGGAGGAAGATCTGGTTGCCAAACGGGTGAAGGAAGCCGAACCCAAGGCCGAAGTGAAACCGGAAACCAAACCGGGCACCAATGCCCCGCCCGCCAAGCCGTAAGTAATTAATAGGATTTCAACGCAGAGACGCTGAGAACGCAGAGAGCGCAGAGCTTTTCCATTTCGCCAACGGATGAAAGGTCCCAACTGATGTAAAATAATTCATAAAATAACATCCGTTGGCACTTTTCATCCGTTGGCAAGCATCATCACCAGTTCATGGACTTTGGTTGCGCCTTTGCGATAATTTCGATCTCCCCCACTGAATAGCGGCGCTCTTTGAACGCCGGTCAGTTGGAATGATGCGGGTATCCGCCGGAGATGTATTGCGCCATCTGGTCAATCTGCGCGCTCTGGGTGGAGATGATCCAGTTCACCAGGTCGCCGATGGAAACCAGGCCGACGACTTTTTCGCCTTCCACTACCGGCAAATGCCGCACACGATGTTCGGTCATCAGCTTCATGCATTCCTCGATGGAATGATTCAGTCCGACGGAGATGACCTCGGCGGAACAAATCTCCCGCACACGGGTTTCCCGGGAGGTTTTCCCCTGAAGAATGACTTTGCGCGTGTAATCGCGCTCGGTAAAAACCCCCACGAGTTTCCCGCCCGACAAGACGAGCACCGCGCCGATATTTTTGTCCGCCATGAGCCTGATGGCTTCAAAGACGGTGGTTTCCGACGGGACCGACCAAATCTCCGATCCCTTGAGATGCAACAACGCGCTGACTGTGCCGCTGGATTTCATAGGCTTGATGCTTTTATCCGCTTCTTCCGCACATGATTCAAGCAAATAATTGCAATCATTACAATGACAGTGGAACCGCACGAAGGGAAATGGACGGTCTTTTGGGCGAGAAAGCTTCGCGCGCTAAAGGTTTGAATTCGTAAGTGACCGAACTTAGCCTTGGTCGCCATGAACCGGCACAAACGGCGCCTGTCCCATAAACCTGGCGTTGAACAACTGACTTCACCCCCGTCGTGCATAAGCCAGTCCGTCCCGACCTCAATGATGTCCACCGATCCGGCGGTAAACGGGATGTCGGGGCTTTTGCCAACTTCGCGGAATCGGGGTTGGTTACTGGGCCTGCTGCTGGTGGCCGCAACCCTCATTGCTTACCAGCCGGCGTGGCATGCGGGGTTCATCTGGGACGATAACGCACACGTGACCAAGC
>Ga0181538_10001635_pt1 | contig 24604 bp, 23 predicted proteins | sample PEATcosm2014_Bin_40_FD_119773 | JGI IMG/M metagenome (GOLD analysis project Ga0181538, IMG submission 119773) | Peatland microbial communities from MTU Mesocosm Facility, Houghton, MI, USA - PEATcosm2014_Bin23_30_metaG | ecosystem: Environmental > Terrestrial > Soil > Wetlands > Peat | place... | reverse complement strand
GGGCGTCCCACAGACGCCGGTTAACGTGATGTTTGCGCGGGGAGTGCTCGTCACACTCCCCGCCCGTCGCCTCCGATGCTAACAAAAACAACAGAGGGCTTTGAGGGGAGTATCAAATCGCTGCAGGCAACCGCCACCGCGCCTTCAGTTTTGACGGGACCATGAAATTTGGACATCATCATTGCAGCCAGCATCAGTCTCCGGTGGCGGTGCCTGAGCTTGTACGTTAGAATCTGCAATTACTTCTTCGCTGCCAGCAGTTCGTTCATTTTTCCCATTACGGCAAACGCGTCGGCGACGTAAAGCACGTCCGCCTTGCCGCGCGCCCAGCCGCAGTTCGGATCGAGATTGATCGCGCGGCGTTCGGCAATGAAGCGCCAGCCAACCGTGTGCGGCTCTTCGCCGTGACAGCAGGTGCTCAATCCTTTGGGATGACGCGGCGTCGCGCCGGTCTGCCCAATCTGGTTGAGATGGGAAAGGAACGGCAAGACCGCCTGGCCTTCGCCGCTCTGGTCCACCAGCGATTTGCTGCTGCCCAGCGACGCGCGCGCCTGTTGCAGAAAATCGCGAATCAATTTCTCCGCCTCCGGCACGTGTGTCTGGCCGTCGGCCTGTTTCTTCGTCCAACCCGCGCCGGTGACGAACAATAATTGTGCATCGGGCCGGATGGTCTGCGCGTCAGCCGCCGGCGCGTGGAACCCGGTAACGGTTGTGCGCATCGCGGAATCCGGCAGCGCGACCGCGACATTTTCCACCGTGGCCGTGCCCGCACCGCACTCGCACGCAGTCTGGCTGCCCGGATCAATTAAAATGAACCATGGCCGTTGCTGGCGTTGCAGCGCGGCTTCCATGCGCTGGCGATAATACCAGCGGTTTACCCCGACACCGGCTGTCGGGGTTGACGAAATTCCCGTGACGTGCGTGTCGGCGCGTCCGCCGAAGCGTTGGGCGACGCCGGGCAATACGCGGTTCCACCGCGAAGTCGCCGGCGCGACGACCAGTGTGGCTTGGGCTGTTTTGCAAATGGCTTCCGCCGCCGCCGCGTCGGTGGCGTAGCGCGACTGGCTGAAGTCTTTGCCGACCACGCCAAAATATTTCGCGGCGGGGCAGGCAGCGATGGAGTTGGCCGCCGCCTGAACACTTTCGCCGACCAAACCCACGACGAGTTTTGAACCGGCGATCGATTTATGCAGCGTGGCCGCGGCGTGCAGCACCTCGCGCGCGGACTTGGCCAACGAGCCGTCAGCTTCCGTATGCGCGAGAAATAAAATCGTTTCCATACGCGTCAATAAATTCGTGTTAATTCGTGTAATCCGTGTCTCATTTTTTGATCCATTCGACGATTTCCTTCGCGATGTCGTCCGGCGATTTGTCCTTCACGATTCTGGTTTCGCGCAACTGCTTTGGCAGCGCAACGCTGGCGAAGCTCAACCCTTCGCCGGCAAGTTTTGTCGGCTTGGCCTTTTGCAGCGCGGGCATCACCGTGCGCATGTTGACCATGCCGACCTGCGGATTGTTTTTCGGTTCCGGCAGATTGCCCGTCGCCCAACCGAGCAACGCCGGCGGGCCAATACATTTGGAAATCTGGTGTTTGCCGCCTTCAACCCGCTCCAAAATCTCCAGCGCACCGTCGGCGGCAATCTTCAATTCATCCACGCCTTGGAATTGGTCCACGATGCCGAGACGCTCCCCGACCATTTGCATCGTCGCGCCCGCACCGCGCGAAGCTGATTCCCAACCGCCGAAGATGAGCAGCTTCGATTTATCGAGTCCGGGAATCGCTTGGATGGCCTCGGCCAACGCCGCCGCAACTTCGGCAGCCTCGGTGAAACCGCTGGCCGGGCCGTCCAGCGCCACGAGTTCGAACGGCACTTTTTGTGCAACGGTCATCATCACTTGCTGGAGCTTCGCCTTCGGGCCGAGGCTGACGAGCCAGACCTTGGAGCCGGGCGCATTCTTCGCGAGGTTCGCCGCCTCGTAGAGCGCGTGGCTCGCCCACGGGTCGAGGACGGCGGGCAGCATCATTTCATTTTTCAAAGCCGGCCCGGCCGGCGACGCGACCGGCTCCAACGTCTGCAACGGATCGGGCACGATGCCGGCGCAAACGACGATTTGGTATGCAGTGCTCATAAATCAGGATGGCCGCAAAAAGGCGCAAAGGAGTTTGAATTCGGTCACAATCGCAATGTGATTCATTCCGGGCGCGTGAACAAAGCTTAAATTGATTGGAAGACAAGTCTTGGAAAGTCTTTGCCAAAATATGGCGCGTAGCGCGGCGGCACGAAGGATTTTATCCGCGGAGGTCCAATTCTCCGCCGAGTGCAGGCCGCCGGTGCCGGCGCGGAAGGCGATGTTTATCTCGTCCGGATTGGGCGCGGGATTGTTCAAGCAACAACGACGTGGTTTCTTTCGCCAGCACGTTGACGGCCAGCGGGAACAACGCACGGGCGTGAGACAACGCCCCCGAAGCTGTCTATGAGAAAGATGGATTCAAGCACTGCTGCGCGGAGCCTGGTAGCGCGAGCGGCAACGGACCAAGCTGCTGTGCTCGTGTTTCGCTTAGAAGAAGCCGGTGATAACCACCGGTCCCTGGTGGGTGGCAAGGCGTCTAATCTGGGCAAAATGATCGCGGCTGGCCTGCCGGTGCCGCGCGGCTTTTGTGTCACGACGACGGCGTTCGATCATTTCCTGGCTTCGTGTCCGAGGCGGACTGAATTATCCAATCTGCTGGCGCAATGTAACGGCGATGAGCTTGGGCGGATTGCGGAACTGAGCCGAGGAATCCGCTCCTGCCTGGCGGAGGTTCACGTGCCGGAGGTGGTGAAGGATGCGGTGTTGTCCGCGTGGCGAGAACCGGGTGGGGAGCGGAGCTTTGCCGTGCGTTCCAGCGCGACGGTCGAGGACGCCGCCGGGATGTCTTTTGCCGGCCAGTTTGATTCCATTCTGAATGTGCGCGGGGCGGATGCGTTGCTGGCTGCCATCAAGACGTGCTGGCTGTCGCTTTTCTCCGAGCGGGCGCTCGTTTACCTAGCGAGGCAGCGGATGTCGACGGAGAAGGTCCGGATGGCGGTGTTGGTGCAGGAAATGGTGGAGGCCAACCACGCCGGGGTTGTGTTCACCGCCGATCCGCTGACGGGAGCAACGGACCGGTTCGTCGTGGAGGGCGTGAGCGGCCTGGGCGAAGGATTGGTGCAGGGGACGGTTCAGCCTGAGAGGATGGTGGTTGAAAAGCGAACCGGGCGCGTGCTGGCTTCGCCTGCTGAGAGTTTGTCTCAAGACACCGGAGGGACGAGTTACACGAGTCCCCAATCTATCAAAATGGCCGAACAGTCAGGGACTCGTGTAACTCGTCCCTCCGAATCCCATGTTTCGAGACAGCCTCAGTCTGCCCACGCTCCTTTGCTTTCCACTGCCACGCTGGCGAGACTGTGCGATCTCGCCCGCCAGACCGAGCGCATCTTTGGTTCGCCGCAGGACATCGAGTGGGCGCACCGGGATGGCGGGGTGTTCCTGTTGCAGTCCCGTCCGATCACAACCAAAGCTCCGGTCAAAACGTGGGAGGACCGGCAGGTCTGGACCAATGTCAACACCGGCGAAGTGATGCCGGACGTGATGACACCGATGACGTGGTCCATGATCCAATCCTTGCTTCGTGTGGTCGGTTCCATCTTTCGCCTGGTGGGTGTTAATATCAGGAGCGCTTCGCTGGTCGGGGGTCTCGTTGCCGGCAGACTTTATTTCAACGCCAACACGAGTTTGGCTGCGGTCAAACCATTTTCTTTTCTGCATAAGGAACTCCCCGATTTTTCCCGAACGCTGGGAGGCGATCTGGTGGAGGCATATCGCCAGGCTCCGCTGTCCCTCCCGCCGGAAGACCTGCCGGACCTGGGGTTCCGCTGGCCGAAATATATCCTCTCATTGCCCCGCATTTTTTACGATCTCATCACCCATTGGTCCCGCCGCCGTGGCTGTGCCTGGCTGGCCCGTTTTACAAAGCAAACGGACGAACTTGACCGCCTGGACCTCGGGGCCGTGTCCACGCCGGAGCTGACTCGGCTCTCCGGCCAATACATTCGGGAAGTTTTCAAAGACGCGGATATTCTCTACCTGTTGGCGCAGGGGGCGGCGCTGCCAGTGTTTCAGAAGGCCTGCCGCGATTGGCTGGGCGAACCCGGCCTGACGCTCCGGTTGTTCGCCGCATTGGGCGGCATGCCGGTCGCGGAAGCGGGCCTGGCTCTCTGGCGCCTGGCCGTGCTGGCTCACGCCGACCGCGACACGGAGGCCGTTGTGTCTTCCGAAAATAATTGGCCGGAGGTCCGCGCCGGACTTTGCCGCACCGAACATGGCCGGAAATTCCTGGCCGCCTGGGACACATTCATGGCCGAACATGGACACCATTGCCGCGGCGAACTGGAGTTGTTCAACGCGCGCTGGCACGAGACGCCCGATTACATCCTGGGGCTGGTGCGCGGCTATCTTCGCTCGATAGGCCAGTCCGATCCGCTGGAAAATCAACGGCGGCTGGCGGAAGAATGGGAACGCCTGATCGTCCAATGCCGCGCGCGGCTGAAGAATCCAATCAAACGCTGGATATTCTCGCACTCACTGCGCCGTGCGCAGGAACTGATCGTCTTTCGGGAGCAATTGAAGAACCTCGGCGTCCGGCGGTTCGCCTTCGTGCGCCGCGTTCTCCTGGTTCTTGGCCAGCGGCTCCACGAGCAGGGCTGTTTTTCCTGCCGTGACGATATTTTCTTCCTGGAAGTTTCCGAGATTGAACCGGTCGCGACGGACCGCGTGTCATTCGATTGGCGCGGGCGCATCGAATTGCGCCGGCGGGAATATGAAAAAAACCAGAAGCTCCACCCGCCGCGGGTCGTGAACGGAAGATTCGATCCCAACGCGCCAGCCTGGCCAGCGGGGAACGCGGACGCGAAACTTTTGGAAGGCATTCCAGTATCTCCCGGCATCGTCACCGGGCCCGCCCGCGTGATTTTGCGCGCGGATGACCACGAGCAGGTTCTCCCCGGCGAAATTCTCATCGCCCCGTTCACCGATCCGGCGTGGTCGCCGTATTTCATCACCGCCGCCGGCGTGGTGATGGAACAAGGCGGGATTCTCTCGCACGGCAGCATCGTCGCGCGCGAATACGGTCTGCCGGCGGTGACCAACGTGGCTTCGGCCACACGGGTCATCCGCACGGGCGACCTGGTGCAGGTGGATGGGAACCGCGGCTGCGTGAGCATCCTCAAGCGTCTGGCCGAAGACCGCAGTGGTGGAATTCCGCAAACAACGTGACGCTCAACCGCGGTTATTCAATTTTCTGCCGAGTGCAGGCCGCCGGTGCCGGCGCGGAAGGCGATGTTGGTGCGTTCGGGATTGTCCGGCAATGGTTGTGCACAATTCCACAGGCACACGCCGCAATGAATGCATTTCTCGCGGTCAAAGTTCGGCACGCCGTTTTCTCCGGACGTGATGGCCTGGCCGCTGCATAGCTCGATGCAAATTTTTGTCCCGCATTTCTCGCACAGTTCCGGGTAGAGGAACACGACGTGGTCCGTGTAGCCCGGCGGCGCCTGCACCTTGCCGCCCATGAGCAACGCGTCCTGATGTGACACAAGCAACTGGCCGTCAAACGGAATTGCCGGCCAACCGGCCTTGTCCATCAACACGCCGTGCAGTGAGATGTTCTTCGCTCTGCAGTCACCGCGCAGTTTCATGATTTCCCTGGGCGAAACGCGACCGCGATAGTATTCCTCGATGCGCGGAATTCGTTTCCAGGGCGGCACGGGTTCGCCGTTCAACGTGAACCGGCCATTGGTCAGACCGGCGAGCGCCATGCCCAGCAAGCCGCGCACGACGCCCTTCTGGAATCCGTCCCGGGATTTTTTTGCCACGAAGGCTTCCTGTTCCACCCAACTCGCGCGGCGGCGTTGCACATAGGTCGCTTCGAGATTTTCCTTCGTGAACGGTTTTTTCGCTTTGAGCAATTCAAGCACGGCTTCGGCGAGCAGTGCGCCGGTGGCCCAGGCTTCGTCCACGCCGGAGCCGGTGAGGACGTTCGTGCTGCCGCTGCCTTCGCCAATCCGCGCGTAACCGTCGCCGGCCAGATGCGGTTCGCCACGTATGCCGGATTCGCCGAGCGTCTTCGCGCCCCAGGAGCGGAGCTTGCCGCCTTTGAGGTGGCGCCAGAGATACGGATGCAGCATCCAATGCTGGAGATACCGGTAAGCCGTGCGCACCGGGCTGTCGAACCACGACGGCACGAAGATGCCGAGCGATGCGACGCGGTCGGGATGCACATAGAGAAATCCAAAAATCTCCGGTTCCGGATATCCGAACGTGTGCAACACGGTGCCGGGTTTGAGCGATGTATTCTCAGGTAAATCCACGACGAATTTCATGCCCACGGCCCAATCGCGTTTGTGATGTCCTTCAGGTATGCCAAAATGCGCATCGATTTGCTGGCCGACGGGGCCGATCGGGCCGTCGCCGATGACCGTAAGCGCAGCGTGAATGTCCATGCCGGGCGTGAAGCCATCGGCGGGTTGGCCCTTCCGGTCCACGCCCTGGTCAAGCAAACGAACCCCGACGACTTTGTCGTCTTCGATAAGCGCCTGTGACACCGGTGTGCCGGGCCAGATTTGAACCGTGCCGGTGCTTTGCACCTGTGCGCCGACCCATTGCATGAATTGGCCAATCGAAAGCACCATGCCGCCCTGCTTGTGTAGAAATGCCGGGGTCCAGGGAAGCTTCAGCGCGTCCCGCTCGACGGGTAGCATCCACGTGAAGGCGCGTACCAATTTATCCATCGTTCGCAGCGTTATCGAACGCCGGCTCGCGCCCTGCGGATCAAGCAGATAAAGCACCTTTTCCTCACCGACGGGCGCGGCCATCGGGATACCGGCCTTTTCGATTTCCGGGAACGTCCCGCGCAAGGCGCGCGCCCGCGTCACAACGCCGGAGACCCCAAAACCGATGTCATCGGCGCGTTCGTAGCAAAGCACCTGCGGCGGCATGCCCGGCATGACGGCGCTTTCGACCGTTGGTGTGCCATCGGCCTTGACGAGTTGCTTTGAGAGCGTGGTGAGAAATCCGGCCGTCGCCGGGCCGAACCCGACGCAGACAATGTCCGCATCCATGCGCTGGCGTTCAACGGCTGGCGCTTCGAGTGCTGGCTGTGACATCTTTAATTTCGTTTTACCATCCGCCTTCGGATTGTTAAACGCAGCAAGTCGTTCGCTCGTGTGAAAACCACCTGCTTCAGTTCTTCGCGCGCTTGATCGTGGTTCGGCGACTGTAACCCCGGTGTTACAGCTTGCTCAGAATGCGTGCGGCCTTGCTGGCATCGGTCCCGCTGTCCACGGCGATGTGGCAGATGAATTTATTTCCGATGGCTGCCGCAGACAGTCCGCGCAAGTTGAGGCCGTTGTCGGCCAACACTTGCGTGAGACGCATGCCTTGACCGCGCTTGTTAAGCCCTTCGATCCTTACCGTGTGCAGGCTTTTGGTTTTCTTGAACCCGGCTGCGCCAGCCGCGCGGGATTGTTTCGGACCTTTGATAGGCGTAACAAACACGACGCCGGCCCCGCGTTTTTCCGGCGACCGCCGGGCGATGACGAACTCGAGGTTAACTCCCGCAGCCGATAGCGCCTTGAACTTGGCCGCCAGCGCGCCGGGTTTGTCCTTGATGGTCGCCGCCCACGTGTCCACTCGTTGTGTTTTCATAACCGATTTCCTTTCGTTGAGTTTTAACGGTGTTCTTTTCCAACAAACGCAGATTAGGCCCCATTTCTTCGGGTGTCAAAATTTCACGCCGGATAATCCAGCGCCTCGCGCGTCATCACCTTTGTCAGCGCCCCGGCGGCGTGGTCTTTGGCGAGACGGCAACCGGTGAGGCAGCCATCCAGTCTGGCGCGCAAACGGACAAACGTTTCGAGTCCGTCAAATTTCACGCAGGGGCCGGCTTTCATTGGATGCGATTCCAGGATTTCGGAAACGTCCGTGTAGGCGCGGGCCGCGCCGTCAATGCCGGGAATGATGCCCTCGAGCATCTCCAGTTCCTCGGCACAGTAGCAGGCATGGCAACTCGTTTCGTCCCAGGCCGGATGGCGGTTGAAACCGTGAACGATTTCGGCGCAGATGCGGCTGACCTCACCGGCGGCGCGCGAGGTTTGCACATGGCAGAGGTCGGTGAAAAACGCGACCGTTCCGGCCAGCCCATCGGCGAGCGCCGGATTCGCGGCGCCCTTGGTGTCCAGTTCAATCACGTCGAGGACAAATTGCCGCGCCGCCAGCAGCCAGCAAAGCGCGTCGGCCAGCGGGAAGGTCACGCCCTGGCGGGATTTGTGGTAGAGCCGGGTGCCGTCGGCGTCGGTGGTGGTTTGCACGTGATGGAGCGTCCAAAGCCAGAGTTGCATGGCGGTGGCAAGTGTGCATGAGCCGGACCCGGGCCGCTCGGAGGCGATGCGCCGCATCTCCACAATCCACTGCTGGAATTGCGCAAGGAACAACTCGTTCGTCATCGTGATGGAAAGCTGCAGCCGCTGCACGGCTTCGGGGCCTTCGTAGGTGGCTTCGAGTTGCGCGTCCATCCATTTCTGGCCAAGGAATCCCGGGCAATCCTCCGTGACGCCATAACCGCCCATGAGGCTGACGGCCTCACGCATCATCGTGGCGCCGTGGCCGGTGTTCCACAGCTTGCAGGCCGGGCAAAGGACGTTGGCGAGTGAGTCGAGAATTACAAATTGCACCAGCGGGTCGGTTTGCAGGGCTCCCGCGTCGTTCGGCTCGCGCGCACCCACCGGCTGCAAAGTCAGTTTCAACAGTTCCAGCGCGTCCTGTTGTTTCTTCGCCAATTCCTTGAACGCGGCGCGACCGGTCAGATTTTTCTCCGCGAGCCAGCGGTCTTTTTGCTTTTCCAGGGGATCGAGTTCGTCAAACAGGCGCGCGGCGGCGAAACCCAGTGACGCGCTCGCTTCGCCCGTGGCCCAGATGTCCACCAGCCGTTGCAGCGCGTCTTCCTTTTGTTGCAAACCGAGTTCATAACGCGGCGTGCCGGGCGCGCCTTCCCCCCCGCGAAACCGGCGGCGATGATAAAGAATCACCGGCTCAACGGCGGACAGCAGTTTTGCGGCGGTCATCAGGCCGACGGTGACGCGCGTGCGACGGAAAACGGCCTCAATGATTTCGCCGTGCGAATAATTCGGTATGATGACGCCATCCTTGACGGTGTACCCACCGATGATGCGGTGCGCGGGCACCTTCAAGTTGAACACGGGGTCGTTGGTCGAGGAAAGCTGATGGACGAGCTTTTTGGTGGGTGTGCCGCGGTCGAACTTGCCGGGATCCGTTTCCTCCAGAATGATCATGCAACTGCCCTTGATGCGTGGGTCATCGGATTCCACAGCGGCAGCGACGATATTGGCGAAACCCATGTTCGTGATGAAGCGGCCGCGCTTGTCCACTTGCAACACCGGCTCGGCGCCGTCCGTCCACTCGGCCACGCGCACCTTGCCGGCCAACATGCCGGTCTCGACCCCAACGAAGGGGATCGGTTCGGTGAGCGCAAACGCGGCGCGAATTTGTTTGCGGTTTTCCCCCGGTTTCACCGGCGCAGCCCCGCCAACGTATCGGGCCTTCTGTTCCGGCGTGCCGCGCTCATGAATGGGCGCCAGCCCGAGATTGCCGGCGAGGCTGCACGTGGCGGCGCCGGCATCCACCCATGACAACTCGAACGCGATCAGCGCCAGTACGAGATTTTTTGGCCCGGCGATGAACCCGCCGTACTCAGGATCAAGGAACGCGGCGGTGATGCCGCTCTCGTCGAAGTGCGGGAGCAGGGCGGCCTTTGCCGGCGTCCACTCATGTGAATTGCGGCCGCCACCGGCGACGAGGCGAGCGACCGGCCCGCGCGCCACGCCGCGCACGGATTGGACGAGCATGTGCAATTCGTAGCGGTCGGCGAACCGCCACATGATCTGGCGGATATCGTCGCCAGGCAGAGTGTTTAATCCCGGCGCTGTCTTCTCCATGACAATCGTTCCCATAAAAATCCTTCCGTTTTGGACCGTTGTTTTTTTTTGGCAAATTTTCCCGCCGTCTTCGGCAACCTAAACAGACAACGAAGCTTACATAAGAATTGATTGGTTTTCAAAAACAAAAATTCGGTCCGCTAAAGCCTGCGTAATGATAAAATGGTGATCCGCTAATTCAGAAATGTCTTTGAAACCACAGCAACGTCTGCTTCAACCAGTTGAAATTGAAATAACCGTGCCGGAAGCCGTAACCGGCCAGCAGCAATCCGCCAAAGATCGCCGCCCATTCCCAGCAGAGCGTTTTTCCTTTGCGGCCTTTCACGAACGCGAGCGCGGCCAGACTGTTTCCGGTCGCCGCGGCGGCCAGTCCCCAAAACAACAATTGCCAGCCGGTGGAAACGGAGGAAACCTGCCAGTCTCCCAGTTGCGCGTGGGTGGCCGCCGGCAGCCCGATCAGCAACAGCGCCAGCAGCGCACAGTTCGTGGCAATAATCAAAAACCGTTGCATGTTGTGGTTGTAGCGGTGGTCTATCACCGCCGAAAACGGCGCGCACAGAGCGCCACTACAATTCAATTGATTTTCTCCGCGACCTTGTATTTGAACATCCGCTTTTTCATCCAGCGCACTGCGAGCAAATCGTAGAATGATGCGAACAGCCGGTTCCACACGCCGTAATGGGCCTGCCCGGCGAACCGCGGTTGGTTGCCCACCTCGATTTCCGTGACCGTAAAACCTTCGATCTTGAACAAGGTCGGCAGGAACCGGTGCATGCCCTTGAAAAATTTCAGGTTGTCAATGCACTCGCGCTTGAATGCGCGGTACGTGCAGCCCGCGTCGGAAATGTTTTCGCCGCTCAGCTTGTTCCGCACCCAGTTCGCGATGCGCGACGAGGCGATGCGGACAAAATTGTCGCCTTTGCCGCGCACTTTCACGCGCGTGCCGCATACGCAGTCGAATTTTTTCAGTGCTTCAAGAAATTTTGGCAATTCCTTCGGGTCGTTCTGCAAATCGGCATCCACGGTGACGATGTATTTGCCGCGGGCGGCCTTCATGCCGGCGAAGCTGGCCGCTGACTCGCCACAGTTGAACGCGAACCGCTGCGCGCGGATGCGCCGGTCGCCCGCCGCGAGTTCCTTGAGAATTTCCCACGACTTATCCCGGCTGCAATCGTCGGTGATGATGACCTCATAAGGCAGCTTGAGCGGGTCCACCGCTTCGCGGATGGCCTTGATGAGTTCGCGTAGACTGCCTTCCTCGTTGTAGCAAGGAATGACGAGGCTGATTTCGGGTGCGTCGGCCATTATTTCTTCCCGTAAAATTCCTTGATCACATCACAGACATTGTCCGCGGCGTCGAGCCCCATCTCGCCGTGAATGGGCAGCGACAGGATTTCCTTCACGGCCCGCTCGGTCTTCGGCAGGCGCGGAATGTTTTTGAACCGGTTGGTTACCGCGGGTTGGTGATGGTTCGGCACGGGATAATGGATGCCGGTTCCGATGTTCCGCTCGCTCAAAAAATTTTGCAACTCGTCGCGTCGTTCTGTTCGGATGACATACATGTGATATACCGCGCGCGCCCACGGCTTTTCCACCGGTGTCGCGACGATGCCTTTGAGCCGTTCGTTGTAGCGCGCGGCGATTTTGCGACGATTGTCATTGAACCCGTCGAGATGTTTCAACATCACCCGGCCAATCGCGCCCTGGATTTCGTTGAAGCGCACGTTGAACCCGGCGAAGTCGTGATGGTATTTGTCCTTGCGCCCGTGATTGCGCAACGCGCGGACTTTTTCGGCGAGCGCGTCGTCGTTCGTCGCGAGGCAGCCGCCGTCGCCAAGCACGGTGAGGTTTTTTGACGGGAAAAACGAGAACGCGCCGAAGTTGCCCATCGACCCGACAGTCTTGCCGTTGTATTTCGCGCCTTGCGCCTGCGCGCAATCTTCGAGCACCCACAATTTGTGCTTCGCCGCGATTTGAAACACGCGGGCAAGATTCACCGGATGGCCGTACAGATGCACTGGAATGATGCCGACGGTGCGGGGCGTGATCAGCGATTCGAGCTGCTCCGCGTCCAGGCAAAACGTTTCGTCAATGTCGCAAAACACCGGCGTCGCGCCGCAATGCATCAGCGGTTCCATCGTCGGGAAGGCGGTGTGCGACGGCACGATGACCTCGTCGCCGGGCTTCAATCCCTGCGCGAGGTGCAGCATATAGACAATCATCGTCCACGACGTGCCCAGGACGGCGTGTTTGACGCCGGTGTAGGCGGCGAGTTCGGCCTCGAAGGCCTTGCACTCGGCCGCGAGGATGTATTGGCCGGAGCGTAGCGCGCGCAACGCGGCCTCTTCGACTTCCGGATTCACGAAACATTTTGATAATGGGATTTTTTGCATAAATTTTGCGACACGGATTTCACGGATTAACACTGATTCAATCTGTGAAAATCCGTATAGTCGGTGTCTGTTTTTATTTCAGTGTAACAGCCCTGCCGGTTTTCACAGACTCCAGCGCGGCATTCATCACCCGGACGGAATCGTAGCCGGCCCAGCCGTCGGCGCGCGGCGCTTTGCGCGTCTGCACGGAATCCACAAACGCACGCAGTTCGGCCAGCAACGGTTCCTCCGGCGGCGCTTCAATCTGCGTCACCACACCCTCGGTCGCCTTGAGGTTGTTGCCTTCGCGGATGTGTTTGTTCTCGTAGGTCTTGATCTTGTATTGCGCGACATTGTAATCGCAAACCGCGCTCAATTTGTCGCCACAGACGATGACTTCGCGGAATTTGCCGGGAATAAAATAGTCATTTTCAACGGTTGCCCAGGTTTTGCCATGCGGCGTGTCATACTCCAGCGAAACGAGCGACACATCGTCCATGCCGCGCCCCATGAAATCGTGATGAACCGCCAGCACGCTTTTCGGCAGCGCGCCCAGGATGAAATTGAACAGGTCAACGAAATGGATGCCGTCGGCGAACATCACCCCGCTGTCGTTGCGCGGGCGCTTGAACCCGCCGAAATGACCGCGCAACATGTTCACGCGACCGAACTGGCCGGATTGCACGGCGTCGCGGAGCCACAACGTTGCCGGATCGAAACGCAAAATATGCCCAACTTGCAGGATGCGTTTCTCCCGGTCGGCAAGCTCCGCGAGTTTTTTTGATTCTTCGTTGGCCAACGTCAGCGGTTTTTCAACGAACACGTCCTTGCCGGCTTCGAGAAATTCTTTGCACAGCGCGAAATGATTCTGCGCGGGTGTGACGATGACGGCGCAATCCACCTTGCCGGCAAAGTCCTTGTAATTGGTCGTGAGGCGCGCGGCGGGAAGGTTGAGTTTGCGCGCCGGCTCAAGCTGTTTCTCGCCAACCTCGGCCACATAAAGCTCGACCGGCATCGAATTGAGGTTTCGCAAATGATTGACGCCCCAGCGGCCCAATCCCAAAAGGAGAACTTTCGTCATCCCGGAAATTTTTGTGCAAAGCTACCACCCCGGCAAGTAAAACCTTTCGCGGGCCAACTTTAATTCAACAGCCGATACCAGTTGTCGCGCTGGTGCGGTTCGTAGCCGAGGTCGTGGATGAGCCGTTGCATGTCCGCGACGGTCATGCGGAACGTCGTGCCCGCCTGGCTCACGACATTTTCCTCAATCATGATGCTGCCCAGGTCGTTGGCGCCGAATTTGAGCGCGACCTGGCCGATTTCCTGGCCTTGCGTCACCCACGAGCTTTGCACATTCGTGAAATTGTCGAGGTAAATCCGGCCCAGCGCCTGCGTTCGCAAATAGTCATGCGCGCCAACCGTCGGCGCTTTCAGCTTCGTGTGCTCGGCCTGGAACGTCCAGCAGATGAACGCGGTGAACCCTTTTGACTTGTCCTGTTGCACGCGCAGCCGTTCCAGGTGTTCGATGCGGTCTTCAATCGTCTCCACGTGACCGAACATCATGGTCGCGCTGGAATTCAGCCCTGACCTGTGCGCCACATCCATCACTTCGAGCCAGTCGCCGCTCATCGCCTTGAGCGGCGAAATGCGCTGGCGCACGCGGTCCACCAGAATTTCACCGCCGCCGCCAGGAATCGAACCGAGTCCCGCGGCCTTGAAATCGGAAATGATTTTCTCCAGCGGTTCGTTGAACACTTCGCGGAAATGGACGAACTCACTCGGGCTGAACCCATGAATGTTGACCTGCGGGAATTTGCCTTTGATGTGCGAAAGCAAATCGAGATACCATTGTTTCGTCAGCTTCGGATGATGCCCGCCCTGCATCAAAATCTGCGTGCCGCCCAGCGCGATCGTCTCCTCGATTTTCCGGTCCATCTCGTCCAGTGTGATGACGTAGGCGTCGTCGTCCTTCTCCACGCGGTAAAACGCGCAGAATTTGCAATAGACGTTGCAGACGTTCGTGTAATTGACGTTGCGGTCAACGATATAGGTGATGATGTCATTGCCGCGGCCGTTGAAATCCTCCGCCTTGGCGAGCTGGCGGCGGCGGTCGGCGAGCGCGCCGAGCTCTTCGAGCGGCAGATGATAAAGCCGCAGCGCCTCGGCCTGGCTGATGCGTTTGCCATCCCAAACTTTTTGGAGCAATTCGTCCAATGACGCGTCGTAAATCACCCGGCTAAACTAACGAATAAGCGCCGTTTTAACAAGTTCGGCCCCGCACCGGCCGCAATCGCCAGATGCCGGCGAGAATGCTGCCAATCACTGAATGAAACGTCGCCGAGATCGCGCAGGGCAGGGCGGCCAATGGCATGGCCGCGAAATGTTCGCGGGCCAGCGCCGCGCCGAGACCGGAATTTTGCATCCCTACTTCCACGGAAATCGTGCGGCTCGTCAACTCATCGCAGCGCAACAATCGGCTGGCCGCATACCCGAGGAAGAATCCACCGGAATGCAGCAAAAACACCGCCAGAATCAATTCGCCGCCCGACCGTTTGAAATCGTCCGCGCTGCTGCCGATGATGCTGGCGCAAATGAGCGTGATGGTCAGCACCGACACCAGCGGCGACACCGGCAGGACGAATTTTACGAAGCGCGGGGTGAAGCGGTTCAACGCCACACCAAGGACCACCGGGGCGAGCACGATCTTCAGCGTGCTCAGGAACAGGCCCAACGCGTCCACCGGCGCGTACCGGCCCGCCAGCCATTTCGTCAGCAGCGGCGTCATCACAATCGCGCCGAGCGTGGAGCACATGGTCATCAACACCGACAACGCGACGTTCGAGCGCGCGATGTAGTTGACCACATTTGACGCCGTACCGCACGGACAGCACGACACCAGAATCAACCCGACGGCAAACGGGGTTTCGAACCGAAGCAGATGCGCGATGCTCCAGCCGAGGAACGGCATGATGGCGTAATGCGCCACGAACCCGATGGCGACCGCACGCGGCATCTTCAACACCCTTCTGAAATCGTCCACGCTCAGCGTGATACCCATGCCGAGCATGATGACCGCCAGCCCCCATGTGATTAAATCCCCGCTGAACCACGTGAACCACCCCGGATGTACGAGAGCCAGCGCGCCGCCGATCAAGACCCAGCCCGGGAAAAGATTGGTGGCGAGAGCCAGCGCGCGGTTCATGATTGCAGGGATTAAACGAAAATCCGCGCGAAGCGCAAACTTTTGACGCCGCCGGCGGGAAATCCGCCGCCGGGACTCAGTGGGCGCGACGAAAGTTTTCCGGCCCGATGGTGGCCAGCGCAGCACAAACCTCTTTGACGACTTCCTTCCTGCCGAGCGCCTTCGCGGCGCTGGCTTTGTGCAGATGCGCTTCGACAAAATTCGGGTCGAGCGTGAGGGCGCGCTCGGCGAACTCCAGCGCCTTGTCATGCCGGCCCAGCCGGCCGACCATGCTCGTCAGGTTCGCCCAGCCGACCTTGTTTTGCGGATCAACTTTCAGCGCCTGCTGCATGCACTGGATGGCTTCCGCCGGTTTCTTCCGGCCCTCAAATAAAATGCCCGCGAGGTTGTTCCAGGTCTTGAAATCCGTCGCGTCCAGTTCCAGCGCCCGGCGATAGGCAGTTTCCGCCTCGACAAACCGGCCCGACGCCGCGAGTGCGACACCCTGATAAAACAAGGCCCTGGCCTCCGCCGGATTTTCCGCGTGCCATTCCTGGGCCAAGTCCAGCACCTGGGGCCACGACCCTTTTTCACACAGTTCGCGGGCCTGCCCGGCCTTTTGTTCCGTATCCAGTTCCAGTTCCATCCTAATAATCCGGTCAATATATCAATCGGTGCTCCGTTCGACGATAAAAAAATTGAACTTGGGGCTTTGTCTGGCAAAAGTCGTTTGGGTTTGCGTGTGAATGGTGGATTTTGTGCAGGCCCGCTGCTGTTCCGGCAAAAAATCACAACCTCACCCTGTCTGCCTCCTGGGACGCGTCTTTGTCGCCGCGACCGGAGAGGTTCACGATGATAAGCCCGGTCTTGCGCATCTTCGGTGCGCGTTTCATGGTTCGGCAATTCCCAAGTCTCGGCAGATTTTCCGGGCGAGGAACTTATTGATCTCCGCATGCCTTGGCACGGCGGAACGGCGGTTCGCCGACCGATTGCCCCACCAAGAATGGTTACTACCTTCGCGGATGAGAACGCAACCTTGTGCCGTTAGATGCCGGATTAGCTCCCGCCGTTTCACACGAGGATGGCTTCTTCTTCGTAATCGGTCTTCGCAGCCGCGAGTGCGTCCTCGCGATTAAATTCCAATGCTTCCTTCAAAGCCGAGCGGAGATTTTTCATTAGTTCCGCGCGGGTTTTTCCTTGGGAATTCACGCCGGGAATTTCCTGCACCCAGCCGATCCACCAGCCTTCGTCGTGTTTGATGACGGCGTTAAAAGTGCGTTTCATGGTTTCAACTTAAATCCGTTACCACTTTCTTCAAAGTTTAATTTTCGCCGCCACTTGGGACACGTCTTTGTCGCCGCGACCGGAGAGGTTCACGATGATAAGCCCGGTCTTGCGCATCTTCGGCGCGCGTTTCATGACTTCGGCGATGGCATGCGCGCTTTCCAGCGCGGGAATGATGCCTTCCAAACGCGCCAGCTTCATGAACGCCTCCAGCGCGGCGTCATCCTTCGCGTAGGTGTATTCCACGCGTTTCTGATCGTGCAACCACGCGTGTTCGGGTCCCACGGCCGCGTAATCCAGCCCGGCGCTGACGCTGTGCGTGAGTTGAATCTGGCCGAATTCATCCTGCAAAATGTAGCTGCGCGTGCCCTGCAACACGCCAAGCGAGCCGCCGTGAAACCGCGCCGCGTGTTGATTGGGTTTGATGCCGCGCCCGCCCGCCTCCACGCCTACCATCTTCACCGATTTGTCCTTGAGGAACGGATAAAACAGGCCCATCGAATTCGAGCCGCCGCCGACACAGGCTACGAGCAAATCCGGCAGGCGCTCCTCCTTCTCCAGAATCTGCCGGCGCGCTTCGTCGCCGATGACGCGCTGGAAATTCCGAACCATGAGCGGATACGGATGCGCGCCATAAACCGTGCCGAGGATGTAATGCGTGGTGCGGACGTTGGTAACCCAGTCGCGCATGGCCTCGTTGATGGCTTCCTTGAGCGTCTGCTGCCCGGCCTTCACGGACACGACCTCGGCGCCGAGCATTTTCATCCGGTAAACGTTGAGCGCCTGCCGGTCGCAATCCAACGCGCCCATGTAAACGACGCATTTCATTCCGAACATGGCGGCGACGGTGGCCGTGGCGACGCCGTGCTGGCCCGCGCCGGTCTCGGCAATGATGCGCGTCTTGCCCATGCGCCGGGCGAGCAGGATCTGGCCGATGCAATTGTTGATTTTGTGCGCGCCGGTGTGGAGCAGGTCCTCGCGTTTCAGGTAGATTTTCGCGCCGCCAAGTTCCTTGGTGAGCCTTTCGGCAAAGTACAACGGCGTGGGCCGACCGCAAAACTCTTTCAGGTAATACTCGAACTCGCGTTTGAACGACGGGTCCTTTTGCGCCCGCCGGTATTCGTCCTCCAGTTCCTGCAACGGATGCATCAGCGTCTCCGGCACGAACCGTCCACCGTACGGACCAAAATGGCCCCGGGCGTCGGGAATTTTGGCGCTGGATTTCTGGCTCATAAAGCGGCGGTTAATCTCGCGCAAAGACGCAAAGACGCAAAGGAATTTATTTTTGCCACAGATGGACTCGATATACAAATTGTTCGAAGGTAGGGCGCGTCACTCCGTGCGCGCCGGATTTTGCATTCGGACGAGCAGCGGACAGGGGCCTGTCCGCCCTACCTGTTCGTCCGTACGAATCGGCGTTAATCGGGGGTTAAAAAACTCAACTTGCCTTTACAGCCGCGACGAGCGCATTCAGCGAAGCCTTGGCGTCGCCGAAGAGCATCCGTGTGTTGTCTTTGTAAAAGAGGAGGTTTTCGATGCCGGCAAAGCCCGCCGCCATCGAGCGTTTCATCACGATGACGGTCTTGGCGTGGTCGGCCTCGATGATGGGCATGCCGTAAATCGGGCTGGATTTTTCCTCGCGCGCGGCTGGATTGACCACGTCGTTGGCGCCGATGACGAGGCATACATCCACACGATCCATCGTGGGGTTGATGGCTTCCATTTCGCAGAGCTGGTCGTAAGGCACATTGGCCTCGGCCAGCAACACGTTCATGTGGCCGGGCATGCGGCCAGCGACGGGATGAATGGCGAATCGCACCTCGACCCCGCGTTTGCCAAGTTCGTCGGAAAGCTCGCGCACCGCATGTTGTGCCTGCGCCACGGCCATACCGTAGCCGGGCACGATGACCACCTGCGAGGCGTAGCTGAGCAGCACCGCGGCTTCGTCGGCTTGAATCGGTTTGACGGTTCCCGCAACCCCGCCGGCCGCAGCCTGACTTCCTGCGCTGGAACCGAACGCGCCGAACAAAACATTCGTGACCGGCCGGTTCATGGCTTTGCACATGAGCAAAGTGAGCAACGTGCCGGAGGACCCGACCAGCGTTCCCGCGACGATCATCGCGAGGTTGTTGATGGCAAAACCGTCCGCCGCCACGGCGAGGCCGGTGAAGGAATTGAGCAGCGATATGACGACCGGCATGTCCGCGCCGCCGATGGGCATGACCATCGCGATGCCGAAAAACAAAGCGAGGCAGAACATCACAATGAACCCGTTGACGGCGCTGCCGCCGGTGGCGTTGATTGTGAGCCAGCCGCACAAGCCGAGAATGACGAGCAAAATCAGGCCGTTCAGGAAATTCTGCCCGGGGAAGGTGTGCGGCTTTTCAAATTTCCCTTCGAGTTTAAGATACGCGATTGCGCTGCCGGAGAAGGAGAGCGAGCCGATCAGCGTCGCGAACAGCATTGGAATGGTGACCGCGACCGCGACTGCTTCCGCGTCTCGCGCGTGCCGCAGAAATTCCAGGCTCGCCACCAGCGCCGCCGCGCCGCCGCCCAAGCCATTGAACGCCGCCACCATTTGCGGCATCGCGGTCATCTTCACCGAATACGCGCCCACCGCACCGAGAATCAATCCGATGACGGTGCCAACCGCGATGAGCGTGTAATTCAGATTCCAGCCCTGCGTCCAGACCGATTCGCCGGTGGTCTTGTGCAGCGCCAGCAAGGCCACAAACATGCCCGCCGCCGCGACGAGGTTGCCCGCTCGCGCGGTCTTCGGCGAACTCAAAAACTTGATGCCGAGAATGAATAAAACCGCAACCCCGATGAAAATTAAGGCGATGAACGAGCTCATTTTTTCTTCTTCTTGAACATTTGCAGCATCCGGTCGGTGACCATGAAACCGCCAAACACGTTGGCCGCGCCGAAAACCACCGCCACAAATCCAAGCGCCTGTTTGAGCGGTGTGTCCGCGTCCGCCAGCACCAGGATGCCACCGAACAAAATGATGCCATGAATGGCGTTGGTGCCGGACATCAGCGGCGTGTGCAACATCGAGGGCACCTTGGAAATGACTTCAAAGCCAACAAACACGGCCAGGATGAAAATAAACAGGATGTTCGTATCCATAAAATTTACGCGGGTTTGGCCACAAGCTTCTCATTGACGATCTTGCCGCCGTGGGTGACGAGGCAACCCTTGATGATTTCGTCGTCAAGTTTGAGGACGAAGGTCTTATTTTGCTTGTCCCAGAATTCTTCGACGAGGCTCAACAAATTCGCGGAATAAACCTGGCTGGCGTGTAGCGGCACGCGCCCCGGCAGGTTAGCGATGCCGACGATTTTCACCCCGTTGCGGTCGGTCACCTGGTCCAGAACCGCACCCTCGACGTTGCCGCCGGTCTCAATCGCCATGTCCACAACCACACTGCCCGGCTTCATCGCGTTGAGCATTTCGGCCGTGACCAGAACCGGCGCCCGGCGCCCAAACACCTGTGCGGTGGTGATGACGACATCGGAATCGCCACAGGTTTTTTTCATGGCGTCGCGCTGCTTTTGAATTTGTTCCTCGGTCAGCGCCTTGGCGTAGCCGTCCTTGGTCTGGCCGGTTTCGCCGAGGTCAATCTTGAGAAATTGCGCGCCGAGTGACTTGACTTGCTCCTCCACGACGGGCCGCGTGTCATAAGCGGTGACCTTCGCGCCGAGCCGTTTGGCGGTGGCGATCGCCTGCAAACCCGCGACGCCGACGCCGATGATGAACACTTTCGACGGCAGGATGGTTCCCGCTGCCGTAGTCATCATCGGGAAAATTTTGTTGGAATATCGCGCGGCGAGGATGACGGCCTCGTAGCCGCCGAGGTTGGCCTGCGACGACAATACGTCCATCTTCTGCGCGCGGGTCGTGCGCGGTATGAATTCCATGCTGATGGCGCTGATGCCGCGCTCAGCCAGCTTTTGGACCAGTTCCTTTTCGTTGAACGGATCGAGCAGACTGGCGTGGATAGAACCGGATTTGAGCAACGCGACCTCTCCGACCGGCGGCTTGCGCAGGCGCAAAACCATGTCGCCGGAACTCAACAGCGCCTTGCGGTCGGCGGTGAGCGTTGCGCCGGCAGCGGTGTAGGCGGCGTCGGCAAATCCCGCCTTCAGCCCGAGGCCGGCCTCGACTTCCACTTGCGCGCCCAGTTTGACGAGCTTGGCCGCGCTGTCCGGCGTCAGCGGCGCTCGCGTTTCTCCCGCTTGTGTTTCCTTAGGAACGGAAATTTTCATTTTTCCAAATTCGTAGCGCGCTACTGTACCAAAGCGCCCCGGCAGCGAAACTCAAAAGTTGCGTTTTTCCAAACATGAATTGCCACGGCTAATCCGCAGGATAAATCATCCTTTACGATTTCAGGCGACGGCGGATTTAACGGCGTTAATGAACGCGCGCACCTTCGCGGGGTCCTTTTTCCCCGGCGAAATTTCCACGCCGCTGGAAACATCCACGCCAAAGGGCCGCACCTTGCGAACGGCTTCAGCCACATTCTCCGGCGTCAATCCGCCGGCGAGGAAGATCGGTTTGCCGAATTTCTGCGCCTCGACGGCCAGATCCCAATTGAATTTTTCGCCCGTTCCGCCCACCGCCTCGGGCGAATACGCGTCTAGCAGCCAGGCGTTGGTCTGGTATTTTGTCAATTCCCCCAGCGACCCGGCATCGCGCATCCGGAAGGCCTTCATGCTCATCATTCCGAATTGCGAGCAATACTCCGGCGGTTCGTCGCCGTGAAATTGAAGCAGATTCAAGCCGCACTCGCCGACGGCACGGACTACATCTGCCTTCAGCGCATTGACAAAAACCCCGACCCGCATGACGAATCCCGGCACTTGTTTTGCGATCCCGGCTGCCCCGGGAATCGTCATGTGTCGCGGGCTTTTTTCGTAAAAAACAAATCCCAGCGCGTCCGCCCGCGCCTCAACCGCGGTCTGCGCATCGTCGAGGTTCGTAATTCCGCAAATTTTGACCCATGTGCCCATGTTTTCTCTTTTCCTGACGGTTCCGCAGCCCCGCCCTGCCGACCACGGCTAGTGGCGCGCGGCTGCGTGTCACTGTCTCTGTAACTTGAATTCGCGACGGTTGCGAACTTTTTAGTTGTGGCCCGGGCTGCCTGCCTGTGAAAATTCAAGGAACACACGGACCGGAAGTTTGTGTTACAAAGCCGATGCCGCGGACAATTTATTTCGATTACAACGCCACGACGCCGCTCGACCCGCTGGTGCGCGAAGCGATGCTGCCTTTTTTGAGCGACCTTTGGGGCAATCCTTCGTCCGTGCATCACGTCGGCCGGCGCGCCCGCGCGGCACTGGACGACGCGCGCGATCGTGCGGCGACGGTCCTGGTTTGCAAGCCGAGCGAACTGATTTTCACCAGCGGCGGCACGGAGAGCAACAACCTGGCGATTTTTGGCGCCGCCCGGCTGCTCAAGCCGAAGGGAAAACACCTCATCTCGTCAGTCATCGAACATCACGCGGTCCTCCTTTGCCTTGATTTTCTCGAAAAAAAGGAAGGTTTTGAAGTCTCCAGGCTGCCGGTTGACCGAGAGGGGCGCGTGTCGGTTGATGATTTGAATCGGGCGATTCGTCCGGACACTGTGCTGGTTTCAATCATGGCGGCCAATAATGAAATCGGCACAATCCAGCCCGTGGCCGAACTGGGTGCGGTCTGTCGTGAACGCGGAATCGTTTTCCACACGGACGCCGTGCAATGGTTTGGAAAGGAGCCGGTTGAGAACATCGGCCGGTTCAACGCTGATTTGGTTTCGGTCTGCGCCCACAAATTTCACGGGCCGAAAGGCGCTGGTCTGCTTTTTGCCAGATCGCCTTTGTTTCCTGTCCCGATCCTTTTCGGCGGCGGGCATGAGAATGAACGCCGGGCCGGGACGGAAAATTTGGCTGGAATCGTTGGCCTGGTTGAAGCGCTGGAACGTTTCGTTCGTCCTCCGGTTTTCAGCCGGGCCTTCCTTGAACCTCTGACTTTGGGGTTGATTGAGCGCGTGGGAAAGAACAACGGTGTGGATTTTGTTGGCTCTCGTGATAATCGCCTGTCAAACACGGCCTCTTTTGTGGTGTCTGGCGCGGACAGTATTTCTCTGCTGGCCGGCCTGGATTTGGAAGGTATCTGCGCCTCCAGCGGCTCTGCCTGTTCGGCCGGGTCGCTTGAGCCTTCGCATGTGATTGACGCCATCGGACAACGCGAACAGGCAAATTCGCTGGTCCGTTTTTCCCTTGGTCGTGAATCAACCGGGGAAGAGGTGGAAAATGTCGCCGCTTCTTTCCTGGCGGTCGTTGGCCGTGTACAACATAGCTAGGATGTCCTGGTTTGCCTGTGAGTTAATTGTGGAAACTGTGAAGAAGATCTGGAATTGGAAGATTTGCGCGGGCTTGGAAAACTTCCTCGTGTTTCTTTTCTTAGATTTCTCCGCGTTAACCTTGACAGAAAAGGTTGTTTGCCTTATCCACAGCCCTTAATATTAAGAATATTTTAAAGAACAAAGATACTATTAACAGCGCATGAACCTTACCATCGCGAAGGAGCAGATTCTCAATGGCCTGCAGGCGGTGCAGAATGTCGTAAGCGCACGCACGACCCTGCCCATCCTGTCGAATGTCTTGATGAGAGTTGAAGGTGAAAAGTTGGAGTTCACCGCGACGGATCTGGATGTGACCGTGGCTTGCACCGTCGAGGCAAAAGTAAAAAAAGGCGGTGCGGCAACTGTGCCGGTGAAAAAACTCTTTGGCATTGTCCGCGAGTTGAACGGGAGTGAAATAGACATTGAGGTTGACGACAAGAACATCTGCAGCATTCGTTGTGGTTCTTCATTTTATCGAATTCACGGCCTGGCGGCGGATGAATTTCCACCTTTGCCGAAGTTCAAAGATGACAAGAAAGTCACCCTGCCTCAGGAAACCGTTCAAGCCATGCTGCGGAAGACTTCCTTTGCCATTTCCACGGATGAATCCCGGTATGTGCTGAACGGCATCTACATCAGCTTGAAAGATCACAAGATGACCGTTGTGGCAACAGATGGCCGGCGGCTGGCGCTGGTGGACGAAGAAGTGGACATCGCGGAGAAAAGCGAAGGCGAATTCATCATCCCGGCCAAGGCGGTCTTCGAATTGAATCGCTTGCTTCAGGACAAAGGAGAGATTGTGGTCAAATTTGGCGAAAACCAGGCGTCGTTCGACCTGAAAGACGAAAAGGGGCCTTCCGTGTTGGTGGTGACAAAGCTGATTGAGGGAAATTACCCCAATTATCGCCAGGTCATCCCCTCGGAGGTCAAAGAGCGCGTGCCACTCGCGCGCGAGGAATTCCTGCACGCCCTGCGCCGCGCCGAAATCATGACCAGCGAAAAGGCGAACTCCGTCAAACTCGCCTTCGGCAAAAACAATCTGGCCATCACGGCCAATTCCCCGGAAGTCGGCGAAGCGCGCGAAAGCCTGGCGGTCAATTACAAGGGCAAGGAAGTCGCCATCGCGTTCAACCCCAAATACCTTATTGACCCTCTCAATGCGCTGACGGAAGACGAGGTTTTCTTTGAACTGGTGGACGAGCTCAGCCCCGGGGTTCTGAAAATCAACGGCCCGTTCCTCTACGTCGTGATGCCGATGCGGTTGAGTTGATCTTGCAAAAACAAGCGGTCACATCTGCTCAACGGTCTCGATTCCAAGAACGTCGAGTCCCTGTTTCAAAACTCGTGCCGT
>Ga0181538_10001633_pt1 | contig 24629 bp, 17 predicted proteins | sample PEATcosm2014_Bin_40_FD_119773 | JGI IMG/M metagenome (GOLD analysis project Ga0181538, IMG submission 119773) | Peatland microbial communities from MTU Mesocosm Facility, Houghton, MI, USA - PEATcosm2014_Bin23_30_metaG | ecosystem: Environmental > Terrestrial > Soil > Wetlands > Peat | place... | reverse complement strand
GGGCGGGGGGCCGATCTACAAAACAGGCTCATGGAGTTCGCACTCCCGGCCTCGGGGCCGCTCGGCCTCCCTGCCAGAGAAACTCGCCTCTTCAGCAAGTTTCTCCCGGAGCCAAGATACAAGTGGCCGATCTTTAGATCGGTCTCTTGGGTTGCTCGTGTGTAGCGCAGGGCGAGTCCGCACTTGCCCGCCCGCTTTCTGGCGGGAGCCCTGCGGCTTTTCTCTTACCGTCTGTCGATTTTCGTATTTCGCCTTTCTCTCTACTTCCCCGCCGCCGGAACTCTCTCCTTCATCCTCACAAACACCGCCGCTCCCATCGCGATCAACGCCGGAAAACATTCCAGCACGTATCGCGGCTCCGGCGTTTCCAGCGTCGTCAAAAACGCCGTCCGCACCAGCACGTAAAACACCATCAACATCACCGCCGCTCGCGCCCTCCGCCACTTCCACAATTTCCACCCGCCCCAGATACCCAGCCCCACATAAAAAACATTCAGGAAGAAAATTGCAATCGTCACGCGCTGGTCCACAGGATCTTCTTCGGACATATACCCCAGCGGAAACACGTGTCCCGCCACCGGCAACAGCTCAATCCGCGGCGTGAACCAGATGCGCACCGCTCTCCGCAATGGTATCCACACATACGTCCGCAGCGGATGCCGCGCCGTTCGCTCCCTCGCCAGCTGCGCGAACACATCATCCTCATCCTTCGTCAGCGTCAAATCGTCGTTGTACACCTCCAGCACCGCCGCAACCCGTTCCTGCTCCTCCGCCGTATCAAACGCCTCCGCCGGAATATCCTCCAGGTGAATCTCATCGTCATTCAGTTTCCACGGCACCAGATAGCAATCGCGCACGCGGAACAACCAAGTGCGCTCCCACGCCATGAATCCCGTGGGATTCAACTCGCCCGGCAGCATCGTATCTTTCGGCGCCAGCGGCTGGAATTCATGCAGGCTAACGGCATTCCTCGCGATCCACGGCGTCAGCGGTACCACGCAAGCACAAAGCATCAGCGCCGCGGTCTTCACGAATCTCTTCGTCTCTCCTCGCCACCACATCCACAGCCCTAACAACATCAAGGTGGTCCCTAGCAGCAGCGGAGCCTCCGGGCGAAACAATGTCCCCAATCCCACCGCGAATCCCGCGAGCGCCGCCCATCGCCAGTACACCCTCCCGCTCATCCATTCTCGGCGCGGCCACTCCCGCCCTTCTCCACGCACCTCCGCCGCCAACATCACCAGGATCACCAGCGCTGCCGCCGTCAGAAACGTCGCCCACACTTCCGTCAGCGGCACCGCTACATAATTTGCCGTGAATGGACACAACGCCGCCAGCCACAACGCGGCCAGGAATGTTCTCCCTCGATTTGCCTGCCGCGAATACAGTGAGACCAGAAACGCCGCCAGCGCCGCAATCACCACGCAACCCGCCAGATCCACCACCACCTGCGCCAGCATCACCGCCAACCGCGCGTTTTCACCCGTGTGTCCTGTCAGCGCATAAACGATCGCCAAAAACGCCGAATACCCCGGCATGCGCAGGTCCACCGGCACCGCCTGTCCGCCGATGTCCATCGCGTATTTCCCGTGCTTCACCCAGTTCGTCGCCAACTGCTCATAGATGACGGTGTCCCCCGCGCCAGCCGGAAACTTCAGCACCATCACCATCCGTAGGCACACCCCCGCCAGCAGGGGGTAAATCGCTTTAGATAAAATTCGCTTCATCCTTGTTCCGCATCTTACAATATAGTAGTTCGACCTTACTTGACTTGACGGAGTACTGCGCTTCCCGCGACACCCCCCTGCGCCGGGCAGCCTCCACGCTTCATGAAAGAACGCAGGCCGATTTTCTATGACTCGGAGAAAGTCCGCTGGCGCCGCACTCGCCGCGTCCTGGAGATCAGCGGCGCCTTGCTCACTCTTCTCCTGGTCTATTTCTTTGTGACCATCGCCGGAAGCGTCGAGCTGCCTTCCTCGCTTCTCCCGGACACGCGGCCCGTCTATCACTCCATCAAACGCAAACTCCTCAAGCCCGTCGTGCTCCGCGAAGGCCGCCACACCCGCGTAGCCCATATCGGCCAGATTCCCGCCGCCTATGACCCTCTACGCGCCGCGTTTTTCGTAAGCTGGGATCCCAACAGCCTCGCTTCTCTCAAAAAGCATTACAAAGACATTGACTTGCTCATGCCAGAGCAGCTTCACGCCGTCTCTGCCGATGGTGCCATCACCGTCGTGGATTACGAGCGCAATCAAACCGTAAAGGTTCCCCCTGCCGAGGCTCTCACGCGCCTCAAACAGGACAAGCTCCACCAATGGATGCGCTCTCTGAATCCTCCCATCGAACTTCCCATGATGGGTTTGCTCAACAATTACGACGGCGTGGTCTGGCGCGAAAAGGAACTTGCCCAACTCCTCGCCAATCCCGCCTCGCGTCACCATCTCATCGCCGATGTCGTCGAATATGCCGTGCAGGGCCACCAGGCGGGCATCGTTGTCGATTTTGAGGAAGTACCTCTAAAGAGCCAGCCCGACTTCCGCCAGTTCATTGCCGAACTTTCCCCTGCCCTTCACTCTGCTGGACTCAAGGTCATGATTGCTCTCCCGGCTCGTGACGATGAATACGACTACGCTTTCTTTGGCCGCGAAACCGATGCCATCATCCTCATGAACTATGACCAGCACTGGCTCACTTCGGACCCCGGCCCCATCGCTGCTCAAGACTGGTTCATGGAAAATCTCCGTCAGGTTCGCCAAGTCGTCCCCGCGCAGAAAATCGTGGTCGGCATTGCCAACTATGCATATGACTGGACGGAACCTCCCAAGAATGGTCCACGCTTCGCCGAGGAGTTCAGCATCCAGGAAGCCCTCCTCCACGCCCACGAATCAGAAGCCGATATCGAGTTCGACTCCGCTTCTCTGAATCCTCACTATTCTTACGTGGACGAGCAGAATCACACGCACCAGGTCTGGTTTCTCGACGCCGTCACCGCCTACAACGAATTGCGCGCCAGCGAACGCCTCGGTGTGCAGGGCACTGCTCTTTGGCGTTTCGGTTCTGGCGATTCTTCCATCTGGCCCATCTGGGATGCCACGCGTCCAGACCAGGCCAGCCGCGATAAGCTCCGCGACATTCCCCCGGGTCCCGATCTCATTCTCGAAGGCAATGGAGACATCTGGCACATCGCCGACGTGCCCAAAAACGGTGTTCGCAGTTTCACTTACGACGCCAGCACGGATCTCTTTACCAGCGAAAAATACGAAGCTGTCCCCCTCTCCTTCGATATCGAGCAGATTGGCGCTGCCAAAAAGAAACTTGTCCTCTCTTTCGATGACGGTCCTGATCGCCGTTGGACCCCCAAAATTCTCGATATCTTGAAAGAAAAGCACGCTCCCGGCGTTTTCTTTGTCGTTGGCGAAGCGGCCAACCAGGCCCCGGATCTGCTCAAGCGCGAATACAACGAAGGCCACGAAATCGGCAATCACACCTTTACGCACCCGAACTTCGACGAAATCTCCCGCACACAGATCAAGTGGGAACTCAATCTCACTCAGCGTCTTATCGAGAGCACCCTCGGCGTCAAATCCATTCTCTTCCGCCCTCCCTATGGCATCGATCACCAGCCCGAATACGCCGAAGAAGTCCAGCAACTGCCTTACCCTCAGGATCTCGGCTACATCATCGTCGGCCAGAAAGTTGACCCCGACGATTGGCGCATGATGGAAGACAAGCGTCAGCGCCCCGCCCAGGAAATTGCCGCCGACGTCGCAAGGCATGCCAACAGCGGCAATATTATTTTGCTCCACGATGGCGGCGGCGAACGCGCCCAGACTGTTGCGGCCCTCCCCCTCATCATCGATCAGCTCCGCGCCCAGGGCTACGAATTCGTCTCCGTCTCTGACCTCATCGGCAAAACGCGCGCCGACGTGATGGTGCCGCTGTCCTGGCGCGAACGCCTCTCCGCCCACGCCGACGGTTTTATTTTCGCCATGTTTCAGTGGATGCGTTTCGGCATCGCCACCGTTTTTATCCTCGGCATTATTCTTGTCAGCAGCCGCGCGCTCATCATCGGAATTCTGGCCATCATTGAAAAACTCCGCCCCGACCATGCCACTCTTCCCAACCCTATTCCTGCGGTGACCGTCCTCATTCCCGCTCACAACGAAGAAAGCGTCATCGTTCAGACCGTCAACTCCGTTCTCGCCTCCGACGTTCCCGATATTCACGTTGTCGTGGTTGACGACGGCTCCGCTGATCGCACCCTGGAGCTCCTCCAATCCAATTTCTCCGCGGATCCTCGTGTCCAGATTCTTCACCAGGTCAATCGCGGTAAAGCTTCAGCGTTGAACAATGCGCTCTCCCATGCGCAAACGGAATTCGTCGTCACCATTGACGCGGACACCGAAATCGAGTCCAACGCCATCCCCAATCTGCTCCGCCACTTTTCCAATCCGCAGGTCGGCGCCGTCGCCGGCAACGTTAAGGTTGGCAATCGCTCCCGCTGGCTCACGCGCTGGCAGGCGCTCGAATACATCACCAGCCAGAACATGGAAAAGCGCGCCTTCGATCTCCTGAATTGCATCACGGTCGTTCCCGGCGCTCTTGGTGCCTGGCGTCGCCAAGCCATCGAAGCCGCCGGTGGCATCACGGCGGACACCGTCGCCGAAGACGCCGATCTCACCATCGCCATTCGCCGCCTCGGCTGGCGCGTCACCTATGACGAATATGCCATCGCCTGGACCGAAGCCCCCGTCACTCCACAGGCCCTCATTCGACAGCGTTTCCGTTGGACCTTTGGCACCCTGCAATCCTTCTGGAAGCACAGCAGTACTTTGTTCCGGCTGAAGCATGGCACACTCGGTTGGGTCGCCCTGCCCAACATTCTCGTCTTCCAGATCGCTCTCCCGCTGATTTCCCCCGTCATTGACCTGCTCTTCCTCGGTAGCCTGCTGCTTTGGGGCTTGGCGCAGTTGCACATCAGCCAGATTCCCCACCTTTGGACCACCGCCGACGTCCAGCGTTCCGTGATTTTCTTTCTGGGATTCCTGATCATCGACATCTTTACCTGCATGATCGCCTTCGCTCTCGAACGCCACGAGGATTGGACCCTCCTCGTTCCCGTCCTTCTCCAGCGCTTCTATTACCGCCAACTCATGTACATCGTCCTGTTCCGCTCCGTGAAAGAAGCCGTCCACGGTCGCGCCGTAGGCTGGCGCGGCGTCGAAACCGAACCCCCGCGCCATTCCCCCGCCCCCGTCACCTCCTGACCGAATTTGTAGAACCGGCCCGTTCTTCTTCACTTTGCCATCCTGCTTGCCCTGACCTGCGAAGGGAGCTTCGAAGAGAGCCACAAAGGATCCCTTCGGTTCTTACGGCGCATGTCCGTCCAGTTTATCCGCCGTCGCCGACTAACAAGGCCTCGCTTGGCGATTCTTCATATGGCATCCGTAGCACTTGACAGTCTTTAGCCTCGGTGTTCATATCGAAGGTACTTAACTTCAACTTAGGAACCCGGTCACATGCCCACTCGCCGAGCCGCACTCCTTCTCGTGGTGTCTGTTGTGTTCATCCTGTTTGCCTTCGCCAGTTGCGGAAGCAACTCAAGCAGCGGCGGTTCCGGAGGCAACTCCAACCCAGCACCCACACTCAGCGCGATCTCCCCTACCTCAGCTACTTCCGGTGGTCCCGCACTCACCCTCACGGTCACGGGCGCTAATTTCATTGCTTCTTCTCAAATTGCTTGGAACGGGAATCCGCGTTCCACAAGTTATGTCTCTGCTAGTTCGCTCACTACCCCGATCACCGCTACCGATATTGCCTCCGCTGGAACTGCCTCCATTACCGTCATCAATCCTGCGCCCGGCGGCGGTACCTCCAGCGCCTCCAACTTCACCATTGACAATCCCGCCCCGACCCTCACGGCGTTCTCCCCCACCTCCGTCGCCGCCAGCGTCGTCGCATTCACCCTCTCCGTCACGGGCACAAATTTCAACGCTTCTTCACAAATTGCCTGGAACGGAAATACACTCTCCACGACCTTTGTCTCTGCCACTTCCCTCACAACCCAAATCACGCCCGCCGATATCGCCTCGCCCGGCTCTGCCTCAGTTACTGTTGTGAATCCTCCTCCCGGGGGAGGCACCTCCAGTGCTTTGAGTCTACCCATCAGCGCTGTGACAACAAACCTCACGATTTTGAATTTGCAGGGAAACGATCTCACATGGGATTCCATTCGGCAGAAAATCTATGTTTCTGTTCCCAGCGTCGCTGGCGCCAATCCAACAACCATTACGGTCGTTGATCCCATCGCCGGAACAATTTCCAACTCGCAAACCACAAGTTCCGAACCCAGCGCGTTATCCATCACGGATGATGGCCAATTCTTGTATACCATCCTGCCGTCTGAGAACTCCGTGGCGCGTTTCATGCTGCCGTCGCTCTCTCTGGACATCAAATACACTATCGGTACCGACTCTCTCTCTGGAAAGCCCTATACCCCTCTCGGCGTGATGGCCATGCCGGGGTTCCCGCGCACTGTTGCTGTACCTCGGTCCGGAGTTGCCGGGGCCGGGATTGCTATCTACGATGACGCCACCGTGCGACCCACAATTGGACCCGCCCTTTCCGAATACTTCACCTCTTTCCAATGGAAACCCGACGCGACCGAAATCTTCGTCCAAGCTAACTCTTCCCCCACGGAGTTCTATACGCTTGCAGTCAACTCCTCTGGCACAACGCTACAGCAGGCGTATGGCGGAGCGTTTCGTCAATGGAGTACCCACCTCCATTACGATCCTCAAACCGCTTATGTTTACACCGACTCGGGGGAAATCCTGAATCCCGCTACGGGGCTGCCGGTAGGCAACTACCCCACGGGACTACAGTTCTACGCGGGCACACTTGCTGCCCTAGATCCTGCACAAGAATGCATTTTTCTCCTAACGCCCCAGGACGCAACGGGGCAAAATAATTTCCAGCTGCTCGTCTATGATGAAACGCAGTTGAATCTGCTCCGTTCGTTCTCGATTCCCAACGCCGTCGGCACTCCGCAGAATTTTATCCGTTGGGGCAAGTCGGGCCTCGCCTTTGTTACCAGTGGCGTGCAAGGTGTCAACAACACTCCCGTGGGAGTGCTCTACATCCTAGATGGTCTTTTTGTGAACCCCTCGGGTTCGCCGGATTCCTCCGTTGGCTCTCCTCTGAATCCTCTGCCCACGTTTTTTGCTGTGAGCCCGACGAAGGCGCCGGTAGGAAGCGCCACCGTCGCTGTCACGTTGTCGGGCGCGGATTTTCTCCAAAGCGCAACTGCCTCGTGGAATGGCACTCCGATCTCTTCGTCCGTGATCAGCCCCACTGAGATTCAAGCCCAGATACCAGCGTCCGACTTAACCACCTCTAGTCTGGCCGAGCTGACTGTGACGAATCCCGGACCTGGCGGCGGCACTTCCACCGCCCTTCCTTTCTCCGTCAACCCTGCGCCACCCACCGGAACTCAAATCGCTCTCTATAGTGCTGGCGGTGACGATTTGGTTTGGGATCCCCTGCAGCAGAAGATTTATGTCAGTTCGCCCGGCATTCAAGGCGTATTGGGAAACAAGATTGTTACCATTGATCCCGTTGGCGAAACGGTGTCTTCCACTCCTTTCATCGGTAGCGATCCCGCGAAACTCTCCCTATCCGCGAGCAGCCAGTACCTCTACGCCGGCATGAACGGGCAGAACACCGTTCAACGCTTCACCCTGCCTGGACTGGCTCCCGACATCAATTGGAACCTGGGTGCTGATCCTTTCGATGGCCCATATTTTGCCCTCGACCTTGCCGCTGCCCCCGGAGCTCCGCAAACCGTCTCCGTGAATTTCGGTTATTTTGATCTCTCTCCGTCATCTTCGCTTGGCATCTTTATCTATGACAACGCCACACCGCGGCCTGTCTCGGCTCCAGGATGGTCTTTAGGTACGCACGCCTATGGTTCGGTTGTCTGGGGCAGCGATGCCACGGCAATGTATTCGGCAGAACAATCATTCCCTACGGACTTTGACGTCCTCTCTGTAACAGCAAGCGGCATCAGTTTGGCCCACGACTATTCCGAAGCCGTTCAGTATTCGGGCTTTAACTATGACATTCACTTCGACAGCGGTACGGGCCTTGTCTACGTCGATGGTGGACAAATCCTTGATCCCTCTAACGGAACCACGGTCGGCAATTTCGGGGCCTCGGGAATCGCAGTTCCTGATTCGACCCTCAACCAGGTCTTCTTCCTCGGACAAACCACAGCCCAAGCCAACACTTCCAACTTTACGATTGAGTCTTTCAATCAGAAGACTTTCATCGCGCTCAATTCTCTTACCATTTCCAACGTCGTCGGCACTCCCACAGCCTTCATCCGCTGGGGAACCAATGGACTCGCCTTCACGACCCGCATCGGAGATCCTCTCAGCACCACCTCCATCGGCCCGGGACTCCTCTACGTGATTAGCGGAGAATTCGTACAGCCTTCTTCCGACGTGTCCCCCGCCACCTCGACTCCGCTAAAGGAGCATGTCCACAAGACGTGGGGCACTCATCCTGCCGCTCGCACGCCCATAAGCCACTGAGGCAGCATCGCGTTGTCTTCGCTGAAAACAAACGGTAGGCGCCCGACAGATCAACCGTTCGACAGCCCACCTGCCGAGTGGTCGACAGATTGTCCGGAAGAATGCCACCGGCTGCCGCACAGACTTTCAGCCGATAGCTTCAGGGCACATCCCTCCATTTCCCCATCGGCTCTCCTCACTGCCTGAGGTATCTTCAATACGAACTCGCTCCTCATCGTTTTTGATCGCCTGAGAATCCTTGTGACCGACTCTTCCGCCACCAACCCACAACCTTCCAGTTCCCGCCGCTTCGCCTTTCTTGTTGCCGCTGGCATCTTCCTCACTCGCATCTTCGGACTTATCCGCAGTCGCGTTTTTGCCCACTACTTCGGCGACTCGGACGTCGCTGATGTCTTCAATGCCGCTCTCCGCATTCCCAACTTCCTGCAAAATCTTTTCGGCGAAGGCGTTCTCTCTGCCTCCTTCATTCCCGTCTACGCCAACCTGCTGGCACGCGGCGATCAGAAAGAAGCCCGCAAAACCGCCGGCGCCGTCGCTGCTCTGCTCACCCTTAGCACTTCTGTGCTCGTACTTCTCGGCGTTCTTGCCGCCCCTTGGCTGATTGAAGCCATCGCTCCCGGTTTCCGTGGCGAAAAACGCGAACTAACCATCCTTCTTGTCCGCATCCTGTTCCCCGGCGCTGGTTTGCTGGTCGGCTCTGCCTGGTGCCTCGGTGTTCTCAATAGCCACCGCAAGTTCTTCATCTCCTACACCGCGCCCGTCCTGTGGAACATCGCCATGATCGCGGCCATGCTCGCCTTTGGCCCCGGCCGCTCGCAAAACTCCCTCGTCGTTATCACTGCATGGGCTTCCGTCGCCGGCAGCTTCCTGCAAGTTGCCGTGCAGCTTCCCATGGTCCTCAAGCTTCTCGGCGGATTGCAGCTTACCCTCGCCCATCAAGCCGAAAACGTCCGTACGGTCATTCGTAATTTTTTTCCTGTTTTTATCAGCCGTGGCGTCGTCCAGATCAGTGCCTACATTGACGCATTCCTCGCCAGTTGGCTTCCAACCGGCGCTGTCGCCGCTCTCGGCTACGCGCAGACTCTCTACACTCTTCCCGTCAGTCTTTTTGGCATGTCCGTCTCAGCTGCCGAACTCCCTGTGATGAGCGGCGTCGTCGGCGACGCCAGTGAAATCGCCATCCAACTCCGCACACGCCTCAACAGCGGCCTCCGCCAAATCGCTTTCCTCGTTGTCCCCTCTGTCGTAGGCTTTCTCGCCCTCGGCGATGTCATTGTCGCCGGCATCTTTCAATCAGGCCGCTTCATCCACGCTGACGTTATTTACGTTTGGGGAATCCTCGCCGGTTCCACCGTCGGCCTTCTAGCGTCCACGCTCGGTCGGCTCTACTCTTCCACGTTCTATGCCCTGCGCGACACGCGCACTCCCTTGCGCTTCGCCGTCATTCGCATCGTTCTCACAACGATTCTTGGCTATCTTGGTGCCCTTCCGCTTCCGCGCCTCCTCGGCATCGACCCGCGCTGGGGCGTCGCAGGCCTCACCATTTCCGCGGGCATCGCCTCCTGGGTCGAATTCACCTTGCTTCAGCGCGGCATCCGCCACCGCATAGGCCATGTCGGCGTTCCTCTCGCTTTTCTTGCTCAAGTTTGGATGGTTTCTTTGCTAGGTGCCGCTGCCGCTCGCGGCTTGCTTTATATCCTCGGCTCACGCGGACACGTCCTTCTCGCCGTTCTCGTCCTCGGCCTCTACGGCGTCATCTTCTTTGCCGTCAGTCTCGCCTTGAAATTGCCCGAAGCCCAATCCATGGTCGGCATCTTCGCGCGCCGCTTTGGCGTAAAGTAGGATTGGCTTTTACTCCGAGGATTTCTGCAAAACTTCGCCATGACCACCGTTTACATAGCGCTGGGAACCAACGTCGGCGACCGCCATCACAACCTTCGCGAAGCCCTGCGCCTTCTAAAAGACGCTGGCCTCCTCATCCAAAAAACTTCCAGCATCTACGAAACCGAGCCCGTTGATTACCTCGATCAAGCCTGGTTCCTCAACGCCGTCCTCGAAGCGCAAACCGACCTGTCTCCCCTTGATCTCCTGTACAAGCTCCGTGCCATCGAATCCGCCATGGGCAGCAAAAAGCCCTTCGCCAAAGGCCCTCGACTAATCGATCTGGACATTCTTCTCTACGACAACGATTCCATCGCCACTCCCGAACTCCAAATCCCCCATCCCCGCATGCTGGATCGCCGCTTCGTCCTTGCACCCCTTGCCGAAATCGCCCCCAATCTTCGCCACCCGAATTGGCCCGCCACCGCAACCCAACTCCTGGCCGAGTTAAGGGATCCCAGCATAGTCCGCCGCGCAGATTTGCACCCGTAGGGGCGCAGCACGCTGCGCCCCATGTCCGCGCGATCTCTGTGTCCTGCGCAATTTTGGAGTGCGGCGGCTTCCCGCCGCTTTTACGGTTGAAGCCAAACCGACCAAACATATTCTCTTTGCATCCCTCCTCCGTCTGAGCCGCGGCTAACTCGTCCTCCGCACTACCAACCGGTGCAACGTAATCACCTTCGGTTGCAACGCATCCAATTCAATCTGCGACAATCCGTCCGCGTTGATCTCCCGCCAGCGATACACGCCCGGCTCCGATTCCGTCTCCTCGTACCCGTCCAATCGTCGCAAAAACTCGCGCGCATCGTCCACCGACGTCTCCTCCCGCAAATTGGGCCGCGCCACCGCTTCCACCGCATAACTGCGAAGCAATTTGCTCCAGTACGCATCAAACAGCTCGCTCGACGCAAAAATGTCGCTCCACGCCACCTCTCCGCCGTACGCCACCACCACTCCCACCACGCGCTCGCCTTTCAATCCAGCTGTCTCCCTCCGAAAGCGCCGCTGCATCTCCGCCACCACTGTATCCACCGAGCTCCCCACGCGCCGCGATTCATAAATCTTCGTGTACGACTGGGTCTGTGCCTCCACCGTCACCGTTTCGTTGATTTCCGCCGCACTTACTTTCGGAAGTGCAGCCGTCGCGCTGCCTGCCCTGGCGGATACATTTGACCCGCCCGTAACCGCCGCCCAAACTTCTGCCTGCTTCTGATTAATCGCTGCATTTTCCCGCACGCTCGGGTGGACAATCGTCTTCGCCTCATTGAACGCCGACCCGGCGGACCAGCGCCCGTGCTCCACGCAGAACACGTCCAGCGGCAGCGGATCACCAAACGGCGCTACAATCCGATCTTTGGCGATAATACGATCTTGCTTTCCTCCGCTAACCAACTCACCCGCAAGCAGTAGCAGCGGCCTCTTGCTGCGGTTGACCAGCACCAGTTGATTCACGGACGGGCCGCCGTAACTCTGCGGGGCGGGCCGCTCGTTCCCGCGATTCCGGATCATCGTCTCTCCACCCTGCTCCCGCACGGTCACTTCGCCCCGCGATAGTCCTTCTTCCAATGTCAGGAAAGCGCTCGTGTCATAGCCGGACGAACTAACAACAGGAAACACGGTGAGGTTTTCGTAGCTGACCGGCTCCAGAAGCCGCCAATCGCCATCCGCCTTCCCCGGCTGCCCAGGAGATCCCGGCGACGCCCACACAAATCCCATTGCGGAAATGCCAAGCAGCCCACTTCCCAATAACGCAAAGAATGAACGGTCCATACTTTCCTCCTGTGCGTGCGCCAAAAGCACGTTCTGGAGTTAGAACGGACCACTCTGATTTTCTTGCAAATGTGAATGTCCCTGTAGGGCCCGCCTTCTGAGGCGGGCCGCAACGTAGGAGGCGAGCACGGCTCGACCCGATCTCGGCGAACTGAAACTCCGTCATTTCGAGCGGAGTCCTCGAAGCGAGAAATCTCTCTTTTCTTGCTTTAGTTTATGGATTTGCGAATCAGGAGCGTGGGTCGCCCAGGTTGGTCCGAAGCTTGCCCCGCCGGGTGCGCGAAGCCTCGGACTCCGCCTTCTCATATTCCGCGATCTCTTCTTCCGTGTACGAATACGAATCGCGCGAAGCAAACATGGATGTCGTCCGGCTGGACTCTTTTTTCTTCTTCCGCGCTGCCCCGAATTCGTAACGCGTCATGCGCAGCGGCGCTTCGATGGCCTTGACTTCCACCAACAGGTCGCTCACCTTTTCCAGGAAATCGTGCAGGTGGAATGGCCGCAGCACATACGGCAGGTGCGAAACCTCCAGATGTCCCACAAACTGGCTGCCGGACAATTCTGGTACCACAAATAGAATTCGCAGTCGCCCGCCCTCTTCCGGAGCCACGCCCGCAAGCTCTCGCAATACCTGGAAGGTAGGTGATTCCACCCCGATTAGGGCCACATTGGCGATCAGCAGCGCGTACTCCCCCGTCTTCAGTTCCACGTGCAACATCGGCACGTCTTCCACCACGCGCACCCGCCAACCCTCCGAATCCAGAATCTGCTTCAGCGCGCCGGAATTTCGCGCATCATCCTCCAGAACAAGGATGCTGACTTGACGCACTCCGGCATCAGAAAGGGTTGCCATTGGAAAAGTATAGGGCCATGTAAGAATGCCCACATCGGCCCTCTGGGCACGTTTTCGTAAGGGGTACCTGTCCGGTGGGACGGGCAGCAGTTTGTCGCTGCATTATTTCCCGATAGCTAAATCGCTCCCTGCAACGTATTTCTGCAGCCCCGTGCCGTCCCAAAACATGCGGTATACCGCCGTCGTCCTTGCCGTGTCTGTCCCCGTAAAGAAGATCTGCAAGCCGTCCGGCGACCACACGGCATCCTGCGCAAACATGTTCAATGGGCTAAGGATGACGCGACGGTTCGATGCTAGTTCGTACAGGAAAAACCCTTGGCCGTTCCCCATCCCCTTGTCGGTTGGCGTGCCGGCAGGAGCTTTAACCCATTCCGCGGACACCAAAAGCAAATCCGGATTGAGTGGATGCACTCTCACGGTATTGGCGCTCGAGAAACCGAAGGCGTCGCCAAACATTTCCTTCTCCGGAATAACCCGCTGTACCGGTGTGTCCTCACTCACCCAGGAAAGTTTCTGCAAGTCGTCCACAAGAATCGTATGAGCATCGACCCATCCGTCGATCGACGTAACATCCCCAGAATAGAAGGCCGTTGCGGTCTCCGGCGAAGCAACCGGCGCTGTCCATAGATGCCATTTCCCGTCCTCAAATTTCAGGTACGCGAAACGCCTGTCGTCCGGAGACCAAATAGCCTGCTGCACGTTCCCACGAACCAGTTCCGTTGACTTTCCAGCAGGGAAGTCATAAAGGATAATTAAGCGGCCTCCAGTTTTGTCCTCGCGCGTATATAAAAGCCGCGTGCCGTCATGCGAAACCGCAAGCTGCGAACCATCGGCCGCTACCTGGCGAGCTACGCTGCCGCGCTTGAAAATCACCTTATCGGCCGAACTCAAGTACGCAACGGCCACCGGCATCTTGAAGTTCGTGATCGGGTCCAGAACTGTCTTCTTGTCCTTGTCTTTGTCGTCAGGGTTGTCGTCCGGTTCAATCTGATTCTTCTTTCGAAATTCAGGGAATTTGTCCGGCGTGCTCTGTCCGCAGCCGTTCAGTGAGCCGATCTGCGCGTGATCTACCGAAACTCGAAACGTGTATTTGAAGTCCGCCGCCGTGTCGCTACATGCCTCCCGGAATAGCTTTACCGTCACGTCCGCGCCCGTCGCCGTGTCCTTCGCATGGTACGTCCAGGCTTTCCCGGGATCATCGCTCGAGACTTCCCCCGGCTCCAAAACAACCGGCGGGTAGTTCACGCGATCCAACCGCTCCGGTCCCTTCATTCCCAGGCGGAGGCTCCACTCGGGCTCATTGCCGTGCGCAATCACCAGGATCGGGTAGTGTTTGGAAACCGGCGAGGGTGGCGCCGCCTCCGTGGTTATCGTTGGGGCTTTTACAGAAGGTTTCTGCGCAGGAGTTTGGGCTTCTGCCCCCCCACTCGGGGCAGTCAAAGTGCAGAGGGCAAGCGCGATGGAAAGCAGAAGGATGCGCACGAGAACTGTCCTCAGAACCAGAATCCCAGACAAGAAAACGCCGCCGCAGCAGTTACCGACGAAATTAGAACAGAGCCAAGACGCGCCGCGCAAGCGAAACAAATCGCGCACATATCTGGAACTACACAGTTCCAATGCCCTGTGTTTGGCAGCCGGCTCCGCGCCGTTCTGAATGATTCAGCGAAAGTCACAAGGCAAACAGGAAGGCGCCGTCGGCCTCATCAGCCGGCGGCGCCTTTAGTATTTCTCTCTGGACATGCCAGAGTCCTTTTCCTGATTTGTTTAATTCTTTGGCTGCGTTTGCCCTTGCCCATCAGGCGCCAGTGCTGGGCCATGCTGCCCCCTGCGTCCTTCGCCTCGAGGTCCGCCCGGCCGCCCTGCTCCGCCCTCGCGCCTTCCGCGCTCTCTCATCAATTCGTGTAGCTTCTCGCGTTGCGCCGGCGTAATCGCCTCGCGCATCGTCAAGCGGAAATGCACCGCGGACTTTTCCAGTGCGAGCCGCGCCGTGCTGATTTCCTGCAACTTGGCGTCGATCGCCGCGCGATCCGGCTTCTCGGCGGACAACAGGTTCTCCAGGTCGATGCGCTTCACTTGCAGGTCCGCACGGTCGCGAATTTCCGCCTTGCGAAACTCTGTCTCGTCCTGACGAATCTTGGCGGCTTGTTCGGCCGTAATTCCCACCTTCTCTCGAATCTCCGGGTTGTTCAAAAGGCGTGCCAGCCCGAACTCGCCGCGTCGCCCGCCATATCCACGCCCGCCCATGCGTTCGCCTCGGCCAAATCCCTCCTGCCGGTCGCCCCAACCGCCCGGCCCGTCGCCTGGGCCACCGCGCTGCATAGGGCCTCCATGTCCCATCGGGCCACCCGGCCCCATGCTGTCTGGACCTCCCTGCTGCTCGTACGGCTGATCCTGTGGATCGCCCTGCGCCATGATCGGCGCACAACTCAGCGCCAGCGCCAGGAGTGCAAGACCTGCTTTCGACTGAATCTCCATCGTGAATTCTCCTCTACTTTCCAGATTACTGTTGCTATCTACAGTTCCCGCTCTCCACCTGAAAAGTTCCCCAATCGTCTCCGGCCAAAGACAACCCTCCGTCTGTAAATCCCCTTGACAAGGCGAATAAAAAGCGAAACAATGCTCTCGCTCCGAGGTGAGCTATGTCCCCAGTTCTTCCCCATTCGACGCCGTTTCCCACGATCCGGCGCCGCCCCGTTCGTCGCCCCGTTGTTTCCTTCCTTCCTTTTAGCCCCAATGAGCCAAACCCAAGACCAGAGGCCGGTACCCTTGCCCAGGGTGCACCCGGCTGGTGCAAGGGAAATCTGGATAGCCCTACGGCGGATTGCCCCCCGCCTCAACTCCAGATTCCTCGTGCGCCACTGGTGGGCATTGCTCGCCTCGCTGCACAATCTCCGGCGGCGGAAACCAGGCGCCAGTCCGCCGAAAAGCCCGAGTATTTCCTGCTCCCAGTGAAATCCATCCTGAACCGCTGCGACTCCGATCGTGTGCCCTTTGATTGGACCATAAACCCCTACCGCGGCTGCGAATTTGCCTGCAAATACTGCTATGCGCGCTACACCCACGAGTACATGGAAATCGATGGAGGAGAATTCGAGCGCAAGATTTTCGTGAAACAAGATGCCGCCGCGCTGCTGGCTCGCGACGTCTCGCAAAAGTACTCCTACGAATCGAAAGCTTCCGGCTTCACGCAAGCCGAACATATCGCCATCGGCACAGCCACCGATCCCTACCAGCCCGCCGAACGCGAGTACGGCGTCACTCGCGCCTGTCTGGAGCAACTCGCCAAGCGCGATGGCCTCAGCATCTCCATCATCACCAAGTCCAACCAGGTTGTGCGCGATATCGATATCCTGAGAGTGATTGCTTCCAAATCCGCCCTGAGCATCAACATCACTGTCACCACGCTGAAGCCCCGCCTCGCTCGCTTGCTCGAGCCCCGCGCTCCGCGTCCCGATCTGCGCTTGCATGCTGTGAAGGAACTGCGCGAAGCCGGATTGCACGTCGGAGTCTCAGCTTCACCCCTGCTTCCGGGAATCACCGATGGCGAAGGCGAATTGGAACGCGTCGCGGAAGCCTCTAAAGCGGCCGGTGCGGAATGGTTTTTCTCGGGCGTTCTGTTTCTGATGCCCGCTTCCGCAAGGCAGTTCCTACCGTTCGTTCGCGATAAATTCCCGCGCCTGGCTAAACAATACGACGATTGGTACCGCCACAACGGCTATGCCCCCGAAGAATACCGCCGCAAGGCTTCCGAACGCGTCCACCGCATTCGCCAGAAATATGGATTTGCCTCTCGACCCTGGGAAGGCGATCGTCCCGCAAGCCGGCGTGCGCAGCTATCCCTCGGCTGGGATGCCGCTGCAATTAGCGGTGAATTGCAACGCTCCGGATCCTGTTCCTCCGGTTAGGCTCGCGCGTCAACCACAACACTCAACTCGCTGGCCCATCCAACCCAAATTCCCGGTGGCTGGCCAGCAGCGCCGTCTTCACCGCCTTCTCTTCAATCACAAACGAAATGTTGGACTCCGACGACCCCTGCGCGATGGCGATGATGTTCACCTCGTGCGTGCCGAGCACGCTGAACGTTTTTCCTGCAATACCCGGGATGCCCCGCATGTTTTCGCCAACCACGGCGACAATGGCGATACTTGGATCCACGTTGATATGTTCCACTTTCTGATGAGCAAGGTCGCTCGCAAACTCCTTGCGCAGCGCATCCACCGTCCGTTGCGCGTCCGCGGAGGAAACGATGAAGCAAATGTCGTTCTGCGAGGACGATTGCGAAATCAACAGCACATTGGCGCGCACGTCCGCCGTCGTTGAAAACGTGCGCCCCACCACGTCCGGCAACCCCACGATCCCGGGGCCTCCGAGGCTGATCAACGTCACGTCGCGGATCGCGGTCAGTGCCTTGACGCCGCCTCCCGTGCTTTGCCCTTCCGGCGTGATCTTCGTTCCCAGCCGCTCCGGCGCGAAGCTATTGCGAATCCACACGGGAATCGCCGCTTGCACCACGGGCTTCAGCGTCTTCGGGTGCAGAACCTTTGCGCCGAAATACGCCAACTCCGCGGCTTCGCGATACGAAATCACCGGGATAGTGCGAGCCTGGGGCACCAGGCGCGGATCCGCTGTCAGCACGCCGTCCACATCCGTCCAGATGATCACTTCGTCCGCGTCGAGCGCTGCTCCCAGAATGGTCGCCGAATAATCGGAGCCGCCCCGTCCCAGCGTTGTGAGCTGTCCAGCGGGCGTCGCGCCAATAAACCCAGTGACGATGGGAACCACGCCCGCATCCAGCAAGGGGCGCAAGCAGGCCTGCGAAGCCTCGCGCGTCAACGCCATGTCCGGCTCCGCGCCGCCGTGAAACGCATCCGTAATGATCAATCGCGTGGCTTCCACGGCCTCGCTCTGCAATCCCAGTTCGCGAACGGCCGCCGCCACCATGGGAGCGGAAAGCCGTTCACCCAGGCTCGAAATGGCGTCCAGCACGCGCGGCGTAAGCTCGCGTAACAGTGCTGTGCCCTCGCAGAGCCGCCGTCCTTCGGTAAAAACCTCTTCCATGCGCTGGCGAATGGGTAGGCGCGATTCCTCACTCGGAATCAGCAAGGCCAAGGCCGTATCGTGCTGCGCGCGAAGCTTCTCCAGAAGTGCCAGAGCGCCACCATGGTCGCCCGACTGCGCGATCTTGGCAGCTTCAATTAGCTGGTTGGTCACCCCGCTCATCGCGGAAACCACTGCAACGCACGGCGTATTCCTCGCGGCCGCCGCAACAATTTGTGCAGCTCTCGCGATGCAGGAAGCATCGCCCACCGACGTCCCGCCAAATTTCATAACTTGTAAACGCGATTTCATGACACTCCGTCCGGCCGCCTTTGGATTAAAGGGGTTCTCAGGAAGCGCCCGGCCTTTCATTGTAAGGCTTTGCAGCAACCGCCGTGCACACAGGCGCCGCCGCCGCAGCGTATCTGTAAAGAGAAAGAATTTCAGGGAACGATGATGCGGGATTCCTCGTGCTTCAATTCCGGTGCGGCGGGGAATTGCCCGCGGAGGAATTCGATGAACCGGCGCGAACGCGGCCGGCCGTTGCTGCGCAGCAATCCCATGCGGAACAAAAACACGAGCAAGTGGAAAAGCTCGGCATCCCCGATCGGCCCGGCAGGCGCCTGCGCGGGTTGCTGTTTCGTTTCAGTAAGAAACGCCGCGAGTGCGTCATAAAGTTCGTGCTGCAGCATCCCAGCGGGTGGCTGCTCGTAAACAATCCCGGCCACCAGCGTTTTGTACGATTCGGCAAGCGCCTGAACCGCCGCAAGCACATCCGGATCGCTCGTGGCGGGTTGCGCCGCGCAGAATTTGGCAATGGTGAACGCAATCGAGGAAAGAACCTGGGGATGCCGGTGAACGATGTCCGACGAAAGCCGCACATCAAGCAGCGCCGTATTTGCGGGAAGCGGCCGCGGGTGTTGGTCTTCGTAGCGGTGCGCCGAAAGCAGGTAAGCGCAATCGGCGGGGCAGTCAATGCTGACTTCCCGCTCCGTGCCGCAACACACTGAACAAATTCTCTCCGCTTTGGCGGGGCAAAAACGCCCCGGCTTGCGTTTCTGGCAAATTGGACAGGACACGAACGATCCCCTGAAGTGAGAACTCAGGATATCACGCCATGATGATTTTATTGTGGAAGCGGCGGGCTGCAATAATCAGCAGGAACGAGCCCATCATGAATAGGACCAGCGCGTCCGACCACAGGTGTACCCAGCCAGCACCGCGCAGGATGATGCCGCGGGTGATGTTGATGTAATAAGCGGCCGGCACAAAATAACTGAGGACGTAGAAGAACTTAGGCATCGTCTCGCGCGGGAAGATGTACCCCGAAAAAAAGATGCTCGGCAGTATGGTCAGAAACGCAAGCTGCATCGCTTGCGCCTGCGTCGTGGCTTTGCTGGAGATCAGGATGCCCAGGGAAAGTGACACAAATAGGTATGGCAGCGAGAGAAACGCGAGTAGCAGAACACTGCCGTGGATGGGCACGCGAAACAGAAAACGCATCGCCACCAGCAGCATGCTCAACTCAAAGAAACCTATTGCGAGGTATGGCAGCAATTTCCCAAGCAACAGGCCCATGGGGCGCACGGGCGTTACGAAGAGTTGCTCCAGCGTCCCGCGTTCCTTTTCTCTCACGATCGAAAACGCAGTGAGAAACGTTGTCACATTCAACAGCAAAACAGCTACCAGCCCCGGCAAAAAGAAATTCGGCGAACGTGAATCGGGGTTGAAAAGTATCTTCGGTCGCATCTCCACCGGAAAAGTAGCATCGCTGCTGGCCAGGACGCGCCGGAGCGATTCATCCAGTCCAATCGCCGTGGTGACGTTAATGGCTTGTCCTGCGACCGAGGAATCAGATCCGTCAATCAGCACCAGCACCTGCGCCCCGGTCTGGTGTAGCAGCCGGTCGGAATAATCCACGGGAATCTTGATGCCCACGCGGCACTTCCCGGAAATAATCGCGTCATTCAGGTCCCTGTCGTTGTTGACGTACCGGATCAGGTGAAACGTGTCCGAATTCTTCAGCCGGTCAAGAAGTTCGCGGCTCTGCTGGCGCCCGTCGGCGTTATAGATGACCGTATTGATCTGCCGGATGTTCGTGTCGATACCATAGCCGAGCAGAAACATTTGCAGAATCGGGATGATCAGCGAGAAAAACAGCGTCGAAAAATCGCGCCGAATATGCAGCGATTCCTTATAAAACACCGCACCGAAGCCGCGAAAGACGTTATTCACGCGTAGCCTCCTGCTCGGCTTGGTGCTTGGAAGTGAGCTCGACGAATACATCTTCCAGGCTCGGCGCCAGTGGGCGTATTTCAGCAACGGTGATGTTTTTCTTCAGGAGCTCCTTGCGCAGCCCCTCCATGTCGCAGTTCTCGTCAACCAGCGCGTGTATGGATTGCCCAAAGATCGTGGCGCTGCGAACTCCCGGAATTTCACGCGCAAAGCGTAGCGCCCGCGTCACCTGTGGCGTTGTGATCTCAATGCGCAGCGTGCCGGGGAGTTGCACATCGGGCAGCTCACGCAGGGAGTCCGGCGTTCCGTCGGCAATCAGCTTCCCGAAATAAAGGTAGGCGACATGGCTGCAGCGTTCCGCTTCATCCATGTAGTGCGTGGTCACAAAAAACGTGATGCCATGACCGGAAAGATCGAACAACAGGTCCCAAAGCTGCCGCCGCGCCACCGGATCGATTCCCGCCGTAGGCTCATCCAGGAAAACCAGCTTGGGTTGGTGCAACATGGCGCAACCAAGAGCCAGCCGCTGCTTCCACCCACCGGAAAGTCGGGAAGCCAGCCGGTTGATATAAGGGCCGAGGCCATTGAGCTGCACGACCTCGTCCATGCGCTTGCGCAGATGGTCGTTGGAAAGTCCGTAGATGCGCCCGTAAAACGTGAGATTTTCGGAAACGGTGAGATCGGTGTACAAGCTGAAATTCTGGGACATGTAGCCGATGTTCTCGCGCACCGCTTCAGCATCTTTATTGACGTCAAATCCCTCGACTTCGGCGTGGCCGCCGCTGAGTGGCAACAGCCCGGTCAGCATCTTGATGACTGTGGTCTTCCCGCTCCCATTGGGTCCCAGAAATCCAAAAATTTCCCCCTTCTCCACGCGAAAGCTCACGTCGTCCACGGCGGTGAAATGCCCGAATCGCCGTACCAGATGTTGCGCGGAAATCGAGGGTTTTGTCGAAGAGGTCACGGTTCAGCTCGCCGGGGACAGCTTCACGTCCGCCGCCATACCGGCGAGAACGCGGTGAGAAGGATCGTCAATGCGCACCTTCACCCCGAATACCTGGTGCACGCGCTCTTCGACGGTCTGTACATTGCGCGGCAAGAACTCCGCTTGTTGGTTGATCTGCTCCACCACCCCCGCGAACGCCTGGTTCGGAAACGAATCCACATGAATCTCCGCCTTCTGCCCCAGTTGCACGCGCCCTATCTGTGTTTCCGGAATGTAAATGCGTACATAGATCTGATCGCGCTCCAGCAGCGTGGCGATGGGCGTGTTGGGCGCGATCAGGTCGCCCGGACGCACGTCCAGCACTTCCACCGTTGCCGCGGAGGGTGCCAGGACCTGCCGCTCGCGGAAACGCGCTTCATCATAGGCAAGGGCCGCGCGCGCGGCGGCAATGTCCTCGGGACGGTTGCCGCGTTCGAATTTCTCCAGCGTGGCCTGCGTCTGGTGATAGCGGGCTTCCGCCGAGGCAATTTCTTCCGGGCGATATCCACGCTTTAATTCATCCAGCTTGTGCCCAGCATTTTCTTTTTGCGCCAGTGCCATCTTCCAATTTGCTTCGGCGGTATCACGTTGCTGTTTGGAGACGAGGTCTTTCGCCGCGAGGGCGTCGTAGCGTTGAAAATCGAGGTGCGTGCGCACTTCGTCCGCCGTGGCGCGGTCCAGATCGGCCTGCGCAGCGTCAATATCTTCCTGCCGGTATCCATTTCTGCGCTGATCGTATTCGGCTTTCGCTTGTGCGGCGGAGGCGCGGGCTTCCGCAATCTCCTCTGGGCGAAAACCGCGTATTGCCTTTTCCGCAGCGGCACGCGATTCCGCGAGGGAAGCCTGCAACTCGCGATCGTCAAACGTAATCAGCACTTGGCCTGGCTCCACGGAATCGCCCTCAAGCACAAGTACCTTGTCGATGCGTCCGCCCACCTCCGACCCCACCCGGATATTGCGCGCTTCCACGGTGCCGGAGCCCCGCAATTGGGTATCGTGGTGGAACCACCCCGCCGAATACGCCGCCACCGCTGCCAACCCGGCCACCACTAGAATGATCAAAATACGCTTGCGATTCATAATCTATATCCCTTTACCTGGCTACAGAAGATACGCTGCCCGAACTCGAAAGGTTACCCGGCGCACGCGGCAATAGTCCTGACCAGATGATTTCAAACGCGGAATCCATGCGCGATTGCAGCGACGCATCGCCGTAAAGCGACCAGATCAGCAACGTGCCGAAAATCGTCTGCCGAAAAACCAGCGCAATATCCGCGGCTGGTAGATCGTTGCGAATCTCCCCGCGGTCCTGACCCATCTGGATCATCTCCGCGTGGAAAGCCAGAACCCTCGACTGCAAATCGAGCATCGCCTCGCGTACTTGAAAATTGGAAAGGAACGCCAGCAACAACACACGAATGATGTCCGGATTGCGCACCGGTTCTTGCGTCATTAGCGCGGCCAGCGAGCGCATAAACTCCGGCATCGGCATGGTGGTACGCCGAGCCTCCTCGACGGCCACGCGAAGCTTGGCGATTTGCATCTCGGCAAAGGCCAACAGGATGTGGTCCTTGCTTGGGAAATAATTGAAGAACGTGCCCTTGCCCACGTCAGCCGCGTTGGTGATGTCCTCTACTGTGGTTTCCGCAAAACCCTGCTTGGCGAAAAGATCCAACGCCGAACGAAATATTCGTTCGCGAAGTTCCACACTGCGTCGTTCGCGGCGGTTGGAGGGGTGGGAAAGCGAGGAACTAGCCATCATGACCTCCGTTCGTAAATGACTATAAGTCATTCAAGAATAGAAGTCAACTCACTTCTGCTTGACCCACTGCCCACTCTTCTTATCTTTATTATTACAAAGGGGTTAGATTTCCTTGCCCGAGGAACGGTTCTTCGGCGTTTTCTGGTTCAGGTAAGACACCATCTTCTGCGCGGAAGGCGGTACTGGAACAACGCCCTTGAAGATGACGTCTCCCGGATCAACGCGCTTTCCGTAGAGATTCTCATTGGCGCTATTGTCTGGCCGCACCGTGGACCCAGCCAGGGAGATACCCGCAAACAGGCCTCGAGCCCGCGAATAGGACAGGATCTCCGCGCGCATGGTGACGTCGGTGGAGGCCTCGGCGTTGCGGCCCTTGGGGCCTGCGGCCGCGGAAGCATCAGCGCCAAGTTTCACCTTGCTAGTGAGAATGGATTTCGCTCCACGCTCGTTCATAACCAGCAGCACAAAGTCCGTGGCCTGCGCCCCGATTTGCAAGCCAAAACTCCCGCCTTCCAGCGCCATCATTGTGGGAGCACTCCATGGCCCGGTAAAATTCTCGCCAGTGCGGCATACCATCGCGCCACGTCCGTAGCTTCCGCCAAACACGAATGCAGCCTTAACCACCGAGGGGTAAACGATAATGCAATCGGCTTTGTCAATTAGGTCCTGGGGAATATTGTCCGGGATATCCATGATCTCCTGCACGACCGTACCGCAATTTTCCAGCCGCTCTTTTTCCTTCCTATCTTGGCCCTGCAGCGGGAGGGCGATGAGAGCGTAGGCCAGGAGAATGGGGATCATCTTTTTCATGCTTTGCCACCTTTTTCTGTATGTAGTTCCCATAACTTATGACGAATCGGCCTGGGCGGCTCAAGGGCAGCTCTGTGGAGCCGCACCGCGCTGTGCCCCCGTGAAACTTTGTCAGAGGGAGCTCCCGCAGACTTTCGAATATACTTTCATGCGGTGGTATTTGCCAATAGAGGAGTTATGACTCGAAAAACCGGCGTGGCAAGACAATTGACCTATTGGTTCTTGATTCTAATCGGAGTCTGCGGCGTTGGGGGCGAAGCCCGTCCGAAAAACTCGCACCCCGCGCGGCAAGTCGCCGTCAACAGCGGAGGAGCGCAAGACAAAAAGGCCCCCGAACGCTTCGCGGAAAGGGCCGAAAGTCTGGTGAGTGCGGCTCCAGTGAACAAGGGTGCCTGGGGTTTGCTCGTGATCGACGCGGCGACGGGCGAGACGCTCTACGAGAAAAACGCCGACCGCTATTTTACGCCGGCTTCCAACATGAAACTGTTGACCACAGCGTTGGCCCTCGACAAACTCGGCCCCGATTTCCGCTTCCGCACCACCGTGGAAACGCACGGGTCCATTACCCAGGGAGTCCTCGCGGGCGATCTGATTCTTGTCGGGCGTGGCGATCCCAACCTTTCCAACCGCAAGTTTCCTTTTGACACCAAGGAGGAATTCGACGGGCCACCTGAAAAGGTCCTGAGTGATTTGGCGGACCAG
>Ga0181538_10001631_pt1 | contig 24635 bp, 20 predicted proteins | sample PEATcosm2014_Bin_40_FD_119773 | JGI IMG/M metagenome (GOLD analysis project Ga0181538, IMG submission 119773) | Peatland microbial communities from MTU Mesocosm Facility, Houghton, MI, USA - PEATcosm2014_Bin23_30_metaG | ecosystem: Environmental > Terrestrial > Soil > Wetlands > Peat | place... | reverse complement strand
ATTCCAAGCGCCTGCCAACCAGTAAGGCAGCAGTATGTCGCCATCCCAGATGGAACCATGCAGGATAATGGGGGTACTGTGTACGCCTTTAATAGCAAGGGGGCGAGCGCCTCCATTTCTGGAGGCACTATCACTTTCAATCTCAATAACAGCGCTTCAGGGTGGACGAATGCTAACGCTAAAGGCGTAGCAGCCAACATTGCAGTCACCTATCTTCTGAACTGACATGTCCTCCCTCAACCCACTATCCTTCAACGCATGGGTCCAGACCATCGGCAATCTGGCTGTCGCCGGTACGTCTGAAACGTCCGGCGTGTATTCGTTCGTCGACGCGCCGCTGCAGCAGTTGCTGCCGCAGATTCTGTCCTATGCCGAGGGTCGCATTCAGCGCGACCTCGACATGCTCTCGTCGCAGACGTCGAACACGTACACGCTGACAGCTGGGCAGGCGGTCTTCCCGCTTCCGGTAGGAGATTTCCTGACTGTGCAGACGCTGGAGATCGTGCAACTCTCTGGTGGCGTCGTCGTGAACTCTCAGCCTCTAGTGATGGTGTCGAAGGAGTTCATCCAGAACTGCTACGGCGGCATGGCGCAGGCTGGAACGCCTCGATACGCGGCCATGTATGGTGACAACTTCGGCAGCGAAGAAGACACAAACACCAATATTCTGCTCGGGCCTCCTCCGAACTACGCCTACTCGATGCGCGTGACTGGAACCGCATGCGCGCCGAGTCTTTACACGAATGCATCCAATGGGCCGGCTGATAGCGCCTACACCTATATCAGCGCCTACTACCCAGACCTACTGGTCATGGCGAGCATGATCTTTGTGTCCGCGTTTCAGCGAAACTTCAGCGCGACTTCCGACTCTCCCGATATGGGCCAGTCTTACGAGAAGCAGTACCAGGCGCTGCGCCTTGGAGCGATCCCTCTCGAGAATCGCCGCAAGCAGCAGGGGTCCGGATGGTCATCCTACTCGACGCCGACAGCGGCGACGCCGACGCGGTGACGCATGCCGCATGCGGTACTGCGCCTGACGGGAGGGGTAAACACCACTGAGACTCCGGCGCTCAACGAAAATGGCGGCATCTCGCTGTCGAATCTGATCCGGTATTTCTTCGATCAGAACGGTCCACCGCTCGTCGGCAAGCTCGGTGGATGGTCTAAGTTCTATCCCAACACGATGGCGGCCATCGTCCGCGCTCTGTGGGCGTGGGAGGACATAAACGACAACGCGCACCTTGCGCTCGGAACGCAGCAGATACCGCTCACTACGACTTCCAAGTTGGCGGTGATAACTAGCGGAACGTTAGCCGATATCACTCCGGTTCAGGGGTATAGCAATATCACTCCGCCGCTCGCGTTCCCAACTATTGGCAGCGCGGCGATTCTCATCGGTGACCCGGTTACCACCGGAATCACCAATACCTGTAGCGTCTACATTGCCACGCAAATTGCCGTTGGCGGTGTCGTGCTTTTCGGGCTATATCCGTGCGACCCTGACGGCCATTCCAACGCCGTCAACTATACGGTCTACGCTCGTGACCAGCTCGGCAACCTGTTGCCAGCAACGACCTCGGCGACGGCCTCGATGCCGTCGTTCGCGACGACTGCGGGATCCAATGTCATCACCGTAACTCTGACGAATCACGGATATGCCGCTGGATCGACATTCCCGATTCTGGTCGCGACCAACGTTGATGTCCTGACGCTCTATGGCGACTACATCATCCAGAGCGTAACTGGCGCAAATACATTCACTATTTTGTCACCATCTCCTGCCGTTGGCGGATCTACAGCGACTCTGAATGGCGGCACTGCGGTATTCATTTACAACGGACTCGGAACCACGCCGGCGTCCGCTGTGCAGATACTGTCCGCTGACTGGACGCTAGATAACTTCGGGCAAGACCTCATCGCCTGCCCGACGCAGACCTTCACAGAGGTGATCGACAACATTCAGTATCAGCCGATCTATATCTGGAATCCTGCGCAGCAGTCTACGGCGGCCGTTATTCCCCAAGCGCCGCCTGTGAACGACGGCGTGTTTGTGGCAATGCCACAGCGGCAGATCGTGACGTGGGGATCGACGCAGACAGGAATTCAGGATCCGCTGCTCATAACCTGGTGCGACGTCAATAATCCAAACCAGTGGATCCCGCTGACGACGAATCAGGCCGGCTCGTACCGCATCCCTTCTGGATCTCGCATCGTCGGCTGCATCCAAGGCCCACAGCAGGCCGTCGTGTGGACTGACATAGACGTCTGGTCGATGCAGTACACCGGGCCGCCATATGTGTACTCGTTCAACAAGATCGGGTCAGGCTGCGGACTGATAGGGCGCAAGGCGGCGGCAGCCCTCAACGGCATCATCTACTGGATGGGGCCGTCACAAATGTTCACGCTCGGAGGTGAAGGCGTAGTGCCGCTCCCATGCCCGGTATGGGACGTGGTGTACCAGAACCTTTACCCAGGTCTTACGGCAGCCAACAAGATTCGCGTCGCGGTGAACTCTCGCTTCGGCGAGATCCAGTGGTTCTACCCATCTGCAGGCGGAACAGGGGAAGTGGACTCATACGTCAAGTACAACACTTACCTTGGCGTGTGGGACTACGGCTCGCTGGGGCGTTCAGCCTGGGTCGATCAGTCCGTGCTCGGCCCACCAATCGGGGCTGACCCATCGTCGCTATATCTGTATCAGCATGAGACGTCGAACGATGCCGATGGCGTGGCGATGCAGCCGTTCCTGCAGACCGGGTACTTCGCACTCAGCGAAGGCGACTTCAAGACCTTTGTCGATCTGGTATGGCCAGACATGCGATGGGGCCAGTGGTCTCAGGCGCAGAACGCGACGGTTCAGATCACGTTCTATGTCGTGGACTACCCAGGTCAGGCGCCGACAGTGTACGGACCGTACTCGGTGACTCAGGCGACGACGTTCTTCAATACGCGGTTCCGCGGGCGCCTCGTGGCGATCAGAATATCGTCGTCCGACTTGGGAACCTGGTGGCGCATCGGCGCGCTGCGCTATCGCTTTGCTCAGGACGGCAAGTTCTGATGGGCGCGCAGACAAACCAGACCGGCGGCGGCTCCGTCACCGACATCCTGACGGCCATCAAGAACATCGTTGTGGCGCTGAACAACGCGGCGCTCTCGTACAACAACGTCAACGGCGTATCGACCAAAGAAGCCATCTCTGCGCCGACCGTGGTGAAAACTACCCCTGGTCGCGTGTGCGCCGTGAGCATCACCACTGCGGGAAGTGCGACAGGGATGATCTATGATGCGACGAACCTGAACACCACGACCGCACCTCTGTGGGTGATCCCGGCGGCGGCTGCTTCCAACGGCCAGCCGTACGTCGTGAACCTGCCGACCGACAGCGGTATACTCGTCGTACCCGGTACGGGACAAGTGCTCACTCTCTCATGGTCGTAACAAATGTGGACCGATAGGACACACGCCATAATATGCGCCGGCTGCAAGTCGCAATTCTTCGTCATAAAGTCCAAGGCGAAGATCGCGAAGTTTTGCAGCCACAAGTGTCATGGGATACATGCCAATCCTAATCGGAGAGGAAGCCGGCGTAAGCCAAACAGGCCACTCATTGAAAGAATATGCCGAGGCTGCGGCGTCTCCTTCACTAGAAGAAATCGAACTGGCTATGAGCCAAAATTCTGCAGTTACAAATGCATGGGCATCGGAAAGCATGTCGCATGGCCCATATCTAAGCAAGCGCGCAACGTTGCTACATGGCTCAGAAAACGAGGATACGTCAAGACTTGCGAGAGATGCGGATATGGAGCCGTTCCAGAGATATTGACCGTGCATCATAAGGATCGTAACAGAAAGAATAATACGAGAGAGAACCTGGAAATTCTCTGCCCTATTTGTCATGCAATTGAACATCTGCATGAGCATAAAGACGGGTGGAAGCATAAGCGCAAAGCACAAGTGGCAAGCCGAGCGCGGCATATTGTTGAGGCGCAGTGTTCATGAGCGACGACGTAACGACCGCAAGTGGCGTGGCGAGCGGTATATCCGCCGGCCAGCAGCGCCCGCTGACTCCGCAGGGGCTATACAGCGGAGCTGCCGAGGCGGCTCGCAATCTGAAGCAGGCTCGCGGAACGCCGCAGCAGATGCTGTCTGCTCTCAAGAGTAGCCCCGGAGTCAAGCCTGAAGAACTCAAATGGTCGAATGTCGACAACGCATTCTCAGACCGAAGCGTGATATCGCGCGACGAGTTGGCGCAGCATTTGGATAGAAATCTTCCTCGGCTCGCCCAAACGACCGAGAAGAAATATAGCCAGTACGCCACACCAGGCGGATTGAATTACCGCGAGACTCTTCTTGCGTATCAGCCGAGCAAGGAATCCTATGCCGACCCGAAAAGTCCGGCAGCGGCCCTCATGGGATCGTCATATGTGGGACCGCACTGGAATGAATCGAACGTGGTGCTCCATCGCCGGATGACTGATCGCGTCGATAATCCATCGGTGACGGTGCCAAAAGCAAATACGACGTTCAAACCGGTTTATAAAAATGAAGAGGGTAATAGGCCAGCACTCGTACCGGCATGGCGCACGTTGACTCCTGGACTTACCGCTCACAAAGCCATCGATGATAAAAAAGGCACCTTTACTCTTTCCCATGAGCCGTCTGGGTTGGCGGTAAAGCCCGGCCTTACGTATTGGGCGGCGCAGCGCCTAGCCGCAGAACTTGGAAGCCACACTGACTGGAGCCGACCAGGCGATGAGATACAGAGGTTCTATAAAGATCCTGCTAATAAAGATTTGAATGAAAAACGAGTTGATGCTTTTGTGGAAGCTGCTTCACCGAGTAATCCGCAGTACGGGATGCCTGATCAAGAGCTTTTGGACAAACTTGCATCACTCGGAGGCAAGCGCCGCGTGATCAAAGAGGGCGCCAAGAAGCATCTCCTGCTTGATGAACTGCAGAGTGATTGGGGAAAGGCTGGGCGTAAGCGTGGATTCGAAGGAAGCACGCCCACCGTCATGGCGACGCAGGTGCCATCCGGCCCTTGGGTCACCAACACCGAACGCTGGACCGACCTCGGCCTGAAGACCGCGCTCTATGAGGCGGCTAAGAACGGTCACGACACGTTGACGTGGGCGCCTGGTGATGCGCATGCGAATCGGTATCCTGAGTTGAGTCATATTGCTGACCGCGTCTTGTATCACCCGGAATCGAAGACGTTTGCGGCGTACAAAAACAATCGGCAGATACTATCCAAAGCTGTTGAACCGCACGAACTTGGCCAGATCATCGGAGATGGAGCGGCAAAGCAGCTGCTTGAGACGGCCCGCAATCCAGCTGGAGTTCACGACCTTCAGACCAAAAACGTCCCAGTCGGACCTCGGGCACAGGGCATGCGCGGCTATTACGATGACATTGTGCCGAAGCGGCTCCTGAAGATCGCGCGCGAACACGATCCTGATGCCGCGATCACGACGCTCAAGTCGAAGGACAAGCATATCAACGGCTATCCGTCGCTGCCGATCTCTCCGAAGATGCGCGAGAGCATCCTGAAGCGCGGGTTCGCTGCCTTCAAGAAAGGAGGCGCTGTTGAAGCAGGAGAAATTGACACGTCATCTCCTGAGCAGAGCTTTGAGGCGCAGAGGCATTTGGCGCATCGTGATTTCGGTGATGAAAACGGATTCGCCGATGGCGGTGGCGTCGAAACTCCAGAAACCCCGTCTGCGCCGTCGCCTAAGTTCCACGTCGGCCCGATCCACAGCGGCGTGTCTGGACGCACCGACCATCTGCCGATGACCGTCCATTCGGGCTCGTACGTGCTGCCGGCGGACATCGTGAGCGCTGGCGGAGAAGGCAACACGCTCGCCGGGTTCCGCGTGCTCCGGCGCACCTTCGGCGGCAATCCATACGGGCAGGGAGCTGGACCGTACGGCCAGAAAGGCGGCGTATATGGGCTGCCGGTGACGTATGCGGCTGGGGGTGCTGCCAAAGACAATAGTGCAGCGGCAGATGACCTGGCTGGAATTCGGGATAAATGGCGCAAGCACGGCGTTGAGTTGGACGCTTACTATTCAAAGCCGCTGCCGGACGTCATTGATCTCGGACACCTTCGGGTCCAAAAGGATCAGCGCGGGACCGGCGTAGGCACGGCCGTCATGCAGGATTTAACCTCGCATGCAGATCAGCATCAGAGCAGGATTGCACTGACCCCTTCGAAGGATCTTGGCGCGTCATCTGTTGGGAGGCTTAAGGAATTCTACAAAGGCCACGGATTCGTGGAAAACAGCGGTAGAAAAAAGGATTTCACGCTGTCGCACTCCATGTACCGCGACCCTAAATCTGGATTCGCCGCAGGCGGCAAAGTCCGCGCCGCCGGCATCATTTTCCTCTCGCCAGAGAAGCAGGTGCTTTTGATGCGCCGGGCCGGCGAGGATCACAAGGGCGAATGGGCGCTCCCGGCCGGCGGACTGGAGAAAGGCGAGACGCCGGAACGCGCCGCGCGCCGGGAAACGCAGGAGGAAGCCGGCTACGAGCACGACGGCGGACTCTCGCCGTTCATGCATAGCGACACAAATGGGGTAGAATTCACCACGTATCTTGCTCATTCTGAAAGATTTTCGCCAAAACTTAACTCGGAGCATGACGGCGCAATGTGGGTTTCTCCTTCAGAGGCTATGAGATTTCCACTGCATCCCGGCGTTCGCGCGGCGCTGGAAAAATTGACCGCGCGCGCCACTAAAGCATCTGGAGGATCATCGTCCGGAGTTCCTATAGTGGCAGCGGGAGGTGAGTGGGTTATTTCTCCTGAACAAGTGAAGCGCATAGGAAATGGCGATATAGATCTTGGTCATCGCGTTTTGGACGAATTTGTTAAACGCGTCAGAAAGGAGTTGATTGGGACGTTGCAGAAGCTTCCAGGTCCGCGGAGAGATTAATGGGGGGTAAGCACAAGCCCAAGCCGATCGTCGCAGTGATATATGTATGCGTTAGGTGCGGCGGTGAATTCGAGAGACCGTCATGCAACGGCGGTCAAACTCCAAAGTACTGCTCAAGAGTTTGCAAGCTAAGGAAGAAACAAGATTACGATCTTCTGGCTGTCGGACTTAGACAATGCAAAGAATGCAAAGCCACGAAGCCGCTTAATGACTTTTGGAAGAGACCAGCAAGCAAATTTCTAGTGCATGCCAGATGTAAATCATGCATGGCGAATAAGGCGAAAGCGTCGTACGAGAAAAATCGCGCACAAAGGATAAAGGCGTCAGCCGATTACGCTAAAGCCACTCGCGAAGCTATGAAACCTTATAGGGCGAGAAAGGCGGCCGAACGGAGAGCCGCCGAACTGCGCGCTACGCCGAGATGGCTGAGCGCCGTTCAGATTTCGCAAATTGCTGAATTTTATGATATAGCGCATGCTAGACAAGTCCAGACTGGGGTGGTCCAGCATGTCGACCATATCGTCCCGCTTCAAGGAAAAAGCGTCCGTGGTCTTCATGTGCCGTGGAATCTCCAGGTTCTAACCGAAGCCGAGAATTGCAGTAAGCACAACAGATTGCTTGGGTTCCAAACGTGACTGACACCGACATCAAAGTTCGCGTCGCCACTCCTGCTGACCTGGATCAGGTCATGCAGCTCGCCGTCGAGGCAGCGAAGGAAAACGGGTTCCTCGACGCCAGCGCGGCGCTGCTGCTCAAGGCCATCTGGGGTCCGCTCAATCAGGATCACGGCATCATTGGGTGTATCGGCACCGATCCGGTTGAGGGGATGGTCGTCCTGAACGTCGGCAAGATCTTTTACAGCGACACCGAATGCCTTGAAGAGCGCACGCTGTATTTGCGCCCGGAGTACCGAAACGCATCTGGTGGTCGCGCCAAGAAGCTGGTCGAGTTCAGCAAGTCTGCGGCCGATGCCCTCGGCATCCCACTATTGATTGGCGTGTTGAGCAATCAGCGCACCGAAGCGAAAGTTCGTCTGTACCAGAGGATGCTGGGAGAGCCATCCGGCGCATTCTGGATCTACCGCACGCAGACTGGCGGTCACGAGGTAGGAGCGTAGCGTGGGCGGCAAGACTTCAACCAGTTCGGCAACTGTCGACATCCCGCCGCAAGTATTGGCCCAATATAACGCCGTAAATGCGGCAGCCACGCAGACCGCATCGAATCCGTTCCAGACTTATGGCGGAGAATTCGTCGCGCCAGTGAACCAAACGCAGGCGGCCGGCATTGCCAACACGACTGCAGCAGCGAACGAAGCGCAGCCGTACTACGGCGCGGCAACAGGGGTGTTGGGCGCGGCGCAGGCTGGCGTGAATCCTATCAACCAGTATGCAGAGAACGCGACCGCGTCAAGTTCGCAGCCGCTGAGCGGCGCTGATATCAACCGGTACCTGTCGCCATATCTTAACGATGTGCTGCAGTCTACTGCCGGTGTTCTGAACCAGAACAACCAGCAGCAGCAGGCTGGGCAGTTGGGCGATGCAATCATGTCAGGCGCCTTCGGTGGCGACCGCACCGGCATCGCGGCGGCGAACCTCGAGGAGCAGCAGAATCTTGCCAACGCGCAGATCTACTCCGGTATCGCGAATCAGGGATATCAGTCTGCGCTGACGACGGCTCAGGGTCAGCAGCAGGTCGGGCTGGCTGGCGCTCAGCAGTTGGCCGGGATAGGACAGACCGCATATGGCGAGGGCGCGAACACGGCTTCGGGGCTCGCCAGCCTTGGAAGCGGCGCACAGGGCGCGGCTCTTACCGGCGCGAACGCGCAGATCGCGGCAGGCACCGTCGAGCAGCAGACCGCGCAGGCGCAGGACACCGCGCAGTACAACCAGTTCCTGCAGGAGCAGTCGTACCCGTTCCAGGTCGATCAGTTCCTTGCCAACATCGCCGAGGGCACCGGATCGCTCTCCGGATCCGCGACGATCACGCAGCAGCCTGGCGGATTTTTCAGTGACAAGCGCCTCAAGCGCGACATCCAGAAAATCGGCAAGACCTTCGACGGTCAGGACATCGTCAGCTACAAGATGGGATCTGACGAGCGCACGCACATCGGCCTGATAGCGCAGGACGTCGAGAAGAAGCACCCGCAGGCGGTCGGCGTGGCCGGCGGATTCAAGACGGTCGACTACGGGAAGGCGACCGAGAGGGCGGCCAATCAGGGGCACTTCTGCGCTGGTGGCGTAGTGCCGATCAGACAGCGTCGTGATGCCGGCGGCGGCGTCTACGACCTCACCGACGTCTTGAACGCGCAGCGGCAGATGTACGGGACTGCTGGAGGCAACCAGCAGCGGAATATCAACACTGGCTCGTCAGGCGGTCATTCCCTGCCGGTGGCCAACGCGCCTCCTGCTGCACCGCCGCAATCTGGCATGAGTCAGGTCGGGCAGGGCATGCAACTCGTAAATCAGGGGCACAAGCTCTACAAGAGCTTCAACACCCCGGCTTCGACAGCTACGACCCCTAGCGGCGTGGCTGGCACGGAACTGCCAGAGGGTGAGGGCATAGGCGATGCCAGCGCCTCGAGCATGGCGAGCGCGCCGCTCCCGACGGTGGACGCGGGACTCGGGTCTTCAGCCGCTCCAGCTGCTGCAGACGCTGCTGCCACTGGTGCGGCCTCTGGAGCCGCTGCCGGAGCCGCGTCAGGCGCAGCAGGAGCCGGTTCTGGCGCCCTTGTGGCAGGGGGCGCAGATGCGGCTGCCGCTGATGCCGCTGCCGCTCTGGCAGCCGAATACGCAGCCGCAGACGTGGGCGCCGCGGCCGTTATGGCAGCCAAGCGCGGCGGGAAGGTCCGGAAGGGTTTCGACCTCGGCGGTTCGCCCTACACGGCACCCGGAGAGGACGCCCAGGGCAATCTGGACATCCCAGACCAGCCGAACACGAACACGCTGAAGGCCGCCCCCGCAGCCGGCAAGCAGCCGACAGGGCTGCAGACCATGATGTACATGGGGGATCCGAACAACACCTCGAGCCTGATGGGCTCCATGTTCAGCAACCAGGCGCTGGCTACCGGTGGTGTCGCTGGCGGCAGCTCGGACGAAATCAGCGAAGTACCTCCGACCAGCAAGCAAGACGTGCGCGACGGGCTGAAGCATTACATGCTCAACGGCAATCGGTACCGCGTTTCCCCAGACGGCAGGTACGTCGAGACGAAGCTTGAGTACGGCGGAAATCGCCCGTATAGCGTCTGGGCTCCGAGCAGCACTGCGGAAGGCCAACGGGTGCGGCAGCATCATCTGTCGAAGCGCAGCGGCTTGGCGACGGGCGGTATAGCGCGCATAGGTTACGCCGACGGCGGCGATCCGATGGATCCGGAATCCGACGCGCCGGTCGAGGCGCCGTCGACCGACACTCAGCCCGACGCCAGTGCGCCAGCGCCTTCGGCTGGAACCGGCGTGGCCTCCGGATCTGCGTCCGGACCGTCCTGGTGGGACCGGAACAAGGGATGGGTGCTCCCGGTCGTGCGGGGCGTCGGCGCCATGGGTACGGCGAAGACCGTGCATCCTGGAGTCGCGCTGGCTGCGGGCCTCGAGGCGGGGGCGGAGGCGTATACGCCGACACAGGAGGGCTTGGCGAAGGCGGCCCAGACTACGGCGGTAACTCAAGGCGACGTCCTCCAGAACAAGCTGACCCAGATGAAACTGGATGCAATTGACCGGTGGACTAACCAGCGCGATACGAGTGCAGCGAGCGGTGTCGTTGGAAGCGCGCCCGCAGGCTCCGCATCATCACCGGTCCCTTCGGCGTCTGGGGTGGCTGCGCAAGCTCCTCAGCCTCAAGCTGCGCCAGTGCCTACGCTTGGTGGAGGAACCGGAGCCGCACCTCCCGCTAGTGTGCAAGATCCACGAGCAGCTGCGGCGCAGGCGGCACAGACTGATCGTCAGCGTTTTTACGTGCCCCCAATTCTGCCGAACGAAGCACAGGCGATGCACGTCGCACGCGGAGCCGCTTGGGCTACCGGCAGCAATCAGCCAGTGGATGATCAGCAGTTCAAGATCGACGCGCGCGTGACAGCCGCAAGATCTGCGAATGCGAACACTGCGCAAGGCGAAGCTGATCAACTGTATGCCACCGCAACCAATCCCAATGTTGACCAGGCAACCAGAGATCGCGCTACGGCGCTATACGCCTCGAAGTTTCCTTGGACTGGAGACAAGCTGGATAACGTCGCTGGAGCGCTCCGCGATTCCCGCACTGGGCAGCCTCCGATAGGGACGCTGGCGCAGGCGCTGACTCCGGAGCAGCTGGCTGCTGGTTGGGGCATCGACCACGACGAGAACGGCGTGCCGTGGGCGGTTAATAGGATCAACCAGCAGAGGGTGCCACTCTCGTCTATGTCGTCATCGCCCTCGTCTTCTGCAACTCCGGCGACTCCAGCGACCCCTGCGAAGCCTGTTTCAAATGGAGCGGCCGGTGGAATCGACTATCTGCCAGGAGTTAATTTCTCCGCGCTGCCGCGCACTGCTGCGACATCCGGCTATGCCACCAAGACGACTCAGAACCTTCCGGAGAAGACAGAAGAGTATCGGACAGCGAAACTCGCTGACGCAAGCGAGGCAGCCGAGCAGGATGCGAGAACTCGCTCAGTGGTAAAGGCCGCGCAGAACGAACTGGCGAAGATCCCGGCGCGCGCTGTCGGCCCCGGCTCCGATATATATAACGGATTCCAGAAGCTCTATACCGCCGTAAGCGGCAGCGCTCCTGACGCCCTGGTCGATGAACAGGCGCTTGATAAATATCTGAACCAGGTGGGAGCGCAAAACGTACGTTCGCTGCTTCAGGGGCAGAAGATCACAAATCAAGAAATGATGATGTTCATGTCGCGCGGAACACCGAATATCGCGCAACCAATTGCCACCTTGAAGAACCTCGTCAATTACCTTGATGCCGACACAGACTATGATCGGCGCTTGCAGAATACCAAGATTCAGGCCCTCACTACCGGTGCCGATCCTTGGAAGCTTTCAGGCGTGATCGAAAACATACCCGGCGCATCGCGCGCCGAGTATGTGCAGGGCAGATTAGGGTTTAGCCCTGGCTTTACGCCAAAGCAGCGCGCTGGAGCGGCGGCAACCGGGAGCGCTCCTCCTGCTGCCATAGCGTACTTGCAGCAGCATCCTGAGGCTGCTCCGCAGTTCAGGGCGAAGTATGGATATCTGCCGTGAGCGACAAGTCGAACGTATTTGATCAGTTTGATGCCGCGTCAGCGCCCGCAGCACAAGCGGCTGGAAATCCATTTGACCAGTTCGATGATAGCAAGCCTTCAGAAACAGACTCTGAGTCCGGAGAACTGCCGAGTGGCGTCACGACCAGCGGTAAGCCATGGGAAGAGGCCATCACTAATGCCTGGAAGAAGCCCACGGACACCACTCTTCAAGGCATTGGAGAGCTCGGTCTAACCTCGGCCGGAAATGTCATTCCTGCGGCTGGAAACGCTGCTATAGATCTTGGTAGTAGAGCGCTTGGCCTTGGCACTGACAACAATCATGTTATCCCCGAGTTTGGCACAGGAGAGGCCGGCCGGCGGGTTCTGAGTGACGTGAAAAATTCCGGGGCTGGGCAGGCAGTATCTCGGGCTGCGACCGCTGCTGATCAGTGGGTCGGCAAACATCTTGGCGCCACGACGCAGGACGTGCTGCATCAGGCCGGATCGGTGGCTGGAGATGTCGCGAATATACTTCCAGCTGTACCACTGGCGCGCGCCGCAACAGCGCTCCCAGATGCAGCTGGAGCACTCGTAGCTGGAGAAGAAGCCCCATGGTGGGAGAAGCAATCGGCGACTCCTGATACGGCGCCAGCTGAAAGAGCCATCCTTCCTGGAGACGTGCCTGTTCCAAATGGATCACCTGTGCCAGGAGATCTATTGCCGCCAGCGCTTTCCGCTGAACAAAGCGTGCGCCAACCATCATGGGAGCCACCAAATGATGCTCCAAAGACTCCGTTCGATGAGCCAGATGACACCGGTCCAAGCCTCGAAAGATCTAAGGCTGGACAAGATCGTGCGCAGCGCGTGCTGGCAGAGATCGGGTTGCAGGATGGATATCGCCAAAGCGCCCTGACGGGCGATCCGCTCGCGCAGTCGACAGATCACTATCTCAGTATGAGTGATTCCCCCGGTGGACGCGTCATCAAGGCCGCGATCACCAATGAGGACGATGCCCTTAATAAATACTCTGCTGATACGATCAAGCAGACCGGCGGCATCGTAGGAGACGATCAGACATCGACAATAAAGCGAGGCAACTCCGTTACCGGAGCGCTTCAGGACATTGCCAACGGCTATGACAGCAGGCGAAAGGCGATCTATGCAGAGGCTGATACGCGAGCGGCTGGAGAAGCTACCGACCTGAAAGGCTTCCAGTCCACTTTGGACGATGACTCGTTGCTGACTAATTCAGACCGCGTCCTCCTGCGTCCTGCGATTAAAGCTTATATGAAGAAGCTTGGGGTCGTAGATGAAAACGGGAATGTAACAGCGTCCGTGAAACAGGCCGAGGTGATTCGTAAGTACCTCAACGAGCACTGGTCGCCGCAGAATTCTGGTTACGTGAGGGCGCTGAAGTCCTCAATGGATGACGATGTCACGCAAAATGCCGGTGAGGACATCTACAAAGCCGCGCGCGCTTTGAACACAGAACGAGCCGTTACTCTTGACGATCCGCGCGGCATCTCAGACATCATGGACACCGACGGGCCTGCCGGCATCAACCGGAAGGTGGCGTCAGATCAAGTGATGCAGAAGCTTGAGACGATGGATCCCCCGCAACTCAAGCATATCGTCGATACGCTGAAGAAAGCAGACACGCCAAAAGCAGCGGATGCGCTGTCCCAGATCAAAGCGCACTTCGCTCAGCGCGCTCATGATATTGGCTCGAGTACCGCAACTCAGTGGAACGTCAAGGGCTACAATAATTTCCTCAAGAACAATAGTGAGGCTCTCGGTATCGTATTCTCAGACGATCCGGAGCGACTGCAGAGGCTCTACACCACGAACGAAGCAGGCAAGATCCTGCATAGACCACCGAATTATCCTGGCGCCGCCAATTCCGCTCATAACCTCAATGCGACTGGAATAGTGCCGGCGCTGGTTCGTAAGGGCGTGACGGGGCTTGGCGTTCTAGGTGGCACCGCACTGACAGGAGGGCCATGGGGTGGCGTCGTCGGCGGCGTATTCGGTGAAAACGCTGGCGCGTCCGTAGAGCGCGGCATCGTGAATGCAAAAGGCGTGCGGCGCGCAAAGGCCAGACTCGCGCCTCAAATAGAACGCGCCTCCGGCGGTCGTGTCGATCACGAAGTGCTCGTGAACCGCCTGATGGACAACTGGCACTCTGCGCGGAAGAATGCGAATCTGCACACAGAGAACCTGTTGAACCTTCCTGACGAGGCAATCACGAAGGCGCTTCAAGTAGCGACCTCTCACGCAACGATATGAGCTGCTGCTGCACCAACTACAACCTCTGCATCGCGCAGGGGGCGACTTTCAGTAAAACGTTCCTGTGGAACTCAGGCCCATGCTGCGGGCAGGGGACGGCTGGCGCGTCATCGCAGCCGGTCGACCTGACTGGGTACACGGCGAATATGCAGATCAAGGCGTACGCGCTCGCGACCTCCGCGCTGTATGACGCATCCGGCGACATCACGCTCGGGGGTCCAGCAGGCACGGTGACGCTGACGATCCCGGCCAGCGCCACTGAGACCTTCACCTGGTGGCAGGGCGTCTACGACATGCTCCTGACGGACCCGTCCGGCAATGTGACGCGCTTTTTGAGCGGCAGCGTGACTGTCTGCCCAGGCGTAACCCCGTAGGGATTGACTCAGAAGAAAATTTGGGCGTATATTCCGAACTGCTGGCCGCCAGGCGTGGCCACTGAACAGAGCATTTTCGGTCCTCGGCAGCTTCGGTAGCGTGGCGATGACCTCCTGATAGGAGCGTCTTCGTCATGATCATCTACAACTTCAACTTCCCGATCTACACGGCGACCACGCTGACGCCGGTCGCGGGCGGTCTGCAGGGTGCCACGCAGGGCGCTCTGGGAATCATCTTCCCAGGCACAAACCGGTCCTTCGTGCTCCTCGAGATCGACGTGGAAGGCTCGGGCAGCAGCTCCGCCCCAGTCACGATCGGCGTATTCCGCACGATCACATCGGCCGCTGCCGGCGCGCTGACGACGGTCATCACCGGTCAGCCGACTGTGTCGCTGGCCACGAACCCATCTTTCACCGGCTCCGCTGGTCAGGGCACGTTCGCGACCACGCAGGCAACGCTCGCGGGCGCGGCGCTTTTCAACCTTTCGGCGAACGCGAACGGCCAGCGGTACTTCTGGCGCGCGAACCCGAACATCAACAACGCCGTCGACTTCCCCGGCACCGCGACCGCGCTGCTCAACGGGCTGTTCCTTGCCCAGGTGGTCGCCGCTGGAACTTCTGCGCAAGCGCTGCAGGCGCGCATCCAGATCGCAGAGTTCTAAACTGCACGGGAGCCTCGGCTGAGGCTCTGCTCTCTGAGGCTCCCGTCCTACGGGAGCCTTTCTCATGCCTGCGGCAATCAATATTCCTCAAGTTGTTTCTGCGCAGGCAGCCAGCAGCAACGTCATTTCCCTCTCCGGAATGTGCGGAGCGCAGGACAATTTTCTGCTCGCGATCTTTTGGAGCACCACATCTACAGGCCCGGTAGGCCCAGGATCTGGGTTCACCTATAACGGCGTTCAGTTGTCACAGTTCATTGTCGCAAACGCTCTTGATCTGAAATCCATAGCTTATATTTATTACATGGCGAACCCTCCTGTGGGTGGCGCCTACACCTTGCAAGCCAGTTGCTTTTCAAACTTCGACGGTGCCGCGCTCGGCTTCATTCCGATTGCAGGAGTCAATACAAGCAACAGCTACAAAAGTCCGAATGGGAACCCGTATCAGACGGTTGCAACGTCGGTAGCAAACAACAACGGCGCCATATCGTGGATTAACCCGGCTCAGGCATCAGCCAAGGATCTCTATATAGCGGTGTGCGGCAATGGTTGTACGTCACAGAGCAGCGGCAGCGGCCAATCTCTGCTATGGACGCAGACCAACATAGGGTCTGGGTATAGTGTGAGCGCAGATCAAATTCCAGGAGCCAACGCTGGTTCATTCACTTGGGCCAATTCAGGATCTGTAACAGCTACGGCATGGGACGCGATCGAGCTTCTTATTCCTGGGATGGTTCCGTTCTCTTCATATGCCATCGATGAGCAGATGGAGTTCTGAGTGTCCATCACTCGTATAGGTTCTGCTACCGCTAGCGCCACTACAGTCACCATCCCTGCGCACCAAGCCGGGGATCTGATCCTCATCTGGGCGTTCCGCGGGGGTTCCACGACTGTCCCCACCATCCCCCAGGGCTGGGTTGAGGTTAATCGCGAAACCGAATCGACCGCGACGACCTGCGCCGGCATCCTGTGCTACCGGATCGCCAACGGCTCATCCGACACCAGTGGCACGTGGACTAACGCCTCTGAACTGATCTGCGCAGTCTATCGTCCATCGACCGGCTACACGATCCGCATCGGCCAGACGGCGGTCAATAAGTCCACCACCAACACGATCAATTACCCGGCGCTCTCGCCGATGGCGGACAGCGGAGGGAACTCTTGGGTTGTCGGCGCAGTTGGCGCCTCGAACCTGACGCAGACGCTGACGACTGCTTTCACCGGGATGACAAATGTTACCTCGGTGTCTGGGGCCTCCTATCAGGCTGCGTTCTTCGACACTAACGCTGGCGTCACGAGCTGGCCAAGCACCAATCAGACCGTCACTGGTACCGCAGGCAAGTCGGTAACCATCGTCGCCGAGATGGTGCTGGCGCCTTATGGTGTATCAGCCGGCATCATCAATGTCCGCCAGCATGGTGCTGCCGCAGGTAATGCCTATACCGCTGGTCAGGCCGGGAACCCATATGTCTGCCCGATTTCGGTGCCACTTGGCGCAGGCAACACGCTCATCTTCGCGTTCTGTGCAGAAAACGGTCAGACGCCGACCAGCGTATCGGGAGCGATTAATGGATCGCTTGGAACCGCGGCAATCCATGTCAATGCCGGTGCGGGGGCCATCGACACGTGGACATACGTGCTTCCGAATATCTCGTCCGGCCAGGAAGTTGTCACGGTTACATTCAGTACCACCGTCATTGGCGCTGCCTCTATGGTCAGCGGGCAGTCCTACCGGATCACGACGCTGGGCACCACGAACTGGACCGCCCTCGGTTGGACTACTGCTGCGGTCGGTATGCAGGGGCAATACAACGGCGCGGCGGTCACGGGTAGCGGCGGCCAATGCATCCTCTGTACGCAGGCATTCAATTACGTCTACACGGAGGTGACTGGCGTAGCTACGAGCTTCACCGCGACCTCTGGAACCACGGTCCAGAGCAACGCAAACGCCACGACTCCGACCAATGTGAGCCTCACGCCACCGAACAATAATTCAACTGGCGGCAACTTTATCTGGTCTTGCGCCTTCAAGAGCTCGCAAGTCCCAAGCTCTAATACGGTTAATCTGTTCCCGAGTTCACCGTTCACGCTGTTGAGTGCTGACATCGGCTGGACGGGCGGGAGCCCATCGGTTGGAAGTCAGCAGTATATGTTTGACAAGGCGGCTGCGGGCTGCGTGCAGACTCTCAGCGCTGCAATTACGCCGTCCTTCGTATCCGCCTCGGAGCCAACCGGGGACACGTGGAATGCGGTGGCTGTTGCTTTGCAAATAAGCAACGGCGCAGGGACGCCACTACCTCCGAACATACAACTGTCTGGGGTGCAGCATTTCACAACGACCAACTTTCCTCTTGGTACGACACCTACCTACGCAATGCAGTGCCCTTCGGTCGGCAAGCTGCGGTGCATAGTCACGACCGCATTTACCAACAGCACTATCACCGCTGTACGAGACAGCGAGGGGAACACATGGACTAACACGGCCGGTAATGCCGGCATCTGGTTCTTGCCGAACTCGCAGCCGAACCCGAACCTGCTTGTATTCGTTGATGCCAACAGCACGGGGAATAATTCTGTTTCCTGGAGATATTTGGATATCACCGGAGCATCCGCGTCGCCGTTTGATTCATGGGCTGGCCCACTTAACGACAACAACAGCGGACTTTCATCGTATACAACTGGGATCTCTCCTAGCCCTATATCTCCGAACACTCTTGTCATCGCCAACATTGCGCTCGGGATGGGGCCGGGGCTTGGGGTCACGTCTCCCTCAGGGGCGATTTGGGATCTATGCACCTATGCGCCCAGCGAGCAAGACGGCGACAAGATGGAAAACGCCGACATTATGGCGCATTACAACAGCGCCAATCCCGGTTCCGAGACGTGGACCTTCACGATAACGAATAATGCTACCAATAACAGTATTGGCGGCTTCATTGTTTTCAAAAGCTCGACACTGTTTCAGTACTCTGATGACGAGGGCATATTCTTTGATAGTTCGGACGACGCAATGGCCGCAGAGGTATGGGTCGAAGAAATCGCATCATCGGCACCTGTGGGACCATCGCAGCCGCCGCTGCCAGAATCTGAGAACGAAGGACCGGCCCCGTGGTGGGAGGATTACGACGAACCACTTGTCGAGGACAGCCAATGGTCGTCGCCGGTGCAGCCGAACGCGCCTCCACTGCCACAGCCTGTCGATGACAGTTGGACGAATGACGATCATGAAGGCGACGACTATGAGCTGTCGACCAGCGACAGTCAGCCCGTTGGCGCGAACGCGCTTAGTCCAGCGCGGCCTGTCGATGACGCATGGACCCATGAAGACGATCATACCGATGAGCCGTTCGGAGACGACTCCGCTCCAGTAGGACTGAACGCGCAAGCGCTGCCTGTTGAGGACTCGCTTGAGTGGACGGAAGACGTTGCCGATGAGGACTTCACAGATGATGGCTATAACGTTCAGAACACGAACGTCGTGCCACCATCGCAACCTGTCGAGGATGCGTGGCTTCACGAAGACGATCCATCCGACGAATGGAACGCTGACGACTCGACTCCAGTAGGACCGAATCAACCACCGCTCGGGCCTGACGATGCGTGGGACTGGATAGACGACGAGCCGCCATACCTCCTGGTTGGATCGTATCAGCAGACCGATGTCCTGTGCCCAGCTGAAGACGCGTGGGGCTGGGACGATCACGAAGGCGATGATTGGGACATCGGCGATAGCAGCACGGTAGGAACTAACGCTGCAGTTGTCGTCCCTCCTGGTCCAGAAGACGCATGGACGCACGAAGACGATCACACCGATGAACCGTTCGGAGACGACTCCGCTCCGGTTGGGCCATCGCAGCCATCGCCTCCGGTAGAGGACGGCTACGACTGGACGCCAGAGGACTATGACGAGTGGAGCGCGGACGATTCCTATCCTGTCGGACCGAACTACGTCGCCCCACCGTCTCCGTGCCCAGAAGACCCGTGGGCACATGAAGACGACAACACCGACGACTGGCTGCTGGACGAGCTGGCGCCTGTCGGTCCGAACCAGCCTGCGCGCCCCGTAGAAGACATTCAGGGCGATGATCCCGACGACCGCGGGGATGACTGGGAAACCTGGGCGGCGGCTGACAGTGCCCCTGTGGGGCCGAATCTGCCGCTGAACTTCCTGCTGGGTACCGAGGATGCGTGGAGCCACGAAGACGACCATACGGACCATTGGGATCCGTACGTCGCCGATAGCGCCCCGGTCGGGCCGAACCAACCGATCCCGCCGACCCCGCCGACACCTGGACCGCCTATCCCGTTGACCGCATTCTGCTGCGGCGCGGATTACGACATCTGCATCGACCAGAACGCGACCTATACGCGCGTCATCACCTGGCTGCTCCAGACGGCGCAGGGCGAGAGCCCTGTGAACCTGATCGGCTGCACTGCCTCCATGCAGATCAGGCCGTACCAGCTGTCGGCGACGGTCCTATACGACGCCTCGGCTGACATTACGCTTGGCGGCACCGCTGGGACGATCACGCTCAGCATCCCATCTGCCGCGACCGAGAATTTCACTTGGTGGTCAGGGGTTTATGATTTACTGATCACCGACGCCTATGGTAATGTCACGAGGCTCTTGAGCGGAACCGTGACAATCTGCCAAGGGGTCACCGTGCCAGGGCACGGTATTCAGATCGTGACGGATTCTGGAGTGTGGCTGGCCACTGACTCTGGGATCTTGATCTACACGAGTTAGCATGGCCCTTCAGACCACATTCGCGCAGCTGCTGGCGAACTTCCCTGCCGCCGCAATGACCGGCAACGAAGCCTTCGGCTTCGATCAAGCCGGCACAACTGTCGGAGCGACCGCGAAGACGCTGCGTGACTATTTCCTCTCGAGCGGGCAGTTCGTAGATGCGCGCGATTTCTCTGGCATCGACTCCACTGGCAACACCGACAGCTCCGTAGCGATCAACACCGCACTGTCGCAGGCGATCTCCGCAAACCTGCCGCTGAAGTTCCCGCCTGGGTTCTTTTCCGTCGTGTCAGTCCCTATTGGTTATGGCATGCCGCAGGGCGCCGTGATGGCGATCCTTGGAGCAGGAGGGTTCGGGCCGCAAACGAACTCCAACTACGATCTTCCGACGCCGCCCTATGCGCTCGCGATCAATACGTGTAGCACCATCTTCGTCAATCAGACGAAGGTGCTCCCGACATTTTGTCTCAATACCGTAAGCGGCACGATCCTGAAGGATTTCGGGATCATGGGGCAGAACTACTACGCCTACTCCAACGTAGGGTACAACTGCCCGCTGGACAACTATGCAGCGTACCTTGGCGCTGGCATCAGAGGCGGCCCGAGCATAACGAACTCACCTTACTGTGCGATTGCGATAGACCCGCTTATCAATGCCACGCCGGCTGACGGCGGCTACCCAGGTCTGACGTATGCGAACAGTTTCGGTTCGAACGGGATCATCCTAGAAAAGATCATCATGAACTACTTCTTCGTCTGCATCGCTCTTTCTACGAGCGGCGCGGTGGCGGAGAATGGGTCAGCCATCACGCTGCAGAATGTGACCGGCTCCTGGTGCGACACGTTCGCTGCTACTGGACAGAGTCAGTCACGCTTGTTCACGATGACTGATGGAGGTTTCGGTGGTTGTCGTCAGGGATTCGACGGCATCAATTATGGGAATTCGCAGGGGTGCCCTCCGGCCCTCATCAAGAAGATCAATGTCGGCTACGCATATCGTCTCTTCGCGGTGCAGAACGCCTTTGGTTCCACCACGATGGAAGAATGCTATGCCGAGTCATTCCGGCAGATCGGGCTGTTCGGAAGAGGACCGTCGTCGGGAGGCTCGGGTCTATCGATCAAAGGCGGCGATCTCAATATCACGCAGCAGGCCGGGTGGCCGCCACCGCCGCCGATCATTTTGGAAAGCTATGCCGCGACGAAAATGTCCGGCGGCACTCTTGGGTACGCGTCAAATGCTGCCACCATCCCGGCTCTTAACCTAATAGGTGGCGTCGCCCCTATTGATCTTGACTGCATGGGCATAGGCGTCGTCTCTCCTGGTCAGCTTGGCTTGCCGATGATTGGGTATAACAAGAACATGACGTCGCAGGTCTCCCTGCGAGATTGCATTGCCAACGGAAAGTTGCTCACCGATATCTATCCGCGCACATATGGTTTGGACAGCGCTGCTACCAACCATCGGCTGCTTGTCGGCTGGGGCAGCCGGTTTGTTCCAAATGCTAACCTTGGCGAGTACGCATTTCTTCCTGGAACAAGTTTGCCGGAAATACAACTTAATGCGTCTAGTATTACGCTCAATATTAATGCTTGGCCGGTCGCTTCGAGTTTGACATTCAACTCTACCGACCATCAAAGCATCGTGGTCGGAGATATTTTCTACTGGCAGGCCATCGCCAATACATACAGTCTTGAGCAGTACGTTGTACCGATGCTGCAGGTCACATCGGTGGTCGGCTCGCTTGTCACATGCGCGTTGCTGTTCGACCCGCTGTGTTACGACACGGTCGCGAACTGGAACATTTACCAAGCAGGCGCGATGTTCGTAGCGCCAGTACAGTGGGCGCCGACGCAGACCGTAACCGCGACCACGAATGGCACAAACACGATCACTCTCACTGGGGGTGCCGGACAGTACAACATCCTCCAGGTCGGTGACTGGCTATTGGATTCTTCAGGATTCCTCCCATCCAAAGCGCGCGTCCAGTCAGGAGTTGGCACGTCGATGGTGACGCTCAATGCCCCGGCGGTTGGGTCTGGGGCGACGAATCTCTATTTCGGAAGGCTGTATCCATTGACGCTTGGAACGCCGATATGAACACTCCTGCCCCCCTCGGCCTCCGTGACTTCAATCCTTGGAATTTGCAACAGGCTCATGTGCCATGGATCGGCCTTGTCCAGCAGGAGCCAGAGACTGGCGAACTGATCTTCGATGACCTGATCGACGGCATCCGGGCCGGAATTCGCCTGTGCTACACGTACCAGCGCATGGGGTTGAACACGCCTGCGAAGTTCATCCAGAAGTTCTCGCCTGCTGCGGCCGGCAATCCGACTGCGCAGTACTGCACCAACGCGTGCGACTGGACCGGGTTCGCTGCTGATCAGCCGATCGACTTCCACATCCCTGCCGTGATGATCGCGTGGGCCAAGGCCATCTTCCGGCAAGAGCAGGGACCGGATTACGGCATCACCGACGATGAAATCACCCAGGCTATAGCCGCGGCGCAATGAAGAAGGGAAAACCATGGACGCCACTGATCTGATCGCAAAAGGCGCTGCGGCGCTCATTCCGCCGCTGCATTCAACGCCGGAGCAGCAGTACAACTGGAGATTGCGCATCGGCCTTTCGGTGTGCTTTCTATTCCCGGCCTTGGGAGCCGTGACTGCCGGCGCGTTTGGTCTCATCCCAGGCGTCGTTGGATTCGCGCGGGCGAGCGATCTTTCTACGGTGGTTTCTGAGATCAGGCAGAACCGCACTGGCGATCTCGACAACAGAATCCTCGATCTGCGCATCAAGCACTGCGACGCGAAAAGCGACGAGGCCAAGCAGCTTTATTGGGCGAAGATCAACGCTCTCATAACCGAGTGGCGCGCAATCACCGGCCTTCCGGCATACCAAATGCCAGACTGCAAGGATCTCTAAATTCGACAAAGCCGGAACGCTACTGTTAAATTAGGGAGCACGCATGCGAATCCCAAAACTTACCCACTGGGCGGTGGCCAAGGCACAGGTCGGCCTCTCGTACCTGTTTCTGCTCGGTTTCTTTGCCGAACTCACGCTGGTGGCGCTCGGACGCGCGAAGATCGATGTGACCTCAGAGCTGAAGGAAGGCGTCATGCTGATCCTCTTCTTCTGGTTCCAGCGCCAGCGCGCGAGCGGCGAAGACCCTGAGCCCAACGACCCAAACGCAGTGCCGGGAACCCCGGCGAACCCTACCCCAACGGAGACCGTGAAATGAGCACCCCGAACCCGACCGCGCCAGCCCCAAGCCCCGCCCTGGTGGCCGCCAGCCCATACCTGAAGCAGGCGATTGCTGCGTTGCAGACCTTCGTCACCACCGTCCTGACCGGTGATCCGGCGCTGCTGCCGGCGCGTGTGGCCCCGGCCGCCGCGATCTTCGTCAACCAGGTGATCCTGCTCGAGCCGGGTCTGCTGGTCGCGGAGGAAGGCGTTGCGGCGACGAGCATCAACAACCAGCTCGCCGGGCTGGCTGCCAAGCTGCCCTGAATGAGCCAGAAAACCATCGGCCTCGTGTTCTTCAAGGGCACGGGGCCGACTGCTAAGGCGATCCAGTGGTTCAGCGCCGGGCCATTCAGCCACGTCGCTGCCCTCTGGAGTCCGGCGCAGTATCTGGACTCCCGAGACGACGTGGTCGGCGGCGTGCTGCCAGGCGTCCGTATACGGCCTGTGGAGGCCGAACCGGACCCGCATGTGATCTTCACACTGCCGGCCTCGAACGGCCAGTACACGGCATGGCAGACGTTCCTGCGCGCTCAGATCGGGAAACCTTACGACAAGCCCGGTATCTGGGGATTTGCCACCGGGCGAGACTGGCGGGAGCCGGACAGCTGGTTCTGTTCGGAACTCCAGGCCGCGGCGCTCGAGGCCGCGAACCTGATCCCGGCCCTGTATGCCCCGGCGAACAAGATCACACCCTCCGCCCTTGCCATCATCCTGAGCGCCATCAATGCCAAGTCCGCTACGCCAGCTTGAGGAAGCCGGCGCCCACGTCGAGCTGACCCTTGACGGCGACCAGCTCGCCGAAGTCTGGGACTGGCTGCATGGTCGTGGGCCGAACACGGATGCCGTTGATCTGTTCAATGGATACATGGATGGGCTGCGGCAGGGAAAACACTCGGCTGTTACCATCGGGCTGGGATCCTCACCAGACGAGTTGACCGACCCGACTCCGGAGCCTGGGGACTAACCTACACTCCGGAGCCGGGCCTGCCCTACACTCATGCGGTCAGCATGGGAGGGACCGCGAGGATTGCACGCGCCTAGACGGCTATCCGTGCGGTGGCCAACATATCGCCCGCTCAGCCTCTGACGCTGGCGGGCGGGGTTGTTCATGCGCTCCCGCTCCTGCTCCAGCTCCAGCTCCAGCTCCCGCTCCCGCTCCTGCTCCCGCTCCCGCTCCTGCTCCCGCTCCAGCT
>Ga0181538_10001628_pt1 | contig 24647 bp, 16 predicted proteins | sample PEATcosm2014_Bin_40_FD_119773 | JGI IMG/M metagenome (GOLD analysis project Ga0181538, IMG submission 119773) | Peatland microbial communities from MTU Mesocosm Facility, Houghton, MI, USA - PEATcosm2014_Bin23_30_metaG | ecosystem: Environmental > Terrestrial > Soil > Wetlands > Peat | place... | reverse complement strand
TATGCCACCTATCTCAAATATTCAAAGTTGCGAATCTTGCATTCAGGCAATACGCCATCGGGAATTTCATCATGAACATTCTATTAACCCGTACCGATCGGTTGGGGGATCTTATCCAGTCGCTCGCGGCGGTGCCGAGCCTCAAGGCGCGCTTCCCCGGCAACGCCATTGGTTTTCTCATTGCAAAGGCCAATGCGCCGGTGCTGAAAGATCATCCCAGCATTGACCGGGTTCATTTCATCGAGGACGCCGATGCTGTGGGGATCCGCGCATGCGGCTACGAGGTCGCGGTCGTGCTCTGGTACGATCCCCGGGTGGTGCGCCTTGTAAAAGCGGCAGGCATCGGGCGGCGCGTGGGGCCGCTTTCGAAAATCGGCTCATTTTTCGCTTTTAATGAAGGGATACGCCAGCACCGGAGCGCCTCGGTGAAAAACGAAGCGGAATATAACGGCGATCTCATTCGCGCCATATGCCCCGAGGTTACCCTCGACCGCCCCAAAATTTACAACCCGGGAATCGCTCCGACGGTTGACTTGCCGGATACCTACGCGATCATGGCGCCGCAATCGCGCAATTCGGCGCCGAACATTCCGGACGCCGCCTACCTCCGGCTCGCCAGGGCCATTGCGGGCAAGGGAGTTCCGATCGTGGTCTCGGGCACTGAAAACGACTGGCTCTGCGAGCGGCTCGTCGCCGCATGCGACAATGCGCTCAATCTCTCCGGCAGGACCTCGCTCGACGAACTGATCTGGCTCATCAGGCGGTCGCTCTTTGTCATGGCGCCGAGCACCGGAACCCTGCATCTGGCGAATGCGCTGGGACGGCCGATTCTCTCTTTCTACCCGCCTGCAAAGTCGGTTTCAACCATCCGCTGGGCCCCCTTCCGCTATGAGGGAACGGTCTTCTCGTCACCCTACGTGTGCGCCGATAAATGCAAGCCGAGTCGAACGTGCGACTCGCTCTGCATGAATTTTGATGCCATCGGCGAGGTGGACGCGGAAATTGAGAAGCTGATACGTCTGGGTCAGGCGATCGTTCCCGTCACGAAGTAAACATCGAGTCCGCCATTTGCAAATGGCATGCAGCCGCTTGATTGAAGCCCGGCCTTTGTCGCGAACTGGCGGTCTTCGGTCACGAAACCCCAGTTCCATCCCCTGCATGCCTTCCGCAGGCGACGCCCGAACCTTTGAAAAAACTCCTGCGGTGGAACGCCGGACGATATCACGCGTTTTCCATAGGGCAGGTTGGCAATGATGAGCCCTGGACGGTCAAACGCGCCGTCGGCGTTGAATTCCAGGCAGTTGCCAAGGGAAAAAGAGGCGCAGGTTGCGACGCCGGCTCGTTCGGCATTCGAAATGGCGGCTTTGACGGCGCTACCGCTGATGTCCGATCCGACGAGTCGCGGCATCCCGACGCCCTGGTCCGCGCCGGTCCATGGCTTTTTCCGGATACGATCCCAAAGGCCCTCGTTGAAGCACGGCCACGCCTGAAACGCACAAGGCCGGCGGACGCCGGGGTTCCGACCGAGTGCGAGCAGCGCGGCTTCGATAATGAAAGTGCCGGAACCGCAGAGCGGATCCGCGATAACCGGAAATTTCCGCCAATCCGAAAGCAGCAGCAGGCCGGCGGCGATCGTCTCCCTGAGAGGCGCATGGCCGGTATCGAGCCGGTATCCTCGCTTATAAAGGTACGGGCCGCTCGCATCGATGCTGAGCGTGCAGACGTCGTCGCTCATGCGGACCAGGAAGCGCAGGGGAGCATCGTCGTCGCGTTCAGGCGCGATGCCGAGCGGACAAAGGCGGTCCCGGCACGCCTCGAACACGGATTTCTCGATGTTGCCGGTATGGTGGAGGCGGGAGACGGTCGCCGACGCTTCGATACCAATCCGGGTTGCGAACCCCGAGTACCGCTCGATGGGCGTTTGTTTTACCTTGTTGTACAGCTCGGGATACGACCGCGCGGTGAATTTTGCCATGCGCATGATGATGCGATTGGCGGAGCGCAGCCTGGCGGCGGCATGGTACATGAGTTCCAGAGGGCCGCTGAATTCAACGCCGCCGAGCGCCTGCCCGATGATTTCTGCGCCCGGCAACCCACGCACCTCATTCCGCAGCACCTCCTCAAAGCCCGGAGTGGTTGCTGCGAAGAAGCGCTGCGTTTCTTTAAGAACATGGCGCTTGAGGCGTCTTGCCAGGCCGGCCGGCGTCAGTATCGGTTGCAAGCAGGTTCCCTCCTGGGGCGTTTCTCCCGCTTGCAGAAAAAAAGGGGAGCCATGCGGGTTTTGAAATGATATTCTCTTTAACGTATTTTAAAAATCATCAGTGTTATAGGGTTTAAAATTAAGTCACTTCTTTTCTCCCGTGCCGTGACCGAGTCCTATGAGCGATACGAAACCGTCCACGACGGTGCTTATCATTTCAAATGACAAAATATTCCGTTCGACCCTGAGCGAAAATCTTCTTCTTCAGGGTTTTGCTCCGCTCATTGCCGCATCGCAGGCCGAGGCGCTCTCCCTCCTTGAAAAGAACACCGTGGACATCGTTTTCCTCGACATCGAACGGATGCCGGCGCTTGAGATGGATATCGTCAATTATATCCGCATGCGGCACCATGCCGAAGTCGTGGTGCTTACCACCATCCATGAAATCGAAGGGGCAACCAACGCGCTGAAGAACGGCGCGGCCTTTTATCTTGTAAAACCGCTCAAAGTGACCGATCTCAAGGCGGTGCTCGATAAACTCACCGAACGGGTTGAACGGGCCAGGGAGCTTGCCGACCTGGAGCAACGGTTCCTGGTCGATCTCATGGCCGGATCGCCCGCCATGGAGAAGGTGCTGCGGTTCGCCAAGAAGATCGCTCCTACCGCGTCGACCGTGCTCATCGGCGGCGAAAGCGGGAGCGGCAAGGAGTTCTTTGCCAGGATCATCCATCGCCTGTCGTTGCGGCCCGAGGGGCGATTCGTACCCATGAACTGCGGCGCCATCCCCGAGACCCTTTTCGAAAGTGAATTATTCGGCCACAAGAAAGGCTCGTTTACCGGTGCCGACCGCGATAAGCAGGGTCTGGTCGAGGAGGCGCACCTCGGCACGCTGTTCCTCGATGAGGTGGGGGAACTGTCGCCTAACGCACAGGTTAAGCTGCTCCGGTTCCTGCAGGAACGGGAGTTCCGGCGGGTCGGCGAAACGGTGCAGCGGTTCGTGGACGTGCGGGTCATCGCGGCCTCGAACCGGGATCTCGCCACGCTCGTTGAACAGAAGAAATTCCGGGAAGACCTTTTTTACCGGCTCAATGTTTTTTACCTCTACCTGCCGCCGCTCCGCGAGCGGAAGGAAACCATTCCGAATCTCATCCGGCTCTTCGTGCACCGCAACAACGAACTGTTTGGCAAGCATCTCGCGACGATATCGAAGAATGCCGAGGCGATCCTGGCTAATTATGCGTATCCGGGAAACGTTCGCGAACTCCAGAACATCATCGAGCACGCGGTCGTGCTTGCGGAAGGCAGCGAAATTACCGAGCGCGACCTTCCGGAATTCATGTTCCGCAGCCGCCTTCTTCTGTCGCCGCCCCTTCAGCGGGAAACGATAGGCGCGCCCGAGCATGTTCCGACCCTTGCCGAAATAGAAAAGAATCACATCGCGGCGGTCCTGTCCGTCACCGATTTCAACTACACCGAGACCTCGAAAAAACTCGGGATTTCGCGTTCAACGCTCTGGCGGAAGATCAAGGAATACCGCATCGAGACCACATAGCCATGCAGTTGCGCGTTTACTACGAAGATACCGATTGCGGCAACGTCGTTTACTATGCCAATTACCTGCGGTTCATGGAGCGCAGCCGGACCGAGCTCCTGCGGGAACGCGGCATTGACTTAGGTTATTTCCACAAGCGGGGCATCCTGTTCGCCGTTACCGAAGCGCACGTTTATTACAAGGCCCCGGCAGTTTACAATGACCTGCTCGACGCGGATTCGACGGTCGAAGAGCTCGCTGCCGCGTCAATGCTTTTCCGCACGCTCATACGCCGCGTCGGGGAAAAGGCCGTGCTGGTGCAAGGGGATGTGCGCGTGGCCTGCATATCGACGGCGGGCAGGCCGATGAGAATTCCGGAGGAGATAAGGAGCCGGGTTCAGCCTGAGTAATACTATTTAATAGTATGCTTGTTTATGAAAATACATATGATAGGACACTTAGGTACGAGAAAAGATCATAGGGGCGCTGCTTATTATCACCTTACCCCGCAAGAAATATCACTTTATCTTTTTTCTAATGATTATTTTTTTAACAGATTTAATTCAGAAGAAGAAAGAGGTTGCAATGGCAAATAAATCTTTTCCTGAGGCAACAGAAGCACAAGGGTATTCGGAACGCGATCTTCATCCAATCCTTAGTTATTTTGTAAATCGTAGCGTGAAACTTGGATTAGCTAAATCTATTTATACAAAAACAATCTTTCATGAAGAAGGCCGAAAGACCGGCTATAGCGAATGGGTCTATCCCGATCTTGTCGGCTTTTATTTGCCAATTCGTGATTGGGAACATCCTATTATCGAGTTCAATAATATAACCGAACAAAATTTGGTGCGGCTCTTTTCCTTTGAGCTTAAGAAATGTCTTAACAAAGGTAATTATCGGTCATCTTTTTTTCAAGCTGTATCCAATTCTTCATGGGCGCACGAAGGATACCTTGTGTGCGCTCAACTTCAAGAAGATGATGAAGAGCTACTATTAGAATTGGAACGGCTTTCTCAATCATTCGGGATAGGGATTATTAATTTGAACATTAAAGATTTTAACTCAGGGAAGGTTATGTTTCAGGCGAAGCCAAAAGAAAATCTTGATTGGCATACCATGAACAAACTTTGCCATGAAAATCCTGGTTATAAAGATTTCATCGAACATGTGAAAAGAGATTTTGAGTCAAAAACAATATACAAACAGGATTATGATGATATTCCAAAGGATGATGAAATAGAAAATTATATAAAAAAGTTGTTAAAGGGAAATGGTGCGTCGTATATAAAGGAACCGAATCCCCGTACGTCTTCCTCTTTAAAAGAGGGTGAATTTTCGGCAAGTAACCGCGCTGGAGCAAATGCTACCGCAATAATCAATGGGTCGGGTGTTACGGTTAAAAAAGGTTCGGTCTGCTCTCCGAAAACCGCCAATTCTTTCCCTTCGAGGTATGCTGACAAAGTTACTGAACTGGAAAAAGCCGGAATAATAAAAAATGGAATATTTACAGCCGATCATACATTTTCTTCAGCAAGTTCAGCGGGCTCTATCGTTCTTAGGGCATCTGTCAACGGTCTATCTGCGTGGAAAGACAAAGACGGAAACCCGCTGGGGTAAAAACCCATTACTGCATTGTTGGCCCTGCTTCGGCAATTCTCTCTTTTTTGTCCTTTTTAGGGTTTAATATACATATCGCAAATATTTCTCCAAAAATCTGGACATTTATTTTATTCCGCGCATAGTAATTTGTGAACAATTGTATTTCATGATCGGGTGGCCTGTTTATTAATTTTCCAACAGCTGAAAATGACGTATTCTTATTTTTGTTAAATGTTGTCTTCATTGTATCTATAATATCACTGAAGTCAACCATTTCAAAATAAACAATAGCAATACTTGGCAAATTTAACTCCTTTGAGTATTGCATTTGCTTTCTTGAACTTTCCAAACAATAACGGAGTTCTGTTCCAGTGATTTGAATGCCATCAATTTCACAGTGGCCTTTTTTGAGGTCAATTTCTTTGATTTCCACAATCAATTCATTCCCCTTGTAGTTAATCCTATAATCCGGTGTTGCACTTATTGATTCGGGAATTTTATTGCAAAGGATGTTTCTTCTCTTGCAAAAATCCTCAAAAAGAATTTCGGAAGTTGTTTTCACTGTTGTTTTCACTATAGATCCATCTCAATTATACTTAGGATAAAATAGCTAACGACTATTGCTGGAAGTATGATAACTTGACCGGCTTTTAGAGAGAGACCTTCCGCAATACTAATGTTTTTCATCGCGACCATGACTATTCTGGCTGCGTCGCCAGCCGGTGCGGTTTTAGGGTATCAGTAGGTAGCGGGTTAATTAAAAGTTTCCTTGCGACCATTCCAGCAGTTTTAAAGCTGCTTTAACCCCACTTAAAAACTCCATCCACCAGCCAATTTTTCCAACTTTTGGATGGAGAGTTCCGGTAATTCTGGCACTTTTTTAACCTATTAAAAAACCGGGATTATATTGACACTATAGCAATAAAACCCCGGTCGCTTTACTCATCCGCACTTCGAAAATCCGCACGCCTTGCACACCGAGCACCCGCCTTCGCTCTCCATGATGCCGCCGCACTCGGGGCACTGCGGGCAGTAGCCCATATCAAGACCCGTGAACGTGATCTGCGGATGCGCCGCCGCGCCCTGCACTTCGGTAAGCGCCTTTTCGAGCACCCGGCCGATCGCGTCGGCGCAGGAGAGAACCATTTCTCCCTCGTGCCAGATCGGGCTGGGACAACGGATACCGCGCAGCTGCTCGACGATGGCGTTCGGATCGACACCGGCGCGCAGGGCAAGGGACACGAGCCGCGCTACCGCCTCGGCATTTGAGGCCGCGCAGCCGCCTGACTTGCCCATCTGCGTGAAGACTTCGCAGAAGCCGTAGGCGTCGGAATTGATATTGACATACAGGGTACCGCACCCGGTCTTGGTCTTGTAGGTGCGGCCATGCGTTACGGACGGCCGGGGACGGGGATGGATCGTGCCGGGCAGGCCGCCGGGCGCCGCCTCGGCCCGACCGCCGCCATTCCCGGCGGTGATGACCTGGTTCTGACGTGAGCCGTCGCGATACACCGTGACGCCTTTGCAGTTGAGGTCGAAGGCGAAACGAAACGCCTCCTCGACATCGGTGACCGTGGCCTCATGCCGGAAGTTAACGGTTTTGGACACCGCGTTGTCGGTGTATTTCTGAAAGGCGGCCTGTATGGCGATGTGCGCCCGGGGATCGATATCGTGGGCCGTAACGAACACATCACGGATACGCCGGGGAATCCCGTAGATTTTGTGCAGGCTGCCGGTTTCGGCCACCATCTTCATGAGTTCATCGGAGTAGAACCCTTCCTCCTGGGCGACCTTCTGGAACGCGGGATGCACTTCGAGCAGGCGCTTGCCGTCAAGCACGTTTTTTTCGTAGACAATGGCGAACAGCGGCTCGATGCCGCTCGAACAACCGGCGATCATCGAGATCGTGCCGGTCGGCGCAATGGTCGTGGTGGTGGCGTTCCGGATGCCGGTATCGCTTCCCGTGCTCGTGTCGAAAACCGACCCTTCGAAGGCGGGAAACACGCCGCGTTCGCGGGCGAGAAAGACGCTTACCTTGCGCCCCTCCTCCCGGATGAATTTCATGATCTCTTCGGCGAGGCCCGTCGCCTGCGGCGAATTGTACGGAATCCCGAACTCGACCAGGAGATCAGCGAACCCCATGACGCCGAGCCCGATCTTACGATTGCCTTTTGTCATTTTCTCGATTTCCGGCAGCGGATACTTATTGACTTCGATGACATTGTCGAGGAACCGCACCGCCGTACGCACCGTATTGCCCAGTTTGAAATAGTTGACCTCTTTCTTGCCGTTATTATTCGAGATCATGTGCGCAAGGTTGATGGACCCGAGGTTGCACGATTCGTAGGGCAGGAGCGGCTGTTCCCCGCAGGGGTTCGTGCTCTCGATCCGGCCAATATGCGGGGTAGGATTATCCGCGTTGATTTTATCGATGTAGACGATGCCCGGCTCGCCGTTCTTCCAGGCAAGCTCAACGATCCGTTTGAACACCCGGGAAGCCTTGAGCTGGCCCACCACTTCGCCCGAACGCGGGTTACGGAGCGGATATTCCTCATCGTTTTTCAGCGCACTCATGAATTCGTCGGTGATGGCGACCGAGATGTTGAAGTTGGACATGACCCCGTCCTTCTCCTTCATTTCGATGAACTCCATGATCTCCGGGTGGGAACAGTTGAGGATCCCCATGTTGGCGCCCCGGCGGGTGCCGCCCTGCTTCACGGTTTCGGTGGCGATATCGAAAACACGCATGAAGGACAGGGGGCCCGAGGAGATTCCCTTTGTCGAACGCACGCGATCGTTTTTCGGCCGGATGTGCGAGAAGGAGAAACCGGTCCCGCCGCCGCTCTTATGGATGAGGGCGGTATTTTTCACGGAGGTAAAAATTTCATCCATCGAGTCCCCTACCGGCAGCACGAAACAGGCCGAAAGCTGCTGCAGCTCCCGACCGGCATTCATGAGCGTCGGCGAATTTGGCAGGAAATCGAGGTCTACCATGAAATTATAAAACTTCTCGGTCCACGTATCGACATTGGCGTCGGCATTGAAGAGTTTCTCGGCGCTCGCTATATTTTCCGCCACGCGGAAAAACAGATCTTCCGGCGTTTCGCAGACATTGCCGTTATCGTCCTTTTTCAGATAGCGTTTCTGCAGCACGGTTACGGCGTTGTCGCTCAGAATGGCCTTTTTCCTCGTGAGCCGTTCCCTGAGCGGCTCTCTTTCTTTGATCTCTTCGATCAAAGTGGACTCAAGCTCAACGTTCGTATCGGAAGCCATGAAAACCACCCTTGTTTAATTCGAAAATTCTGATAAGCGTTGATAACCGCCGTTCATCGGGAGGAGAAGTCGCCGCTGATGCCGCCGGCGGGCGCACTCTTCTCTCTGTAGAGTTAAAAATAGGTGATTCCCCGTCCAAGTCAACATATTTTTTTACGATGGTCCCACAACATGTTGGGTTCCATTTTAAGTAGAACCACAATGTCTTGGGGGAAAGCATTTTTTCCCGCAATCAGCTCCTGCCGCTCGGGCGAAACCGATCCTGGACTTTTGACAATGTTCATTGCCGAAAAAACGGCTTAACGTATTTTATAGCAATCGACCTCCGGCAGAAGAGTGCGCCAGGCCGGACTTCCGGCGTTTTTATTATAATTTGAAAAGGAGTTGACGACGCTATGGCGGAATCGCTTGATATGGGGCGTTTGAATAATCTTATGACAAGACTCGAAAACCTCCGGGAGTATCTTTGACGTCGATTCTTTGGAAAAAAAGGTAGCGGACCTCGAAACTCTTGCCGGGAAAACGGACTTCTGGTCCGACACGAATGCGGCGAAAGCGACTCTCCGCGAGATCAAGGGAGCGAAGCGAATTCTGGATCCGTGGAAGAAGGCGCTTACCGACGGTCGGGATCTTCAACAGTTATGGAAGCTCTCGGTCGATGAAAACGATGCCGCCCTTCTTGCGGAGCTGGCGCCGCAGCTCGATGCGCTTGAACGCGAGGTAATTCGGATTGAATTCGCCCGGAAGATGAACGGCGAAGATGACGCTGCTCCGGCCATTCTTTCGATTCACAGCGGCGCCGGCGGCACCGAATCCTGCGACTGGGCGGACATGCTCCTGCGCATGTACACCCGCTGGATGGAACGCAAGGGTTTTGCCTATGAGATGCATGACTACCAGGCGGGCGACAGCGCGGGCATCAAGAGCGCGACCATCGAGGTGCGCGGCGAGTACGCCTACGGGTACCTCAAGGCGGAAACGGGCGTACACCGCTTGGTCCGCATCTCGCCATTCGATGCAAATGCGCGGCGGCATACCTCGTTCGCATCGGTCTATTCATACCCGCTCATCGAGGAGATTGATGATTTTGAAATCGATGAGAAGGAGATTCGCATCGACACCTATCGATCAAGCGGCGCCGGCGGGCAGCACATCAACAAGACCGACAGCGCGGTTCGCATGACCCACCTTCCTTCGGGAATCGTGGTGGCCTGCCAGAATGAGCGATCCCAGATGAAAAACCGGTCCCAGGCGCTCCGTCTCCTGAAGGCGCGCGTCCGGCAGCACTATAAAGAAATAGAGGAGAAGGAACGGCAGTCGAAGATGATGGAAAAAAAGAAAATCGAATGGGGAAGCCAGATTCGATCCTATGTGCTCCACCCGTATAACCTTGTCAAGGATCATCGCACCGATGTGGAAACGTCGAATACCGGTGCGGTGCTGGACGGCGATATCGATCGGTTTATCGAGGCGTGGCTATTGCGATCCGAGTAACTGGCGGATGACGAAAAGGATGAGTCGGAGTAAGGGAGGTGCGGAAACCGCCTTCCAAAACAAAGCGTAAACGATGAAGGAAGAAAAAACAAAAGGGAAAAATACGGCGGCAAGAAAGACGGCGAAGCGCGCCGGGGTTGTACAGTTCCTGGATAAACTGCTCGCTATCGATCGTATCGAAGATCTCTCACGCAACGGGTTGCAGGTGGAAGGCGCCGCGACGATCCGCCGTGTGGGTCTTGCCGTGGATGCCTGCCTCGCCTCCTTCGAAGCGGCGACCCTTAACGATTGTGAGATGCTTATCGTCCATCACGGCATGATCTGGGGCAGTCTTCGCTCCCTTACCGGCGACGTGTATCGGCAGGTCAGGTTTCTCATCGAGGCATCTCTGAACCTCTACGCCGTCCACCTTCCGCTCGACCTGCATCCGGAACTTGGCAATAACGCCCGGCTCGCAGCGGCCATCGGTATTAAAAAACCGTTTCCCTTCGGGATTTATAATGGTATTCCAATCGGCTTCGAAGGAACCATAGTAAGGCCGCTGCGACTCGACACCCTCTGTCGCGCGCTTGAGAAGGTCACAGGTGGCACGACGCTTGCGCTTCCCTTTGGAAAAAAGTTCAACAAACGGATCGCCATCGTTTCCGGCGGCGCATCGTCGATCATTGGCGAAGCGGTTGCAAAGCATGTCGACTGTTTCATCACCGGCGAGCCAAACCATGCCCACTATCATCTGGCTCGGGAAGCGGGGCTGAACGTTATCTACGGCGGGCACTATCATTCGGAAACACTCGGGGTGAAGGCGGTCGGAAAAGCCCTTGAGCGGGAGTTCGGGATCGAAAGCGTTTTTCTGGATATTCCGACGACCGTGTAACAAAAGAACGCCGCTAAATTGGAGAAAATGATGGCCCCCAAAAGCACGATTCCCATTATCGACTATGCCTCCCCTTCCGGCAAGAGATATCTCGAAAAACTGCTGTTCCTCAGACGACAGAGCGATGAAACCATTGCCGCAAAGGTTTCCAGTGTTATTGCCGACGTTCGAAATACCGGCGATAAGGCGCTGTTCGCGTTCACGAAAAAATTCGACGGAGTCTCCCTGACCGCAAGAACGTTGCGGATCGCGCCCGCCGAAATCGCAAGGCAGGCGGCAAAGACGCCCGCCGCCTTGCAGAAGGCGATCCGCGAGGCGGCGAAACGTATTCGCGACTATCATAAACAACAGCACGGATGCGAATTTACGATGCGGTCACCTGAAGGGAGTCTTCGCCAGATCGTGCGACCGCTCAACCGCATCGCGGTGTACGTCCCCGGCGGCCACGCGGTGTATCCATCGAGCGTGCTCATGAATGTCATCCCGGCAAAAGTCGCCGGGGTGGCGGAGATCGTTGCGATGACCCCGCCGCGAAGCGTGCTCGATCCGGGCATCGCCTATGCCCTGAGACTCTGCAACATTGACGAAGTGTATCGTATCGGCGGCGCTCAGGCGATTGCCGCCCTCGCATGGGGAACACAAAGCATCAGTCCGGTCGACAAAATCGTGGGGCCGGGGAATGCCTGGGTGCAGGCGGCCAAACGGCTCGCGTACGGAACCGTGGATATCGACTCGATCGCGGGCCCGAGCGAAGTGGCAATCGTGGCCGATGGTTCGGTCGATCCCTCCTGGGTCGCCCTTGACCTGCTCGCGCAGGCCGAGCACGGGAGCGGCGACGAGCTCGCGGTGTGCATTACCGATAGCGAAGAAGCGGCCCGGAACATTGCCGCTGCAACGGTCGCCGTTATCGACGGCTCTCTCGCAGCCGAGACATTCCGGAAACTGCCGCCTCATGCCATCACCATTTTCCTCACCGCCGACCGCAGGTCAAGCTTTGATATCGTCAATATTCTGGCTCCGGAACACCTCGAAATCATGACGGCTTCCGCGCGGCAGGACCTGAAGCTCGTCACGAATGCCGCGGCGGTTTTTCTCGGCCCCTTCACCCCGGTGGCGCTCGGGGACTATTTTATCGGCACGAATCACGTGCTTCCGACGGGAGGCGCCGCACGCTTCTCTTCGCCATTGGGCGTGGAGAGTTTTCTCAAGCGAATGTCGGTAGCATACGTTTCATCAAAAGGATTGCAAAAGGCCGCGCCCTACGTTTCGACTCTTGCGCGAGCCGAAGGGTTTGTGCATCATGCGCTGTGCGTGGAAAAAAGGATAAAAAAGTAGAAATAGAATCCGGTCGTTCCGGCGCTGCGAGGGCTATTGTCTTGGAGTTTCTCCGTCAACTCAATATTATCAACACATCTCCGCTATTTTATAAATCAAAGTTTCCGTTTCCTCCCACCCGAGGCACGGGTCCGTAATCGACTTCCCGTATACATTTTCTTCCGGATTCTGGCTTCCCTCCTCAATGAAACTCTCGATCATGATTCCCCGCACGAGTTTGCGAAGCACCGGTGAATGCCTTCGGGATGCGAGTACCTCACAGGCGATTCTCGGCTGTTCCTTGAACCTGCGTCCCGAATTGTCGTGGCTGACATCCACGATGATCGCCTGATTGATATGCGTATACTGGTCATACTGTTCCGCGGCATTCATGAGGTGCTCGAAGTAGTAGTTTGGCAGCGGTTTTCCGTTGAGGTCAACGCCGCCGCGCATGACCAGGTGCGCGAGCGGATTACCGCTTGTCGTTACATCCCAGCCGTGATAGGAGAATTCATGTTCCACCTGGGCGGCCCGGATGGCGTTGAACGCCACGCTGAGAGCGCCGCTCCGCGGATTCTTCATACCGACCGGAATTTCGAGACCGCTTGCGGTCATGCGATGCTGCTGATTCTCGACCGAGCGCGCGCCAATCGCCACATAACCCAGGACATCATCCAGGAATGCATGATTATCGGGATAGAGCATCTCCTCTGCGGCTGTCAAGTGGGACTCCCGTAAGGCGCGCAGGTGCAAACGTCGGATGGCGCGAATGCCCTCGGCCATGTTGGCGACGCCATGCGGATCCGGCTGGTGCACCATGCCCTTGTAGCCGGTGCCCGTCGTGCGCGGCTTAGTCGTGTAGATTCTCGATACGATGACCACGCGATCCTTCACGGTCTCCTGAACTTTAGCGAGTCTGCCCGCATAGTCGACCATGGCTTCCTCGTCATGCGCCGAGCAGGGACCGGCGATGAGAAGGATGCGGTGATCCGCATGGGTCAGGATGGCCCGCGTGAGCCGATCGCGTTCGGCCTTGATCCTCGCACACTCTGGCGTCAGCGGATCGCCCGACAGGATCTCCTCAACTGACGGGATGGGACGAACTTTTGTAAAGCTCATAGGTTTCCTTGGTTAAGCATCGCTCAAAAAAAAAAGCCCCGCATTGCAGGGCTTTTTCACTCCTTTTACTATTGCCTGCGGTCTTTATTTTCCGTCCCTGGTATAAAACTTATACACCGTCGTGGTTTTATACGTCTGCCCCGGCTTCAGTTCGACGCTCGGCCAATCGGCCTTATTGGGAGAATCGGGATAATGCTGGGTTTCCAGGCAAAAACCGCTGCGATGGGTATACGCCTTTCCGGACTTGCCGATGAGCGTGCCATCGAGGGAATTGCCGACATACATCTGTATCCCTGGTTCGGTCGTTAAGACATCCATAGCGCGTCCGGACGCGGAATCATAGGCGGTCGCGGCCAGCACGAGCCCGGCGCCGTTACGATCGACCACCCAGTTATGGTCGTATCCCTTGCCGTATTTCAACTGTTCGTCGTCATCGTTGACATGAGCGCCGATAAGCGTCGGTTTACGGAAATCAAACGGCGTCCCGGCCACATCCTTCATTTCTCCGGTGGGGATGAGCGTCGAATCGACGGGCGTAAATTTCGCGGCATGTAGCGTGATACTGGTGCCGAGGATATCGCCGCTGCCTTCGCCGCCGAGGTTGAAATAGGAGTGGTGGGTCAGGTTGCAGATGGTCGCCGTGTCCGTCGTGGCGGAATAATCGATTCTGAATTCATTTCTATCTGTCAACCAATAGGTAACCTTTGCCGCCAAATCCCCCGGAAAGCCCTCCTCCCCGGCCTTGCTGACATAGGTTAATTCAACGCCGACGGAATTCTTGTCCTTCACTTCTTTCGCGTCCCAGACCCGCTTATCGAATCCCTTGATACCGCCATGGAGACTGTTCGGGCCGTTATTCTTTGCAAGCGTATATTCCTTCCCATTGAGCGTGAATTTCGCCCCGCCGATGCGGTTGCCGTACCGGCCTATCAAGGCGCCGAAATAGGGACACCCCTTCAGATATCCTTCGGACGTATAGCCTTCGATCGTATTGAATCCGAGCACGATATCGCCGGAGACGCCCTTTCTATCGGGTACGCGGAGCGAGGTAACGATGCCGCCGTAGGTGGTCACCTTCATTTCGAGGCCGTGCGCGTTCCTGAGAGTATAGATATCGACGGCCTTCCCATCGACAGTACCGAACGGCGCTTTCTCTATTGTAGGCGTCGAAGCCGCCGCCATTCCAAAACTCGCCGCCGCAAATACTGCCATGAAAAAGCTCCTCACTACGAGTTTAAGGTTCATGGTGTGCCTCCGCAAAAGTTCTTGTCGAGCCTTCGACCAACGACGTCTTACTATCTATATTATTGCTGGGATTTGGCTTCGTTGATAATCTCATTATTCTGCGGATCCAATTCCCTAGCTTTATCCAGTTCCGCCTTGTAAGTAGCGGAATCGTTTGAAGCCTTGGCTACCCGGGCGAGGCCGAGATGCGCCAACGCCAGTTTCGGATCGATCTTGAGCGCCCTTTCATAGAACTGCTTTGCCCAAGGCAGTTTAGTCTGCAGCATATAAATATTGGCGCGCTCCAGCATGGCCTGAGCGAAGTTCGGATTGATATACAAGGCTTCCTTATAGGTTTCGATAGCATCATCGTAACTATTCTGCGCCACTTGGATCTTTCCGAGAATCATGATCGCATCCAGGTTTTCGGGTTCGGTTGCCTTGATCGTCTCCACCGCCTTTGCTGCTTCGGTATATTTACCGACCTCATACAATGCCTTGGCCAGCTTCAAGAGCAGCGCATTTGTCTGCTTTTTGGCAAGCAGGTTGTTGATTTCAGTGATTGCTTGCCCGTAATTGCCGCTTTCAAGATAGACATCCACGAGCACTGCGCGCATATCGTCGTCGATTTTGCCGTTGGTGGCGCTGCTGATTTTTTCGATCATCTTCGCGGCATCGTCACGGCGCTTGTTATGCAGATATGCACGGGCCAGGAGCGTCATGGTCATGGGATCATTGGGTTTGAGGGTATTTGCACTTTCAAGGTAAATCAGGGCCTGGTCGGGCATTTGCTTGGAAAGCAGCGTCTGGCCGATTTTCAGGATTGCCGGGGCATTGGTCCGATCCAGATTGATATATTTGCGAAACGCCCTGAGCATTTCGGGGCGGTTATCCATTGTCGCATAAAGCTGGCCCAGGTCAAACCATACCTGCGGAATGCTGTCTGCCAATGCCGCACATTGTTCAAGGTATTTGATACCTTTCGCGGCGGTAGCCTGATCCTTCGCATAGGTATTCCCGAGTTTGAAGAAATTCCGGTAATCGGTCGGATACTCCTTGATATTCTCCTCGTACATCGTCGTCGCCACGGCCGGGTTGATGCTTTCATATACGACCGCCCGCCGGTAAGCCGCATCTGGATCCTTCACCCCTGGCAACCGGACATAGCTGTTGAGCACATCGGCTGCTTTCTGTGAATTGCCGCTCTTTTCGTAAGCATCGGCAAGCGCCTTATAGGCAATAGCTCGCAAACCGCCGATATCCCCCTTTGCCGAACGCAATTTTTCCAGAACGGCGATCGCCGTCGGGAAATTATTAGCCTGAATCGCGGAAAGCCCGTATTCGGCGAGGTAACCCGGAGTTTCGTCGTTTGTTACCAATCCATAGTACTTGAACGCTTCTTCATAATTCTTGGCCGCAAAGGCGGCCTTCCCGACGATTTTCGCGATGGCGGCATCATTCGGATATTTAACGAGGTATTTCTCATAGGCGCTGAGGGCGTCATCGGTTTTCTTCTGCTGCATATACAGATCGCCGAGTGTCTTGTATTCCTTAACATCCGAGGAGTTCATAGCCAGCGCCTGTTCATATGAAATCGTCGCTTCCGCGATTTTGCCGGTCCTGGCCTGGCAATCGGCCTGATTGAAGATCAACGCGGTATTTTTGGGATCGGAATCGAGAGCTTTTCCATAAAGCGGGATGGCTTTTTCACAGTTTCCGGCCTTGCGGTAGAGATCAGCCAGCACGGAATACATTCCCGCATCCGCCTCGCCCGCCGCAATCGCGCCGTTCAAAGCCGCGACATGATCCTCCGCCCGGCCTAATTTCAGGACAAGTTCGACATACCTCTTGTAAAAACCTTTGAGCGCCGGATTCACCTTGAGCGCTGCCTGATACGCTCCGAGAGCGCCAAGGGAATCTTTCTTATCGTACAGCAGGTCACCCAGAAGTTTCTGAGCGTCCGCATCGGTCGGCTGCAGAGCGACATACTGCTTGAGATAGGCGATACCATCATCCGGCATATTCAGCTTTTCGCTGATCTCATAAATGGTCTTGAAAACCTCGGCATCCTTTGGGGGCAGCGCGGCGAGTTGCTTGAACGTTGCGAGCGCCGTCCGAAGATTGCCGGCGGCATATGAAGCCTTGCCGTAAATCTGCAGGAAAGAGGTCGTTCTGGCCTCGTCACCCGTTACCATGCCGAGATACTTCGTCGCCTCGGTATAATTCTTGTCCTTATACTCCTGCTCGCCGATATACTTCGCAAGGGCAACTTCCTTGGGATTTTTGTCGACATACTTCTTATAGGACCGGATCGCCAGATCAGGTTTCTTCTGTGCAAGATACAGATCGCCAAGCGCCTTGTAGTCGCTCGATGCGGCCGACGGGCTCATGGCGATAGCTTGCTCATATGTCTCAGCAGCAGCGGCGCTGTTGTTATTTTTAACCTGACATTCGGCGAGGGCCGAGAGAATCTCGGCGTTTTTCGGATCGAGTTGCGAAGCATGCTCGAACATCGCTGCGGCCTTCGCGTACTGAGCCTGTTTGCGATAAATATTCCCGAGCCGGGTGTACATGCCCACATCGGCTTCGCCTGCAGCGATAGCGGCAGAAAGGACTTTGACTATTTCAAGTTCGTTTCCTTCCTGAATCACGAGATCCGCATAGCGACCGTAAAACCCTTTGGCGGTGGAATCGGCTTTGACAAAAGCGCGATAGGCCTTCAGTGCGCCGGCCCGGTCCTTCCGCTCGTACAGGAGGTCGCCTAGCATCCGCTGCGCCGGAGCATCCTGCGGCTTCAATTCGGCATATTTCTTAAGATAGAGCAGCGCCTCATCCTTGGTACCGGTACGAAGCGTCAACTCATACAGAATATTGAAGACCTCGGCGTTTTGCGGCATGATACCGGCAAGCTTCTTGTAGATTTGCAGCGCTATCGAATCCTGCCGCGCCTGGTAACAGGTATTGCCGTAGACCAGGAGGAATTGCGGCGACAGCGCGTCAGGTCCGCTGATCATGCCGAGATATTTAACCGCCTCGGGATAGTTTTTCTGCGCAATGGCCTGTTCTCCTACAAAGCGAGCAATGGCATTGTCCTGATTCTTTGCGAGATATTTCTTGTAGGCGCGAACCGCCGCTTCCGTCTTCTTGAATTGCATGTAAAGATCGCCGAGCGCCTTGTAATCCTTGGTGGCTTCCGGATTAATGACGATGGCCTGCTCGTAGCTGATGACCGCCGCTTCCGCATTGCCGTTCTTTGCCTGACATTCCGCAAGTGCCGACAGCAGGGCGCCGTTCTTTGGATCGAGCCTCGAAGCCTGCTCATACATTTGAATCGCTTTGGGGAAATTATTGGCGTTCTTGTAGATGGCTCCGAGCCGCGAGTACATGGCGACATTCGCTTCATTTGCGGCGATAGCGCCGTTCATGGCCGCCAGCATTTCCTGAGTCGTCCCGAGAGTCGAAATGAGCGAAACATACCGTTCGTAAAATCCCTTGGCGGATGGATTCGCCTTGAGAGCGGCGCGATAAGCGGCGAGACTGCCGGGAAAATCCTTCAGGGTATACAGGAGATCGCCAAGAGCAAGGAGCATCGTATCGTTGCCCGGCTGCAGCGCCGTATAACTCTTCAGGTACGCACTGGCGGAAGAAAGATCGTTATCTTTCCTGGCTATCTGGTACAGCGTACGGAACGGTTCCGCATCCTTCGGCGACAACACGATGAGTCGTTTGAACAGTCCTTCCGTTGTCTTGAAATCACCGAGCTGATAAGCGGCGGTGCCATAACGCAGGAGGTAATCGGGCCTGCCAGCCTCTTCTCCCGTCACCTTGGCAAGGTAGACGACGGCATCCTTGTAATTCTTTTGCTCGAACTCATAGTTACCGACTACGCGGGCAACCCTTGAATCCGCCGAAGCCTTTTCAAGGTAGCGTTTGTAGGCCGCAATCGCGGGTCCCTTTTTCCCCTGCTGCATGTAAAGATCGCCGAGCGCCTTCTGCTCGGGCGCGCTGCCGGGTCTGAGCGCCGCCGCCTGCTCGTACGAAACGATTGCTTCGGAAGTTTTTCCAGACTTCGCCTGGCACGAGGCCATTGCCGAAAGCGCCTCAAAATTCTGCGGGTTGATGAGAAGCGCCTGCTGGTACATTTCGATAGCCTGCGGGAAAAGCCCCTGCCTCTGATAGAGACCGCCAAGCGTGAAGTAGATCATCTCGCTCCCTTCCCCGGCCTTGACCGCGGCAGAGAGTACGGAAACGACGTCCTGATCCGGCGCCTTGAGCGTAATGACAAGCTCGGCATATTTCTTGAAAAAGCCCTTGATCGCCGGATCGGCTACAAGCGCGGCCCGATAGGCGACGAGCGCACCCGGAAAGTCCTTGTGGTCGTACAGCAGATTGCCGAGATCGCGCTGCGCCGCGGCATCGGTAGGAACAAGCGCAACATATTTCGAAAGATAGAGCACCGCATCGCTCGAGTTGCCGAGCTTGGTGGAAATATCCGCGAGGTTTTTCACGATAGCAGGATCACGGGGTTCCAGCGCCATGAGTTCTTTGTAGGTTGAAAGCGCTTCATGGAGGTTATTGGTGGACAGCGCATACCTGGCGTAACGAGCTCTCGACGGAATATCGTGTTTATCAAGCGACATGATGGTTTTATCGGCTTCGGCAAGCATCTGCAAGTCGTTCGTCTTCTCGTAGCACAGCGCGAGGTCAACCCACAGTTCTTTGTCGCCCGGAGACCGCTTGACGATCTTCTCGAGCAACTGCCGCGCACCAGGATAATTTTGATCGCTGATGTAAATAAGTGCGAGGATTCGCTGAGGAATGGTAAGTGACGAATCGTAATGGAGGGCCGATTCCGCCGCATCGCGTGCGAGGTTATACTGTTTGGTGTCCCATGCCGCCTGGGTCATACCCTCGGCGGCCTCGGCGGTGGGTTCGAGCATGAAGCTCTTCTGGAAATAGTGCAGGGCTTCGGCGCTCTTGTGAATTTTCAGATTGTATTGACCGAAAGCGAGTTGAATCTTGGGATTATTCGGCTCCAGGCTCGCGAGTTTTTCCTGGATCGCCTGGGCTTTATCAGCGCGGCCCATGGCGCCATAAATTTCCAACAGGCGCCCATATGCTTCCACATTCTGAGGATTTGCCGCGATAATATTTTCAAGGTAGGGAATCGCTTTTTCCCTGTTTCCCATGCCGACGAGAGCTTCGACGACCAGAAAATCCACGTCCTTGATCACTCTTCCCTGCGGATCGGCGGTATAGAGCGGTTCCAGTTGCGCAAACGCTTCGGCGAAACTTTTCTTCTTCAGGTAATAACGACCGCACTTCGCGCGGGCAAGGAGCGCTTCGTTCTGCGCGGACGATCCGAACTTCGCTGTGGCGGCGCTATAGGTTTTTATATACGTATCTTCATCCGCGCCGCTCTTTTCCTGGCTCATTGCATATTGGTAAAGGTCGTTGGCGGTCAACTGGGCGGGATCGGCTTTGGCGTAAGCGTCGCTGGATGACTGATATTGCTCCTGGGCGAAATAAATCCTCGCAAGCTCAAGCCCGGCTGACCCGTGTGCGACAGCCGGGTTCTGGGAGGCAACTTTAAGATAAGCGATGGCTGAATCGAACTGTTTCTGGGCGCGGAAACAGGCGGCGATCATCACCGCGGTCTCCGAAGAGCTTTCGTTGTGCATGAGAACTTTCAGCAGCGGCAGGGCGTTCGTGAAGTCTCCCTCTTTATAGTAAATCACACCCAATTCGCGAATCGCGACGGCATTGGAGGGGTCGGATTTGACCACCTGTTCGAGGGCCGCTTTCGCTTCCGCAGGCTTACCGAGTGCGATGGAAGCGCGGGTGAACTCCCAGCTGGCTTCGGCGGTCGCCTTGATGTCCATGGCTTTTTTTGCCATTTCAAGGGCGGCCTCCGGCTGTTTCTGATTGTTGTACAGGCGGGCGGCGCCAAGGTAGGCATCATAATTTTTGCCCGAGCGTTGGGAGACCATGTAACAGGCCATGGCCTTGTCGTTCAGGTTCTGCTTTTCGTAGGCGATGCCGAGTTTCGCCCAGATATCGGCGTCGCGCGTGGCGACGGGAATATTGCTTTCGGCATACTTAACCGCATCGGCATAATTTCCGGCCGCGATCAGCCGATCAAAGGTCACATCTCCTAATGCCGCGCATGAAAGAGCCCCGATGAATAATAAGCCCTTGCAGGCCACATGATTCACGCTTCGCCTCTTCATAAAGTGATCCCCCGAAATTATGTGTCGCCAAAAAAACGGATGAAAATCGGCAGGGAATCCTTCCCCTGTAGCCTGTACATAATCTAATAAAAGAAAGCTTCAGAAAGCTTCCCCTGGAAATCAACTCCGTGCTGCCTTTGGGCGATCATCCGAATCAGGAACGTTCGCCGACAAAAATACCTCATCTACCGAAGTTAATTGAATATACAATAATCTGTTCCAAGAAAATAAAAAAAGAATTTTTCCTCTCGTTTGCCACGGCATGAAGCGCCACCGCCTCGTACCGAGGTCAAGGCCATGAAGAGGAGAGAATATATTTTTAGGCCCTATGAAACGCACCATTTTTATTGGAGCGGCGGCCCTGGGCATGATTCTGCGCACTCTTCCCGCTTTCAGCGCATCGGTGGGCGAGCGATTTCCCGACGTTTCATCGCCGGCTGGCGTTGCAATGGTTTCAGCCGATTCTGATACCTCAAGCGATACCGCTATTCCCGGCATCCCGTTTTTCCTTAACGATACCTCTTTCGGGGATACGGGATTAATTGACACTTTGCATGCGGTGCACCTTTTCGACTCCTCCGGGAGCATGCCCGCGGATACGCTCACCGTGCACATCGATTCCGCTTTTCCTTCCGGCCTCCCGATCGATACCATGCCGCCTTGGCCGATGCCGAAGAGCAAGGAAGAGACTGCCGCAGAGATCCGGCCTTCGTGGCTCTACCCCGGGCTTTCGATGGAACAGCATTCACTGGCAATGCAGATGCTGGCCTGTTTTTACAATTTTGACTGGAACGATGCGGATAAATTCGGTAAAAAACTTTTGCGACTTGAAAAAAAGAAACAACTGCCTCCCCTGGGCTATCTCCTCCTTATCGGCATGCGAGTACTCCGCTTCCAGCTTGGTGAGTATGGATCCGGTCATGAGAAGACAGATCTTCTCCAGGAGATTAATAAACTTGCCGGAAAGGGACTCGAACTCGCCGATCCGAATAAAAGCCCCGATTCGTGCCGGGCAACCAACCAGTTTATTATCGGCGGCATCAATGGGTTCATTGCCACACTGGATATTGATGCCAGCCCGACCCGCGCCGCATTCAGGGGTTTCGCGGCGCTCAGGCATCTGCAAAAAGCCCTTGTCCGGGATAGCAGTCTCTACGATGCCTACCTCGGTATCGGCCTGTTTAATTGTATCTTGGCAAAAGCGCCGTTTTTTATCCGGAGCGCACTCGCCATTATCGGCAAGAACGTCTCGTTCCCGCGGGGGTTGACCTACCTGCGCATCTGCGCGCGCCAGGGGTGCTACGCCGACGAAATCGCGAAATTATACCTCGCCGAATTTCTCTCCCCCTATCTGGGAGACGAGGCGGCGGAAAAACAGGAAATTTTCAATTCTCTTGAGCGAAGTTATCCGCAAAACCCCTATTTTGTTTTTCTTGATCTCGATGAAAACCTCTGCTTTCATAAGCAGACGGTCTTCAATTTTTCCTACAGGACCCGCCTGAAACGCCGGATCTCGCAGTTCAAGCCGCTGGATAACTATTCGAAACTATATGTAAATCTGGTAAAATGGCAATATCTGGTTATCGACCCCTTTCCCGCCTCGGGTATATCGCCGGACACCTCCTCTGCCCTGGGCGATTTTGCCTTTTACCCCGTATTCCTCCAGGCGTTGCGCGAAAGGTACCTGCAGGAGAGCGGCGATATTGAAAGTAAAGCGGACCAGCTCCGCCGCCGGCGCTATATCAAATCCCTCGGCGACTCGGCGCTGCGAATGCTCCAGCGTGCGACCTCATTACCGCCATCCCGCAGGAATTTTTACCGGTGGCACATTCACGACGCGCTACAGATAAAAGATAACGAAACCGAGTAGCCCGTCCCGCGAGCTCAACTATTTTTTAATCCATGCCGACCTCTTCACCGCCAGACGCACGCTGGCAACGGCTGGTGCAACTGGCCCGAACGCTTCCGGAAAATCCCGGCGTTTACATCATGAAAAACTCCGGGGGAACGCCACTTTATATAGGCAAGGCAGCGAGCCTGCGGAGCCGGGTACGGTCGTATTTCTTCGACCGGCATGAGGAGCGCGCCCAGATTCCGATCATGCTGCAGCAGCTTGAAACGATCGAATGGATTGCGACCAACACCGAATCTGAAGCGCTCATTCTTGAGGCCAACCTGATTCGCACCCATATTCCCCGTTACAACATCGATCTCCGTGATGACAAGCACTACCCCTACCTGAAAGTCACGGCGCAGGAACCCTTCCCTCGCCTCCTCATCGTGCGGCGGGTTGAGGAGGACGGCGCCCGGTATCTCGGCCCGTATACCGATGTCTCCGCAATGCGACGCCTCGCGGAATTCGCCAAACGGATCTTCAAATTGTGCGACTGCACCAACGGTCTTCTGACCGCGAAAAAAACGCGGCCCTGTCTTAACTACGCCATGCACCGCTGCAGCGGCGTCTGCGCCGGGAAAATTTCCCCGACCGCGTATCGGGAACAGATCAACTACCTGCTGCAATTTCTTTCCGGAAAACGTAACGGCCTCCTCGGCGAACTCACGCAGCGGATGAACCAGGCGAGCGCGGATCTGCGCTTTGAGGATGCGGCGCTGTTTCGCGACCAGATCAACTTGATCCGCGACGCCTCGCGGTTCCAGAAGGTCGATCTTGCCCTGCCGGGCGCCGATTGCGACGTGTTCGGATTTGCCGCAACGGAACGTCATGGATGCCTGGCCGTCCTGCTTTTCCGCGAAGGGCTCCTCATGTCCAGCCATCAGTTCGTTTTCAAACGGGAACTCTGGAACCTGCCTGCCGAAAGCCGCGACAGCCTGATCCTCCAGTTCTATCTTACCCGGGGCCGGGAGGTTCCCGCCGAAATCATCCTGCCGGAGGACCGGGGCTTCGATGCGGAAACGCTCCAGCCGGGAATAGAAAAACTGCTCAAGGGGAAAACGCTTATCACGATTCCGCGGAAAGGGACCAAGCGCCGCCTCGTGGCCATGGCGGAGAAGAATGCGCAGCTCCATCTGCTGCAGAAGGCGCCTCCCGGAGGCGCGGACGATTGTCTCGACCTGCAGAAGGCGCTGCGGCTGCCGAAAATCCCGGAAACCATCGAGGCGTTCGACATCTCGAATCTCGGCGAGTCCTTCTGTGTCGCGGCCATGGTGCAGTTTAAATCCGGAGCGCCGAATAAGTCCGGCTACCGCCGCTATAAAATCAAGTCGGTCGAGGGGCAGAACGATTTCGCGATGATGATGGAGGTTGTTTCGCGCAGGCTTGCCCGGTTGCGAAATGAAAATGCTCCGTTCCCGGACCTGATCCTGATCGACGGCGGCAGGGGCCAGCTGCACGCGGCCATGGAGGCGCTATCGGCCTTTGAGGATCCGCCGCCGATCGTCGCGCTTGCCAAGAAGGAAGAAATCATTTTCTCACCCTGTATCGAGGAGCCCGTGCGACTCCCGCCCGCCCATCCCGCGCGACGGCTGGCGGAGCGCGTCCGCGACGAGGCGCACCGGTTCGCGATCACCTACCATCGGAAAAAACGGGACAAACAGTTCTCTCGGTCAGGCCTCGAAGACCTGCCGGGCATCGGGCCGAAAACGGCGAAGCTGCTGTTGAAAACGTTCGGGTCGATAAAGAGGATAAAGGCGGCGGAAGCGGAGGAGATTGCTAAAGTTGGGGGGTTTACGGTGGAACAGGCGGGGAAGGTGAAAGAGACGGTGGAAAGTATGAGGTGAACAAGAACCATTCGGTAGGAAGTGATTGCCGAATCAGCTCATCGGACC
>Ga0181538_10001624_pt1 | contig 24659 bp, 21 predicted proteins | sample PEATcosm2014_Bin_40_FD_119773 | JGI IMG/M metagenome (GOLD analysis project Ga0181538, IMG submission 119773) | Peatland microbial communities from MTU Mesocosm Facility, Houghton, MI, USA - PEATcosm2014_Bin23_30_metaG | ecosystem: Environmental > Terrestrial > Soil > Wetlands > Peat | place... | reverse complement strand
GGGGCGAAGCCCGACAAATTCTTTGTCGATCAGGCAGCTACTCCGAGTTCCCGCAAGATGCCCGCCATGGCGCCGCGGATTGTTACGTAGTGACGGTCCAGCGCCGTCGGGTTCTGTGACCCGCGGGACGGCCGGGTCTCTTGAGCAGCGGCCAGCAACGGGCGGATGGCTTTCTCCCGTAGAACCACCAGGGCGGCGGTGGCCTTCAGTCCTGCCTGAGTCACTCCGTAGGCGCGCGTTTTCCCGACCCTCTCCACCATCTGCTTTCCGCGTAGTTTCTTGAGATCGTAGGCGGCTTGTCGGGGACTGTAACCGCCATTGGCTGCGGGGCCGGACTGCACGACTTGATCCGCCAGTTCCGAAGAGGTGAACCCGCTGGGGCGCCAGGATAAGGCCAAGACCGCCTCGGCGACGCGGCGCATCCGCGCTTTGTTGAAGTCGATGCCACCCACTTTCGCCTTGCCCACCACAGACGATTCCGGCAACCGCTCCAGCGTGCCGTCCGGGATGAAGCATTGGTCGATACAGGACTGTGACTGCATGAATCGCTCCAGCATGCCCTTCAAATGGGATCATGCTGACTTTCCGGAAAGCCCACTCCACCCAGATCAACCTTGAAGCTGTACAAGCCCTGTAGGTCTGTCTTGTCGACAATTGTCTGGCCAAATTGGCTGCCGAGCATCTTGCAAAAAATAGGCATCGAGATCCTTTCGGCGGAAAGCACATACCCGGCGGCCATTCGCAGCCGTTCGCACTGGTTCGTGGGCGAAAGCGGGTCCTCCTCGCAGCCGGTCGCATCGGCCGGTGTTGGCTTCGCCCCCTTCCCGTCTGCCTGGGACAGGCCGAGCACCGTCATTTCTTTGTGATTGTGGCGGATCTTAAGATGGAACCGCTCGGTTAGGAGCGCTTGGAGCATGACTTGGGTATCGGCTGTGCTGGCAGTTGCATCCGCTTTTGCCTCGATATCGTATACCTCGCTCCGTACCCAACTCGGACATCCCGTAATCTGAAAGTAGGGCACTTGGTAGGCCGCGCACAGTAAAGCCAGCAGACTGGTGTTGCGGGCGTGGAACCGGCCACGTTCCACCGCTCCGGTCACCGTGCGCCCCCCATCGCCGCGTTTGACCGTCGCCACGTCGAATACAGGCTGTGCCGCCAGCGGCCAAGCGGCGCACAGCACAAGGACTAACCGGAGCATCCGAGCCCCTCCTTCCGAGAATTGTGCCAGCTTACGGTGGCTATTTCCACCCGGTCGATCGCCGAAGTGCGCCGGTAAAGCGCGAAGAGCGAATCGCGAGCCATCGCCTGCCCGGTTGGGCTTAGGGGACAAGCCTACATTCCTCACCCGCCGCGTTGAGCTATCATTGCCTCGGAGAGTCCAGATGAGCCTTCAAACCGCAATCCGAGCGCCGCGTGGCAGGGAGATCAGTTGCAAGGGCTGGCACCAGGAAGCAGCCTTGCGCATGCTCCACAACAATCTCGACCCCGACGTGGCCGAAAATCCCGACGAACTGATTGTCTACGGCGGGCGCGGGCGTGCGGCGCGCGATTGGCCGTCGTTTCACGCCATCGTGCGGGCTCTGCAGTCGCTCGAGAACGATGAGACGCTGATCGTGCAATCGGGGCGGCCGCAGGGAATCTTCCGCACCCACCCGGAGGCGCCGCGGGTACTCATCGCCAATTCGAACCTGGTGGGCCACTGGTCGAATTTCGACGAGTTCACGCGCCTCGAACGTCTGGGACTCACCATGTACGGCCAGATGACCGCCGGCTCGTGGATCTACATCGGCAGCCAGGGGATCGTGCAGGGCACTTACGAGACCTTCGCGGCACTGGCGCGCAAGCATTTCGACGGAACGCTCGCGGGCAAGATCGTGGTATCGGGCGGAATGGGCGGAATGGGCGGCGCGCAGCCTCTTGCAGCCACCATGAACGGCGCGTGCTTTCTCGGGATCGATGTCGACCCGCACCGCATCGAGCGGCGCCTCGCCACCGGCTACTGCGACAGGCGGGCGCGCGATCTGGACGATGCTTTGCGCATTCTGCGCGAGGCGCTGATCGCCGGCAACGCGCTCTCGGTGGCGCTGGTGGGCAACTGCGCGGATGTGCTGCCGGAACTGCTGCGCCGCGGCTTCGTTCCCGACGTGCTGACCGATCAGACCAGCGCGCACGATCCACTGAACGGCTACGTGCCCAACGGGATGTCGCTCGATGAGGCGCGCCGCCTGCGCGTGAGCGATCCGGACGATTACCTGGCGCGCTCGTTCCACGCCATGGGTGTGCACGTGGAGGCGATGCTGGCGCTGCAAAAACGCGGCGCGGTGACGTTCGACTACGGCAACAACATCCGTACCCAGGCGGCGAAGGCCGGCGTGAAGAATGTGTACGACATTCCGGGCTTTGTGCCCGAATACATCCGGCCGCAATTCTGCGAAGGGCGCGGTCCGTTCCGATGGGCGGCGCTTTCCGGCGATCCCGAAGATATTTATCGGACCGACCGGCTGGCGCTGGAGCTCTTCCCGGATAATGAGACCTTGGCGCGATGGATGCCGTTGGCGCGCAAGCGGATCCACTTCCAGGGGCTGCCGGCTCGTATCTGCTGGCTGGGCTACGGCGAGCGGGCGGAATTCGGCGTGGCCATGAATCGCCTGGTGCGATCGGGCGAACTGAAAGCGCCGATCGTGATCGGGCGCGATCATCTGGACGCGGGCTCGGTGGCCTCGCCGTATCGCGAAACAGAAGCCATGCGCGACGGCTCCGACGCCATCGCCGATTGGCCGCTGCTGAACGCGCTGGTCAACACCGCGGCGGGGGCGTCGTGGGTGTCCATCCATAACGGCGGCGGTGTGGGCATCGGATATTCGCAGCATGCCGGCATGGTTGTGGTGGCCGATGGCAGCGAGGAATCGGAACGGCGCCTGGAACGCGTGCTCACCACAGACCCCGGGATGGGCGTCATTCGCCACGCCGACGCGGGCTATGAAGACGCCGTACGATTCGCGCGCGAGCACGGAATCCGCCGGCCCATGGACTCTTATTGAGGTCGCATAATACAGTGACTGTTCCTACTGAGCCGCGACCGCGAGGGAGCGGTGTTTTTTGGTGTCCGATGAAAAGGCACCACTCCCTCGCGGTCGTGGCTCATCAATTCTTCGTTACCGTATCATTCGAGGCTGATTCCTAATGGGCCCGGTGGTCGTCTGGAATTGCAGCCAACTGGTGACTCTCGCCGGCCCCCGGCGCGCGCGCCGCGGCGCGGAAATGCGCGATCTCGCCGTGATCCCCGATGGCGCCATGCTGGTCTACGACGGCCACGTCGAGTGCGTCGGCACCCAAAGAGAGATCATGGAGGCGTCGGGCGGTTGCTTCGAGGTGGTCGATGCCGGCGGGCGGATCGTGATGCCGGGCTTTGTCGACGCGCACACCCATCCGGTCTTCGCAGGCACGCGCGCCGATGAATTCCAGCAGCGCGTCGAGGGCGCCACATATGCCGAGATCGCCGCGCGCGGCGGAGGCATTCGCGCCACGGTGCGGCTGACGCGAGAGGCATCGGAAGACGAGTTACTCGCGGCGTCGCGGCGCTATCGCGGCTGGTTTCTGCGCGGCGGAACAACCACGGTGGAAGCGAAATCGGGGTACGGACTTTCGCTAGACGCGGAGTTGAAGATGCTTCGCGTCATCGCCCGCCTCGCCACGGAAGAGAACGTGCGCTATGTGCCGACTTTCCTGGGCGCGCATGAAGTCCCGGATGAATATCGCGGCCGCATGGACGAGTACGTCGAGTTGCTGGTGAACGAAATGATTCCCAGCGTGGCGCGGGAACGCCTGGCGGAATCGTTCGACGCGTTCATCGAACCCTCGGTCTTTCCCGTGGAGAAAGTGCGCCCGGTATTGGAGGCGGCACAGCGCGCCGGATTGCGCCTGCGGCTCCACGCCGACCAGTTCAGCGCGGATTACGGTTCGCTGCTCGCCGCGGAACTCGGCGCGGACACGGCGGACCATCTGGAGTCCACAACTCCGGCAGGAATGGCGGCGCTCGATCGCGCCGGCGTGATGCCGGTGCTGTTGCCGGCGTCGGTCTACGCGCTGGGATCGGCGCGTTATCCCGCGGCGCGCAAGATGATCGACATGGGACTGCCGGTGGTGCTCGCCACTGATTTCAATCCCGGGTCGTCGCCCACGACTTCCATGCCCATGGCGATGTCGCTCGCGGCGACGCAGATGAAAATGACTGCCGCGGAGGCGATTACCGCCGCCACGATTAACGCGGCGTATAGTTTGCGGCGCGGCGCGCTCATCGGATCGCTGGAGCCGGGAAAATGGGCCGATTTTGTCATCCATGACTGTGACGATTACAGGGAACTCCCCTACTTCTTTGGGCGGGATCCGGCCATTGCCGCATATGTAGCCGGTACTTGTACTTACAAATTTTTTCAGATTTCGTGATCGAATCGGGCTTTTCGAACGTCTAAGCAAGTAGACGGTATTGTTTATGAGCCAGAGCGCAGAAGCCAAACTGCACGAGTTGCGGAATAAGACCAACCGCGAACTTGTGTCACTCATCAGTAACAAGCTGAATCGCGGCTTGGCGTTTGCGCGCGTGCTCGACGGCGGCGGCGCGGACGACTGGGCGTCGACCGAGCACTTTGTCGCTAATGCCGAAACGGCATTGGCGGAAGCCAGCAAGTGGATGACTGCTCTCACGGACGCAACGCCACACGAGCGGCGCCGTCTCGAATTCAAACTCGCACAATTGCGCGCCGCGCTCGATCGCGTGCACGCGTCCGAAACGCGCGTGCGGGCGGCCTGTTAACCTGACCCATTTACGGTTCGCTCCTCCTCCTCGTTTGCTTGCGAGGCGTGGCTCAGACCCCAAAGAGCCACGCCGCAAGCGAACGGAGCGATCGAGTATAGTATGTGTCGATGAGAAAACTCGCGGCGGGCCTGGCGCTGTGTGCATGCCTTGCTTTCGCCGATACCTATGAGCGCCAGGCGGGTGTCGATGCCGAGCATTACGTCTTTCGCGTGAAGCTGAGCGACACTAGCGACGCCATCGCCGGCGAAACTACCGTGACCGTCCGGTTCCTGAAAGACGGGCTCTCGCAGTTCTGGCTCGATCTGGCATCGCCCACCGATGGCAAGGGAATGACCGTTTCGGATGTGACGTCGGCGGGTACTCCGGTGGCGTACAGGCACCAGGCGGACCGTCTGACGCTATCGCTGGCGCCGCCCTCGAAATCCGGTGAACTGCGATCGTTCACGGTGCGCTATGCGGGCACGGCGGCAGACGGGCTCAAGACCGTGAAGAACAAATTCGGGGAGCGCTGCTTTTTCAGCGTCAACTGGCCCGACCAGGCGCACCAGTGGCTGCCCACCATCGATCACCCCTCCGACAAGGCAACCAGCGAGTTCCTGGTCTACGCACCGGCGAAATACCAGGTGGTGGCGAATGGGCTACTGCAGGAGACCATCGATCTGGGCGACGGCACACGGCTGACGCATTGGAAGCAGTCGGTGCCCATCGCCACGTGGCTGAACAATATCGGGGTGGCGCAATTCGCCGTCGAACACTATGGCACAGGCGCGGGCGTGCCGCTGGAAGCGTGGCTGTTCCATCAGGATCGCGATCCGGGAATCGTCACGTTTGAAGAACCGGAACGGGAAGCGATGGCATTTTTCAGCGAACACATCGGCCCTTATCCCTACGAAAAGCTGGCGGACGTGGAAGCCGCGGGGATGGGTGGGGGCATGGAGCACGCCAGCGAGATTTTCTTCGGTCAGGGATCGGTCAACGGCCGGCCGAACTTGAGCCTCGTCGCGCATGAGACCGCGCATCAGTGGTTCGGCGATTCGGTGACTGAAAAAGATTGGGACGATGTCTGGTTGAGTGAAGGCTTCGCCACTTACTTTCAGGAGTTGACGACCGAACATTTCGAGGGCCGCGATGCCTTTGTGACGGGGCTCGAGCGCAATCGCCGCAGCGTTTTTAACGCCGAGAGGCGCTTGCCCGGCGTGGCCGTAGTGCAGGCGAAGCCATGGAAGGGCATCCCCAACCAGATCGTGTACCAGAAGGGCGGGTGGGTGCTGCATATGCTCCGCGGGCAGATCGGCACCGACAAGTTCTGGGCGGGCATTCGCGAATATTACCGGCGATATCGAGACGGCAATGCGTCCACCGACGATTTTCGCCGCGTGATGGAAGAAGTTTCGGGCGCGGACCTCGGTTGGTTTTTCCAGCAGTGGCTCTTTCGGGCCGGGTCGCCGGTGGTGGAAGGCGGATGGAAGTACGATGCCGCCACGAAAGCCATCGTCGTCGACCTCGCGCAGACGCAGCCCGGCGATGCGTATCGTCTGCCGCTCGAAATCGGCGTAAAGGGTCAGCGGATGCGCATTGAGAAAATCGAGATGACCGCGAAAGAACAGAAATTCCAAATCGCTGCCGACGAAGCACCCTTCACGGTGGAACTCGATCCCAATACCTGGATGCTGATGGACGCGAAGTTCGCCAGGCGGTGAAAGGCTCATCAGTCCTCCGACTGAGCCGCGACCGCGAGGGAGCGGCGCCGTTTTGGTGTCTGCCCGATAAAAAGGCACCACTCCCTCGCGGTCGCGGCTCATCAATTCGTCACAGCTTTCCCCGGGAGCGGTACCCTTTGCCCCAAAAAGTACTTGACACTCGCATACGACGAGTCTAAACTGGACTCCATGGCGACCCCGCGGCCCGAGCCGGTCCAATTGCACGAGCATGCGATGGACAACCTGCGGTACATTCGCCGCACGCTCGAACGCGCCGGAGAATTTACCGCCGTGCCCGGGATCGGCGGCATGCTAATGGGGTCCACGGCCTTGGTCGCGGCATGGATCGCCGGACCGGGCACCCCGACTCCGCGGTGGCTGGCGGTTTGGCTGGCGGAATCGGTGGTCGCGCTGCTGATCGGGATCGCCGCCGCGGCTCAGAAATCGAAACGCGTTCGCATTCCGTTGCTGACCGGTCCGGGACGGAAGTTCGTCGCCGGTTTCGCTCCGGCCATGGTGACCGGCGCGATCCTGACGGTGGTGTTGTTCCGCCAGGGCAATCCGGGAGCGCTACCCGGTATCTGGTTGCTGCTTTACGGAACCGGGGTTGTTTCCGGGGGCGCGGCGTCGGTGCGCGTGGTGCCGGCAATGGGCGCTCTATTCATGCTGGCGGGCGGTTTGGCGCTGCTGCTTCCGGCAGCTTCGGGCGATCTGTTGCTGGCCGCTGGGTTCGGTGGTTTGCACATTGTATTTGGTACTATCATTGCGGTGAAATATGGCGGGTAAAACCAACGTAGCCAGACAGGAACGCGACAAGAAGCCGCAACCGGCGCCCATAGGCGTGCCGGCCGCGCTTGCCGCCCCGAACCTCGATCGCTTGATTCACGAACGCCTGCGCCTGGGCATTCTGAGCGCGCTTTCCGTGAACCAGTCGCTCACCTTCAACGAACTGAAGAAACTGCTGGACACCACCGACGGCAATCTCAGCGTCCACGCCCGCAAACTCGAGGAGGCCGCGTACGTTGCGTGCACGAAATCGTTCGAGGGGCGCGTGCCGAAGACCGAATATCGTCTGACCGCCGCGGGGCGGAAGGCATTGGAGCGCTACCTGGATCACATGGAAGCCCTGATTCAGGCAATGCGCGACCGGTAGGGCCTATTTTTATGTCCTTATACTTTAATTCTAAAAGTACTCTGCTGCATGTTGGCATCATCATGGATGGCAACGGACGATGGGCGCTCGCCCGAGTATTGCCGCGCGAATCCGGCCATCGCGCCGGCGTCGAGACAGTGGCCCGAATCGTGGAAGCGGCTCCCGCGGCGGGAATCGGAATCCTGTCGCTATTTGCTTTCTCCTCGGACAACTGGCGCCGCCCGCGCTCCGAGGTCGATTCCCTCATGCGCCTGCTCGCGAACTACCTCGAAAAAGAGGCGGACCGCTGCGTGCAAAACGGCGTCCGGTTGGAAGTCATCGGCCGCCGCGATCGCCTGAGCCCCGCGCTGCAAAGGGCCATCGCTCAGGCGGAACAGTCGACGGCGGGCGGGCATCGCCTCCGCCTGCGGATTGCGTTCGACTATTCCGGCCGCGACGCCATCCTCACGGCGGCCCGCAGCATCGCCAGTCTGTCGCGCGAATCCCTGGAGCGCGCTCTCGGTCCTCCGGTCGACCTGCTGATTCGCACCGGCGGCGAACGCCGCCTCAGCGATTTCCTGCTCTGGGAGTGCGCCTATGCCGAGTTGATCTTCTCGCCTCGTCTGTGGCCCGATTTCAGCGAGAGCGATCTGGCCGCCGCGGTGCGCGAATTCCGCAGGCGCGATCGCCGCTTTGGCGCCGTTCCGCCGGCCGTCACGAATCGCCAGGAAGCCTGGCTGGACTAACGCTCGCGACCGGCCGCCGCAATGAAGCCGACGGGCGCCGCACCGGCGAGCCGCGCCGGTGAGTCCGCGGGCATAGGCGGCAATCCGTTCGAGATCGGCGGAATCGAACGGGGCGGGGACGCCCGCAAGAAGGCCCTGCAGAATGGAGACGCGCGCGTCCGTATCGGGCAGGCGCGTTTCCAGCCACAACTCCACGCGGCCTGACCGGACCATGGCGCGCGGCAGGCTGCCGACGTTCATGGCGGTCATCATAACGCACACGCGGCCGGCGCTGGCGCTTTCCAGTCCATCCAGCATGGTCAGCAGGTAGCGATAGAGGCCATGCTCTTCCTTGCTCTCAAAGATCACGTCGCTGTCATCGATGAAGATGACGGATGGCGCGTTCTTCTTGGCAGCGTCGAATATCCGGCGGACGTCGCGGTAGAAGTAATCCGTGCCCGAGATTACCGTGCCGTCGATGAGGAAGAATTTGCCCTTCAGGCGATGTGCTAGCGCGCGGCCGATAGTGGTCTTGCCGGTTCCCGGCGGGCCGGCGAGCAACACGCCGCGCTTGGGCTTGAGACCATATTGCGCGGCCAGGGCGTCATTCTCGAGCGGAAGAGCGATCTTGGATTCGAGCGCGCGGATCACCTCGTCGGCGCCCTTGAGATCGCGGAGATCGACAGGCGGAACTTCGTCGAGATCGACGTTGCTCGCGAGGTGGTGTTCGCGAAGATAGGCGATGAACTCGTCGGTGGTGGCAGCGCCGGAGTTCGCGGCGAACCACTGGCAGGCGGTCTTCAGTTGGTGCGCGGTCAGTTCCGGGCCGAAACGGTGGACCTGGGTGTAATCGATACGGCCGGCGATTTCCGCCGGCAGCCACGCCTGGCAAATGCAAGTGTAGTCTTCGGGAGTGAATTCGGCGATTTCGACGATGCACGCGCGCCGCGTGACGGGCGCGGGCTCATCGCCGTCAGTGCCAAAGATCAGTTTCTTGTTTCGGGCGGCCGCCTCGGTCATCACGGCGGTAAGTACGGCTTCGAGCAGATTGGTGCGCGGGTAATTGCAGCTATCGACAATGGCGCGCACGAGGTGCAGGTCGTCGAGAATCACCACGCCGGAGTTCGTCACGGCGCGGTCGAGCATCGCCAGGAATGCTTCTTCGATGGTTTCGGGAGTGCGGACAGTCAATTCACAGAGTAAGTCGCGGACACCAAGGAAAACACCGGCCGCGGCCGCATGGACGTGAGCAAGAACAGCGGTCCGGCCCATGCCGGGCTGCGCCCGCAAAACGAAGATTTCGCCTTTGGAAAGGCTGCTGGACAGGCGGTCCGCAGCCATCTGCTGCGCCGGCGCCAGCCGAATCGGGCTCGTCATATCGTCGTTGAATAAAAGATGGTCGCGCGAGAGGCGCACGAAGGCCTCGGGCGGCTGTGTCAGGTTAATGATGGGGGATCAGACGAACGCGCGGGCGGAAAGCAGGCCGCTTAGTTTGTCGATTTCCGAATTATGCGCGAGTAAGTTACTTGCGCTAAACAAATAGCTGCCTCCTTTCCGGGAGTGATAAGCCTCGATTAAGATAGCATGGCCGGCGTTCGGCGGCAAGACATCTCGCCATTAATTCGCATTAATGCAACGAGGGTGCTACGGTAAGAGGCGAGGCTGATAAGTCATGGGCTCCTCTCGAGAAGTCGATTTTGGTGATCGGGTGCGTGTGCTTCCCACGAAGGAAACACAGGCGGTTGGGTTTGCGGGCCAGACGGGGCTGGTCTATGGGTTCACCAAACCTTCCGTAATGGGTGTACGCGCCGTTGGCGGAGAAGGCATCGACCACGCCATCTGCGTTCAATTGGAGACTGGCGGAGCGTCTGTCTGGTTCGCCCTCATTTGCTCGAATTCGTCGATCACGCTCCCGGGACGGATATCGCGGTCGGCGGAGCTCGCTTTGTTCGAGACGCTGGCGGAGGGTGGGTCAAGCAGTCGTGGGCGCCATCTCCACTATCTTCCCACCGCCTCGCCCGTCTGCCCCGCCGCCGCCTTCGACAATTCAGGCGCCTTGGCATCGGCCGTGAGCGTGGGATGGTGCGTGTGCCAATCGGTGGCTTTTTGGTAAGCGTGAGCCAGAGCCAGCACGTCCGTCTCGCGCCAGTTCGCGCCGCTGATTTGCAGGCCGATGGGTAGGCCGGTGCGCGAGAATCCGCACGGCACGGTGATGGTCGGCAGGCCGTAATCGTCGAGCGCGCGCGTATTGCCGGGCTTGGGATTGCGCGCGCGGGAATTGGCGGCGCGCGTCAGTTCCTCCTCGATGCTCCACGCCACTTCGCGAATGGTCGGCGTGATGATCAGGTTGACCTCCTGCTTGCGGAAGACCTCGTCGTCCACGGTGCGGCGAACCGTTCGCAGCGCGCGCCACTCGCGGATGTAGTCGACCGCGCGCGAGCTGCCTCCTCCGCCCCGGCCCTCGCCTCCTCCGCCCGCCGGCTCGGTTTCCTCGCGCACAAATGCGTTGCCGAGTTCTTCGCGATAAACACCGCCTTCATTGTTCGCTCCAGTGCCCAAAATCGAAGGTAACTCGATTTCCTTCGTGCCCCTGGTCATCTTCGCGAGCACGGCGGTCGCGGCCTCCACAGCATCTGCTACGTTCGGCTCGAGCGTGTCGTAAAATTGCGGAGAGATGCCGAGACGGAACTGCGCCACGGGCGCACCGATGGCGGCGACGTAGCCGGGGATGGGGTAATCGACCGATTGTATGTCGAGGCGGTCGTACCCGGCGATCGTTTCGAGCACCATCGCGGCGTCTTCCACCGTGCGGGCGATGGGTCCGCAATGATCGAGCGACCACGTGAGGGGGACGATGCCGCGAATGCTCACGCGCCCGTAGGTCGCTTTGAAGCCCGTGACGCCGCACATCGCCGACGGCGTGCGAATCGAGCCGCCGGTATCGGTGCCGAGCGCGGCATAGCAGTGATCCATGGCGACGCCGGCGGCCGACCCGCCCGACGATCCGCCCGAGATCATTTCGAGGTTCCAGGGATTGCGGACCGGTCCGTAATAGCTCACGGCCGAGGTCGAACCGGAAGCGAAAATGTGCATGTTGCACTTGCCGACAAAGACCGCGCCGGCCGCGCGCAGGCGGCGCGTCACTTCGGCGTCGGCCGCCGCGATATTACCCGCGAGCGTCTTGCTGCCCGCAGTGGTGCGCACGCCTTCGGCATCGATGTTGTCCTTGAGGCCGATGGGAATCCCGTGCAACGGCCCGCGCCAATGGCCGGATGCCGCCTCCTTGTCGAGAACCCTTGCCTGCGCCAGCGCCTGCTCCTTCATCACCGTAATCCACGCGTCGATTTTGGGATTGAAGGCGGCGATGCGGTCGAGACAGGCTTGGGTGAGTTCCACCGACGAGATTTTGCGCGCGCGAAGATTCTCGGATGCCTGTTTGAGGGTCCAAAAAACTGGTTCGCCTGGGTTCTGCATCTCGGTTCCTCGGGGCTAACCGCCGGTCTGCTCGGACGCGTTCTTCGAAAGCATCGGGACTTTGGTGTCGAGCTGGAGACCGGGCTTCCGCTTGTGCCAGTCGGTCTCGCGCTGGAAGGCGTGGGCGAGGGCGAGAACGCTCGCTTCGCCGAATAGCGGTCCCGCGATCTGCAGGCCGATAGGCAGGCCTTCCTTGGAGAATCCGCAGGGGATGGCAATCACGGGCAGCCCGTAGCCGTTGAACGGGCGGGTATTATCGTCGTCATCCTGCACTACGCGCGAGTTGCCTCCGCCCGCGTTGGCTCCCCCGCCGCCGCGTCCACCTCCACCTCCGCCGCCGCGCCCTCCCCCGCCGCCCGCGCCCCCGGAATTGAGCGCATCCTCGATGAGCGCGGGCACGTGCCGCACCGCGGGCGCCACCAGTACATCGACATTCTGCTTCGCGAATACCTCTTCGTCTACCGTGCGCCGGACCATGGTGAGATCGCGCCAGCCGCGGATGTAATCTATCGCGCGGGTGGCATCCTGCCCGCTGGGGAAAACCCGCGCCGTGGAAGCTTCGTATCCGCCACCATTCACGCCGCGAAGATTCTCGTGGTACGCGGCGATCTCAGCCGTCACATTGGCATGCAGGAGCGAAGGCAATCCGACCTCGTGCGATCCCTTGGTCAGCTTATTCAGGATGGCGAGCGCGTCTTCGACAGCTTTGGAGACGTCGTCGTCGAGGTGATCGTAGAACTGCGCGGCGATGCCGATGCGGAACTGCGCGATCGGCAGCGCGAGGGCGGCGGCGTAATCGGGAACCGGCTTGTCGACGCTATCGATATCGAGATGATCGTACCCGGCGATCTGCTGAAGAACGAGGGCCGCGTCTTCGACGCTGCGGGCGAGCGGGCCGCAATGATCGAGCGACCAGCAGAACGGCACGATGCCGCGCAGGCTGACGCGGCCGTAGGTGGCTTTCAGGCCGGTGACGCCGCAATCGGAGGCGGGAACGCGGATGCCGCCGCCGGAATCGGTGCCGAGCGCGGCGAAGCAGTTGCCCATGGCGACGGCGGCGGCCGATCCGCCCGAAGGTCCGCCCGGAATGCGCTCGAGATTCCACGGATTGCGTACCGGCCCCCAATAGCTGACGGCGGAGGAAGCGCCGGCGTCGAACTCGTGCATATTGCACTTGCCGACGATCACCGCGCCCCCGGCTTTCAGGCGGCGAACCACCTCGGCGTCTTCCGAGGGGAAGCGGTATTCGTAGACCGCGCTCGCGGCGGTGGTGCGCACGCCGGCGGTATCGATGCTGTCCTTGATGCCGATGGGAATCCCGTGGAGCGGGCCGCGGATCTGGCCCTTCGCCTGTTCTTCGGCCAGAGTTTTCGCCTGCTCCAGGGCCTTTTCGCGCATCACCGTGATCCATGCGTTGATCTTCGGATTCCACATTTTGATGGAATCGAGGCAGGCTTCGGTGAGATCGACGGGCGAGAATTTCCTGGAGCGAATGCCGTCGGCGGCTTGTTTGAGAGTGAGCGAACAAAGGTCCGACGGGGCTTGCGCGAACGAGAGACGGGTGGCGAGGGCGCCGGCACTGGCTGCAAGAAAGACTCGCCGGGAGAGTTTTTCCATGTTGCTTTTTACCTCACGGGGACTTGGCTTGTCAAACTTTCGAAAAAAGGCGGATCGCGGCCGATAAGGTGTTTCGTGAGCAGTTTTCTGCAGCAGGCCGAGGACATCCTGGACGTCGCCGCCTCGGGCGAATCGAGCCTTCAGGACGTGGCGATCGTGATGGACCGGCAATCGGGCATGCGAATGCTCGATCCGGCGGGGTGGTCGCTACCGGCATTGGCTGCGGAATTCGGCGCCATGGCAGTTTACAAAGTGGAGCGACGCGGGGCCGCGGTTCGCGTGGAGGGCTGGAACGGCACGGAAAGATGCCTGGTGCAGCGCACACTTTCGGCAGGCCGGCTTTTCCAGTTGCCGGGCATGAGCTCCGGCAACTATCGCCCCGCGATGATGCTGCTGCCAGCCTGAATCAGCCTAGCTGATCGATCTGCGAAGCTAGCAGGAAATCCTGTTCGGTAAGCCCGCCGGCATCGTGCGTCCAGGTCTCGATCGCCACCCGGCCCCAGGAAAGCTGGATATCGGGATGGTGTCCCTGCCGTTCCGCCACTTCGCCCACGCGATTGACGAAGTGAAGGCCGCTCTGAAAATCCGGGAAGGTGAACTCCCGGGATAACTTTTTCCCGTCCAGGACTCTCCACCGCGGCGATTGCGCGGCGTGCTGATGAACTTCGTCGGGCGATAAAAGCTTACGCGATCCGGGCATGTGCGATCCTTTCTAAAAACAAAACTTTCACGGTAGAGGCGCAAAGAAGAAATACGGGAGGCTCTCTCTGCGTTCTCTGCGGCTCTGCGAGAGATTGTTTTGTTCACGCAGAGGCGCAGAGTACGCAGAGAACACCTATAAATCAATCGCAAGGCATCTGGAGTCCACCTCGCTCTTTTACCGATTCGATGCCTCCAGTGGCGCTACCTCCACTTTCTGCGGCTGGCCTATCGGGACCAGGCTACCACCCGCCAGCTTCCCCAACGTGACCGTATAAGTTCCGGGTTTCACCAGATTTCCTCTGCCTCCCCGGCCGCCTCGTCCGCTGCGCGACGCCGATTGCCCGCTTTGCGCGTTTTCCGGCGGCGATTCGCGGAGGTCCCACACCACGCGATGCAGGCCGGATTTCGACGACACATCCAACTGTCGCACCAGGCGCCCGTCGGCGTCTGCGATTTGGAGTACCACCCCGGGAGCTTCCGCGCCGGCCGGCGTGGGCACCTCTTCGCGCAGGTAATAGGTCAGCAGCGCGCCGAAGGGCGGATTGGGCGAGCCGATATTGTCCCCCTGCGCGCGGTAGTAGCCGAGTTCGTTGAAAAGCCTTGCCTTGCGGCCGGGTGCGAACAGCGCGCCTCCCGATGCCAGCACCTGCGGCGTAAGCTGGCGGAGCGGCGAATAGTCGTCGAGGATGAAGAATCCGCGTCCAAAGGATGCTGCCGCGAGATCGCTCTCGCGCTTCTGAATCTCGAGATCGCGGATGGGGATGGGCGGCATGCCGTCGCGGAATTTGATCCAGTGCCGGCCGCCATCGATGGTGAATGAGAGGCCGAATTCCGTGCCCACGAACAGAAGCTTGGGATTGATATGGTCCTGCGCGATGGTCCATGCGGGGTCGTTGGCGGCGAGATCGCCGGCGATGGAGGTCCAGGTGCGGCCCAGGTCGGTGGATTTCATCACGTACGGTTTGAAATTTCCGCGCTGGAAATCGTTGAGCGTGACGAAGACGGTGTTCACGTCGATGGGCGAGGGGTGCACGTCCGTCACGTAGGTCATGTCCGGCACGCCCGGCCATTGGTCCACTTTGCGCCACGTTTTCGACCCGTCTTCGGAAATCTGCACCAGCCCGTCGTCGGTGCCGACGAACAGCAGGCCGTCCTTGAGGGGCGATTCGGCGAGCGCCGTGCCGGTTCCGTACTCGTCGGTGAAGGCGTTCTTCCAGACGGCATCCGGACCCCAGACCTTGCCCATCACGGGGATGCTGTCGCGGTCGATATTGCGGGTAAGGTCGTCGGAAACTTCGCGCCAGGTGGCGCCGCTATCGTCGCTCTCGAGCAAGCGGTTACCCATGATGTAGAGGCGAGTGTGCTGGTGGGGGCTGACTATGAACGGAATGTCCCAGCGCGACCGCAATTTGGTGTCGTCGATCTTGCCGGCGGGCGGTTGGCCGTTCGTGCCGCCGCGGCCTCCGCGTCCGGGCTGTGGATTGATGCTGGTGCTCTGGCCGGTCTTCAGATCGAGGCGCACGCAATTGATCTGCTGCGAGCAGGTGTAGACGATGGAGGCGTCTTCCGGATCGGCGCGCGACTGGTAGCCATCGCCGCCACCCGTGCTCATCCAGTCGCTGGTGCGGATGCCGGCGGCGACGTTGGTGCGGGAAGGTACGCCCTGCGAACCGTTATCCTGCGTACCGCCGTACACGTTGTAGAAAGGCAGGCCGTTGTCCACCGAGACGCGATAGAACTGGGTCACAGGAATGTTGTTGAAATGGCGCCAGGTGCGGCCGTGGTCATAGCTTTCGTAGAGGCCGCCATCGTTGCCTTCCAGCAGATGATTGGCATCCGTGGGGTCGAAGACGAGCGCGTGATTATCGGAATGGAGGCCCAATCCCCGGCCGCCGCCTCCGCCGAACGCGTTCTGAACCGTTTTGCCGCCGTCTTCGGTTACGAAAACGTTGACGTCCATAGCGTAGACGCAATCGAACTGGAACGGGTCGGCGTAAATCTCGCCGTAATATTCCGGGTCCTGCACTTCTTTGAAGGCGCCGCGGGTCCAATGTTCGCCGCCATCGTCGGAGCGGTAATAGCCGGACATCTTGTTGGCGCGCGCGGTCATGATGAGGGCATAGACGATGTCGGGCTTCTGCGGCGAGACGGCGAGCGCGATGCGGCCCAGGTCGACAGTAGGAAGGCCGTCCTTGAGCTGCTTCCAATGATTGCCGCCATCGGTGGTTTTGAAAATGCCCGCCTCGGGACCGCCGGCGACAACCACGCTCGTGTTGCGGCGCCGCTGGTAAGCGGCGGCATACATCACGTCGGGATTGCGCGGATCGATATCGATATCGGTGATGCCGGTGTTCTCGCTGATTTGCAAAATCGGCTTCCATGTCTGGCCACCGTCGGTGGTTTTGTACAGGCCGCGATCGCCGCCGGGCGAGAATAGCGGGCCCTGCGAGGCGGCGTAGACCACGTTCGAATCGCGCGGATCGATGAGAATCTTGGCTATGTGCTCGGAACTTCGCAGGCCCACGTTCTTCCAGGTCCTGCCGGCGTCGGTGCTCTTATAAACGCCGTCGCCCCAGCCGATGGCGCGCTGCGATTCGTTTTCACCGGTGCCGAGCCATACGACATCGGAATTCCGGGAATCGACCGTGACGCACCCGAGCGAGTATGAGCCGCCGTCGTCGAAAACCGGTTGGAAAGTGGTGCCGTGGTTCGTGGTCTTCCACAGCCCGCCGGAAGCCGCGGCGACGTACCAGATATTGCGATTCCTGGGGTCGACCGCGACGTCGGCAATACGCCCCGATGAGAAGGTTCCGGGAATATTGCGGGGAGCGATCTCGCGTACCGATTCCCATGTCAGAGTTTGAGCGTGCAGGAGGCCCAGGGACAGAGCGGCAGCGGGGACGGCGCCAAACCGGAAGCAATTCATGACAATTGGAAATCAGTATATCCCGCTTACCAAAACGCGAGCGAATACTTCCGGCGAGACGTTGCGGCCGCAAAGAACGATGGCCACTCGTTTGCCGGCCCATCGCTCGATGTCCTTGCGGAAGGCCGCGACGGCAACCGCGGCCGCGCCTTCGACTACCCAGTGCTCGGCTTCCAGAACGAGGCGCATGGCGTCGCGGATTTCTTCTTCGGAGACGAAGACGGAACTGTCGATGGCCTTTTGACAGATCGGCAGGGTGACGGAATCGGGTTCGAGGCCGCCGGCGGTGCTTTCCGAAAGGGTCGGCTGTTCCGGCACGTCGATCACGCGGCCGGCGCGCAGGCAATCGTGGAGGACGGGTGAATTTTCCGGCCAGCAGCCCACGATTTCCGTCCGCGGGGAGACGGCCTTCAGATAGCTCCCGATTCCCCCAATCAGTCCGCCGCCGCCGACGGCGACGAAGACCGCGTCGAGTTCGGGAACCTGGCGATGAAGTTCCACGGCAATGGTGCCCTGACCGGCCACGACGTCGAGATCGTTATACGGCGAGATGAAAACCCGGCCGGAGGATTCGGCGGCGCGGCGGGCGGCCAGTTCGGCGGCGAGAGGGTCGCTGCCGGCGTGGCGGAGGGTGGCGCCGAGTGCGGCGATGCGCTGCCCTTTGGCGGGCGAAACCTGCGAGCTGACGAAGACTTCGGCGGCGATGCCGCGGGCGCGCGCGGCCGCCGCGACTCCCAGGCCGTGATTGCCGTTGGAGGCGGCGACCACACCGGCGGCTGCCTGATCGGGCGTGAGGAGGGCGATTTTATGGCTGGCGCCGCGGAATTTGAACGACCCGGTGTGCTGGAGATGTTCCAATTTCAGAAAGACGGTCGCGGCGCCGCCTTCGGCCAAGGCGGGAGACAAGTCGACTGGCGTCTCACGGACATAGGGCCGTATGCGGTCGTAGGCTGCAGACACGGCATCTTTCATAGATGCCATGGTAGCGTGCGGGGGCGGGATGCCTTACCAGATTCAGTCGCGGCGGAAGCTGTCACGCAACTCGCGGCGTAATTCCTGGCGATATTCCCTGGCCTCGCGGCGTGCCTCCACGGCATACCGTTGGGCTTCCTGCCGAAACTCGCGGGCTTCGCGGCGCGCGTCGCGGGCCCATTGGCGGGCTTCCCGCGCCTCGTGGCGCGCCCAATGCGCCCCACAGCGCTCCACCCGGGCGAAAGCGGCAGTTGCCAGAATCAACACGATCAACAGGAATTTCATGCCAACTCCTTTCTCTCTTTTACTCGCGAGAGCGGAATTGGTTACGCGCGGCGACGAAAAATTGTCGGAGCGACCGGAAATTGGCGCACGATCGAGCTTGCGCGGCCCTGTTTTTAATAGGTTGCGAGCGGCGAGGGAAATGCCAATGAAGCCGCGTATGAGAATTGCGATGCATTCCGCGCTGGCCATAGAGCCAACCAAGCCGCCTGTTGTTCGGCAGCCGGTTTCTTCGACGCCAACCCAGAGCCCCGGCAAGCCGACCCCGGTCATCACCGGGACCATGAAGACCACCAGCCCGTTCGGGAGCCTGTTACAGTCACTGAATACCACCACGGCGGTGTCTTCCACTCCAGCCACGGTCAATCTGGCGAGCATTTTCGGGCCGTCGGCAAGTCTGGCACCCACAAGTCTCTCGTCCGCCATGGCGGCGGCCGCGGCGGCGGGCAGCAGCGCCGCGACAACCGCGGCTGCCGCGACCGCGCAAAGCCCCGGAATCCAGGCGCTGGTGACCTCCATCATGAACGGATCTTTTCAACCGACATATGTAACGGATCCGTCGCAACTGCAGGAAACCACACCCGTGGGAACCGATTACATGCCGAACTTCTACTACGCCTCGGATGCCACCGCGAATCAACTGGCGTCCCTTTTGGGGGGAACGGTAGTACAGAGGCCGGCCTTCGGACAACAGCAGGGATGGACGGAACCGCTGGCCAATTTCATCCAGTTGCCGAACGGACAAACGTTTAACGCCGCGGATATGGCGTATTACGCGCGCTGCGGGGACGTCGGCGCAACGCAACTGACCGCGGATCTGACCGCGTCTATTAATGAAGGCGCCGCGTGGACCAGCTACTACGAGAACGGAGGGTCGATGCCTAGCTTTGGAACGGGATATGTCGGAGCGCCGATCAGTGGGATGACGTACCCGGCTGGTTCGATCGGGGCCGACGGCAATGTCATCAATCCGGCCATGCAGGGGACGAAGACTTAGGGCAAGCTCTCAGCGGTCAGCAATCAGCTAAACCCGGTTTGGGCTGAACGCCGATCGCTGATGGCTGACCGCCCGGCCGGATACGTTACGAGTATTCCGGAATGGCTCACTTAGTCGGCACTAAGTCACATTAGGTTTCTCGCTGGGCACTTCTACTCATTTCGGAAAACGTTCTCACCTGTTACATTCGAGACGGAAGGAACATGGGCGCAAACGGACGGACCGTCCAGCCAGGCGCGCGGCAGCGCGGATTCGTGCTGGTGACGATGATCGTGAGTCTCGCCATCGTGATGGCGTTTCTGGGGCTGGCGATCGATATCGGGTACGAACAATACATGAAGGTCCGCATGCAGGCGGCGGCCGATGCGGCGGCGCTGGGGGGCTCACGGGAACTGGCCGCCAGCGGTACCGCCAATCTGGTGTCGGCGGCTCAGGGCGATGCCGCGACCAATGGATTTACCAATGGCCAGCACTCCGTCACCGTCACGGTGAATAACCCGCCTTCCACCGGCTATTCCAAAGCGAACAGCACGGCGGTAGAGGTCATTATTACTCAAACCGTACCAACCTTCTTCATGCAGGTGATGGGCTTCTCTTCCGGCACGGTGCGCGCGAGGGCGGTGGCGCAAACCGAGGGCGGCGGCACTGGTTCCTGTTTTTATGCGCTCGATCCCACCATGAGCAACGCCTTCAGCGTGAGCAATGGAGTGAATGTTTCCTCCTCGTGCGGCATCGTCGTCGATTCGAACAGCAGCACGGCCCTCACGGCCAGCGGGGGCGCGCGTTTGACGGCGCCGTCTATCTCCGTCGTCGGGAATTACACGGTAAACAATGGCGCGACCATCAGCCCGAATCCCAGCACGGGAGTCAGCGCGGTGAGCAATCCCTTCGCGTCGCTGCCCACGCCTTCAGTCGGCTCCTGCACTTACACCAATTACAGTGCCGGCGGCGGCCAGACCGTCACCCTCAATCCCGGCGTCTACTGCAACGGCATCAACATCGCGAATGGCGCCACCGCCACATTCAATGCGGGCACGTACATTCTCAAGGGCGGCGGCATGACGTTCGCCGGCGGCGCAAGAATAACCGGCACCGGTGTGATGTTCTATAACACGTACGCCACCGGATACGCCTACGGCCCGATCACCTTCAACAACGGAACCACTGAGACGTTAACCGCGCCTACCAGCGGAACTTATGCCGGCATTCTACTCTTCCAGGATCCCACTGTGTCCGGCGGCGCGGCGAGCTCTTTTGCCGGCGGAACGAGCGCCAATCTCACGGGAACGCTCTATTTCCCCACCACGGCGCTTTCTTTCTCCAACGGCGCCAGCGCTGCGTATACGATTATCGTCGCCGATAGCGTCAGCTTCACCGGCGGCGTCACCCTCAACAACAATTACTCTTCCCTTCCGGGCGGGGTGTCGCCCATCAAGGGCGGACAGGCTCTGAGCGAGTGATTATGGCCAAGCGCCGCGGCATCGCCACCATCGAATTCGCGCTGATTACGCCGCTACTGCTATTGCTCATCGCCGCGGTGGTGGATTACAGCCTGCTGATGCGCGCGGCCATTGCGGTGGGAGACGCCGCCCGCGCGGGGGCCGAGTACGGCAGCATCAGCGTCTCCAATGCCTCCAACACGTCCGGAATGCAGACAGCGGCCCTCAACGCCGCACCCGACATCAGCGGCCTTACGGCCTCGGCGGCGAAAGTGTGTTCGTGCTCCAACGGCAACACCGTCAATTGCAGCGGCGGCACTTGTCCTTCAGGTCCGGTACGCACCTATGTGCAAGTCACGGTAAAGACCACCGTGAGCCCGCTCTTCAGCTATCCCTGGTTGGGATATACCGGCGCGGTTGCCGCCACCTCCACCATGAGGGCACAATGAGGGGCCGGCGCGGCAGCACCATGCTGGAGGGCGCGCTGGTGATGACTACGTTTGTGATCCTGCTGATAGGCGCCATGGATTTCGGGCGTCTGGGGTTTGCCTACAGCTCGATTACGTTCGCGGCCCATCAAGCGGCGCGCTTCGCCTCCACCAATGGCAGTTCCAGCGGACACGCGGCGACGGTAGAGACCATCCAGGCCAATGCGGACAGCAACCTGCTAGGTCTGAACACCCACACCCTCACGGTGTCCGTTACCTGGTCGCCGAATAACAATCCCGGCAACCAGGTTCAGGTGGTGGTCTCCTACGGATTCCAGCCGCTGGTCGTTCCCATTTCGTCTTCCGCCATCACGCTGAAGAGCACGGCGGTGGACACCATCACACAATGACGCGCGGAGAGCGGCGCGGCGATCCGACGCATGCCACCGGCTGCCCCTTGGTGATCGGCGGCGTGGCGACGATGTACAGCACCAGGCCATCGATCGGCGAGCGCACTTCGGCGATCGTCTTGCCGAAAAAATCGGTAACATGCGCGAGCAGCGCGCCTTTCGCTACCGTCTGGCCGCACTCCACCTGGGAATACAGAATGCCGGTTTCGGGGCTGGTCACGACCGCCGTGGGGTCCAGATAGACGGCCTCGGCGAGCGCGGCCGGCCCGCCGTCTTTCATGCGCAGCTCGCGCAGCACGCCATGGATTCCCGCGACAATGCGCTCTACGGACTCCTCGTCGGAAACGCCCAGAGAGCCGCTTTCGATGGTCATGGCGGGCTTGCCGCGGGTGATCGCGGTGGTGGAACAGTAGAGCGATCGGGCAGGGTCGGTAGGCCGGTCGCGGTCCACTACTACGTGATCGATGCCGAAGGCCATCACCAGGTGCGCGATGGCCTTGTCCATATCGGCGTTTCCTGTGACGTGCTGATAAACGTAGGGCCGCAGCCATTCGTTCCCGTCGCCGCAATGCAGATCCAGCACGTAATCGGCCTGCTCGATGACTTCTCTCGTGATCGCGTAGGCGATCCGCTCCGAAACCGTGCCGTCCATCCGGCCGGGATATACGCGGTTCAGATTCTTCCCGTCGATGGGGCTGAAGTAAACCGTGCGCCCCAGGAAGGACGGCATGTTGGCGGTGTGCACCATGACAATCCGGCCGCCGAGTTCAACCGGATCGATCTGGCCGCGCAGCCTTTGCAATGCGAGAATCGGCGGATATTCGTAGCCGTGATTGCCGGCGATCAGCGCCAGCACGGGTCCCGGCCGTGCCCCCCGTATCACGGTAATCGGAATTACTGTCCCGGCATCCGCCCCTGCCGGGACCTCGAGAAGACGGGACTCGATCGGCGCCGGTTTTTCCAGTCCGGGCTCTGGCACCATGGTGGCTACCCCCTTCGGAGACGGGCGCTCTCGGCGACGCGAATGACGTGCTCAATCCGCTGCCGGGTTACCGCACGATCCTTCTGACATACTGCCACACTCGGCAGCGGCGCGCTCTGTGGTGGCGCGGAACACCGCGGGACGGGGTCGGCCGGGCGGTAGAACTTCGCCCGGCACGCCCGGCATTTGAACGGCGAGAATCGTATCAGGCCGATCAGCTTATCCCACAGGTGCTCGGTTGGCATGGGGATGGTATCCATGCGGAAGCACCGCGGACAGCGGTGCGGCGCCCAGGGCCAGGTATCGCAGAGTGGTGTGGCCGATGCCTGCATGCCGAATCGTCCGTCGCTTCCGAGTTTGTCGCGCTGAAAGCCTCTCGGACCAGTCATCAGAGTACTATAGAGGTATCGGGAGTACTACCTGCGTAAATAGCGTTCGGTTAACCAGTGTTGATGTACGGCTGGTACAGCTATCTCTTTTGAGGACTTGGACTTTCGAAAGAACTTCCGATAGTCTCTATGGCGGGAAGGTATGGTCAGAGATGACTCCTAACGTTCAGACGCTGACCCAGCGTTTTGCCGCCGGACGCATGCCATGGAACGACGCATTGCGGTACGGTTCGCAAATTATCGATTCCTTGCGGCACGCCCACGAGGAAGGATTCTGCCACGGTGCGTTGACGCCGGATGCCGTGACCTTCAGCGCCACCGGAGTCGAGTTGGTTCGCGCCCAACCAGAAGAGGCGGCGCGGGTGACTCCCTATACTGCTCCCGAGTGTGTCGCAGGTAATGCGCCGGACGCCCGAAGCGATATCTTCTCGCTAGGGGCATTACTCTATGAGATGTTCACCGGGCGCCGCGCTTTCAACGGTGGCACACCCGGGGAGTTGGCGGCCTCCATTGAAAACGGCATGCCGGAACCGATCGGCGATACCGGGCTCGACCGTCTGGTTTTGAACTGTCTGGTCAAAAACCCCGCCGGGCGCTGGCAGCGCGTGCAGCAGGTGCACATGGAGTTCCGCATCCTCACGTTCTCCGCCAAACGCGCCCAGCAGCTTGCGGTCCCGCGGCGCGATTTCGCCCTACAGTCCACGGTGCGGCAGGTGGAAACCCAGCTCAACGCGCGGCTGGATCAGCAGTATGGCGAAGCCGCGGCCGGACTGCGGCAGTTATCGGCCCAATTGCCGCTGCTCGAGTCGCAACTGGCGGTGCGCCTCGATCAACAGGCCGCCGAGACGACAGCAGCCTTGCGTCACATGTCGGCGGAGTTGCCGCTCATGGAGTCCCATCTGGCATCGCGCCTGGCTGAGCGGCACGGAGAGGCGATGGCCGCCTTGCACCATCTCGCGGCGGAATTGCCTTTGGTCGAATCGCGGTTGTCGTCGCGGATCGACCAGCAGGAAAGAGCATTGACGAATGTTGAGCCGGTGCTTTTCGGACTGCCCGATTTGGAATCGCGGCTCACGACGCGGATTGAGCAACAGGAAAGCTCGCTGGCGAACGCCCGGCAGGCGATTGCCGTGTTGCCGGAGCTGGAATCGCGGTTGACCTCGCGGATCGAAGAGCATGAGGGCGTGCTGGCGAGCGTTCCAGAGCTGGAGTCGCGGCTGGCGGCGCGGATTGAGCAACAGGAAAGCTCGCTGGCGAACGCCCAGCAGGCGATTGCCGTGTTGCCGGAGCTGGAATCGCGGTTGACCTCGCGGATCGAAGAGCATGAGGGTGTGCTGGCACGCATGCCGGAGCTGGAGTCGCGGCTGGCGGCGCGGATCGAGCAACAGGAAAGCGCGCTGGCGAACGCCCAGCAGGCGATTGCCAGGATGCCTGAGCTGGAATCGCGGTTGACCTCGCGGATCGAACAGCACGAGGGCGTGCTGGCAGGCATGCCGGAGCTGGAGTCGCGGCTGGCGGCGCGGATTGAGCAACAGGAAAGCGGGTTGGCGGCTGCCCAGCAGGCGATTGCCGGGATGCCCGAACTGGAATCGCGGTTGACCTCGCGGATCGAACAGCACGAGGGCGTGCTGGCACGCATGCCGGAGCTGGAGTCGCGGCTGACGGCGC
>Ga0181538_10001617_pt1 | contig 24753 bp, 26 predicted proteins | sample PEATcosm2014_Bin_40_FD_119773 | JGI IMG/M metagenome (GOLD analysis project Ga0181538, IMG submission 119773) | Peatland microbial communities from MTU Mesocosm Facility, Houghton, MI, USA - PEATcosm2014_Bin23_30_metaG | ecosystem: Environmental > Terrestrial > Soil > Wetlands > Peat | place... | reverse complement strand
GGTAGCGCCGTGTTATTATTTAGACTTGGGTTAGCAGCGAAAAGCAAAATGCCAATCAGACACACAGAAATACTGACGGCAGAACAAACCGCCAATGCTCTGCCTAAAGATGAGCCCTCTCCTCTTATGATAGCATCACCTGTTTCACGTTATGACCTCAATACCATTAGCGACGCCAAAATGACTAATACGACAGCAAAGGTCGCAGTTAGCGCTTCGTTTCGAACCTTGCCCTGCAGACGCGGCCCGACCAAGGCGCCCACAAAGACCGCTTCAAGTACAATTGCCGCGAGTAGTGGCTGCACGAAGCCGTTTGCATAGTAGATAATCGCACCGGCCGAGGTCGTCAGCCCGATAATTAGTGCGCTTGTGCCGGTCGCTACCTTGATAGGAACTCGCATGCCGAGCGTCATAACTGGTACGTTTATGATTCCCCCCCCGATACCTAAGAGTCCCGATGCGTTGCCCGCTACGAATCCGCTTAGCAGACCTAAGAGTGGGTTTTTTACCTGATAGGTGACTATGCGCTCAGTCACGGCGTTAGTATAGCTCCCGTCCAATCGGAATCTGTTGTACTGAGCGTCGCGTAGACCGGTCGATTGCACAGCGTCGACGTCCTTGCGTCGCAGAAACATAACGGCAGCTGTGGCGACGAGGGCCGCAGCGAAGACCTCCGTAAGCAGTGTCCGGTTTATCTGTGCTGCTATTTCGGCTCCGATAATCGCTCCGAGGGTCGCCGTAGTGGCAAACCACAGAGCAAGCCGTAGATTTAACCTGCGATCTTTGACGTACGTCATTGAAGCGGCACTCGAGTTGGCTATCGTGCTGACGAGGCTCGTTGCTATAGCAATCTGGATGGGGATACCTGCGGCGAGTGTGAGAAACGGAACCAGAAGAACGCCCTCTCCGATGCCAAACATCGAGGTGATCACTCCGACGAGCACAGAAACGAAGAAAATTATGAGCAGGATTAGTGGATCCATCTGATCGCTCTTGCACAAGCAGCAGAAGCTTCGCCTAGCAACAAAGTGTTACGGTGGACAGCGTAATGCGGCAAAACGATCGGCACGATGCAATATCTAAAAGCAAATTTCAGTACTGTGCTGCCCCCTTAGCGGCGTATCCACCTACCGTCGCCTACTCTCCGGATGAGTAAATAAGTACACTAAGCCGACACCCGGAATCGAACCGGGATAAGCCGCTCTGCAGGCGGCTGCGTAGCCATTCCGCCATGTCGGCACAAGTCGATGTGCGTAGGCACTCGATCATCGTGCGCAACTGACTTAACGGCTGCGATCAGGACAAAATATGCCCACAGTTTGCAATCGTTAGCCGAATGAGAATGCAGAAATGCGTCGCCAAACGACTCGTTTTGGGCCTCCTGATCGGGATCCTGTCGGGGTATCGCGCAGTGGCGCGGGGACGATGATGGGGTCAGACGCCGTAGTAGCGCTCAATTGTGGTGGTAAAACTTGTTCGCTTTGGTTTAAACCTTCTGTGGATGAGTTTAAACCGTCACTTGTCGAAATAAGGAATGCAGTTTGGCCGTCTTGTATGATCTCAAAGAGAGGAGCCCTCTTCCCTACTAGGTGGGCATACGTCCTGGGCAGACGGAGCTGCGGGTACATCCCGCCGTTGCCGGTCGCCTTGCCTATCTTTGCATCGCCGACGTATTGTTGAGTGTCACCCCTGATTTCTCTCTTAGACATATCGAACATGATTGGCAATCTTATTGATTTTCACTGCTTTTAAAGTTCTCGAATTCGGCTAGATTCGCACTACCGCCTTGACCCCCCACACGCCCTTCAGGATCGGTTATGACACTTAATCCCCGTGCTTCCGTCTTTCGGCGTTGCGCCTTTGCAATGCTTTCCACTCGATCGTCATCTGTCAATACGGGTATCACAAAGTCTTCTACCCCACTACAGAATATGCCGCACGAGTCCGAATCATTTCAATCTGTGGGGGGTGCAAGCCCTTCTACTTCAGTCGAAGCAGAGTCGTCCCCCAATCTTGCTATCTGTTAAATAGTCCGACGCACGAGTGAGCGCTGAAATATTTGCAGTCCCTTGCAACTGTGAACAAACGAATATGAGCGCCTCGGACCACTCAATTAACAACCTTTTAATATGATCCTCATTTTCTTACGTTGTTTGATATTCAGGGGCCTTTAATGAGGATTGAAACATCTCAGATCGTGATTACGACCGAAGGGCGACTCGATGGTGACAAAGCGCGCGCCGTTCGGGGTTTCTTCGGCACGTTATTCAAAACGGTCCCTGCCTTCCACGGGCACGATGGAATGGGGCTCGTCTACCTGATCCCGATCCTGATATTAAATCTGATCGTGGCGGTCGGCAAGGCGGGCTTCGTTGTTGAGTATTTGAGCAAGGTCCGGCCCGATCTTCTTGTACAATGAAAACTCCACCAAGCTTAAACGGGGCGATCAATCACTTCAGAAACTTTCTGGTATCTGGGGGGGGACTCACTCTCGCGCTTTTTATTCTGATTCACGGTTTTATTTTTGGGTTCTTATTTCACCTTTATTTGACCACGAACACAGATATTGGCCTATATTTTGCGGACGCCTCAAAACTCGCAAGCGGTTTGTTGCCGTACCGCGATTTTACCTTCGAATATCCTCCACTGTCTCTGATCTTTTTTGGTTTACCCAGGATAATAACTTCTTCTGATGCGCTCTATACCAAGATTTTCCAGTTCGAACTCCTGGTTTTCGATATTATCGGACTTCTTCTGATATTTGATATCGCCCGTCGGTTAGAAGAGGCCCCTTGGAAAGCACTGTCAATTTATACCTTGGCCGTGTTGGCGGTTGGGCCGATCATCATTCAAACGTTTGACATCATCCCGGCCGTCATGACGCTCGCAGCTATCTATCTCTTCTGGCTTGGGAAGCATAATGCCAGCTGGGCCGTGTTAGCCTTGGGTACATTGACTAAGATATACCCGATAGCGATTGCACCTATCTTTTTGCTCATCTATTTCAAAAACCGTCAACTCAAACAAATCCGAGATGGGGCGGTCACCTTTCTCGCCGTTTGCATAATCACGATCCTGCCTTTTATTATTCTGGGATCTGGCAGCATCCTGAATTTGGTAAGCTATCATAGCCAGAGAGGAGTAGAGATAGAAAGCACGTATAGCGCAATTGTACTCGTTCTGGCTAAGTTGGGCTTCACCACAGTTAGCGCAGAGTACTCGTTCGGTTCGCTGAATATCGTAAACCCGGCGGCCACGGTTCTCGCTAAATTCTCACCCTACATTATGGTGGTCAGTTTGCTGATAGTTTACTGGTTTATCTACCGACAGGTGAAACCGGGCAAAAGCCAATTTACCCGTCTCGGTGCTTATGCCTTACTGATACTAGCGACCACGATGGCCACCAGCAAAATCCTTTCGCCGCAGTATTTCGTTTGGCTAATACCCATTTTTCCGCTAATATGCGGCCGATGGCGCACACCGATTTTAGCGACTTTTGTCCTCATCGGTGGACTCACCTACGATATTTTTCCCTTGCATTACTCTGAGCTACAGAATTTTCAAGCCACCGCGGTGGCCATCCTCGTGGTCCGCGACATCCTGTTAGTCCTGCTTGCAATCTTGGCGGTGGTCTCCTTGAAGCGGATGGATGCTTCGAATGAGTCATTGGATCCGCACGCCCCGGCAATGTGATTATACAATAAGGCAAAGCCCAATAAGAGTCACCAACTGTCCGCACTTCCAAAGAATTTATCGTCGAGGTTGGCAAGGGCTCCGCGTTGCTACTTTCCACTAAACTTAGAGTTGCAGTTATTCAGGAGGTGTGATGAAATATCGACGGGGTTTCGGGGTATGAGTTGCTTCGTATTGTGATCCTTAAGGCATGATTCGCCCTGTCAGAGTGTCCCGCATGTCTCCTTTGAGAAATGCAAGAACGTTCTGCACGTCTTCAATGGTCACGATGCGTCCTGTCACCAGCTTACGCGTTTTTACAGCTTTTGGCAACTCTAGGAACAGTTTAAACCCTAATAACGGGCGTCAAGCTTCGTTTTGGCCAGGTAAGTGAGGAACGCCCTGCATAATTGAGAGATTTCGCCTTTGATTCGTGGCTACGAAACTTGTCGAGGGCGTACGTCAGTAACGCCTCCATACGCGCTTTGCTTATCCTTCATTGTGTGGATTCCCAGAATGCTGCGGCGGCACGCCGCGGCCAGCCAAGCGAGTAGCGTGACAGCCCGGCCAGCCGGAAGGTGAGAAATGGTTCAACCTCTTCGGGCGTGTAGTACAGTTCTAGCGCTGCGAGGGGCACACTAACGCCGCTGCTATCGTCGCCGAGCCTCAAAACTTGTTGGCTCGTGTGTTTTTGTTGGTGGAACAGACTTTCACCGCCCTTATTTTCATATTCGAGACGGTGTCGCCAAGCGACTCGCTTTTTTGCTACGTCGAGCTGCATCCAACAGGATGAAGCGCAGTCAGAAAGACTACAACGAGCCAAACTAACTGTAGGTCATTCTCCGAACGTGATATGTAGCTTTGAGTTCATGAATCGGAGCGAGAAAGACCCGAAACGCATCATAAAAGCTGCTATGCCCGAAGAAAAGTACGGCGCACATTCAGTGAGACCATGTAAAGGAGGCGGCATCTTAGTTGAAGGCACGTTCGACAAGCCGTTTTTAATGGAAACACTATGTCGGATTCTGCGTGATACGGGCAAATGCGCTGAAAAACTCGGCGTGGCGCGGCTCTTCTACGCAGGATGCAGTGTCACTTTATACAGAAATGGCAGGGTTGACGTTCATCGCGTCCAATCGACTGAAGAAGCCATAGAGATTCTTGACGAGGTGAAAGTAATAGTCCGCGAGGCGTTCGTGCAGGGCGATTAAAGCTCCAGCCTTGTGGCGAGTCGAGTGAGCTTGACAATATTATAACGTCGACGCCCAGGTCCACCAGTGATTTCCGCTATAGTTCCACAAGACCGCTACGCCTATTCCGATGAGTTGCGACGTTAAGTAGTATAGACCAAATAGACTCGTCAGTAACCACAGGGTCAGTAGGTTCAGTACGATCCCAACAAACCGTACGGCATGATCTCTATAAAGGGCCGTGAGTGTGTATCGAAGCCCGCTTGTGACTCTATCTCTGAATGTCCACGACCTGTTCAAAATGAAGTTAGACAATAGACCTGCTTCTATGGCAATGACTCCCGATAGCAGATAATAAACCCCGAGTTCAGTAAACGCATATAGTACCGTTAAATTCAAAATAACGCCAACTGCGCCCACGGCGACAAATTTCCAAAAACGATGAAACTCTCCGGATCGCAAAAAGAGACTCGTCGTATGATGGAGATAATCGACTGCGTTTTTCGCTCCGAGTTTGCTCACCCCACTCCCCCGCTTGTCAAACGTATAGCCGACCTCTGAGACCGTCTTATAATCTCCTTGAACAAGGATCTCAAGCAATATCTTATAGCCTACCGGGCTAAGGTTTGCGTCGGCAATGACGCTCTTTTTGAAGGCGAAAAACCCGGACTCGGGGTCTTTGATGCTGCGTATCTCTCTGAAAAGCGTTCGGGCGAGAAGGTCGGCACCTTTAGATAGTAATTGTCTTGAGAAGCTGAAACCTTCCAAAGCGCTTTGCTCAGCAAACCGACTTCCGATCGCTATATCCGCTCCATTTTGCACGAGCGAAACTAGTTCTGGTATCTTTTCGGGAGGATGTTGTAAGTCAGCGTCCATGACGACTACTAAGTCATAATTCGCTGCTTGAATGCCCGTCAGCACGGCGGTAGCGAGCCCCCTCTCGCCCTGTCTTCGTATGACCCGCACCCGATCACCGTTTGACTGCTGTGACGCAACTTTCCACGTTTCGTCAGGGCTATCGTCATCAACAATCACGATCTCAAAAGGATCCCCCAATGATCCCATGGAACGATGGATTCGTTCCAGAAGTTCGGGAACGTTCTCCCGCTCATTGTAGGTGGGGATTACGATAGACGCGCTGCTGTTCGGCATAGATCTCCGGAAGCTCGACGCTGAGCGCCGTTACGTTCCTGTCAAAGGGAAGGTTGTCATTCTTCCCATAAGAGCCTTTCATCGGGGCCGAGAGAAACCAGACGTCTTTTCGGCAAAAAGAGCTGAAACGATGCGGCCTGAAAACTGCAGCTAGTGCAGGTTCCGGCGCAAATGCGCCATGAACCTATCATCATCAGGTGCGACTGTAGGCCACACGAGGCAGGTCGCCGGACAACGAAGTAGGGTCGCGGGTGGTTCCGTCAGTACCTATTCGGACTTCCCGTAGCCGTTATCTCTGCACGCACAGAGAGGCGACATCTGCCGCAGCTGATCAACGATCTCGGGGAGGACTTCGTTTACGTATCGTACATCTGCTTCCGTTGTTTCTCTGCCTAAGGTGAGCCTCAGACTGCCGTGAGCATCAACGGGGTCCAGGCCGATCGCCAGCAGCACGTGTGATGGTTCAAGCTTCTTTGACGAGCAAGCGGAACCAGTGGATCCAGCAATCCCCTTTGCGTTCAAGCGGAGCACTAGCGACTCCCCCTCGATGTAGCTGAAGCTGAAATTGGCGTTGTTCGGAAGACGGTACTGCTTTCCACCATTGAGCCGAGTGTCGGGTATTTCTCGCAGTACGGCGTCGATTAGCTGATCTCTGAGTCTTTGTATACGCACATTATCCGCGAAATCTTCTAGCGCCAGTCGCATTGCCTCACTAAAGCCAATAATACCCGACACGTTCTCGGTGCCGCTTCTGAGGCCGCCCTCGTGGCCTCCACCGAAAATGAGCGGTTTCAGTTTGGTGCCCTTCCGAACGTAGAGGCATCCGACCCCTTTCGGTCCGTATATCTTGTGTGATGACACGGAGAGCATGTCCACATTGAGAGCGGCCACGTCCACTGGAATCTTCCCGACGCTCTGGACAGCATCGGTGTGCATGTAGATGCCGTGTGATGCTGCGATCGCTCCAACCTCAGCTATGGGCTGTATTGAGCCGATCTCGTTGTTAGCGTGCATAATTGATATGAGTCGCGTGTTGTCCCGAATTGCCTCTTCCACTTCGCCGGGATTTATCCGGCCGTCATCATCGACAGAAACGTAAGTCACCTCGTGCCCACGCTTCTCAAGAAACTTGCACGTCTCGAGAACCGCGGGATGTTCGATCGCGGAGGTGATGATATGGTCGCTCTCGCCACTGCGATCGCGTAGCACTCCACGCAAAGCCATATTGTCCGATTCAGTTCCCCCTGACGTAAAAACGATCTCAGGCGGGGTGGCTCCAATCGCGTGTGCTATCTGTTCTCGCGCGTCCTCGATCGCTTTGCGTGCCTCAAGCCCATAGGCGTGGAGGCTCGAGGGGTTTCCGAAGCGCTCTAAAAAATATGGGCGCATCACTTCGAGGATCTCAGGGCGCATCGGAGTGGTCGCGGCGTGATCAAGATAAATCATGGTCTCACATTGTGTCGGTTGTTGAACGTCGTACTTAACCTCTCTCTTTGACGCATAAGGCTTTGGCACATTTAGAACTAGCGAACGGCTGCCCCCCCTGCGCGAAAGCTGCCTGCCTCACGCCCCGACCACCTTGTAGTAGTATGTGTATCCATTAGAGTAGATCTTGTCAACTCCTGTGGTGTGGTTGTCAATCGCTCCGATGCCCCCGCTCCATTGCGTGGCGTTTTGGGGGCTGAGCTTCCATTGTCCGTTCACAAGGTGGTTGTAGTAGTACTTTGGCGGCGTCGCCGTGAGGAACAGGTAGTTGATTCCGGTGTGACCTTCGCCATTCCATTGCTGCAGGTATGCGGGATAGACGAAGTTGAGCACGGTGTAGTTCTCCAGCGGACTGTCCGGAGGGTGCATCACCAAAGCGCCGGTATAGTACCAGTAGATAATCTCGTCTCTATAGTCGGTCATCGTGGCGTTATCAGGGTCTTTTCCAACGGTCCAGAGAGCGGCAGCGGTGACCCGGGCGTCGGGTGGCGCAGTTATCGTGAAGGTTGTGTCATAGTTCACCGCAAGGACGGTCGCATTCACCGCCGCTAATATCAGGAGCATCGCAGCTAAGGAAGGAGCCAGCCACCTCCTGTTGACTGGCACCCGGCCGCGTGATACCAAGATCAAACCTACGGTGGCGATGATGCCATAGATAAAAGCGACCCAAACGATCAGACGGCTGCCAAGATCTAGGGACGGAAGCGCTTCGATTGAGCTGAGGTAAGCAGGAAGCGTGCTTGTCGCGATGTAGAACTGCAAAAAAAATCCAAGCGCTGTCACAGCCGCGAGCAAAATAAGACTTAATAAGAGGTAACGTATATAGGTAACATCCACCTGATCCGCTTCGTGGCTGTCGGGGGATACTGAATGAGCACCTGCATAAACAACGAGGGGAGCAAGGGGCAGAAAGAAAGGCAGGTAACCTGACTGTAATCGCGTTGCGAGGCAGTACACAATCGCTCCAGCTCCAAGCACAACCGTCAACGCAGCGGCAGATCGTCGGTAATCAGTTAAACCCGCGAGCGTGTTCCTCAGACGCCCTAGCAATTGCGTGGTGGCTGCACGCGACGCTTCCATACGCCAAAAAACAGCGTAGCACAGCACAGAGGCTGCATAAAGCGCCGCCAGACCTACCGCCGTGTAAAAGAAGAGACCGACATACACGCCGTTGTAGCCGTTAAGCACGTAGTAATAGCCCCACCAGGGCACAAACATAGCAGCGATGTAGACGGGAGCCGCGTATTTGAGCGAGGATACGAGGAACGGCATAGTGAGTATCCCGATGGCTAGAAAGCTCAGATGGTGGGTGAAGATGGTCGCGAGCAGTATCGCTGTGAGCATCGAAAACGTATACGCGCGCGAGGTGCGTCCGACGTAGTGCAGGTAGAGGAACAGCAGCGCGCCGCAAAACAGGATGAAGCCTACGTTCTCTTCGATCATGAGCGACTGTTGGTGCGTGATGCCCTCGAACATGCCGATGAGAAGAATCATCACTGGGATCGCCCAGCTCGTCAATCGGCCTGAACGCGACGTTATCAAGTAGGCAACCACAACCATGACGATAGGCGTCGCTATTTGTAAGAAGTACTGCGCTAGCACGATGAGATTAATGCCGGTAAAAACCGTGAGCGACGCAAGCAGCGCTTCGAGGCCGACTGAATAGGCGCCGTAGTACATCGACTGTGTCGCAGATGGAGAATAATGCCCGGTTACCACGTACTTGCTGGTGTCGCCGAGGAGCATCCATGGATCGGGGTCGATCGAACCGCTCCACACGGACAGCGAGTATCCGACCCTGAAAACGATGAGCACTATAGTGATTGCGACCAGCGCAGCGAGGTACTTCTTGTTCAAACGCTCACCTCCGTACCTCGGCGCGCGTCTTCAGGAGACACCTCAACATCGCTAGTGTATCGCGCGTAAGTCTGACTTTGCTGCTCGCCGTATTGCTCCACGTTATGGGCACTTCGACGATGTTGAATCCCTCCTGGTGGGCTTTTGCGATTAACTCCGCGTCAAAGGCAAATCCATCGCAGGTGATAGTGATGGTGTCCCATACCTCACGCCGAAACGCTTTGCAGCCGCACTGAAAATCGCGTATGGCAGTGTCGAGCAGTAGGTGGGCGAGCATGCGGTAAATAAATCCTGAGAGTCGTCTCGAGAGAGGTTGGGAGATAGCAATGATCGACCCGGGCAGCTTTCGCGACCCGACGGCGAGATCGGCCCCCTGCTCGATCGTTGCTGCGACGCGCATGAAGTCGCTGGGATGAATCGACGCATCGCCGTCGATGAACCCGAGCACGTCTCCAGTTGCTAAAGCAAGCCCGCGGCGCAGCGCTGCACCCTTACCAGCCAAGACCGGGCTGCTTGAGAGTATCGCGTTGCTGTTGTGCATCGTGAATTCTTGCACGATGTCGGGTGTGTGGTCAGTGGACGCATCTTCGGCAATGATGAGCTCCAGGCCTTCAAAGGCGCTGAACTCATCGAGCAATCCGCCTATCTCGTCGGCCTCATTATGCGCTAGAATCACGACAGAAATCATTCTCTTTTCCTACACCGCGTCAGGGGCATAAAGATTGTTCTATCCCAAAGCGAACACGCACAGATCTAATCGCTCGCCGAGCCTCAATCAGCAACAGCGCACCGAAAAAAGCCGTATTTCAGAGTGCAGCAAGAATAAATAATAGCTATCGCTATACGATCACTGTTCATTCGGCGCAGTGACTATTTTGGAGGAGCGGTGCCAAAAAGCTTAGAGGAGATCAACGAGCGCATTCGTGATGGAAGCGTCCACGTCGTGACAGCTGACGAAATGACTGCGCTCGTGGGAGAACTTGGGTCCGAGAACGCGGCAAGAGAGGTCGACGTCGTGACCACGGGAACGTTTGGCGCGATGTGCTCGTCCGGCGTGTGGATGAATTTCGGTCACTCAGATCCGCCTATCAAGATGAGTCAAGTGTGGCTTAACGATGTCGAGGCGTACGCCGGTGTCGCCGCGGTGGACGCGTTCATTGGGGCGACCCAGCTTTCGGAGACGCGTGGCCTCGAGTACGGCGGAGCGCACGTCATCGAAGATCTTGTGGCCCACAAAGAAGTCTATTTGAAGGCCGTTGGCTATGCTACTGACTGCTATCCGCGCCGCAGCGTAGAGGCGTCTATTTCCATCGGGGACCTTAACGAAGCCACCATGTTAAATCCGCGTAACGCTTACCAGCGGTACAATGTGGCGACCAATTCCACTGACAGAGTGCTTTACACGTATATGGGGGCGCTGCTTCCCCGGTTCGGGAACGCGACTTACTCTGGTTCAGGCACACTCTCGCCCATCTATAACGATCCGGACTATGAAACCATCGGCGTCGGGACGAGGATCTTTCTGTGTGGTGCGCAGGGGTACGTCGTCGGCAACGGGACGCAGCATGACCCGGCGAACAGCTTTGGCACGCTTATGGTGTGTGGTGACCTCAAGGCTATGAGCACCGATTACCTAAGGGCGGCGATTCTCCACAAGTACGGCACGTCGCTCTACGTAGGCATCGGCGTCCCCATTCCCGTCCTAAACGAGGGGATTGCGCGAAAAACTGCCATCAGTGATGCCGACATCAAGACGACGGTCCTCGACTACGGCGTCGGTCGCCGGTCGCGACCACAACTAAAAACGATCAACTATGAAGAGCTAAAATCCGGGATGATCGATCTCAATGGCAAGGAAGTGCGCACATCATCCATGTCGAGCTTCTTCAAAGCAAAAGAAATCGCCACCGAACTCGCGGCGCGTATACAAAGAGGGGCGTTTGAGCTCGCCCTGCCGACAGCGCGGCTCCCGCAGCAGGCCACACTGAAGCCCATGAAGCAACTTTCTGCGGTGCCACTCGTGCGTGAAGTTATGCTGCCAAGCATCACCGTGCGTGAAGCGATCAGCGTACAAGAGGCTGCCAAGATCATTATCGGAAAGCAAATCAACCACTTGCCGGTTATCTCAGCCAGCAACAAGCTTATCGGCATAGTGACGGCGTACGATATCTCTAAAGCGGTTGCGCTAAACAAAGGGGATAGCCTGAAAGGTATAATGACGAGGCGCGTCGTGACGGCGACGCCTGATGAGCCGATCGACCTCGCCGCACGGCGTCTCGAGCGACACAACATCTCAGCACTTCCAGTCATCGATCAGGCGAATACCGTCATCGGCATCATTACCAGTGAGGATCTGAGCAAGCTCCTCGCGTGTAGGTAAGCGGAGGACAGGGAGGCAACCGTGAAGATCGTGTTGAAGTTTTCACAAAAGATTATGGAGGATCCACTGCTTGCAGACGTGGTGCTCGAAACGGGTGTCCGCATCAACATCGATCGGGCATTTGTTGACGCTTATAGCGGGGAAATCGTGATCGACGTGCCCGACGAAGGCGTCGAACAGGTTGCCGCAGCCTTCCGGCGACGCGGGACTGAGGTGCGCGAAATGGACACGCCAATCATATTCGATGAAGCGGAGTGCGTGCAGTGCGGCGCGTGCGTATCAGTATGTCCTGTTGAGGTATTTGAATACAAGAATGACAGGACGATTTCGATCAATCTCAAGCGCTGCGTGCTCTGCAAGACCTGTATCACGATGTGTCCGCACGGCGCTCTAAAAACTGCCGAGGAATGAAGGAGAAGTTCCAGCTCAAGCAAACGGTCGTCACAATCGTCGCGGACGCGCGTTTATACATCGAAAACGCAAAAGAGGCGATACGCACCCACCGACGCGACCTTGAGCGTTTCATCGCGCTCAATCCTTTTTTCCGGTTCGCGCTTGAACCTCTCGATGAGTATGTCGGAGTCCCTCCGGAGATCGTGCGCCGAATGTTGGAGGCCTCTTATGCGGCGAATGTAGGTCCGATGGCTGCTGTTGCGGGCGTTATCGCGGATCTCGCGGTTGAGGCAATGGTTGCCGCGGGCGCATCTTATGCCATTGTCGACAATGGGGGTGACATCGCGCTCTCAACTGACCGCGAAGTGACCGTTGGGATATATGCGGGCGAGTCGGCCTTCAAAGACGTTGCGTTCAGGATTAGGCCGACACCATTCCTCGGCGTTTGTACGTCCTCGGCGACGGTCGGTCCGTCCATAAGCTTCGGCACGTCAGATGTCGCGTGCGTTGTTGCCGAAAAGGCCTGTTTAGCAGACGCTGCTGCATCGGCGCTCGGCAATTTGAGCGCTGATCCCAAAGCGGCCTTTGGCTCGATAAGGGACATTAACGGAATTCTTGGCGCCCTGTTAATCGTGCAAGACACACTCGCTACTTGGGGTACGCTGCCCACGCTCGTCCACGCGTCTGTTGACGGCGCGTGCATAACGCACGCGTAGCACGTTAAACAACTGAAACAATCAAAAGCGTTTGCTAAAAGCGCCCCCCGTCTTGGCCTCACAAAGCACGCTACTGCGAAATGTCATAGTTGACCCCGGACTAAAGGTTGTCGCGCCACCACTCTATCGTTCTAGTCAACCCATCACCCAGGCCAACGTGGGGTTGCCATCCAAGCGCTTTGATGCGCGAGATATCTGCCCACATCCTGTCTATTTCGATAGCCGCTGATCGGCGCTGGGCGCGCTGAGATGCTACGGTTATGGGTTTGTCAAGGATCTGCGCCACGTGCGTAACCAGTGCTTCAATGCTTACCTCGACTCCTGATGCGACATTGTAGATCCCTTCGCCAGCGTCAGCGAGTCGCAGCAGAGCCTCGACAACGTCATCTACGTAGGTAAAGTCCCGCGTCGGCGTTAGGTTACCAAGCGTCAGCGCGTCGTGGGTAAGCGCCTGCCTGATAATCGATGGTACGACAAAGTCAGGATGTTGACGGGGGCCGTACGTGTTAAACAGACGCGCGATCACTGCCGGCATGCCGTATGCAGTGCTGTATGCAGATATGAACGTCTCTGCCGCAAGCTTACTTGCCGCGTAGGGCTCTTGAGCGTGAACGGGGTGCTCTTCGTCGATTGGAACGTATCTGGGAGTGCCATACACGAGGGCAGTGCTCACGAACACGAAGCTCTCGACAGATGGTGAGCGCCGCACGGCTTCAAGAACGGTTATGGTGCCAGCGGTGTTCGTCTCGAACGTTTGGGCTGGATCATCGAGAGCGTGCCCGACGTGGGGTTGGGCAGCCAAGTGAAACACGGTTGAAGCGTCGCTGATCGCGAATGCGTGGCTGAGGTCGCCACGCACGACATTCAGGCCGGGGATTTCTTGAGCAAGCCGGTCAGGCTGCCGCCGCGCGAGAATGCTGATCGCGGCCCCGCGATGCCCTAGACATTCGACTAAGTGCGAGCCGAGGAAGCCCGTAGCGCCCGTTACAAAGACCGTATCCAGTTTGGCCATCTCATCTCTCCTTCGACGCCATCGCCCGGACGAGGAACAGTCGGATCACTCATGGACGGGCTTCTTACCGGAGTCTGCATCCAATTCCGATGAGCAGCTCCGTCACGTCGCGGTGTAGCTGTCCGACGTCGCCGTCTCTATAAGTGGAGACTCGGAAGGTGTAACTTGCGCGCGGCGCGTAGTGGTCGATGACGTTCACCGCGGTAACCCCTCGGACGGTGGAAAGCACGCGGGCCACAACATCGGGCTGCGCCCCGGCAGGAAACACTGCGGAAAAATCTCGGTACCGCTGGCCGCGCGCTAGGCGGTACTGCTTGAGTTCTTCCTCCGTCATCAGTTGCACGTTTTCTGTCTTTAAGATAACCTCCTTAGATCCCTCTTCTACGGCGATTTCGTCCGACGAAGCTCCTTTTATAATGCCGACGTGCACGGCTCCGGTGTAGACATTTCGGAGCCCGCGCGTGCTTCCGATGGACCGCTTAAACTCTTCAAACTCTTTGATGTTGGCCATAATGAGCTTATTGGAGCGTTTTAGGGCCGGTTCGGCGTCCCCGAAGTGCTTTGCTGCGCGCCTCATGATCGCAATGAATGCGTCGCGATCTCTGGCGTTGATAATGTCAACGAGCGTCGTGCATTGCGCGAGAAAAGCCTCGTGGACAGATCGATCGGCGCTCATCTGGATTGAGGCGTAGAGTGCGGGGCTCTGCCCTAGGATTCGTCCCACGAAATCTATGAGAATCTCATAAACGGGGCTCATGAAGCGGCGCGAGCGTTTGACATCAAAACGCAGGGCTTCGAGTGTAGCGCCCGTGGCGATGTAGCTGAAATGGGTGAGTCCTTGAATGACCGACATGAGCCGGTCGTGCTCGTCAGCTGAGAGCTCCTCGACACGAGCGCCCGCGCCCTCAAAGAGATCCACGAGAAACTGACGTCCGCGCTCTCCGCGCACCGGTGTGACAATGACGGTCTGCCCCTCCATGTCGGGCATGCCGGGACCAAAAAGGGGATGGACGCTCACGAGCTCGACGCCTTGTGGGGCGCTGGCCTGCATCTGTTTGATGGGATCTCTTTTGATGGACGTTATGTCGAAGAGCACCGCGTCCGGTTTCAAGTGGGGTGCCACTTGCGCAATTACGTCGCAGGTCACGTCGATGGGCACAGCGATCATAACTACGTCGTAGTCCGCGTAGCGGACGCGCGAAGAGCGTCCAACTAGCGTGACATCCATCCCCCGTTGCGCAAAAAATCGTTCGAACCAGCGCCCCATCTCTCCGTGGCCGCCCACGATTGCCGCTTTGAGTGACATTACTGCCCTCCTTCGTCGTCCGTCCCGTTCGCGCTTCCGAGTGCCTCGCGGACCGCCTCTTCCATAATCTGCACAGGTGGGTCTAAAGCGGTCCACAGGGCGAAGGAGGCCGCCCCTTGGTGTACCAACATCTTCACGCCCTCAATTGTTTGTAATCCTGCGGCTCGGGCCTCGCGTAACAAGGGGGTCTCGAGAGGGTGATAGACGAGGTCGAAGACCACGAGCCCGGGATGCATTTGGGCTGCGGTTACGAGCGTCTGTCCTTCGAGCACGCCGCGCATTCCCACGGTGGTGGCGTTGATAAGCACGCGTGCCTCGCGTAGCAGGCGATCGACCTCATTTAGGCTGTGTGCCTCTATGGCGCCGCAACCACAATCGATGTTCGCAGCGGTCATTTGCTGGGCCAAGATGAGCGACCTGCTCGCCGTCCGATTGGCAACGAGTACGCGTGCTCCGTTGAGCAGCAGCTGTGCCGCGATCGCCTTTGCAGCCCCCCCTGCGCCAAGGAGCAGGATGCTCGCGTCTTTGACCGAAACGCCCGCCTCCTCGAGCGCCCTGACCGCTCCAACGCCGTCGGTGTTGTAGCCTGTTCCCGCGCGGTCGACCGTGTTCACCGCGCCGATTCGTTTTGACAATGCATCAGGCTTGCAGTAATGCAAAGCGGCTTCTTTGAGGGGAAAGGTGATGTTGAGTCCACCAAACCCAAGCGCCCGCGCGCCGCGCATTGCCGTTTCAGCACGCTGTTTATCCACGTCGAAGGCAATGTACGCTGCATCGAGGTCCAGCGCGGCGAACGCGGCGTTATGCATCACGGGCGAAAGCGAATGAGCTATTGGGCTGCCAAGCACGCCATAAACGGTCGTTACTGCCATGTACGGATCTCTTCAATTGCGCGCTTTAACCGTGAAACGCTGAGCATCCCCGGTGACGCGCGCTTTCCGGTGAACCCGTACGGCCGCATCTTAGGGGAGATGTGCTGCCCGACGTACCCATAAAGCAGCGATGAACCGTAAATTCCCATAAGTGGCCTGATATGCGATCCGAGAGCGCCAATGGGCACCACGCAGAAAGTAAAGCCCTCTTCTCGCGCGGCTAGGCTCACATCAAGCACCCTCGGCGCGTCTCGCAGGTGCTCAATGGTGACTGCCAGCTTGACGACGTCGCCGTAGCCATTTGCCGTTTGCATGACTTCAAGCATTGCCGCTTCAGCGGGCGTTCCGTCGAGGTCGTGATAAGAGATCAACGTCGGGCGTCCGTGCGTCGCTGCTTCAGCTATTAGGTCGTCTCGATCCGGCGCCATGAGCTCAATGTCGACAATCGACGCGTACGATATGAGGGGGCTGAGCTGCTCGCGGCGGTTCATCGCGGCGTTACCGCCCTCTTCGACTCGGCGATTCGTGAGAATAACAGGCAGCGAGACTTCTTCGAGATCGCGCAGTACGCCGTTCGTGTCATCAGCGAGATCGACGCGAAACTCGATGATATCCGCTCCCTCTTCTACGGCCTGTCGCGCCTGACCTGGCTCGTATATGACCCCGACGATCTTTGGTCCTTCGTCTCCTCCAATAATCACATCACCCAGCTGAATCACGTCATCACCTCTCGATGAGCGTCTCCTCGACGCCTATGCCGAAATGCCGTCCTGCTCGCTCGCAGTGCGTAAGGACTACATCTCCTGGTTTCAATTCGGTAACGGCGACGGGTGTGCCTCCTTTCGCGACAAGCTTGATGGTCTCGGCGTTTTGAAGCAGCGTCTTGATTGTCGTTCCGTCTACGTCAGCCTCAATCAGAATGAGTGGGCGCCGCTCAATCTTTACGCGGCCGATCACGCCGTGACGCGTCTCTCCGTCACTGCGCACGATCATCACGTCGTCTCCTGCCTGCAGCTCCGATAAGTAGCGCGTCTTCTCCTCTCCATAGACATACGCGTGTACCGGCCCAGCGTTTACGCGAAACGGCCTGGGGGCGACGTAAGGGCTCTCTTCGGTCTCAGCGTGGACTAAGAAAAAGCCGTTGGCGCCTGATCCGATAAGCATACCCTCCCCGCTGACCATGAGTGAACACGTGTCGATACACACGCGGTCGCCCATGCCGACAGGTTTCACGGTCGTTATGGTGGCGGGCACAAGCTCGATGACATGCTCCGATTTATGCGCAAATTCAATCGTTTTTGCGATTTGTGACAGATCATCGGTATCGAGGAGCACGCCATCGGCGCCATGTTCCAAGGTCTCAAGCGCGGTTTTTGCCTCTTCAAACGATCTCACGCCTGCGATGATATCGACCGTTCCCTGCAACGCGGCGATGAGGTTCTCTAAGGGAATGACCTTCCAATCCGTTCCGATGATGATGAGGTGGCTGCACGCGCTTGCGATCTCTTGTGCGAACCGCTCGTGGGCTTTATCGGAGATCACGACATAGGCCGCCGTCTCAGCGGCCAGCGAGCTTAACCGCTTATAGTCGGTCGCATCGGTTGTCGTGCTTGGAAGAAGGAGCGTTCCGTCGCCTTCTCCGCCTTTTCCAACGACGCAAATGTCAGCGTGATCGTCTCGCCCCTCGTCAAAGGTCGCCACCTGTATCCCGCCGAGCTGCTTCACGGCATCCACGTCAGTTTCGCTGACCAACACGCAGTCGGCTCCCGATTCGAGCGCGAAGGTGATGATCGGCTTTCGTTCCTCCCACGGGCCCGCGTCGGCCTTAATCCACACGCTCTTCATAATTTCCCACCATGCACATCGTCCTCAGTCATTTAACGTTAACGCTCTACTTCTTTCAGCGCCTCTTCGACGGAAGCGTTTTCGTGCACAATGCGCGTTATTGCGCGAACGATGTGAGTCGGCTTGTCGTGCTGGAATACGTTGCGCCCAATGGCCACGCCTCGCGCGCCTGTCGCGATTGCGTCTGAGATCATCTGAAGGAGCTCAGTGTCCGTCTCAACTTTGGGGCCTCCGGCGATGATGACCGGTACCGGACAGCTCTCAATCACGCGCCCAAACGAATCAGGGTCGCCGGTGTAGTTCGTCTTGATCATGTCGGCGCCAAGCTCTGCGCCCGCGCGTGCGGCGTGGGCGACAAACTCCTCGCCGTACTGGTCCGAGACCTTGGCACCGCGGGGGTACATCATGGCGAGAAGGGGCATGCTCCATTCGTTGCAGCGTTCCGCAACGTTACCGAGCTTTTGGAGCTGATTTGCTTCCGTCTTAGAGCCAATGTTTATGTGCACGCTGACCGCGTCTGCGCCTACTTTGAGAGCCTCTTCGACCGAACATACCAGCACCTTGTCGTTTGGGTCAGGGCCCAGCGCGGTCGAAGCGCTCATGTGGATGATCAACCCGATATCACGGCCGTACCCGCGGTGACCGTGTGGCACCATTCCCTTCTGCATCAAAACGGCGTTTGCTCCTCCGGCGGCCACCTTGTTGACCATGTCGGAAAGGTTTACGAGGCCTTTGACCGGGCCTATGGAGATCCCGTGATCCATAGGGATGATAACGATGTTGCCGCTGTCGCGATTGGTGATACGCTCTAGTCGAACTACTTTTCCTATTTCCATGTTAATTCTCCATATTGCTAAAGTGTAACACTGTAGCGCGGCTTCCGATATAAACTTTTTCGAAGAACCCTTATTACTCAAGCGACCAGAAGGAGAACGTATGCTCGTTGGCGTGCTCGGACCAGAAGGGACTTACAGTGAGATGGCCGCGCTGGCCCTGGGCTTTCCGGAAGACGCGCTGTGCTACTTTACTACCATAGAAGACGTCGCCCGCGACCTCATGGAGCGCCGGCTTGACTGCGGCGTCATCCCCTTAGAGAACTCTATCGAGGGGTCGGTCGGAACCGCGCTTGACGTGTTGCTCACCCTACCCCTGCAGATCGCCCGCGAGATCATCCTACCTATACGCCACTTTCTTGTGGCCCTCGAGGGCGCAGATATTCAGGTGGTGTACTCTCATTGGCAAGCAATCGCTCAGTGCAACGCGTTTTTGCGCGCATTTGGGCGAGAAGTGATTGCGGTGAGCAGTACGTCACAAGCTGCGCACATGGCGAGCGAGGATCGACGCGCGGCAGCGATTGCATCATCTCGCGCCGTGGAACGTTATGACCTGCAGATCGTCGAGACGGACATTCAGGATGTTAAAGAAAACTTCACCAGATTCGTCGTCGTGAAGCGGCGCGGCGGACAGCCGCAGGCTCGAGAGGATTTGAAGACGTCAATCGTGCTCGAGCTGAAACGGAATAGACCAGGAGCTCTTTACGAGGTGCTCCACGTGTTTGCGGAACGGCAGCTGAACCTCACGAAGATTGAGTCGCGGCCTACAAAGCGGTCGCTCGGTGAGTATCTCTTCTACATCGACCTTGAGGGTAGTGCGTCCGACTCCGATGTCCTGGGTGCGTTTGATGCGCTACAAAAGCACGTCTCGCGACTCAAGCTGCTCGGATCGTACACTTCCGAAACCCATCTTGCACCATAACGGCAGCAGCACTACAATGCACCCGGATGCTGCTCTTCTCGCAATAGCTTTATCTGATAGATGGCGTTCACGGTCATTCTTATCGCCGTGCTTCACATACCACTCGCGTTCGAGTCTCTCCCGATAATCCCGTTTCCGTTGCGTCCGCGAGGCGGTTCCGCTGTAGGCGCTACGCTTCGTGTGGGGGGCGCACGGACGACCCGAGGTATGACTACTACCCGTGCGACGGGAAACCTCTGGTCACAGATGCTAAATACGACAGGACGCAATGACTAGAGAGTATGAAGCTGCTCGCTACGGACGTCGACAACACGCTGACGGGTGACCGCGCCGCCTACTTGAGCCTAGTTGCCCTGCTCTCGATGCATCGTGACGTTACTATCGCTTACGTCACGGGCCGCGATAAAATCCAAATGTTTGAGATCATGGTCGCCGAGTGTTTGCGCGAGCCGAATTACGTGCTGTGTAACGTCGGCACCGAAATCTATGAGGGGCCCGATTACCGGCGGGATGACGCGTGGACGCGGCATATCGATCGTCAGTGGGACCGCCTTGAGCTACACCAGGCGCTTGCGACGATCCCGTATCTTTTCCAACAGTCGCGCCAGTTTGAGTTTAAGCAGAGCTACCATCTTTTTCGCAAAGCCGATGTTGTTATACCAGAGATCCATAAGCGGCTCGAAGAAATCGGCATCGCACACAAGGTTGTCTACTCGAGCGGGACCGACCTAGACGTCATTCCGAAAAGAGCGGGAAAGGGAGAAGCGGTCGACTACATCAGAAAGAGGCTTCGAATTCGTCCACGCAGCGTCCTCGCAGCAGGCGATAGCGGGAACGACATCGAGCTGCTCTCTGCCAGGTTTTTGGCGGTCGTCGTCGGCAACCATAAATCGGAGCTCAACGTCGACGCGCTGCCTGAAGACGTATACTGGGCGCGTGAAAACTACGCGGCAGGCATCATCGAAGGAATAGGGCACTTCGGATTTTTAGAATCCCCGTGAGCTGGAGGCGCACCCGCCTATGCGGCGCGCGCATATCAATCTATTGGGATCTCTCGAAGAGCGCCTTTGACGCGATCATTTTCGCTTTCGCGCGCGTCAGCTTCGCTTTCTGTAAAGTAGTCAAGCGCGGGTGGACAGTTGATCGCCAGTAGTTCGTAGAAACGTCGCGTTACAGAGACTTCACCGATTTCGATCTCGTGGAGATAGGCGTCTGTGAGAACCTTTGGAAGGGCTCCGATACGCTTGAGGATTACAGCGATGGCTATGGCCGCTCGATTAGCATCATCAGTAGACCAACTCTCTATCATCTCGGCATAAAGTTTCGCTGGAATTACAAAAAGCTTACGCCGCCTTTTGTGATTTATTTGCTTTTTTCTGCTTAACCGGGGCTTTTCATCTTGCGTCCAGAGGATTTGCGTGTACGTCCTTGTAGACGAGCATGGTGACGTGGCGCGCGGCGCTAGGTCATTTTCGCTCAGCTCTCGCAACGTTTTTCCCCTCAGGTTTGTATTGCATTACGCGATGACCTTTGCAGCTGAGATGAAGGAGAATAAGCAGCGGTTCTTGCGCGAAATGTACACCATTGCTCAGGGTCGATTTGGGGTCTTAATTGATTCTTATGACATCGGCGAAAAGCACGGGTTTGATTGGGAGACACTCGAAACGATCGTCGAGTACTTGGAGGCAAAAGGGCTTATCGCTTCGTATGAGGGCACGCTGTATGCATCGCTTACTATCAAAGGAGTTGAACACATCGAAAGCGCTCAGTGATTCACTCCTCCATTACCCCGACTAGGCTCTTACTTCACGTTAGCTAGTTCCATTGGTAATCGAACCGCTCACCGTCGATCGCGAGCACACTCCCTCTGCCAAATTGGACGCATAAAGAAAGGCATTAATAGTCTGCGCACGTTGACGATCTGGAGGCGAATCCCGTGAAAGTTCCACTTAATCAAGACACGATGATGAAGTGCATCTGTCCCGGCTGTCCGACCTTTCAAAAAAACACCCTTACCGATGGCACGTATTGCGCAATGGGCGTGAGCGAAAAGAAGCCCGAAATGAAGGGGTGTGACTGCTTAAGCTGCCCCCTCTACGCGGAATATAACCTAGGCGGCGCCTACTTCTGTATCCACGGTGCGGCAGATTGAGATGCTTACATTGAACAAGCAAAGCATGGCGCACGCATATTCGCCTTCTGGTTCGACCCCAGTTGCCAGCTGACGAGCACACGGGCGTCAACAATTGGAATTCTGACGCACCGTTTTTTTTGCAGTTTTGGCTTGTAACTTGAAATCGTCGACTCTTTGCGTTAGGCCTGGTGATGCCGAGCGCGTTTAGGTTGTGGGTTAGAACTGCTGAGCAAAGCTATTAACGCACAACCCGCATGCATTTGTCGTGAAAGGCGTCCTCATTGGTGGCACGAGAACCGGCGTTGGAAAGACCAAGATAACCCTTGCCCTGTTAAAAGGGCTCTCTAAAGCAGGATATCAGGCGCAGTCCTTTAAGGTAGGCCCTTGGTTCGTGGATGTCAAGCTTCACGAACGGTTGACCGGACGGCCGTGCTACAACCTCGACGCGTTCCTGATGGGCGAAACTGGTGTCAAGCGAGACCTAGCGAAAGCGAAGGCGGATTTCGTCATCATCGAGGGCGCCTCCGGGGTGTTCACCGGTGCATCGAGCACGGCGCGCATTGCCGACGTCATTGGCGCTCCTATGATCCTTACGGTCGATGCGAGCGCCTCTTCAGAGAGTGTGGCTGCCACGGTTCTTGGATTTATGCAGTACGCCTCGCATACGCCTCATGAGCTGCGTATCGTTGGTGTCGTCGCGACGCGCGTTGGAAGCGACAAGCACATCGAAGACATACGAAAGGCTCTCGAGAGAATCGGGATTCCGCTTGTGGGTGTCCTTCGAAGGGACGTCTGGGAGCGCAGCCGTCATCCAAGCCAGCCCTGTGGACGAGAACCCGCAGTTACAGATGCTAGTCTCGTTGCGATCTGCGAAGATCTTGACGTTGCATCTATTATGGGCGCCGGAGCAGAGCTTATCGTTCCTGCCCCCGTGTCTGGTTCCTTCAGCCGGGCACACGTAACGATCGGCGTTGCGTTGGATGCTGCGTTCCGTTTCTACTACCGCTCAAATATTGAGGCACTAGAACATTCTGCGAGGCTTGAATACTTCTCGCCTCTGAATGAGCAGCTCCCGCCAGTTGACGGCCTTTACATAGGTGGAGGATTTCCCGAGGCGCACATTCACGAGCTCAGCGCAAACGCGGCGCTTCTGAATGATGTATACGTGAAAGCTGCAGAAGGCATGCCTATCATTGCAGAGGGTGGCGGACTTGTATATTTGTCCCGTTCACTTGCTATGAACGACGGAGCTCTGCACAAGCTCGCCGGCGTCATTCCCGCTGAGGTCCGGACGACCGATAATTTGCAAGCGCTCGGGCACTCAGAGTTTGAGATCGTGCAAGACTGCGCTATTGCAGGCCGCGGGGAACGACTGCGCGGGCACGAATACCATTATTCCGTCGCCGAACCAGACCGCGATGCCCGATTTGCTTACAAAATGATCCGCGGGACTGGTATTCACGGATGTGATGGTATTGTCGAATCCAACGTTCTTGCTTCGTACCAGCACATACACGTTTATTCCCTGCGGCACGGATTTGACGGGTTTGTCGGTGCCGCGCAGCGATATTCGAGATCCTAGCTCTCTACTGCTGCCTCTTCGCACAAATCGACGCCTTCTTCAAATTTTTTCGCGCAGAACAGCAGTGAAATCCTGGTATTTGCCGAAAAGGCCAGGATCATCTACGGCCGGAACGCGCTTAAGCACACGTCACTCTTGGCTGGCCGATGAGCTCTCTTTTCTATCTCGTGCCCGAAGCATCTCCTTACGTTGTTCTCGTCTTCCCGAGTCGTTCAAGCTGAAGGGCAGGTGTTCGAAGCCAAGGCGGGAAAACGTTTATCTCTTGGTGCGGCGTCTTCCTAAGCGGCGTCTAACGCGAGGTGAAGCATGTTTTGCAAACTACCGCTCATGAAACTGCTGCTGATATTCGGTTTTGTAATCGTCTTGATACAAATGCTTGTATTGGCTGTAGTCATCTTGATACACGTTTTACTATTGGTCCCTGGGTTCCGAAAGGCCGTGATGAAGCGTAGTTCTTGCTGTCAAAGCGACTGACTGCTCTCTAAGCCACTGGTGCGACCTCCCGAACGATAGTCGTTATGGGGTCCTGAGTAGTGCGTGGCAACGGGATACACCGTCTTACTTGGAAAACGTTCTTACTCACAGCGTGAGGATCTTAGCAAATAATTCTGTTTCCAAATTCATGCTCTTTTTACCAGTTTCTGTCGTGACCCGCCCGGAGTCTCGGAGCACAGCTAAAGTGGTGAGGTTAAGCGATCGTCGCCGTGAACTCTGCGTGGGTTAGGAGACCGATACACCATGTTGCAAGCGAGGGATATACGCGCCCGCGTCGGACAGAGGCGTAAAGGGCTTGCTGTAGCCGCGATAGCTATAATTTCTGGTCTAGTTCTCATCTACGTAGCCAATAATATATTGAGCGCGACCACCCTAGGCCAAGCGTTTGCTGCCTATGTTGGGGTATTTGCGGTCGCAGCGGGGATACTATACGGCGCAAGCACGCTGCTAGTCTCTGAGTGAGTTCATTGTGTTTCGCAAAACCTTTTACTCAGGACGTTACAAGGGCGTACTATGAGACGCGGACGTATCTTCTTCGCGGTTCTTGCCGTCTGCGCGCGGGCGCTACTAGATAAGACCGTGTCGATTGCCCGAACGCGTTAGGCGTAGGGCGCACGCTACTTCGTGAGATCGCAGCATCACAAACATCTATAAAGTAGGAGGGGGGCACGGCGCACAGGACAACCGGGTCGCGCACGCCTGAGGATAAAAAATCAGCCTAGATTGACTTTCTCCCGACGACCCGGGCCATTATGCGCGCGTGTAATCGACTACGTAGTGCTCCTTCATTATACCAACGCTTCTGTTTTTGAGGTAGCATCTCCGTAACGCCCATCTCGTTGCGCAGCCAAAACCCGCTCACCATAACGTCCTTGTGGAGACCGTGAAAGGTTTCGAACGGCTTCTC
>Ga0181538_10001616_pt1 | contig 24753 bp, 18 predicted proteins | sample PEATcosm2014_Bin_40_FD_119773 | JGI IMG/M metagenome (GOLD analysis project Ga0181538, IMG submission 119773) | Peatland microbial communities from MTU Mesocosm Facility, Houghton, MI, USA - PEATcosm2014_Bin23_30_metaG | ecosystem: Environmental > Terrestrial > Soil > Wetlands > Peat | place... | reverse complement strand
TGCTGGAGGGTGGGAGCGATGGTTTCGTTCGTGGCCAAAGGTAGCTCAGTCAGCAGGCTTTTCGCATGCTGCCTAAACCTCAAAGTATACGACTCGTTGGACGACGGAGCAAATTGGCGTTATATTGCGCTGGAAGGCCGCAGAAATGCAGCACTGTCCTAAATGTCATTTCCCGCTTAACCAGCCGCCCGAGGATATTCAAGACTGGTTTCGGTGCGAGCATTGCCAGACGCCGCTCCGAGTGCCTTCCGATTTGGGCAGAATCTTATTCTTCGCCGGCTCGTTCGGAGCGCTGGTGGTCTTCTGGACGTTTGGGTATTACGGCGCTCGGTATTACCCGCGAATCTTCAGGTGGATGCCGGAAGCAACTCACGCCGTCCTGTTCGGGTTGCCGCTGATTCTCTATGGCTGGCTCGCTCGCTTCATGTGGAAAACCAAGTTAAGCGCACCGAAAGTCTACGACCCCTACAGCGCCCTCAATCTAAGCGACGACAAAACGAAACCACGAGGACATTAGTCAGGCTAGTGCCACCCAAAGCAAATTGGATTGGGCGGCCGGAAAAGTGCCGGCGGCGATTGCCGGTCAGCGAGCGTGTTCGCCGGTCTTTGGCGTGTGTTCGCCGAATTTGAGTTCAACCAGTTCTGAGAGCTGTCTAGGATTGCTTCAGAAAGGAGAAGCACATGACAGCTCACGTTTCGAGGGCAAAACCTTATAAAGGCTGGGGAATGGAAGGCGGCCTAGCGAAGTGGTATGCGGGCCTTACGAAGAAATCGCTGGAGGATTTTAAAGCATTGGCTCGGCGCATCGCCGGGCAGATTCCGCCAGGGAGTTCCGTGCTGGAAGTCGCGCCCGGGCCAGGATACTTCGCGATTGAATTGGCGAAACTGGGCAACTGCCAAATCACGGGGCTGGATATCAGCGAGACGTTTGTGGAGATCGCGCGCGGAAATGCGGCAAAAGAGAATGTGCGGGTGGATTTTCGCCAGGGCAATGCCTCCGAAATGCCGTTTGGCGATGAGACGTTTGACTTTCTTCTGTGCCGAGCAGCGTTCAAGAATTTCAGCGAACCGCACCGCGCGCTGGAAGAGATGCACCGCGTTCTAAAACCCGGCGGGAATGCGCTGATTATCGATTTGCGAAGGGATGCGCCCGTGGAATCGATCAACCAGGCCGTCAACGAGATGAAAGTCGGCACTGTGAACGGAATCATCACCAAGCTGACGTTTCGCTTCATGCTGCTGAAGCGCGCTTATACTAAGCGTGAAATCGAAGAGTTGCTAGCACGGACAGAGTTTCACGGGATTGAGATTCAGGAAGACCTGATCGGGCTAGAGATTTGGCTCACGAAGGATCACCAGGCCGCATGGGCCGGGGTGAAGGAATTGGGCATTGAGGGAGGCCTGATGTAAAGCGCAACCGCGGGGTTGGCGGGTAGGGCAGAGAATTCCGGTGAATCTTGGTTCATGGACCACTTGGCCCGTATATCATTCATGCAAAATTCCTTGCTGGTACAAAAGTAAATGTGGGTGCCGCACCGTTTGGTTTGCAGAGGGATTCCTCCGCTCCGGGACGGCAATAAGCGCCGTCCCTCCGGTCGGAATGACAAGTTTTGGTGGTGACGGGCGAAACCCAACTGATTAGGGCTTGTCGGTCACGAAGACGGCCGTGGTCATCGCCGGTACGACCAGGGTACCGGTCGAGGCGCTGAACGACGATTGGCCGACAGTTGGGTCGGAAGAATGTTGTTGAACGGGATGCAAATGCAATCCCAATCCTACTAACGTGGAATTCTGGAACGATACCTGGGCGTCGGTGGCGTTGAAAACCACCACGATGTGCTGATAGCGGCCATAATCGCCGCCATTGGCATCGAGCTTCATGACGATGAGTCCGGGCGTCTGGCTAGGTCCTACGTTTAAGAAGTGCAGATTGGCTTGCACTTCTGCCAGTGTGGACATGTGGAAGAGACCGGAAGTGCCTCGAATTTCCAGGAATTCGCGGAAGGCGTCGCGGGAAAGCGCGATGTCCGAGGGCTGCGGAGTCAGCCCGGGATTGGCGAGAAGCGGCTGCATGATGGGCCAGTTGCCCTCGTTCTGGCTGGCGATAGGAAGACCCGTGCCCCAGTTGTCCGACTGATAGCTGAAATCGAGTTTGTTGAACCAGTCGCCGGAGTCATAGCTGTTGTTGTCCATATCCTTGGAACGAAGTAGGTCGTCACCGCCGAGGAAGAAGGGCACGCCTTGGCCCAGTTCGATCAAGCTCGTCGCGAGGACCTGGCGGCGTTCACGGGCGTGCACATCGTCGGTGGCCGAAGACTTGAGCTGTACGGCATCGAAGAGCGTTTGGTTATCGTGCACGGAGCAATAGTCGATGTCCTCGATGGGGCTGGCGGTGTAGCCGACGGGCTGGCCGTTGTAATTCACCTGTGCGCCGGTGACGGTTGTCCCCGTGTGGTCAGTGAACGTCCAATCGCGGAGATTGCCGGCAAGGCCGACCTCGATCCAGTCCGTGTCCTCGAGCAGCGTGGCTAATTGCTCGCTGGACGCAGTGCTTCCATTGGTGAACGTGCTGGAGTCTGTAAACATGCCGGTGGCAAAGCCTTGGACGCGCTCGTCGGTGAAAGGGCTGCCGCCGCGGATGCCGTCGCGAATGCGATCGTTGAATGTGCCGACGCCAAAGCCATAGAGATTAATCTGGGAGGCGTTCGGACCGATCTGGTTGTTCTGCGTGTCGCCGAAGTTGAAGCCTTCCCCGTAAAGATAGATCTTCGAGCCGTCCACGCCATCTTTTTCCGGAGTAAGCGCCTGGAGAGCTGCCTGAATATCCTGGATGTTGTAGGTGAACATGAAGCTCATGATGTCGAAGCGGAAGCCATCGATTTTGTATTGCCTCGCATTGAGCACGAGGGCGTCGATGATCAGTTTTTCCATCATCAGGTGTTCGCTGGCGGTATCCGGGCAGCACGAAGCAGTTTCCAGATTTCCATTGGCATCGAGGCGGTGATAGTAATTCGGCACTACCTCATCGAGATTGGAGTTGGGGCCTTCGCCGCTGGCGTTCGTGTGGTTAAACACAACATCCTGGACGACGCGGAGGCCTGCGTTGTGTAGGCCCTGAACCATGGTGCGATATTCGCGCACGCGGTTATCTGGATTGATTGCGTAAGCACCTTCGGGCGCAAGGTAATGCACTGGATCGTAGCCCCAGTTAAAAGCAGGGCTAGACTGGCTGGCGGTGACGGCGGCTTGCTGCTGCTGGCCGTCCGGCGGATATTGCGCCAGGCCAGTGGGAATGATCCAGGTGGATTTATTTTCATTCACACTGGCGAAGTGGAACGAAGGCAGGATATGCACGGCTTTGAGGCCGCTGGCGGCGAGAGCGCGAAGATGCTTCATGCCGTTGGTGTATTGGTCGTCAAAGGCCTCGTAGGTGCCGCGATGAGCGACGGGAACCGTGAAGTCGTTCACGCTGAAGTCGCGAACATGCAATTCATACAAGCTCAAGTCGCTGATGCTCCTGAGTGGTGGCGAAGTACTCTCGTCCCAGCCAGGGGGCATTGTTTCTTGCGAATCCAGATCGGTAATGCGGCTCATAGTGCCGTTCAAAGCGATGTCAATGGAGTACGGATCGCTCGTAACGTTGGTATCCACGGCGGCATCGGAAGGGACCCACACGGTGACGCTGTAAAGGTAGTATTTATTTTTCCAGTCCGAGTTGCCGTGGGCTACCCAGACCCCGTTGTGTTCATGCATGGGAATCGTGGCGGACGGGGTGGTGTCGGTTTCGTGGTCGAAAATCTGCAGGGAAACACTTTGCGCGGTGGGTGCCCAGACTTTCAGCTTCACGTCGTAGTTTTCATCATCCGGCCAGTCGTGCCAGCTGGGATCGTCGCCATGGCGAATGACAACGCCAAGTTTGCCTGGATAGTAGTAAAGGTCGTCCAGGACTCCGGCAAACTGGATGCCGGTGGCATAGGTGAGCGAACCACTCGAGCTGATGGCCGAAAACGCGAGCTGACCTTCGAGGGCCGTCTGTATAGTCGCGAGCGAAACAGTTGACGGCAGTTGCAGGACTGTATAGCCGCCCAATTGCGGGTAGCGGACCAGTTCGGCTGGAGTCAGGCTTCCGCCCACGGTGAGCGGAATGCTGGTTCCACCCGTGATGCCGGTGGTCGTCACCGAGAGGCCTCCCGTCAGGCTGGAGGTGATGGCATAGGTATCGCCACTCTGAGCAAATTGTGGCTGGATGGCGACTCGCTGGCGATCCAGCCAGTAGGCCTGCTCAACGTTTAGCAGACTGTCCAATATTTGTGTGGGAGTCGGCGTCGTCGTGAAGACCGTCGCGTTGCCGGAAATTGCCCAGGCCTGGGAAGAGGTGCCGACAACCAGATACATGTTAGGTCCGGGATCTTTAACCCCGGTGGAAATGTTGTGGATGATGAAGCCGAGATTCTGCGCGTTGGGAATCAGACTGATGTCGAAGTACGCGCCATAGGAGTCCATGCTGGTGACTCCGGTCAGTCCGTCGTTGTAATCGCCGGTGTATTCGGCAGTGTCTTCAAAGGCATAGCAAGTCCAGTTGGAATAGTCACCGTCAGGCCGGTAATAGTGAATGCGAGCGTATCCCGGCAGCAGAGCCGTGGGATCGCTGAGGCTCGGTGCACTTTTGTACAGCTTGCCGATCCCCGTGTAGCCCCAATACTCGAAACCTTCCGTGGAAGGATCGACGAATTCATTCGGCCCGGGATCTTTCTGGTCGCCGCCCGGCGCGGAAGGATTGTGAATGATCAGGCCAAGATTCTGAGCATTGGGGACAACGGCGACGTCGAAATAGACTCCGAAGGCGTCGGAGTTGGTAGGAGGTACGAGGCCGCTGTTGTAGTCGCCCGGATACTCGGTCGTGTCATAGAAGGCGTAGATGGTCCAGCCGCTGTAGTTCCCGTCCACCCGGTGGTAGTGGACACGGACGTATCCGGGGAGGATGGCGGTGGGATTGGTCAAGCTGGGTGCCGTGTTATACAGCTTCGCAATTCCAGAGTAGGCCCAGAATTCAATCCCTTGCGTCGCGGGATCGACAAACAAATTGTTGGGCGTGTCCTTCTGGTCGCCGCCGGCTGCCGTTGGGTTGTGAATAATGATGCCAACCTCTTGTGCGCCGGTGGTCACGCCGACATCAAAATACACGCCGAAGCTGTCCGTGCCCGTCACCTGGACGGGCCCGCCGCCATAGTTGCCGGTGTCTTCCGTGGTGTTATCGAAGGCGTAGACGGTCCAGCCGCTGTAGTTGCCGTCCGGCCGAAAGTAATGAATCCGAATGTGACTGGCGGGAATGGGAGGATCCGGGGCTTGGGCGTTCAAAATTTCTGGCACAGCAAGAAGCAGGATGGAGACAAACGCAAGAACTGCAGAAAAAATCGTGGAGGCAGGGCGATACATGATTCACACTCCCGGGTTGCTGAGATGTTTTCTTCGGCGGACTCTACCAAGCGAAATGCCAGTGGGCGTTGTTGCACGTTCCCCCGTGAACAAGACTGGCGCGCTGCGCATAATAGCGCCAAGGCAGGCTGGCGTCCAGCCAAATAGTCAACCGCATCGTTTGCATAGGATCATGCTCCACAAACAGTAGTCCACTATGGAATGCGCGTTTGCCGGTGCGAGCAGAACTGGGCTACTGCGATGGCCGGGGCTGAAAACGATAGGTGTAGGAGACGCTGACATAGGAGGGCATGCGCACACCGACGATGCGTTCAAAGGGAGCGGTGTCATCGGGAAGGGCCAGGACTTCGGTGGTTTGCCCGGTATAACCCTTGGCAATCAGGAAGTTCACTCCCAGGTCCATGCGACCTTGATGGAAGGAACGAAGAAGCGCGCCGCGGACTTCTGTGTTTGGCACGCTAGTGAAACCATCGCCGAGAGGTTTTGCTCCCACATATTCAAACTCGCTCCGCGCTCGCAAATGAAATGGCAGACGATCGAAGGTGGCGAGTGCGTCCACGATCAGGCGCGGAGCTTCCGGCGTTGGCGTGCCATCGGACAAGTCGCGCGCGTCGGCTTGGGAATAGGACGCCTGTAGCATGCCAAAACCAAAATAATGGCGGGCGGCGAGCGTCATGTAGCGCAAACGGCCGGGGCCTTCGTTGTACTGCAGCCCGGTGTCCGGATCGATTTTCGCGAGAGACGCTTCCGTGGTGGTGTGCGCCAGGGTGAGACGGAATTCGGTTGCGGCCAGCGTTTTACTGGCCACCAGTTGATAGGAGTGGGAGCGGCTGACAAGAGTGCCTTGCGTTGTGCCCGTGCCGATCCTGGGATCGTTGGTGAAGAAAGCTTCGCCGGCGCTTAGAGAAACAATGGGCAACCAGGAATGATCTTTGGGGAGGAACGAAATGGTGGCCTTGGGATTGTTAACACCGGCCCAGGTTTGAAAAGAATGAGCAGGAACGAGCAAGTCATCATTGTTGATATCAATTTCGTCGCGTCGCCAACCGAGATAGTAACGGAGATAGCGGACGAGAGCGCCCTGGAGGGCGAGGTAGGGGGACAAATCTCCGATGGTGATGTTGTTGGCGGCTACTTTTTCGAACGGGCCGTAGTCGGCGGGGTTGGTGGAAGCGTAATGGTCCAGATCGTCGCGGCGAGGAGCATCACGCTGAAAATCCACGCCAGCTAACAGAGAGAAGAAATCGCTGAATTTATTGGTGTAGGTGGCATTGCTGCCGGTCACGGTGCGGAATTCACTTTGGCGGATCAGGCCGTCGCCGAAATTGGAGAAGAGCGAGAGATTGTAGGTGCGGAAGAAAGCGGAAAGCTGAAGCTGTTGGGAACTGGTGAGATGCCAGACGTCGTTGAGAGCGACGAGGCCGGTATGAGTCTGGTCCTTTTGACGAGGATCAATGGTGTCGTGCAAATCAGGAATGCCGATGGGGACAAGACCGGGGACGAAGGAAAAGCCGTAGTAGCCGATGGCGAACAAAGTGAGGTCGTGCTGGCCAAACTGAAAATCGCGAAAACCGTTGATCTTGTATTGCTGGCGGTGTTCCAGGCGGTCCAGAAAACCGTTGCCATACGAGGCTTGCACCACAATCCAGGAGCGCTCACCGGAACCATCGGGGCTCCATCCGGATACGAGATCGAGGTCGCGATAGTCTCCCGTTAATGTGACGAATGGATCGAGCCGCGAGCGCAGGCCGTACGTGGCGGAAAGATTCTGCGAGTGATTCCCTTCCCTCACGTTGAACGCGCCGCCATCCACTTGAACGCTCTCGATGACCTGCGGAACAAGAATGTTCGGGTCGGCGTAGCCGTTTCCATGGGCGTTGGCGGAAAGATTGTTGGAAACGAGGTAGCTTCCCACCTGAAGATAGGAGGCGATGGGTTCGCCATGGTCACCCGCAACGCCGGGCGCGAAATATTGCGGAGCCTTGATACCGCCCGAAGCGGTTTCGATGGGAAGGCCCGGGATGGAGACGGGCGCACCGGGGCGGCCCGGATTGGCGTCGAGTGTCTCCTGACGAATGAGCACACGTTGCGCGGGATCGGGAGAAACCACATTCACATCGAGTACATCGGTGGAAACTCGGACTTCTTGTCTGGCAGCCGCGAGCTTGAGTTGAATATTGACGGTCAGAGGCTCGCTGTCGCGTACGACGAGCGGCTGATTTACAGGGTCAAAGCCAGCTACGTTTAGTTTCAGCGCGTATTTGCCCGGCCCGATGCTCTGGAAGGTGAACTGGCCATCCGTATTTGTGGCCTTCTGCTGGACAAGTTTTCCATCCTCAGAAAGTACGCTCACGGCGGCATTCGCTACAGGGCTGCCCTGCGGGTCGGTCACCTTACCGGTAATGGCCGGGCCGTCCGCGGGCGTGGGATGCGCGGTTGCAAGAAGACAGAGCAAGAAGAACAAGAGCGCGTGACACGGAAAATGATTATTACAAAATGTAGAATCGTAACACTGAGTGATACTGTCTGACCTTGCTTCTAGGAGTGACCGCATCCAGTTGACTCGTTTCTATTTGTGGGTGTGCCCTGGGAGCGAATGAGCGATGGCAGGAGAACTCATGACCAGGCGTCCATGCTGGACGCCCTTCGTGCTTATAAGAAGATCGGCTAGTTGCTGAATCCGCTTCGAGCGGCCTTTCACAACGACCACTTCGAGGCAGGTGTCATGATCGAGGTGGGCGTGTACCGTGGAGATAATTTCTGCGTGGTGTTGGTGCTGGATCTCTGTCAATTTCTCCGGCAGCAGACGGCTGTGGTGATCATAGATCAGCGTGACCGTCCCAACCACCGCTGTATCTGGCGCCAGCACTTCCGACGACACAAGACGATCGCGAATAAGGTCGCGGAGTGCCTCGGAGCGGTTCGCATACCCTTGGTTTTCGATAAACCGGTCGAATCGCTCCAGAAGCTCAGAGTCAATCGAAACGCCGGTGCGGCTCAAATCACCCATGGCAAACACCTCGCGCTTCATCTCAAAAAGGACGTGCAAGGCAGTCAGGACGTACTTCCAATATGGGAAGTGTAGCACGATTGTAAGAATCGTAAGACTAAAGTTACAGAAGAACCCGTGTAGGGCAATGGCAGCCATGAGCCCGACCGCATGTGACCAATGTCACAGACGAGCGGCGGCTCGTAGTTGACAATAGCTTGCATGTATAGGTGCAAATTAGTTGCATATAGGGGATGCCCTTGACCGCACAAACCCGGACTGCAGGCCCACGAGTTATCGCGATGTTCCTTTTTTTGGTATTCCTTCCAGGTGTTGCCTACACAACTGAATCCCCTTCCCTATCGGGGTCGGTGGTTGATCCGAGCGGGTCTGCCATCGTGGGGGCCACTGTTGCTCTCCGCGCTCAGAATTCCGGCAAGGAGCAAACGGCCTTTACGAATGAGGAGGGCTACTACGCTTTCGTCGCGGCCGCGGACCGGTATGACTTGGAGATTTCCGCCCCTTCCTTCCATCCCTATCATCAGACAGACCTAGTCCTCGATGGCAAGAACCCCCTACGCGTTGATGCGCGGCTCTCCCTGGAATCGCACGCAGAGCAGATCATCGTGCTGGAAGAAGTCCTAATCCCCGATCCGTCCTCGACGCAGTTGGGCGAGGAACTGGCGGAGAAGAAGATTTCTTCCGTACCGTTGAACGGACGCAATTTTGCAGATCTGATGAGCCTGCAACCCGGAATCGTGCCCAGCAGCAGCGCCCAACCCAATGCCGTGGTGATGTCCGGGGTGACGAACACCCCACCTTCGGGGGACCTGGATGCGGGAAATGTGTCAGTGAGCGGGCAACGAGAGACGTCGAACGGGTTCGCTGTCAATGAGAGCGACGTCGAGGAAGACGTGAACATGGGCACGGCGATTGTGCCGAACCTGGACTCGATCCAGGAACTTCGCGTGCTTACAGGGAATTTCGACGCGCAGTACGGCAACTACAGCGGCGGGCAGGTTCTGCTGACCACAAAATCGGGCACCGATGAGTTTCACGGAAGCGCGTTCGAGTTTTTGCGCAACACCAATCTGGACGCGAAGAGCTATTTTTCGCCGGAGCGCGCCGCGTTCGATCGCAATCAATTTGGTGGGACGATTGGTGGCCCGGTGCACAAACAAACGATTCATCTCTTTGCCGACTACCAGGGAACGCGAATGACCCAGGGGGTCGAGACCGGATTGATTTCCGTTCCATCGGAACAGGAACGCATGGGAGATTTCTCCGACCGGGCAAGTTCCCTGACGGGAAGCGTCAGCGGGCCGTATCTTGCGGGGCTGCTGGCGCAGAAGCTGGGCTACGCCGTCAGTTCCGGCGAACCATACTATTTTTCAGGATGCGCGAGCGCATCGCAGTGTGTTTTTCCCAATGCCCAGATACCGCGGAGCGCGTGGTCGGCACCCGCGCTGGCGCTGCTGCAGAACATCCCGCAGGCCATTCAAGGTTCCACGATTTTCTCCTCGGCGTCGGAAAACGAAGCTCTGCGCGACGACAAAGGCGCGATCCGGATGGATGCTGCGACGCCCTGGGGTTCGTTTTCCGGCTACTACTTTGCCGATGACTACCGGCTGGACAATCCGTATCCGACCGGGCAAGGCGGCGCAAACGTCCCGGGGTTTAACGCGATTTCCCAAGGTCGCGCGCAACTGCTGAGCCTGGGGTTCACGAAGATATTCAGCGCGAATACGATCAATGAATCCCACTTCAGCTTTATGCGCAACGCCAACAATATTGGAGCGCCCGTGGGTGGCGTGGGACCGTCGCTGGCTTCTCAGGGATTTCTGACCGGGGAAGGGACCGTAGGGATCGTGCCGCTTAATCCTTCGATCGAAGGCATTGAGAACGTTTCCCTGAACGATCTTACGTTTGGCGTGGACGTTACGGGCCTGACGCAGGCCAGCAACACGTATCAGTGGTCCGACAATTTCACGAGAATCTTAGGGCGGCACACATGGAAATTCGGCGCATCCTTCCACCTGGACCAGATCAATACCAATCCGGACACATCATCGAACGGTTCGTTCGCCTTCCGCGGGACGGAGACAGGGCTGGACTTCGCCGACTTCCTGCTGGGAATCGCGAGCAGCTATTCGCAAGGCGACTCAAAGAGTTTTTATCCGCGGAATAAATATGTGGGGCTGTTCGCGCAAGACACCTGGCGTATTACAAAGTATCTCACCTGGAATTACGGGTTGCGTTGGGACGTGTTGCCGGCGTGGCGGGAAAAATATAATCAGTTTCCCGGGCTTGTTCTGGGCGAACAATCGTTGACGTTTCCCGGGGCACCCGAGGGCCTGGTATATCCGGGCGATCCGGGGATTCCAGCGACGCTGGCTCCGACGAAACACACTAATTTTGCACCGCGCCTCGGGTTGGCCTACTCGCCGCAATTTCAGGATGGCTTTCTGCGCAAGCTTTTGGGCGGCGAAGGCCAGACGCGGCTCATGGCAGGTTACGGAGTTTTCTACACGGCATTCGAGGGCTTGTCCGCGGGCATCCTGAGCGCCAATCCGCCGTACGGTTACGATTACACCAGTCTCGCGCCGGTGCTGTTCTCGACGCCGTTCGTCTCTGCGGCAAGCGGGCAGGAATTTGTTCAGCCATTCCCTTCCTCGATACCTGCGTATGGCGCATCGCCGAGTCAGCCAAACAAAAGCGTGGATTGGTCACAGTATTTGCCGATTACGGGCGTGCCGGCGTTCAACCGCGAAAACGTCCCGCCGTATGCGGAAACCTACACATTTTCGCTGGAACGCCAGCTTGGCAAGGACACCTTGCTGACGATAAGTTACGTGGGTTCGCAGGCACACCACCTTCTCGCCATTGTCCCAGCGAACCCCGGGAACGCCGCGCTGTGCCTGAGCGTCAGCCGACTTTCACAAGTTGCGCCTGGCAGCCCCACATGCGGGCCGTTCAGCGAAGGCGGGCTTTTTACGAAGGCCGATAGCGAAGTCGTGCAGGTTCGCGGCCCGTTCAGTTCGCAATTTGACGCGGTCACCTATCAGAAGACCATCGGCGATTCCAATTACAATTCGTTGACAATGAATCTGCGCCACCACAGCAAGTCGCTGGAAATTCTTGCGGGATACACGTACAGCAAATCGTTGGATAATTCTTCGAGTCTTTCCGAGGAAATCAATCCGGTCGATCCGGCGCTGAGCAAGGCGCTCTCGGCTTTCGACCTGCGCCACAACTTTGTGGTGTCCTACAACTACAGTTTGTCCAGCCACGTTTTCGGCAGGGAAAATCGCTGGACCGAGGGCTGGTCGCTTTCCGGCGTGACGCGCATGGCCGCGGGACTCCCGGTCACCTTTTACAACAATAATGACACTTCGCTCCTCGGGAGCATCCCGAACGGAATCAACAACAATGGCCTGGACACCCCTGACCGCGCGCAGGGGAATTTGCAAATCAACAATAATCCGCGCAACGGCTTGCCGGCTTTCAACACGGCCCTCTTCTCTCTGCCCGCGCTTGGCCAGTTTGGCACGGCTTCGCGGCGGTTTTTCTCCGGTCCCGGGATGATAAATTTTGACGTGGCGCTGCAAAAGAATCTGCGGCTTACGGAATTGAAATCGCTGCAGTTCCGGATGGAAACGTTTAACACGTTCAATCACGCGCAGTTTTTTGGCGCGGCGTCAGTTGATGGCAACATCAGCGACGCCACGTTCGGCCAGATCGTCAACAGCATGCCGCCGCGGCTAGTGCAACTTTCGGCCAAGCTGGTCTTCTGATGGCGCAGGCACAGCGCAAATGCAAATGTGTGCGGAATGGAAAAACATGGCATGTGTCAGGTGAGCCGTCACTCAGTTGAGGTGCTGCGCCACTCGATAAACTGAGCAAGTGCCTCAATCGCCTGATCCCCTCGGGCACGGTCTCCCGTTGCGGCGAGATCCAAGAGCAGGCCGCGGGTTGCGGCGAGCAGCAAAGCTGCCTCGGTCGCTTGCAACTTTGCAGGAATACCGGCCATCTGTATGAACTTCTGCCAATGGGAGAGCGGATCTTCGAGGACGCCGGGGTAATCCTGAGGGTTGCGAAGGGCCAGCGCATAGAGCTCGAAAATAAGGCGTATGGCGGGTCTGACCTGCGGTGAGCTCATACGCTTCCAGTACCAGCGCAAAAACTGGGGCAACGTGCGCGGTTTCTTCCCGGCCCGGAACCAGGATTGAATTTGAGCGTCGCCAAATTCGCGCAGGCCGATCAGTATCTGGCGCATCAATCCTTCGCGCGAACCGAAGTGGTAAACGAGCATGCGAGCGTTGGTCTTCAGGGCCTTTGCCAAGGGGCGCAAGGCCAGGTCCGCCACCCCATGGGAGAGAACATAAGCAACGGCTTGCTCGCGGAGCTTTGCGCGGATGCGGGGATCGGGCGGTCGGGCCATGGAAAACTCCTTGTCAATTACTGTAACATGTGTTACAGTAACAGAGTCGGACAGCGATTGCAAACTTTCTGGAACAGTCGATTCGCAAAAGCCGAACACGGAGAGTTTCACCCATCAAGGAGAACCGTATGCACAAGGGATTGTTGTTACTGCTTGGATTCATGATTTGCACGCCGGCGCTGGCACAACAGACCGCGGAACAAGAGAAGAACAAGCAGGTTGCTCGAAGCTTTTTCGAAGAGGTGCTCAACCAGGGTCACTTGGAAAAATATGCGGAGTCTCACAGCAAGGATTTCGTGGCGCATGTCGGCGATCGTGAAGCAACTTTGGAGGAGGACATGGGCATGGCGCGGGAGGAACGCAAGGCCTTCCCCGACATGAAAATGAGCGCGAATCATATTGTTGCGGAGGGAGACCTGGTGGTGGTGCATTGGACTGTGTCGGGAACCAATACGCAGGCAGGGATGGGTTTTCCGGCAACAGGCAAAACCATGAAGACTAGTGGCATGACCCTGTTCCGCTTCAAAGATGGGAAAATCGTCGAAGAGTGGAACGCCTGGTGCATGCTGTCGGTCATGCGGCAGTTGGGATTACTCCCGCCGCAGCAGTGATGAAACAGGCTGCCTGGGCAGATCGCTATCTTCGTTCGCCGACGTACCAGGGGGCGCTGACGGTGAAGATGCGCTCATTGCCTTGCACGAGGAGCAGCCATTCCAGAAGGCGGCCCCGCTGATTGTGGAGGAAGTACTCAAACCAGCGGTCTTCGACGAGTTCCGGTATGACGACGATGATGTTGCGATCGGGATGCTGCCTGGAAAGATCGAGAATGAACTGAATGATAGGAATGATGATGAAGCGATACGGCGAAGGCAGGATCTGAAGTTTCGGCGCTTCCCTGCCTGATGCCAGGAAGGGCTGCTCGACGTAGCGCTGCCAGTCTTCGGTGAGCAGTTCGGAGTTTTCGGCGGGTTCAACGTGCAGGGCGAGCACTTCGCTGGATAAGCGGGCGGCAAACTCAATGCCCTGGCGAGTGATGTTGCTCCAGCGGTCGATGGGAACAACCGCGATAGGAGGTTGGCTGAGAGCTGCCGGATTGACGGGAACCCTGCAACTGGTCAGAAGTTTGACGTTGTGGTAGTGGCGGCGGACGAGGGTGAAGAGAAAAATCGTCAGCGGAATGAACAGCAGAGTAATCCAGGCACCTTCCACGAATTTCGCGACCAGAACAACGACAACTGTGACACCCGTGACTAACGCTCCGAAGCCGTTAACGAACGCGCTCCTGACCCAGCCCAGCCCGCGCTCCCTGCGCCAGTGCATCACCATGCCGAATTGCGAAAGTGTGAAGGCCAAAAAAGCGCCCACCGCATAGAGCGGGATGAGGCGATCGGTGACGCCGCCAAAAAGAATAAGCAGGCCGCCGCAGAGCACCGCAAGGACAACGATGCCGTAGGTATAAACGAGCCGGCGGCCCCGATAACCGAACGCGTGCGGAAGATAGTTATTCTGCGCGATGGCGCGGCAGAGGCGCGGGAAATCGGCGAAAGCGGTGTTGGCGGAAAGCGAAAGAACGAAAAGAATTGAGCCGATGGTCAGGTAGTAGAAAAAGCCTCTCCCGAATATAGCGGCGATAAGCATGGAGAGAAGGCTTTGGTAACCGGGCTGGCCGGGATCGGTGGCCGCGATGCCGTAGGCCTTCACAAGATAGGAAATTCCCGCAAGCAGTATCGCCAGGACGAAAATGATCACGGTGAGAGAACGCTGTGCGTTTTTCACCGCCGGCTCGCGAAAGGCTTTCACGCCGTTGCTGACGGCCTCGACACCGGTTAATGCCGTGCAGCCGCTGGCGAACACCTTCAGCAGCAGCCAGTACGTTACGGCTTGCGTCATTGGCGGCGGAGGTGGGAGAGGCGCCACGGGAGTTGGATGTCCTCCGCTCACGAGAACTCGGATAATGCCTGCGACGATGGTGATGAGAAGCGTGCCGACAAACAGATAGGTGGGAACCGCGAAGGCCAGGCCAGCGTCGCGCACGCCGCGAAGATTGACGATGGTGATGATAATAAGAATGCCGACGCAGATCGAAACAGTGTGAGGCAGCAGGGACGGAGCCGCCGAGACCAGAGCGCCGACTCCCGCGGAAATGCCTACGGCGGCGGTGAGGATGTAATCAGCGAGGAGCGCGGCCGCAGCAAGCAGGGATGCAGATGCGCCAAGGTTGAATCGCGCCACAGTGTACGAACCGCCGCCGGAGGGATAAGCAGCGATGGTCTGGCGGTAGGAGAAGTACACGATCACCAGCAACGTAATGATCGCGGCGCTGACCGGAACGATATAACGAACGCCGAGAAGTCCCAGAGGAATCAGAAGGCTCAAAGCGGCTTCCGGGCCATAAGCGGCTGAGCTTAGTCCATCAAGGCCAAAGATGGGGATGCCTTGCGCGGGACCGATTCGTTCGGCGCGCTCGTCACTGGTTTTAATGGGCTTGCCGACAACGAGATCAAGTATGTTCATGGGCGATTGGGTGAAAAGTATACGATTCCAACGGGGATGCGGCAAATTGAAGTTGGAGCAGCAAAAGAACCCGCAGTTTTACGGCTGCACAGGCTGTAAAGTGACTGGAGTTTGTCCGATAGGCGCCGCGGGCTTTTTGCTTTTTGGTTGTTTTGTGTTTGGGGTGCCAGTTCCCTCCCCCGATTGCTGCGAGAGTTGCTTCTCTGGCTTAAATGGCGATACCTGGTCGGTACTAATTCGCCTGAGAAGCAATCTACTGTCGCCGTCCGCGAGAACCAGTTTGACCTCGTCCTTGCTCAACCACTGAACGACGGCGGGCGTGACATGTTGATCCGGAAACTGGAAATGCAAAGACCATGAAGTGGGGTCCTTCGTGTCGATTGTGTACGTCCCCTTAGTTTCCAATTGGTGGAACACGCCCTTCTGAAATTCATGATCGCTGAAAAATATTCGTTGTGGGTAGAGCTCGAGCGGGGTTTGCTCGGATTGTTCGTCCTCCTCAAGAATCGCCCATGATCCTTGCAGTCCGGTGGCGGGAATTTGCGAAGCGATTTCCGCGGCCAGATTCCGATCAAGTTGCTCCTTGCGGGCAAGGTTTTCGGTTCGTCGCGCGGCGTCGGCGGAATCGCCGAAGATCGACAAGCGCAACGGCGCAGTCAAGGTTAAGCAATGGATAGCGCCCTGTGACTTGGCTGCGGCCGTGGCCTCGATGGGGACGATTTCAGTCTTTGGACCAAACGCGGCCGCAATCTGATTCAAGGCGGAAGCCTGTATGTCTGTCTCATAATCCTTATAGGAAGGAACAAGAAGCTGCCTGTACCCGTCGGTGCCGGCCCGTACCAGCGCATTTAATACAGTTGGATAGTAGGTGTGGCCGTCCGCGGGAATTCTTGGAAATGGCGAAGAGACTGAAACAACTTCGTAGCCGAGGCGCGTGAGCCGCTCGGCATCCATTTCCATTGCCAGCTCGGCGTTGACCGCCAAGTCGCGTTCGGAGTTGCTCAATTTGCTCCAATACTCCGCGGCGAACGGTTTTGAAAGGTCATAGGAAGCCAGCAGGATACGATTGCCGCCAGCCGGGAGCACGAACATATCCACGTGTTCGATGACGGGGCCGGGCAGAGGATCAAGGTAAGTCACATTCTTGCACCCGGCGATCTTTTCGAGTTCTTTGTCCAGATTGGTGTTTTGGTCCTTATTCCGGGAGAGGAATCCGCGGGTGGTGAGGCATCGGCCATCTTCTAATTTGAGTAGATTTCCACCGTCCAGCGCGATTGCCGAGCTTTTGTAATTGAAATCAGGAGCAGCGAGAACCGCATCCGCAATATCGAACGCGGAATTATTGTCGTTGAATCGTTGGATAGAGGATTCGTTCACAATCTGGGTGTATTCACGAAGCAGATAAATTCTATCGTCGATGGCGGAAACCACAGCTTTGTGAGCGTCAGGCGCCGATTGTTGAGAGAAATCGTCCGGCTGATCTTCCTGCTGCCGGGTTTCGAGCAACTTCAGCCGGGCTGTCTCCAGTTCCTGCAGCTTCTCCCGCTTCACCTCTTCCGCGCGAATATCGAAGTACCGGAAATGCACGACGTCCGCCGAATCCCCGTTTGCGGCAATTTGCGGCCCGAAATCACGGATCCATACGGCGTCATGCGGCACGATTTTCATGCGGAGCCGATCGGTCCTGAACAACTCGCAGATCTGAAATTCCTTACATCGCTGATGCACAGCGTCCTTTGTGGTTTCGTCGGGCGCCAGCAGCAGGACCGGTCCGAATTTAGCCGTCTCACGCACAATATTCATCTGAATCTCGAGCAGCTGCTTCTCGACTTTGAGAGTTTGCTCGGAATCACCCATTAGTCCTTCTCTCACGTGCCGGTCGTGTTCCGCAGGGGGACCCAACGCCTGGAGCGACAAGACCACAACGTCGCTCGCCGAGTGTTGTGCCGGAGCCGGAATGGTCTGCGCTCGTGAACTCGCGGCGGGAAGAATAAAAAGAAACAGAAGGAACACAAGGCCGGCTGCCCCCCTATGAGTTCCACTCTTGATCATGCAATTTCTCCGCTTATCAAAATTCCACCTTCAGAAAACCGAACGTCTTTCGTAGCGTAAGCGCGAGTGAGCGTTTCGGCAAGGCCCGAGGAAAGGAGGGCGAGGCCAAGGCCGTGGGCGGCCGGCGCTAGTGGCGAACTATTTTTTATTCAGCGCTCGGATTTGTTCGAGCAGCGTGTCGATTTCTTCCGCGGTCAGTTTCCCGGCGAACTTGGGCATGTGGCCTTTGCCGTTGGCGATGATGTTCCGCAGTTCTTCGGTGGAAGCGACGGCAGTTTTGTCGGAGATAAGCGATGGCCCGCCGAAATGGCGGCCCTCCGCGGTTTTGCCATGGCACTTGGCACAGTTTTTCTGGAAGACGGGGTTCGCGGTCAGGCTCGCATCAGCCGGAGGGTTTTGCGCGAAGACAGCCGCAAACGCGAAGAGCACAGAGCACGTGGCAATGATGAGCGGGTACGTTTTCAAGTCGGACCTCATCGAACTGGATTTGATTCGAGAGTGTAGATGCGTTCCCGTCCTAAAGGGTCTCCCCAGAGGACGCCCCTTTGCATTGCGTCCGCTCACTCAAGAAAAGGATTCCTTAAAGGCGGAATCTCAGTACCCGGCGATGAGGCGAATCGCGCGATCTGTTCCTTGATTGGCTGGCGAAAGAATTCGTCCTCTGGCGCATACTTCAATGCATCCGAGTACGCTCGCAATGCCTGCTCACGCGCACCGTTCTTCAGCAACAGGTTCCCTAGCTCTATGTCCACAAAAAAGGCGGTAGGATCCATTTCCAGAGACTTACGAAAAGACTGCTCCGCAACAAATAGCTCAGGTTTTTCCGCATAGACTTTCTCGATTCCATGGAAATAGAGAGCGGCAGCCGCGTCACCGGGCGAAAAAAATGTACCGTGGTAGACGAACAGATTCCCGAAGCGGGCCACTGGTGTCGCCTCTCGCAGCGCGCGCCGATCCCAGAAGGTATTGGGAGATAGAAAGTTGGATTCGACGAAAACTGTACCGGACATCTGAGGCTGGCTGAGTCGTGGCAGGTCACGCTCGATGTCGCGGCCGAGATACTCCATATCACGTCCCCTTAGTTCGTCATCGCTCGAGAAGGTAATGACGTAGGGCGTTTCTCGTGAGGGCTTCACGAACTGGCAGTAGTATTTCACCATTTCTTTAGTGCGCTGACCAAGATTCACGCCTTCGTCATCGAAATAATTGTGAGCGTTCCTGGTTCCCCCTACAAACTCGTTGAAGTATTCCCAGGGCCGCAGGAGTGGCAGCGCCGAGGCACCGGCGAAGAAATAACCAGCCAACATCGTTGCCCTCAGACTTCGGGAATTCGATGCCAGCGCCCTCTCCGCGAAAAGCCCGGCGAAGATGGCTAACAGAACTACCACCGGCATCGCATGCCGGATGCCCGCGTAGGTCGCGCCCTGCGACAGGACGAGGAGAAACAAAAGACCTGCGGCAAGAATGACCCCAGCCGGGAAATTCCATCTCCCCGGCAAACGCCGCGCAAAGAAGAAAATCAGGCCCAGCACACACAACACACTCAATCCGATTGGCAGTTTCACTGCGATCATCGCCGGGAAAAAATACTTCGGGCCTTTTCGGAAGTACATGCGCCCAAAGACCAGTTGAGGAGCCAGCCGCCCTTCCATTCCGGCATGAACCGTGTCTGCAAAACCCCAGAGATAGCTGCGCGGGACGATCCGGGTGGCGTTCATTCCCACAAGGACGGAATGGTAGAAGGGAGTGTTCACATCTCGTATCTTGTCTGCAAGTGTGCGATTGAAAGAATCACGCCCTGTGCGCGTTTCTGCGTATCGAAAGAAGTAAAATCCCCACAAAATCACCAGGGCTCCCGCCAAAACAGCTCCGATCTTCAACAATCTTCGCCATCTCGCGTCGCCCGTTTCCGTCAGCGGCCGCCAGAACGCAAGCCACAAACCAATTAACGTCACGCTCAGGAGCACCACGGGCGCAGAATGCTTTGCGGCGAGGTCCAGTCCAAGAAACGCGGAACACGCAGCAAGGTCGGTCCAGACCCAATCGCGGAAGGCCCTTGTTGCAAGAACGATGGACGTTCCAGATAGAAGCGCGACAGGCAGGTCGGTCATGACCACCGGCCAGTGCGCCGCCACCGTCGGGTCAATCACCAAAAACAGCAATGTTCCCAGCGCGACGCGCGCGTCAAACACTCGTTCCAGCGCAAAGGCCAGCGATACCAGTAGCAGCCCGTTCAGCAGAAACATCGCCGCTCTTGCGCGCCGCTGCACCGAATCGGGATCGTTTTTCCGGAATACCGCGGTCTCGGTAAACTTCCGCTCATCGGGTTTATCTGTAAATTGCCGCAGGGAATCCAACTGGAAGCCGGTACCCGCGATAAAGCTTCCGACCCACAGCTTCACCAGTGGTGGATGCTCGGGATTAATCCGGAAATCTCCATACTTCACATAGGAAACGCCCGCGGCAATGTGATAAGCCTCATCAATTGTGAATCCATCAAATCGGGTTGCTATCGCCGATCGCACGACCCCCAGTCCGACCAGCAGAAGCGCCAGCCCCACAAAGGTGCCGAACCCGATTTTGCGTTGGCTCTTAGGATCTTGGGAAGATCCGGCGGATGGAAAGGTCCGGGAGTCGCGCATGGCTTCGTCTCCTTGGCGCGACATCATAGCAGCAACTCGACAAACATGCCCTCTTCAGTCGGTTTACCGATGATGCCCATTCCGGTAGCGAAAGGTCGATTTACGAGTTGATCAGAAATGTGAGGACTCCACTACGTCAACCGGATTATTCTCGGTTAATTTCTCTTATCTAGTAGCGTCGTCGGCTTTCAGCAAGTCTCACCCGAAAAAGTGAAGCTGCTGCCCAACCATTGGTTCGAATTGTGACGCCATTCCAGATTCGAAGGTCAAATGAATGGCTTGCCGCTGAACGGGTATGGTGCTCCTAGTACGCATGTGCGCAGGTGCGGAGATTGCCAGTATTTGACGCATTCCTTCAAACGCAGACTTCCTCGTATGCAAGCCAGAGTATGAGCATAGGTCCGACTTCAGAAAAACCACCTTAGTGCTCGAAGGGTTGTTGACTTCACACGTACTTGGCGGTAGGTTGCTGCTACTTACATATAAGTGTGTGTTCACGAACGATGCAGGCTTTCCAGGAGCCCTCATGAGGAAGCACTATGGTTTTTCTCTCATCGAATTGCTGATCGTCGTGGCCATCATTCTGATCATAGCAGCCATTGCAATCCCGAACCTGATCCGCTCGAAAATGGCGGCCAACGAGGCTTCGGCCGTGGCTTCCCTGCGTACAATCAATACCAGCGAAGTGACTTATAACAATACGTACCCGGGGACGTATGGCACGCTCGCGCAGTTGGGTCCGGGGGGAGTGACCTGCACTACTGCAAGCTCCGCGAACGCCTGCTTGATCGACGATACGCTAGCGAACGCGTCCTCTGCGGCGACTCCCAAGAGCGGCTACTACTTCACCATCGGCGGCGATCTAATCAACAACTACACTACCTTTGCGCAGCCCTCAGCTCCCGGCTCCACGGGAACGCGCTCCTTCTGCTCGGACCAGACGCTGGTGATTTTCTACAATCCCACCGGCGGCGCTTGCACCACGACCACCGGCAGCCCACTGTAGTAAGTTTAGTTACACAAATTGGCCGATACGGTCGAGATGTCGTAGTTCATTTGAAAAATCGCGACAACCGCTAGCGAGGCTGGGATTGGGTTGACTCTTGGTCAAGCCCATCGACGCTCTGCGCATCGAGCAGGAGGCGCGAGGTCGAGTGAACATTGCGAATCGTTGCGCCCTTACCATTGCGCAGCCAAATCGAGGCAAACGAGGGTGAGCTGGCCTCGCCTTGAAAACCATCAATGACAAGACCCTTAAAGTCATCCGCTTGGATGGCGTGCTGGTAGAACGCCGGGAAATCGCCATTCCAATGCACTTGAATCCCGGTCAATGAGAGACCGGACACGTTGTGCGCGAACACGGCGGAAAGATCGTGACGCGTCAATCCCAAGGACCTCGGATCGGTCGGTTGAAGGTCGATGTTGCCTCCGAAAATCGCGGTAAGCGGTCCTGCCTTCATGGTGAGCGACAAATCGCGGAAGTCGACGTCGGAAATGCGGTCCGGCTCCGTGCTGTAGAGAATGACTGGCGACTCGCTGTTCGCAATCACATTCGAGAATCGCACGTGGCGAACCTCTCCGAGCGTGACGGGAGGCTTCCACGATGCATAGTCCCAGATGGCCACAGAAATCGTGATGGGTTCGCCCGCACCCCACCAGGGACCGTCGATCAGCCGCGTTTGAATGGATATGTTGGAGAAAAGAAGATTCTCGATAATTTCGGAGCTGCGGGCTTGGATGCCTATGCCGCGGTTGCTGTCGGTGATGATGACGTTCTGAAATGCCAGGTTGCGGACGTCCTTTGCCGCAGGGCCAATGCGAATCGCGGCGGACCGGCTGCGCAGCGTAACGTTGCTGACCGTAATGTTTTCCGTGGGTTCCTGGCACCACCCATCAGTGCACGGACCGCCGATGACAAGCGCATCGTCGCCCGCTTCAATGTAGCTGTCGGAGATGGTGGCGTTCCGCGAAGTGGAAATGTCCAAGCCATCGCTGTTTGGCACAAGCAGGCTGTTTCGGATGTCCAGGGCGCTGACGAAAATGTGGTCGCTGCAACCGATGTGGATGGTCCAGTTCGGGCTGTCGCGGACGTGAAACCCGCGAAGGAGAAGTCCATCCACATGGAGCGCCAGAAAAAGAATCCCCGGCCTCGACAACATGCGGACTGGCCCTTCCCGAACCTCGCGCATGCGCGCCACCAAAGCTTCACCCTGCCGGGTTTGCGCGGGATCGAAGAAGGGTTCAAAGTGCGCGTGCGCGGCGTCCGTGAAGGCGCGGCCGTTACCGTCGATGGTCCCTTCGCCAATTATGGCGATGTTGTGCACGTTTTCCGCCAGCAACAACGCCGTGTCGCGCTCCTCGGAAGCTTTTTCAGTTCGCAGATAGTCGCGGAGATCGGAACTTCCCAAAATGGTCGATCCGGGCTCAAGCTTCAGCGTGATGTTGTCCAGCAGACGAATCGTCCCGGTGCGGTAAGTTCCAGCGTCAAAGACAACCGTGCCGCCGCCACGTGAATGACACGCCTGAATGGCAGCGTTGATCGCCGTGGTATCCAGTTTCTGGCCATCCCCCGCCGCACCAAAAGCGCGCACGGAACAGTCGCTCGGTGCGGTCTCTGCGAACGCTGCACCACTTCCAATCACAACTACTGCCGAAATGATCGAAACTTTGCAGAGGAAACGCCGGGAGAAAAGTTTGGGGCTCGAACGGAGCGCGCTTTTTTCTTGGAAGAACATATTCGCCCTTCTGCGGCTAGGATCTGAACCACAATTTCCATTCTAGCTTTCCGGCTGAATGGTAACCAGGCATCTGCCGTTCTATTATCCGCTTTCCCCGTTTCCGGGTTTATCGCCCACTTGCCGTGGCCACCATTGACGCAGTCGCGCTCTTAAGGCATGCTCCACTCGTTCTGTATTTTCCTGACGATGAATGGTCGAATCAGATGATGACTCGCGGTACGGTGTCGCGCACGATGGTAACGTTGGGTTGCGTTGTGCTGCTTGTGGCTGCTGCCGTGCATTGCCTCGCTTATCTAAAGTTCGCCGCCCCGGCGGTGCATGCGTCCAATCTGCCGATTGCTCTGCAATCTGTTTTCGAGGTTGCCTTTCTCTCGATGGCGTGGAGTTGGATCGTCCTTGCACTCATTGTACTGGTCGTCACCTTCGCGGAAGCGCGTTTGCGCAAGCCCATCGCCCTGATCTGCGGCTTTGCTGTCTTGATTCAGGCTGTATGCACTGTTCCGATGGTGGGGTTTTTCATCGGAAACGAAATGATCGGTGCCGCATCCTTGTTAATCATTATCGGCTGCCTTTTGTTCCACGGTTCGCGGGTTAAGACCTGATAGCCGCGAGCCGCCTTTTGCCGATCGAAAGCAAATCTGGGTACTGATACATACATGGACGGTTTGGGCGTTAATCAGGAGTTGGACCGGCAAACAGCCTGGACTAATATTGAATGCCAATGGAGCTAGAGCAACAATTCGTCATTCCCACGGCTTCGAGAGTGAAAATTTCCCAGAAGCTCTCCTATCCTGTCGGGGCTGAGTCCATATCGGTTGCGCTTGCTTCCGTTCCTCAGCTCGCGGAAATCCGGCTACATTTCTACTTATGGTCTGACTATGATTTGCGCCGTGGACATTACGAGTTCTTGCGGGTCGAGTATCTGAACAACACGCATCCCCCGCAGGAATACCCCATTTGGAGTCTCTACAAGCGCCCTGCCCAAGGGAGATGGGAGATAGTCGTACAGCCTGTTCCGCGCGCCCTCCGGCATCGTGTCAAAAAGTACATCGCCGCTTCCGCACTCGCACAAATAGCACAATGGTTGACTGAGCGGCGAGAAATGACCCAACGGGGCGGCGATATTCTTGCTTTCTTCTATGATGAAAAGAGCGAGGATTTTGCCGTTCGCCAACTTACCCGCTTAGAGCCACTTCGATAGCTCCTGATTGGTCGACGGACATCTTCGGCCTAGTACTTGACTTTACCGGTTTTGGCGTTTATCAGGAGCTACGTTCCGGTTCTATGGGTGTAGAGTTAGGTGCACGTTGCGATTATCCTGCAACGATGACTATGGCATTGACGGGAACACAGGTCGCTTGGCCAATCTTAGTAGTGCTGGTGCTCGAATGGGTTGTTTGGCCCTTGGTGCTGCCGTTCTTCCCGGATTCGCTGCGGTGTCCCATTTGCAAGAATTCCTTCCGGCGGAGCGAGATAGATACTGGCGGTAGCCGATTGCGTCCGCTTTCGTTCCCATGCCCCAAGTGTCAGCAGACCATCGGGGCACCCAGTTGGCGCAAGTCGTTTTTGCTCACTTTATACTTAACGTCGGTAGCGATATTCATGTTCCTGCTGTTTGAATTGCCTGGTGGTCTGTTCTTCGGATACGTTGGGGTGGTGCTCGCGGCGATTGGAGCCATAAAGATTGCGGATTGGTTTGTCCGGAAAAAGTTGGAGCCGGGTAAATCGCCAGAATCAGATGGCCCGAGTTTATTTTCGTAAGCCCCGCTGCACGACGGTCCGATGCAATGTCGGTACTAGGAGCAACTTCTCCGGTAACCGCTGCTGGCTCAGACGGTCGACGCAACACTTGCTTGGAGTTTACTCGCTGGAGTTTGAAATCCTAGAGTTTTTCTTGGACGTTGATTCAAGAGCAGCTCGACCAGGTCGAGCTGCTCTTGC
>Ga0181538_10001615_pt1 | contig 24761 bp, 23 predicted proteins | sample PEATcosm2014_Bin_40_FD_119773 | JGI IMG/M metagenome (GOLD analysis project Ga0181538, IMG submission 119773) | Peatland microbial communities from MTU Mesocosm Facility, Houghton, MI, USA - PEATcosm2014_Bin23_30_metaG | ecosystem: Environmental > Terrestrial > Soil > Wetlands > Peat | place... | reverse complement strand
GCTGCAAGAATGAGGTTCTCGCAAAGACGCAAAGCTCGCAAAGGTCTATCCACGCCCGACCGGGCTTGGCGAGCACGAATACCTCTTTGGTTCCGGCTACGCCGGGTTAGGGAGCGGTGCTTTTGCTGTACTGTTCGAAGAAAGGCACCACTCCCTTGCTCGCCAAAGCGCGAGTGCGGTCGTGGCTCGGTAATCTTTCACGGCTTCTGAGGGAGCGTTTGCAGCGCGTCTGTAGCCGGTATGTCAGCTCACGGCTGGTCTCCTCGATGCTCAATATTTAGGAGTCCTCTGTCGGATTCATGATCACGAACTGTTAAAATGCCGTTTGGTGGAGGTTGCAATGGGCATTCCAACGAAGGCTCCGCGCCGGAGTTTCCTGCAGGCTGCCGGGGGCGTGCTTTTGCTTAAGCCGCAGACGGTATTCGGATCGCAGGCCAATTCCAGCGTGGAGGTGGGCCTGGTGGGCTGTGGCGGCCGGGGAAACTGGATCGCGCCTTTCTTCCCCGACCATGCAGGCGCGCGCGTAGTGGCGGTGGCGGAGGTAATCAAGAGCCGGCTGGATGCCACGCGCGAGGCGCTACAGGTGGATTCGGGCCGGGCATACTGGGGGCCGGAGGCCTACCGGGAACTGGCGGAATCGAAGCTCGATGCGGTGGTGATCGAGACGCCTCCCTATTACCATCCCGCGCACGCGGCGGCGGCCGTGGATGCCGGCAGGCACGTGTTTTGCGCCAAGCCGATCGCAGTGGACGTCCCCGGCAGCAGGGACTTCCTGGCCAGTGGGCAAAGAGCGCAGAGCAAGGGCTTGAGCTTCTGGGTGGATTTTCAAAGTCGCGCACGCCCGGTGTTTCAGGAGGCCGTTCGTCGCATCGAGCGGGGCGACATCGGAAAGATCGCCATGGCCCAGGTCTATTACTATGCCAACCGACCGTGGGAAGACCGCTCCACTCCCGAAATGGAGCCTGGCCTGAAACGGATGGTCAACTGGCTCAGCGACCGCGTGCTGAGCGGGGACATCATCGTAGAACAGAACATACACGTTCTGGATATGGCGAACTGGTACCTCGGAGGACACCCGTTGAAAGCCACGGGGGCCGGCGGACGGACGAGTTGGGCGGGAACGAAGAGCGACAAGGGCGATGCGTGGGACCACTTCGCAGTCACGTTCTGGTACCCCGATGAGGTCCACGCTACGTTCAGTTCGCACCAACTCACCGGCCGATTCTCCGACTTGTGTGTGCGCTGCTTCGGTCTGAAAGGTTGCGCCGACACCCATTATGGCGGACTGGTCCGGATCGCTTACGACGAGCTGGATGGAGCCTGGACGGGCACACAGAAAGACGATACCTTCACCGGGGGATGCATCACCAACGTCCAGAGCTTCGTGGAGAGCATCCGTACGGGGAAGCAGATCAACAATGCGGCCGCGGCGGTGGAGAGCAACCTCACCGGCATTCTGGGCCGCACGGCGGCATACCGGGGAGGCGTGGTGACCTGGGACGAAATGATGTCCTCGACCGAGAAATGGGAAGCCCGCCTGAAACTGAAGTGGTAGTGGAGGCTGGAATGGCAGACATGACGCGCCGCAGGGTGGTCCAATCCATGGCGTTTGCCGGAATGGGCTGGCGTATGGCGGCTGGGGCGGGCGGAAAATTAACCATCGGGGTGACCGACTGGAACCTGAAGCTCGCGGCGAACCCGGACGCGCTGCCTCTGGCGAAGCGAATCGGCTTCGATGGTGTTCAGGTGTCCTTCGGCCGGCGGATTGTCGACGACAAAATGCCGCTGGACAATCCACAGACGATCTCCCGATACCGGAGCTTTAGCGGGGAGAACCAGATTCCGATCGACGGGACCTGCGTGGACAGACTTCACGATAATGGGCTGAAGAGCGACAAGCAAGCGATCAAGTGGGTGCTCGATGCCATCCGGCTCACTGGTGCGTTGCGGGCCAGAGTGCTGCTTCTCCCGTTCTTCGGAAAATGTGCCATCGAAAACCCGGACGAACGCAACGCCGTGGGTGACGCTCTCCGCGAGGTGGTACCGGAAGCCGAAAAGGCGGGGGTAATCCTGGGCCTGGAGGATACCATCTCCGCCGAAGATAACGTGCGCATCATGGACCGCGCGCACTCTAACTACGTGTCGGTATATTACGATGTCGGCAACTCGACGCAAGCCGGCTTCGACGTAGTGAAAGAGATTCGCTGGCTGGGCAAGCACCGCATCTGTCAATTTCACCTGAAGGACAACCCCTCCTACCTGGGAGAAGGCACGATTTCCTTCCCGCGCGTGATGGAAGCCATTCGCGATATCGGCTTCACAGGGGCGGCAAACCTCGAGACCGACACGCATGCCGGCTCCGGGGTTGAGGCCGATATGAGAAGAAATTTGGCCTTCATTCGCCAGTTGATCACTTGATCGGCGGCTGAACACACCACCGCGTCGGCTGAGAACTGAGCAACTATTGCAGATGCCAATCCGCTTCCGCGGCCCGCGGATGGCGCGGCACCAGGTGGATGAATTTGTCAACGCCCAGGCACTTCCAGAGAGCCCGGTCGTCGGGACAATTCAGGTCGCGCCGCAAGCGGGCGGTCACTTCCGCAGTCGCCCAGTAATCGCATGGCGGACGATCGGGGCCGAGCCTTGGAGACCCATAGGCGCTAAAATAAGGCCGATCCTGCGCGATGAGTTCCACCCCAGCGCAGTCCACATCTCCCAGAGCTAGGTGTTTCGAGAGGCCGAGTACGCGGAGCGTTAATCCATCCAGGTCGATCCCCCTGTGCTGTTCATTTGGAACTGGCCTCCGAGTGCGCGACGATGCGAACGGAGCGGCTATTAGCTGACGCAAGCGCGTTTCTCGCCACTAATCCAACCGGGAGTCCCACTTGAATCTGGATGAGCGCGTTCGGCTGTTGGCGTTAGTCCAGATTCCATCAACGCCGCGGGGAACTGTCATTCCGAGCGACCTCAGATATTTGACGGACGCTGGCGGCAACACCGTCGAGAATATACTCCACGCCTCTCGCAAACACCTTCTGCATAAACCGAGAGTCGTGGGGTGTTTTCGCATCGTCGATGACACGCATAAACATTGGGTACTTTCCTGATTCGCGGATCACGCCGACGTAGGGTGCCTGGCTGGCCATCCACTGCTCACGGTCCAATCCGGAGCGTAGCGCGGTCTCATGCTCGGCGATTTCCCATGCTGCATATCCTCGAGCAAAGGTGGAGACTGTGTTTGAAATGACCAGCATTTCGTCAATTGGAAGACCCAGACCGTCGAGTACACGGAGAGTGGCCTCCGTTGCCGTCAGGCTGTTCGGCCCAAGGGCGGGCCGGAAAAGGGAGACGCTGGTCATCCATGGATGGCTCAAAACCATCGCGCGGATGCCGAATGCGATCTTCCGCAGATCCGCTCGCCAGCTTTTTGACGGTCTCGGCAGCTTTAGTTCTCCCATGATTTGCTCAACCATCAGGCTGAGCAGGTCATCCTTGCTATTCACGTAGCGGTAGAGCGAAGCGGGGCCGCTCCCGAGTTCCGAGGCTATGCGCCGCATCGAGACCGCGTCGACCCCTTCCATGTCGGCTATCCGCACTGCGGCTTGGGCCAAGATGTTTCGGCTATAGGCAGGCGCAGGTCCGCGCGTACTCTTGGATGGCTCCGCCCATAGTACCGGGGGCGCCAAATCCTCTGACGGGTTGATCGGTTGTTTAGATGAGGATGCCACTGCGAACATTGTATTCACTTGCAAGGTTCACACGCCACAGCCATCTCTTCTTCGGCACATCATGCCCGATCGAATTGCCTGCCCGTAACAGTCATTTACGACATTTTCAGTTCTGGACCCTCCGCCAACGCCGAGCGTGCACGGCATATTGCGAACAGCGTTCGGAGTCTGCTATGCTGATTGTACTGCGAACGTCGTTCGCAGTCGCATGCGGGAATGAGGATTGGCTATGGCACAATTTGCGGAGCGGTCAGTTCTATCGAGGGACGGTACGAGGATCGGGTACCGACAGTTTGGTCTTGGGCCCGCGGTCATCCTCTTGCACGGCGGTATGCAGGCAGCACAGGATTTCACACTGCTTGCTGAGAGCCTCTCGGATTCCTTTTCGGTTTACGTTCCTGATCGGCGAGGCCGCGGGCTCAGTCCGGCAGCAACCTGTGCCAACCTCGCCCAACAGTGCGAAGATCTCGAAGCACTGCTCCAGGAAACTGGAGCTCATCGGGTTTTCGGCCTCAGTTCGGGAGCTATTGTTGCCATCTATGGTGCACTCCGAATTCCCGCCATTCAGAAGGTCGCAGTCTACGAACCTCCCCTTTCCATTCAGGGATCATCTCCAACAGCATGGCTCGGACGTTATGAGCACGAAGTTCAGCAAGGCAAATTGGCGGCAGCGCTCGCAACAGTCCTGAAGGGTGTCAGGATCACGCCGTTCTTCGAATTCGCGCCCAGGTGCGTGCTTATTCCATTGCTGAAGTTCGGCCTCAGACATCAGCCACTCAAAGCAGGCGACATTTCGATAAAGGAATTGATTCCAACAATGCGGTGCGACGTGCGGCTGGTCCTCGAGACGCAGGACACTGTTTCGACCCTGGCAAACCTACAAGCGGAGACGCTACTACTCGGTGGGCGTAAGGGTCCCGCTTATCTGCGATTGGCTCTGGACGAACTGGAGCGAACCTTGCCTCGCGTCAGGCGAGTGACATTCCAGGGTCTTGATCATCTTGGCCCAGGCAATGAAGGCGAGCCCAAGCGCGTGGCTGCCGAGTTAAGACGCTTCTTTCTCGAAACATCTACGCCAGGCACGTAGCTGGCCTCTTGGTGTCTCGCTCACCATGCACGAGACATCTCGTTTCCACAGTCAGCCGCGCGCCTTAAGGCTGTGCGCCATAGAGGGGAAACCTTATGGGAATGTCAGGAACAATAGGATCGATGCACTCAATGAGGCAGGATTTCTCGGTAGTACGACGCGGGGTAACTCCGGGAACCGCCAGAAGAATGATTCGGATTGCAACACCCCACTATGGACTGCTGTCGCTGCTCCTCCTCGCAGTCTTTCTTGATTCCGGAATTGGCGTCGCCATTCCATTGCTCTATGCGGCGATCATCGACAAGGGCATTCTCAAAGGTGATGGGGAACTCGTGATCCGATTGGCTGTTCTGGCCGGGGCTCTTGGTATGCTGAGCAGCCTCATCGGTCTGGCGGAAGCCTATTTGTCAGCCAGAGTCGGATCAAATGTCGTACTTCGCCTTCGCACGATGCTCTTCGAGCATATTCAGCGAATGCCCCTTGCCTTCTTCACGCGAGTGCAAACCGGATCGCTCATGAGCCGCCTGAACGCCGATGTTGCCGGCGCTCAGAGCGCCTTCAGCGACATTCTGTTCAATGTCGTGGGAAACAGCATCACGGTGGTTCTAGTCGTGGGAGCAATGTTTACGCTCTCCTGGAAGATTTCACTCGCAACCCTGATTCTGATTCCAGTCTTTATCCTTCCGGCGCGCTTTTTGGGACGCAAACTCCAGCAGATTACACGTGAGAGCCTTAACCTCACCGCTGCTATGAACAATTTGATGGCAGAGCGTTTCAATGCTGCAGGGGCTCTTCTGGCCAAACTCTTCGGCCGCCCTAATGACGACAGGCGAGAGTTCGAGTCGAAAGCAGCTCGTGTTGCCGCGATCTCAGTTAAGAGCACAATGTATGGGCGACTATTCTTCACCGCACTTATGCTCGGGGTGTCTTTCGCAACCGCTCTTGCATACGGATGGGGCGGCGTACTCGTTGCTGGACACAAGCTCGCCCTTGGCGTTGTCGTGGCTTTCGTTGCTTATCTGGGGCGCCTCTATGGACCTCTGATCGGACTCTCCAATATTCAGGTCAGCGTGATGACGGCCCTTGTCTCTTTCGAACGTGTCTTCGAAGTTCTCGACCTTCCAATCACCATCAAAGATCGTCCGAACGCAATCTCGATTTCGCCAGGGCCTGCACGAATTACCTTCGATCGTGTGTCCTTCCATTACCCATCAGCGTCGGAGGTCTCGCTCGCCTCATTGGAATCCGCAGGTGTACAAGATCGTTCGTCTGCGGAGACCGTGCTTTCGGATGTGAGTTTTGTCGCAGAAGCAGGACAGCTGGTCGCTCTCGTGGGACCCTCGGGTGCGGGGAAGACCACAATTACACACCTGATCGCCAGACTTTATGACGTCCAGAGCGGTTCGGTCTCGATTAACGGAGTCGATATTCGGGACCTGACGCTCGAATCTCTGCATCAGCGCGTTGGCGCTGTAATGCAGGATGCCCACCTTTTCCACGATACAATCCGCGCTAACCTGCTGTACGCGCATCCCCTCGCGACCCAATCGGAAGTCACCGAAGCCTTGAGGGCGGCTCAAATCCTCGAACTCGTCCAGTCCTTGCCACAGGGCCTTGATACGCTCGTGGGGGACCACGGTTATCGATTTTCAGGCGGCGAGAAGCAGCGTCTCGCCATCGCGCGCCTGCTTCTGAAGATGCCCGATATCATCATTCTCGACGAGGCAACAGCCCATCTTGATTCAGAATCGGAAGCCGCTATCCAAAGCGCATTTGAATTTGCGCTACATGGGCGCACCACCATCGTAATCGCCCACCGCCTTTCGACCATACTCAAGGCCGACCTGATTCTTGTCGTCAGCGGGGGTCGCATCCTGGAGCGGGGAACGCACCACCAACTCCTTGAACGGCGCGGACTATACGCAGAGTTGTATGAACGGCAGTTTGCTCCGCCGGGTCATCCGGTGCCTGAGGCTCCTGAATAACAAGCCCGGATTGAAGCCAGGAGCGCATCGTCAAACTTGTTAGTGGCCCGATTCGGTCGGCGAGTCCGCGTGTAACAGAGAATCCGATCTTGTAGCTAACCCAAGCCGCATCAACGAACGGCAATCCTGGTGAGAATTCCGCCGGGTGTCTCCGCCTTCTTTGCAGCATGGAAGCCCATCAGGTTCTCTCAACTCGCGCATAATCGCCAACGCACTCACCAACAGACGGATTCGTACTGGGAAGTCGGCTTGTAGACCCTGATCTGCGTTGCCTCTTGTCGCATCACGCGCCGCTCGGAAAGAGCCCTCTGGGACAAAACTCCGCCGCGTGGGAGGCCCTAATTCGCGACGCCGGAAATAGGGGCCTTGTTCTAACGCCTATGCCTTCGAGAACTGCCTTCCAGCGCTCGCGCGGTGTCTCTTCACTCCTTTGATCTCCGCAGCAGCAGGGCCCAGTCACTTCGGTCCGGTGCGTCCGGCGAGGTCCAGACGGGACCCTCGACAACGCCAATGGGCACAATCTCGCCCGTGAAGCCGCTGAACCACTCGGCCCGATAGCGGCCAGGTTCCAGCTTTAGCGCGACCTTGCCGCCATTGGGGAGATAGACGGCGTACGTTCTGCCCAACTCCGCCAGGCAGTACGCGCCATTGCTGGCCAATTCATCGTGTGGGTTCGTCTTCCACCATTCGAACGCGGTGAAGAAATCCACCATGTGCGCGTATCCGGCGAGCATGGTCATGGTGTCGTCGCCGCGCCCGTTCACCCAGCCGCCTCCGGTATCCGGCCAGATATTCGTTCCGCGCCTGGCGGTCTCGCCGGCCGTGCCATACGCGCCCGCCATGGCGATGTCCCATGCCGTCCGGCGTAGAACGTCCGCCGAGTCGCCGGGAGGCGCCGGAGCCCACTTGGGGTAGTGATCTTCGTAGCCGTATTCTTCGTTGGTTTGCGGGACGATGCGCCCGGTCAAGTTCTGCAGCCGGCGGCTCTCCAACATCAGCGCATGTTGCGTTCGCGACCAATCCTGCAGGGACGTGAAGCCGAACCACTCCGAGGCGCGGTCCTGGTGTTCGGTATGCACCGGATGGGATGTGGCGAGATGTTTGTACGGGTCCCAGCCTTCCAGCAGGGTACCGGTCTCGTGCGCCCATTTCTCGTCCCGGAACGAATCCAGATCGTCGCCCAGGTCCCAGGTAATGTTGGAAAACGCGGAGAGGCGTGCGGCCGCATAGCGGATATACCGCCGTTCGTCGTCGCTGCCCGCACCAGGATGGACCCGGCCGTCGGAGATGTCGAGAATGACGGAAACGATGAAGTCCCGATCGCGCGCGAACCGCAGCATGCGCTCGAATCTCTGCCAATGCTCGACGCGGAACCGTGAGTAGTCGAAACCGGGGTGCGAGAAATCGGCAGCGTCGGTAGCGGGCCAGGGGCTGAGAAAAACGTTCCACTGGTCGGTGTTCATTACCGGATCGCCATAAGCCATGTTGGTCCGCCCGGCGAGCAGCACGCGCGCCCGGTTAATCTTGAGCCGGTGCAGGCGCTCGAGGCTGAAGCGAATGATGTGCTCGTCCTTCCATCCCATCAGCCAGAAGGCCGTCGTGCCGTTGAAGAAGTAATGCTCGCCGGTACCCTCCCAGATGAAGTGCCAGCGGTACTGGGGATCGACGCGAATCGGTCCGCGGCGATGACCGTCGGTGGCGTGAAAGGTCCCGGAGTAGGCTTTCTGCGCGCCGTCCTGATCGTAGGTAACAGAGTAGGTGTAGTCGCCCGGCGAGGGCGGCATGAATCGAATGCGGTAGGTGCTCCCGTCCGCGGAGTCGCAGAAGCCGTCGACCGTGAACCGTTCCGGGGATCCGGCCTTGCCGAACGAGCCGCGGACCGCGACATCCGTGAAGGGATTGTGCGCATCGGGCGAGGCGACGCCGATGACGACTTCCACGAAGTCGTAGGCCTCCACCGACGTTGCCGATTGCGAGAACGTGATTTCTTTCGGAGCGGCCGAGGCCCACACTGCGGTGAACAAGAGGCCGAACGCGGCGAACAGGGGGCAATTCATTTGAAGCGATGCTAACGCGTTTCAAACCCCGAGGGGTGTCCCTTTTGCGTCTATTTTCCAGCGGCGGCCTTGATTGCGACGTTGCGGCGGCTGAGCGTCGGTTGTCCCTTTCCTGCTTCTGCTTTTGCCTGCAGCAGAAAATCGCCCGGCGTGTTGGGCACATCGAGATCGATATGCAGCGTGGTCTGGCCCAGCGCACCGACGGTGAATGGTTTCTGTGCGCGCGCCACTTCGCCGGCCCCCTTCTGTTCCAGCGAAATCGTCAGAGTGCCGGAAGCTTCCCGATACTCATCGTTCACCAGCATCACCCGGAAGGTTCGCCTGCCGGGCGCGACCTCCGGCTGAAAGAAGCTCAGGTGGACGCCGAGCGGTGCAAACGCCTGCGACATGTAGTCGCGGAAGTGCGGATCGAGCTCCAGTTTCTCGACGTCACGGAAGTGATCGGAGGTGTATCCCGCAGGATCGCTGCTCATCAGGTAGACGAAATGGAGCACCCCCGCGTACTGCCGGTACGCGCGCCAGAACTCGGTGATGCCTGCGAGCAGATATGCATTCAGCGCCAACCGGTCATCCACGGTGGCTCCCGCGGGGAGCAACCTCGGATAGAGGTCTTTGGTCAGTTCGGTGGGCGAGCCGTCGCGATTTAGCCATAGCCAGCCATATTCGTTCAGGATCAGCGCATGGCCACTGGGCGCGCCTGGAGCTTTGCCACCCGGATGTTCGAATGTGGTCATGCTGAAGGCCGGGCCGTCTTTTTCAGACATAGCCTGGAATTCGTATGGATGATCCTCCACAGGATCGTCCGCACCGGCGGGCGGATTGTAGCTGTTTTCCCAGGGCCGGTTGGAAAGGTCGAGCCCGCGCACCGCCGGGATGATTTTCTCGCCGAATATGGGATCGAAAGTTTCGTTGTTGGCATCCCAGATGGCTACGCTCGCATGATTCCAGTTGTCGCGCAGCCATTCGCTGTATTCGCCGATCATCTCCGCGGCGTCGAAGCGCACCTGGTTTTCCGCGCCGTGCCAGGCGTTTCCGGTCCATACGAAATATTCGTTCTGAATCAGCAATCCGGCCTCGTCGGCGATCTCGAGCCAATGGTCCGGCACCGGACCGATGCAGAATCGGAACGAATTCCAGTGCATTTGTTTGGGGATCTCCACGAGCAGTTTGCGCACCCACTTTTCATCCCACGGCAGCACACCCGATTTGGGATCTTCGAAGAAGCGATGCAGCGTGATGTTGGAGCCGCGCATAAAGTAAGGACGGCCGTTGAGATAGGCGCGTTTGGTCGCGGTGTCGAAGTGGAACTCGCGCATGCCGAAGCGCGTGCTGGCCGAGTCGCCGCCCGTGGCGGTTTCGAGCAGGTAAAGATTCGGTTCTTCCGGTGTCCACAATTTCGCGCCGGGCATCGCGATGGTTTGCGTGATGGTTCGGGTTTCACCTGCCGCGAGTTTGCCCCGCATGGCGGGAGCGGTTGCCACCGAGGCGGCCGATTTCCAGGCGTGCACCGCCTGCATGAGCGCGAAAGCAACCGGCTGGGCACCGTGGTTACGCAGTTTCGTCTGTACGGTGATCGACTTCAGATCGCGGCTCGGCGCCACCTGGATGCTCTCGATCGCCGGGTCGCTGCTGAGCGCCAGGGAAACGCTGTCATAAATGCCGGGCGTCCAGCGGTTCTTCTCGAAGTCGGTGCCGGCCGAGACGGAAGCGGGCAAAACCCCAGGATGAGCGCCCACCCGAATCACGATTTCATTCTCACCCTGGCGCAGTTTACCGGAAACATCGATTATCGCCGCCGAGAAACACGGCAGATGCTCGCCCACTTTCTCGCCGTTCACCCACACGGCGGCGCCAAATTGCGCCTTGTTGATGCGCAATGTGGCGACGCTGCGAAGGGTGTCCAGATGGAACTGCCGCCGGTACCAAAACCAGTTGCGCTCCTGATGCGAGACGCCGGCAGTCGACACTAATGCCGAGGCTGGCGCAAGCCCGCGCGACACCCGATTCTGCAGCAACTGGCGGCTTTCGAACTGATCCACGTCCTGAAAACCCGGAACAGCCGAGTGCGCCAGGCCCGGTACCGGCGCTCGATGCGAGTACACTGCCGGCAGCGCGTCCGCTGCCACCGAATCGGCGATCTCCCACTGCCCGTCGAGGGACAAAGTGGTGCGCTGTGCAGCCCCGAGCGGGATCGCCAGCAAGGCGAAAACTACCAGCAACTTGGACATAGGCTCCAAAACTATCGAAATCGCTCACATGCCAAAAACAGGTCGCAGCGAATCAACCGCAGTTATATTCTCGCATCCAGTCGTTCTGGGTTCGTTTTTCCGAATATGGGAACGACCTCTGCCTTACATACGATGCCTACGACCTCATACTGTTGCGCGAGCGCAAGTCGTCACGCGAATGCAAGTGTAAGTAGCTCATTCCAGGCAGACGGCTCTTAATCCCCCATAACCTGTGCTCCAACTGGAGGTCAAGGGTGCCATCGGGGTTGAGTTTCAAGAGGGGAGCAGCATCGCATAATGCACCTTCGAATCCTGGTTGCGTGCGACAAATTCCTTTCCTCCGGGTGCGGGATCGAGAAGCATGGTGAGTTGGAAACGCGTCGGCAAGAGGTCATTCTTGCATGCTTCGGTCGCACTCCATGCCGGTACACGCAATTCGTAGCAACCTGCGAATGGACTTGCCAGTGCCAGTGATTTGGCCAGCGAGTTGTATTGGGCAATCGCACAACATGCGGTCCCCAACAGAAGAGCCCGGCGCGAAATCTTCACGAAGGCAAGGTTATCTAAATTGTCGGCCCGGAAGCCAGAGAGCGCGCTGCCCATGCTTTCCGATAATCGACAAGAAACGGCGTTAGCGTAGAGTGGCTTTTTACGCGACACCAGCCGGATGAGGCTGTATTTGAGCTCGCGGCCGCTTCGCTTTGATCGGCGGGACTAAAGTCCCGCGCAGGCTGAAGCCTGCCCCACCCTAGTTGGCGGCCGGGACCTTCGCCGCTTTATCGACCACCAGCATCTCGACCGGCCCGCGGCGCGCCTCGAGTTTCAGCCCCAATTGCGACGGTAGAGCCGTGAAGATCGACAGGCCGGGATCGGACAGGATGGGCGAGTTGTGCATGTCGATGGAGTCGGGCGGCGGACCCGTGCGGGGAATGACTCCGCCGGCGGTCTCGACGCTCCAGGTGAGCGCGAAATCATAGACGTCCTTCAATCGCGTCTCGTCGACCACCGGCCGGCTCAATTGCGCGCCGAGCCGGTCCGCGAGCTGGTCCATGGTCTCGCGATGTGCCCAGAGTTTGTAGAGGATGCCGTCGGTGCCGCCGATTACCATCTCGTAGCTGCGCGCCATCTTTTGGCTGGCGGCGATGTCGGGAAAGCCGTCGGCGCCCTTGATGAATTTGGGTGAAAATATCGTGGCGTCCGCCGGGTCCGCCGCATCGTTCGGATCGGATGGCCGGAACTTCGGACCGCTTTTCGCCACCGCCAGCGCGTACATGGGAAGCTCTCGCGTTTCGCGATGGGTTTCCAGGCCGAAGCGCTCCACAAGCAGCGATGCGAGCATCAGCGAGACCTGCCGTTTGGTAGCGTCCTCGGGGATTTTGGCAGCGATCTCGTAGCGCTCCGAGGCCATCCAGGCAGGGCCGGAGATCTGATACTCCTTGAGCTGCCAGGCTCGCATCAGCAGAGCCTTCAGAGATGCGACGCCGGTGAGTTGTCCGGGAGAGCTGGTTCCAGGCCCGCCTCGAAGAGGGCCGAGGCCGCGCGGATCGGCGTTCGCGGGCTTTACCGAGGCGGCTTCAAACGACGGCCGGTCGGCCCCGTTCTGCGCCAGTGCAACGCATACCGAAAGCACCAGCGCCGCGGCGAGCCTCATATACGAAGAACATACTACGATGATCTTCGTGAAGTCAATGGGTGGGCACGTGCTCGACGGCCGGGACCCGCGCCGGCTCGGTCTCGTGAAACACTTTTTCGGCCACTTCCTTCACTCCGGTATAGGCATCGCTGTCCACGCTCACTTCGCCGCGGAAGGGATAGTCGAGTGCGATCACCAGGGTGAAGATCAAACCGATGGAGAACATGGTCAAGGTGGTCACCGCCATGTGGATGCGGTAATTGTGCGGGCCGAACAGGTACACATAAAAAGCCACCAGCACCAATCCGAAAATCAGCATTTGCCACACCGCATCGGGAAGATGCGCCCTGGCCGCCAGCAGACGCGAACGGCGCGAAGCAAACAGGTCGTTGATGGCGTGTTCCATCTCCACTTTTACGGTGGCTTGTCCCTCGGTCTTGGGCTCAAAGCTGGCGAGATCGACGCTGATGCGGCGTAGGATTACCCATCCTTCCTCGAAATTGGATTTCGCCATGTTGTACGCCTGTTGCTCCGGCCACTCCTTTTGGGTCACCACGTCGATGTAATCGTTCACTTCCTGGCGCACGCGTTCGGCGGTCTGGGGTCCGAGTCCGGCGCTGTCGAAAGCCAGGCTGCCCAACGAATTGGCCTCGTCGGAAGCAATGCTGGTGCTTCGGTCCATGGTCTCGTAGACGCCCACCGCTACGAAGGCCAGCATGACGGCGTAGAGGCCGCCCGCCAGTGCGTAACTCAGGCCGACCATGGCCGTATCCTGCTCGCGATGTTGCTGCGGCACCAGGCGGTGGAAGAGGTACAGTCCCACCAGCGGAACGATCATCAGTACCAGGCATACGGCGAGCCCGACTTCCCAGGTTGGATGCGAATAAAACCATCGGTTCAACATAATCGAATCCTCCGCAAGCTATTGGTGGAGGCTGCCGTGGAGCTCGCCCATGGCCGTCTGTTGGACGCCGGTAAAAGCGTCGCTGCTCACGCTGACTTCGCCGCGGAACGGGTAGTCCAGCGTGATGATGAGAACGAAGCACAACGCAATGGTGGCCGCGATGAGCGTGGTGATGGCGACGTGGATTCCGAAGGTGCGCGCGCCGAAAAGATAGGTATAGGAAACCGACACCACCCCGCCCAGGAGCAGGATCGCCCACACCACGCCGGGCAAATGTTCGCCTGCCGCCAGAATTCGCGTGCGGCGCTGTTTTATCAAGTCATTTAAGGCGCGCAGCATCTCCCCCTTGTCCACGTTTTGACCCATGGTAGCGGGTTCGAAGACCGCAAGCTCGGTGCTCATATGTGCGAGCAGTTTCCAACCGGGCTCGAATACCGCGTTCTCGAGTTTGCCTGCCCGCTGGCTCGGCCATTCCGATTTCACGACGATATCGATGTACTTGCTGATATCCGAGCGCAGCTCCGTGGCCATCTGCGGTGGCAATCCCGCCGAATCCAGCATGAGATTGCTCAGCTTGTTCGATTCGGCGGTAGCAATCGAGTCGGATCTCTGGAACGCCTCGAACACGTCCACTACGATCAGTGCGACGAGAACGGCATAGACCACCGCGACGATGGCATAAGTCAGTCCAACGGTCTCGGTGTCTTTGTGCCTGAGGTGAACATCCACGCGGCGGTTGAAAAGGTGCAAGCCAAGCACCGACAGGCCGGTCCAAATACTGATCACGAGCAGGCCGATCAGCCACGTTGGATGCGAATACAGAAAATCGACAAGCACAGGTCCCACTCCCCCTAGAGTGAATTGTATAGATTACCAGAGACCGGAACGTCAGCGGTTATATTTCGGCGTAATCCCGCGCAGCCGGTTCCAGACGGCATCGCATGCCGCTACCATATCGGCCGGCAGCGGGCCCTTTTGGATCGCCGCCAGGTTCTCGTCCAGTTGGACTTCCGTGGACGCGCCGATGATGGCGCAATCGGCGGCGGTGTGGTGAAGGACCCAGTTGAGCGCCATATCCACGATGGTCCGCCCGCCGGCCGCGGCGATCGATTTCAATTCGTCCACAGCTTCGAAATAAGCCGGGTGCCAGTAGCGGTCGAGATAGAGCGGGTTGGCGTCGAAGCGCGTGCCGGGAATCGGCCGCTCGATTTGATGCTTGGCGGTGAGCAGGCCGCCCGCAAGCGGGTTGTAGACTACCGTCGAAACCCCGAAGCGCCGGCACATGGCCAGGTATTCCTGCTCGATGCCGCGCGCCAGCAGGTTAAACATGGGCTGCGATACATAGGGCGGCTGATAGCCGCGGCGCTGGCTGATCCAATGCATCTCCACCACCTGCCAGCCGGCATAATTCGAACTCGCCAGGTAGCGCACTCTGCCGGCGCGCACCAGTTCGTGCATGGCCTCCAGCGATTCTTCGATGGGCGTGTTCCAGTCGGGCACGTGGAGGTAGTAGAGATCCAGGTAGTCCGTCTGCAAGCGCTGCAGACTGAGATCGATCGCCCGCAGGATGGAATCCCGCTTGAGCCCGCTATCGCCCGGCGCATCGCCGGCTTTGAATCCCACCTTGCTCGCCAGCACCACCTTGTCCCGCCGCCCCTTCAGCGAATTCCCGAGGATGCTCTCGGCAAGCCCGAAGCTGTAGGCGTTGGCAGTATCGAAGAAATTGATTCCGGCGTCCAGGCAGCGGTCGACCAATCGCGTGGAAAGCGCCTGATCGCTCTGCTTACCGAACGTCATGGTGCCATAGCAGGCGCGCGATACCGTCAGATCGGTGTGCGGAAGGGTCCGAGTCTCCATTCGAGAATCGTATCGCATCTCTTCCTGGACGGCCCTTTGCCGCTGACCCTGCCTGCCCTTGCTACGATGGTATCGATCCCTGAAAATGGATTCCGCTATTCTCGATCTCCGTCTGAAAGCCTATGGCACGGCTGCAGGGGTGCTGGCTTTCGACCGCCTCACCAAGTGGCTCATCGAAACCCGTGTGTCCTTCTTCGACCCGCTGAAAATCATTCCGGGATTTTTCGATATCGTGCGGTCGGAGAATAGCGGCGTGGCTTTCGGGCTGTTCAACGATTCCACATCGCATTGGCGGACCCTGCTGCTGGTGCTGCTCTCGCTCGCCGCCGTGGTGGGAGTCAGCATTCTGTTGTGGCGCCCGGAACGGCTCGACCGGCTGTCGCGCTGGGGGTTTGCGCTGATTCTGGGCGGCGCAGCCGGCAACGTGGTGGACCGCATTCTTTACGGCAAGGTGACCGACTTCCTGCTCTTATATATTCGCGATTATCAGTGGCCGGCCTTTAACGTGGCTGACTCGGCCATCGTCATCGGCAGCGTGCTGCTGGCTCTCGGTCTGCTTCGGCCCAAACAACAGGCGGCCAATGTATCCTGAGATCTTCCACATTTCGTTTCTGCACACCTACGGCGCATTGGTCGCGGTGGCGTTCCTGGTGGGCTTGTGGACGGCGGCCCGGCTCGCCCGGCGCGATTCGCTCAATGTCGATGCCGCGACCAATCTCGGCATCTATTGCGCGCTGGCGGCCATCATCGGCGCCAAAATCATGATGCTGATTGTGGACCCACGCTACCGCGAAAATCCGGGCGAGATCTTCACGCTCGACACGCTCCAGGCGGGCGGAGTTTTTTATGGCGGACTGATTGCGGCGCTGGCGATCGCGTGGTGGTACATGCGCAGGACGCACCTTCCGCTCTGGCGGACGGCTGACGTGTTTGCGCCGGGAATCGCGATCGGCCACGGAATCGGGCGGTTGGGCTGCTTTTCCGCGGGCTGCTGCTGGGGCGTGGAATGCCACCTGCCGTGGGCGGTGACGTTCCGCAGCGTAGCGGCCCACGAAAATGTCGGCGTGCCGCTCGGCGTGCCGCTGCACCCCACGCAACTCTACGAATCGTTCGCGGAATTTCTGATTTTCGCCATCCTTTACTGGCAGATCGGCAAGGCGCACCGTCAGGGAGCGATCATCGGCCTGTATCTGATGCTGTACTCCGCCGCGCGATTTATCGTGGAGTTCTTCCGCTATCACGAACAGGGCAACCTGTGGGGCACGCCGCTCGATACCTCGCAATGGATTTCGCTGGGGCTGTGCGCCATCGGCATCTGGTGCTTCTTCCGCAAGGAGGAGCAGCCCGCGGCGCCGGCCAAAACCGAACGGCCGGTACAAGCCAGGCGGTAGGAATTACTGAGCCACGACCGCGAGGGAGTGGTGCCTTTTCATCGGCCAAACACTAAAAAGCACCGCTCCCTCGCGGTCGCGGCTCAGTAACCAACTGGCGCCGGCTGCCGGGCCAATCGCACGGAGCATCCGATGCCGGCCTTGTCGAATCGGCAGGTTCCGAAGCGGCTCTCGCCGGACAGGCGAACGAAATCCGCCCGCGTGTACGCGCGTTTGAGCAGAACATGGCGGAAAATCCACTTCGTCATCCAGGAGTCGATGCGACCGCGCCCGCTGCGATCCACAAAAGCGTCGATCTCGGCGAGAGGGCAATCGCGGCTGAGATCGACAATCAACGCTTCCCCGGTGGACCGCAGCACACGGAACATTTCGTTCAGGGCTTCGACCGGTTCGGTGAAGTTCTTGAACGCGGCGGAGCAATAAATGAAATCGAAGGACGCGTCCGCAAACGGTATGGCGGACGCATTTCCCAACCGGAAATCGACGTCCACGCCCGCGGTGCGCGCGTTCCCGGCAGCGATTTCGACCATAGAGCGGCTGGCGTCCAGGCCGGTGATGCGGAAGTCGCCGAGTTTGGCCAGTTCGATGGAGAAGAAGCCGGGGCCGGGGGCCACCTCCAGTACGCGGGCGCCCCCCGGCAATTCAATCGCGACAGCTTTGGCGGCGCGGCGAAAATCTTCGATGTCCTTGGCGCGGCTGGAGGCGTACCAACGCGCGATCCAACCTTCCATTCCCATTCCCTTCCACGGTTTCGGTCGAGCAACTGGCATGACTTGACTCCTTTCGTACGAGCGGGTTAAAATCTCAATATTGCAGTTTCTTAAAACTGCAGATAATTTATCTTAACAATGCAGCTATCCTATGTCAAGCCAAAAATCTGCCAAGAGCGCCAAGAGAACTGAACTGCTGCAAGAAGTGCAGGACCTGGGAAGGAAGATCGCCACGCAGACCGTCTTCCTCCATCAGGCAATCGCGCAGGGCGTCGGGCTGAATGCCACCGATACCCGATGTGTGGACCTGATCGTTTCTCACGCCCAGGGGACGGTCACGGCCGGACGGCTTTCGGAGCTGACCGGTCTGACGACGGGAGCCATCACGCACATTCTCGATCGGCTCGAGCGGCGAGGAATCGTGGAGCGCGTGCGCGACAGCGAGGACCGGCGCCGGGTGTTCGTTCGCGTGCGGGACGAAAGCCTCGAGCCGTTGATGCCGAAATACGAGGCGCTTGCCGAGGCGTTCCTGGCCGTGGCCGGGCAATACAGCGACAGCGAACTCGCGCTGATCTGCGGCTATATGCGGAAGATGTCGGAGACGTCGGAGCGGCTCATGGCGGATCTGATGGCGGCGGTAGGACGTCGAACAGAATGATCGGCTTGTGGGGCGGAGCCTGGAAAGGCGGCCTGCAGTCAAGATTGAGGGCCTGGCGGGACGGCGTTCGCGGAGGTCCAAGAGTGTTCACCGCTGAGACGCGGAGGCGCTGAGAAAGACGGAAAACAGGGTTTACCACAAAGGCACCATGCCACGGAGCGACGGAAGAAGGCTGATGGCGTGTCTGCGAGCGCATCGTCTTCCTTAAGTAGAGGTAGCAGAGGCCACAGAGTTGGCCGCCTGCGGGCGGCCTTTTGCGATCGGATCGCGGAGGCGCGAGAATGACACCGCTCCCTGGCCGTCGCGGCTCAGTAGGCGCGGTTGGGGGATGTGGTTTTGGCCGCCCGACGCGCTTGCGGGTACACCCAGCGATCGGCCACCAGGAAATTTACCGGCGCGCACACCGCGATGCCTAAAGCGGCCGACCATATCGCGGGGAACTTGAGTACCTGCACCAGCCACCAGGCGAGCAGGGTGTTCCCGGCGAGAGACACCAAGCCATTGGCGACGTGGAACCGAAACAGCCGGAGGGCCCGATCGCGAAAGCCAACGACGCCACGATCGCGCCAGGTGAGCCGGTCGTGCCAGAGGAAATTGTGCAGCACCACGAGCTCGACGGCAATGGCCATAGCCGCGGCGGGCGGCAGGCGCAGGGCCTTTGTCAACAGGCCGAACAGCATCACCTGCAACACCGCGCCTACCGCTCCGACAAGGCTGAACACACCGAACCGAAAGCCGATCACCGAACCGTCTCCTCCCGGTACAACGCTACGGTGTGCCGTACCGTCGCCACCACGGCCATGATCGCCATCCCGGCAAGCGCGATAGCGCCGCCCACATCGAACAGCCGGAACGTCCGGCCCGCCAGGTGCGCATAGGGATGGACGGTCAGCACCGCGTTGCCAATCATCAGCAGGATGCGGATCTCGGTGGGGCCGAAAATGCCGTGCGAAAGGTGAAACCGACCTATGGTGTAAGTGGCCAGGTAACTTTCAATCGAAAGAACATAGAAGCCTGCCAGCATCCCCGCCGCAATCTGCCAATGCAGGTAGCCGGAGCTCGCCAGACCCGTCATCAGGGCGAAAGCGCCGAAGGTGTCCACCATGTGATCCACATAGAAACCGTATCGCGGGCGCTGCTGGATGCGAACCCGGGCCAGGGTCCCATCCAGGCTGTCGCCCAACCAGTTCAGAAAAAGAAACAGGTTCACCAGCCACAGGGCGCCCGGAGAGCGCGATGCCAGCGCGTAGGCTCCGCCCGCCAGTAACTGGGAAGCGAATCCCAGCATGGTCAGGTGGTCCGGCCCGATGGATGGGGGCACGCGACGGGCCATCCAGATCAGCAAACGCTTCTCCACGTCCGCGGTTAGCGCGCGGTGAATGCGGGGCGCTGATACGAAGACTTCTTTCGTTCCGGAGTTCCAAGCTCCGGTTGGGCAAACTTCAGTTTGCGCGATCATCGTACGACCTCCTTGTGAGTAATGCTTTCCTGGTTGCGGACAGCATGAATTCCAGCGAGTCCCGCGGTAGGGTCCGGATGATGGGAACGATCAGCCAACCCAATCCGGCCGGCACATCGCGCGTCAGCGACACGGCCTCGCATTCGATGCGAAGACCTTCGGGCGTCTCCTGGAAGCTCCAGTAGGAATTGAGCCTCCAAAGGAATCCATCGTCGTCACCTTCGGCGCGGCGGCGCTCCTGTTTTGAGTCCGCGCGATCCACCTGCCAGATGTGGGTGCTGCGCGAGAAGCTGAAGCCGCGTCTGCCACCGTCGATCAAACCCGACTGCGTTTCGAATTCCGCGTCCAGCACCACGGTTATGACCTGGCGCTTCAGGAACCGCATGGCGACCGCGGCGCGTTCTCCGTCGTCTCGCAGGGCCCGGGACGAGACCACCTCCGGACTGTAATAGCGGGCCAGGTGATCGTTGTCCCGGAGCAAGGCCAGCAACTGGGCAGGGGTCGCCCCCGGCACGAGAGTGGTGGCTCGCCAGTGGTGCAAACGGCCCCCGGCAACCGGCCAACTTCCGCCATTCACAGGATCCGCAACGAGTGAGCCTGCCTGGACGGCCGCGACAGGGCGGGGAACAGCCGCATCGGGTTGGTTCGCCAGCCGCGCCTCCACCTCCGCCACATAGCTATCGAATGCCTTCCCGGCAGGCGGAGTCAATTGAGCCGCCTGCAAGCGAGCGGCGGCCGCCACCAGGAGGGTTGCCGTCCACCAATGCAACTCGAAAGTGCGCCTCACGACCCGAAGTGTGGCGCGGCCAGCCGGAGACGGCAAGACTCTGGGCCTCATCTCTCGCTCGCTTCTACCTCACTGTGCAACCGGTTGATTTCGAACGGGCTGCGCCGAGTTGTCGCGCTCCGAAGGCGGGGATAAACTTGAAGACGATAGCATGACAGGCAACGCTCTACGGCGGGTTTTTCGCTTCGGCGTGTTCGAGGCGGACGAAGCATCGGCGGAATTGCGCAAGCACGGTGTCCGCGTGAAGCTGAATACCCAACCGTTTCAGGTTCTGTTGATGCTGCTCGAACGGCCGTCGGAGTTGGTCACGCGCGAGGAGATGCGCCAGCGGCTTTGGGGCACGGACACCTTCGTCGATTTCGACCACGGCCTCAACAGCGCCATCAACAAGATTCGCACCGCGCTCAGCGATTCCTCGGCGCAGCCGCGATATGTCGAGACCGTTGCCGGCAAGGGGTACCGCTTCATCGCTCCCGTCTCGCAGGCGCCGCCGCCGCAAATTCCCGACCCAGCCGGGACGGCGCCGGTAGCACAGTCGCCAATCCATTCCTTACTTTCGACGCCCGAGGAGCTTCCCGCGGCGCCGCGAAAAGTGGCCGCTACCCTGATCGTGCTGGTGCAGGCGTTATACCTGGGTATCTATCTCACGGCACTGGCCAATCTGCGCGAGGTGTCGGAGGTGCTGCGCGAAAGCGGTGTGCGCCCTCACCAGGTCTTCATGACGGGCCTCGTCGCAACGGCCGCCGCGCTCATTCCGGTAAGGCTCTACCTGATCGCGGGCGCCTGCCTGGGGCTGCGGCAATTGTCCGCCAAGTTCGCGCGCATGTTCCCCGTGCTGTTCCTTCTGGACATGCTGTGGGCGCTCTCGCCGTTCCTTCTGGTGCATCACGTCGCCGTGGGCCTGGCGTTGGGAATGAGCGCGACTTTGGTGTATCTGCCGTTCGCGCAAAGGTCACTGGTCCTGATGTACCAGCAGGGGAGGTAGCAAGTTAGTTAGACAAAGGCACCCAAAAAAGCACCGCTCAAAAGCACCGCTCCCTCGCGGTCGCGGCTCATCAGTTATGTGTCGAAACCGCGGCGCTTACTGAGCTGCGGCCGCAGGCAGGATTGCCTGCCCCACTATGCAGCTACTTCCGCGGGGGCTCCGATATCCGCCCCAGCCAGCGATATCCCGCCATCGTTGCCGCCACTGCGATTACCAGGCCCACCAGCGCCGCGTACCAGATGGGCTCGCCGCCGCGGCGCATGACCACGTTGCCGATTGCCGTCCCAAGCATCAGTGCGCCGAGAATCGTCGGCGCTTCATACCGCTTGCCGATGGCGGCCGTGATGCAGCCGCCGATCACCGCGTAAATTAACTGCGCCACGGCATAGGCGAGGAAATATGCGGGCGGGGCGAGATCGACGTCCATCCCCGGGGTATGAAACAGATATTGCAGCATGGCGACGCGCGTGCCGATCGCCAGTACCGACATGATCAGGAAGCCGCCGGCAACTGCCAAAGTAACTCTCAGCATCTGCGGGTAGCATAACAGGCTTAATTGGCCGACGGCTTTTCGATGCGGTCCACCACCAGAATTTCGACGGGTTCCTTGCGCGGTTCGAGCTTCAGGCCGAGCTGCTCGACCGCGTGAAAGGCATCGCGGTCGTTGACATCGGGAGTGCTCAAGTACTTTTGGAGAGCCGGCGTGAAAACCAGCTTGACGTCGTAAGTGCCGGTGAGCCCGGTGTGATCTACCACATGCCGGTCGAAAAACGCGGTGCCATTGAGCGCGTCCGCGATATCGCCGGTGAACGCTTTCGGAAGCGTGACTTCCATATTGCGGCCGTTTTGGTGGAACAGGCCGCCCGATTGCGCATCGGGAGCGCTCTCCTTGAGCTTAGGCCCGTTCTTCGCCACCACCAGCGCGTATACCGGCATTTCCCGCATCTCGCGATGCACTTTGAGTTGAAAGCGAGCGGCCAGCAGCGCTTGCAGCATCTGGCGGAATTCGACTTTGGCTGGCGGGCTGTTGCCCTCGGCCTTGGCAAAGATGTCCCAATAGGTATCGGAGTCAAACAGTGGGGCGGTGCTTATGACCTGGAAAGTCTTGAGATTGTAAGCGTACGCCACAAGATATCGCACATCGGAGCCATAAGCCGTGAGTCTCTGTCCCGCCGTGACAATATCGTCCATTCGGGTGAGCGGCCCTTCGTGCAGCTTGATCGAGGCCACCTCGAAGGTTCGCGTCGCTGTGAGTTGTCCGAGCGCCAGGGCGGGGAGCAGTGCCAGCATGCTCAGGCGAAGCATAGTCGTATGGTTGACGCGGAGCCGCGTCAATTCGCTGATGATAATTTTACAGCGCGCGATGTTCGAACTCTCCGCGTCCGGCGGTGCAGCTTTGGAACGCCTCGCGCGCTTCGCGCGCGGTCTGATAGCGCCCGGCGGGGTCCACCTCCATCAATTTGGCGACGATCGGTCCCATCCCCAAGGGCAGTTCCGCCTGTTTGCCGCCATGCACGGGGAGTACTCCGGTGGCCAATTCATACAGCACCACCCCCAGCGAATAAAGATCGGCGCGGCCGTCCACATGTTCGCCGCGAATCTGCTCCAGCGACATATAAGGCAGCGTGCCGATCAACAGACCGTGGCTGGTGGTGTACATCGCGGCGGTGGGGGCATCCGGGCTGATGGCTTTCTGCGGCGGCCGTACCTTGGCCAAACCGAAATCGAGCACTTTCACCTGTCCGTCAGTCGTGAAGAAAAGATTGGCGGGCTTGATATCGCGATGGGTCACCCCGATGGCGTGCGTGGCCTCGAGCGCGCCCGTCACCCCGATGGCGATATCGAGAAGCGTCGCAGCGGGAAGCGGGCCTTTGGCCAACCGGCAGTCGAGCGTCTCTCCGTTCAGCAATTCCATGGCGAGATAGGGACGCCCCTGCCACTCGCCGCTTTCGTAGACCGTGCAGATGTTGGGATGCCGCAGGCTGGATACGGCGGCGCCTTCGCGCTCAAAGCGGCGCAGCATGTGCGGATCGTCCACCAGCTTTTCGGCAATGATTTTGAGCGCTACCAGGCGATCGTGCGCGGTGTCCTGTGCCTTGAAGACGATGCCCATCGAGCCTCGCCCCAGCTCTTCCAGAATGAGATACTGCGACACCATTTTGCCGATCATGAGAACTTTCATGATAGCGGTTGCGGAGGTAAGCGGGACTATTCGCGTTCGGCGCACCAAAAAGCACCGCTTCCTGGCGGTCGCGGCTCATTAAGCGCTTTTGTGCCCCACCGGGATTAGTCCGGCAGCGGCATGCCCTTCGTCTCGGGAGCGAATGGCAGCGGCGCGAGTCCTAAAAGGAAAACCGCGCACATCGCGACGCCCGCGTAGCGCATGGGCTCGGGGCGGCCGGCGAACACATCGCTGGTCAGGTATCCCAACCCCACGGGGCCGAACGCAGCGATCAGACGGCCCATGTTGTAACAGAAGCTGGTGCCGGTGGACCGCAAACGCGTAGGAAACAGCTCCGGCAGATAAATCGCATACCCGCCGAAGAGCGCGAGCTGCGCGAAGCCCATCAGCGGGACCATCCAGAAAATGTCCCCGATGACGCGCAGATTCCAGAAGGTGTATGCCGTCGTACCCATCGCCGCCAGAAATCCGATGGCGAAGGCCTTTCGCCGTCCGGTGTGGTGGGTGAGATACGTGAAGGCGTAGACGCCGCAGAAGCCGCCGAAATTCTGAAACAGCGAGGTGATGCCGATCCACGTGGTGGTCTTGCCCGCGAGCGCCGGCCCGCTCAATCCTTGCGCGCGAAACGTTTTCTCCAGGACGGGCAGAAACAGATCGTAGCTGAAGAATCCGATCCCCCATAGTCCGACCACTCCAGCGACCGCCAGCAGCAGTCCCACAACGGCGTTCCGGCCCCATGGCGGCTCGGAGAATAATTCCCGCCACGAACCCATGGGCGTTTTCGCGGCGCGAGCTTTGAGCCACGCTTCGGGCTCCTTCAATTTGCGGAACACCACCAGCGCCAGAGGCGCGGGAATCGCCCCGGCCAGAAACTCGTAGCGCCACGCACCGGCTATCGTGCCCGAGCGCTCGAGGTATCCCAGAAGGATGCCGATGGATGCCGCCAGCATGTTGCCGACAGTCGAGAATGCCTGCATGGTTCCCAAGGCGTAGGGGCGCGCCCGCGCGGGCACGACTTCGGCCACCAGCGAAACGCCCACCGAAAACAGGCCACCCACGCCGAGCCCGCACAGGAAGCGATAAAGGTTGAAATCCCAGATGCCGGTGGCG
>Ga0181538_10001614_pt1 | contig 24762 bp, 24 predicted proteins | sample PEATcosm2014_Bin_40_FD_119773 | JGI IMG/M metagenome (GOLD analysis project Ga0181538, IMG submission 119773) | Peatland microbial communities from MTU Mesocosm Facility, Houghton, MI, USA - PEATcosm2014_Bin23_30_metaG | ecosystem: Environmental > Terrestrial > Soil > Wetlands > Peat | place... | reverse complement strand
CTCGACTTTGGACCCACCTTGGTTGATAAACTTCACCACCCGTTCCCGCAAATCCAGTGCATAGGCTTTCATGCCCAAAAGCCTATCAGACTATGTGCCAATGTCAATATGAAATGCTATATTGTTCTTTTACAACAACCGCAAGTGGTTTGCTTTTCACTCCACTGTCACGCTTTTGGCCAGGTTGCGGGGCTTGTCCACGTCGCAGCCGCGCACGACGGCGATGTGATACGCGAACAGTTGCAGCGGCACGCTCGCCAGGATGGGATTGATTGGTTCCAGCGCCTTCGGCAGGTAAATCACATCGTTGGCCACCTTGCCGATCTGTTTGTCGCCCTCGGTGGCCAGCGCAATGATGGGGCCTTTGCGCGCGCGAATCATCGCCAGGTTCGCCATGGTCTTGTCATACATCGAATCCTGCGGCACGAGAAACACCGTCGGCGTCTTGGGATCAATCAACGCAATCGGGCCGTGCTTCATCTCCGCCGCCGAATAGCCTTCGGCGTGGATGTAGGAAATTTCCTTCAGCTTGAGCGCGCCTTCCAAGGCAATCGGATAGTTGTAACCCCGGCTGAGGAAAAAGAAATCGTCGGCTTTGTGATATTTCTTTGCGAGTTTCTTAAACGTGTTGTTTTGCGCGAGGATGGATTCAAGCTGTTTGGGCACGGCTTCGAGCGCGTGCAAAATTTCCAGCGCCCGGCGGGCGGAAAGATTTCGCAGCCGGCCCAAGTGTACGGCCAGCAGCGCCAGAATCGTGAGTGTGGAGACAAAGGCCTTGGTCGAGGCAACGCCAATCTCCGGGCCGGCGTGCATGTAAATGCCGCCGTCGGATTCGCGCGCAATGGTGCTGCCGACGACGTTGATGATGGCGAGCGCACGGTGGCCGCGGCGCTTGGCCTCGCGCAGCGCGGCGAGCGTGTCGGCGGTCTCGCCGGATTGCGAGACAACCAGCAGCACGGTGCTTTTTTCCAATGGCGCGTTGCGATAACAAAACTCGTGCGCGAACTCGACTTCGACCGGAATCTGCGCCAGTTCCTCAATCAGATACTCGCCCACCAGCGCCGCATGCCAGCTCGTGCCGCTGGCGGCGATGACGATGCGGTCAATCGAACGCAACTCGGCGGACGTCAGATTCAGGCCGCCGAATCTGGCGGTCGCGCCCTCGTTGTCAACGCGGCCGCGCAGGGCATTTTCCACGGTGCGCGGCTGCTCAAAAATTTCCTTGAGCATGAAGTGCGCGTGTTTGCCGCGCACGGCATCTTCCTGGCTGAACTCCAGATTGCTGACCTGGACGTTGGCGGTGTCCGCGCCCAGGTTCAGAACGTCAAAACGTTCGGGCGTGATGGTCGCCACGTCATAATCATTGAGATAAACGACCTTTTTGGTGTGGGCGACAATGGCGTTGGCGTCGCTGGCGAGAAAATTCTCGCCGGAGCCGATGCCGATGATGAGCGGCGAACCGCGCCGCGCGCCGACCATGGTGTCCGGCTCGTCGGCGGAAATCACCGCAAGGCCGTAGGTGCCGATGACTTCGCGGAGCGCGTCGCAGACCGCCTGGGTAAGTAGCGCAGGCGTCCCGCCTGCGAGTTCACGAGGCATCCGTGCCTCGTGAATCTGGCGGCAAGATGCCGCCCGAACCCGCAGGCGGGACGCCTGCGCTACGGTTTGCCGCCGCTTTTCATAATACTCGCCAATCAGATGCGCCAGCACCTCGGTATCGGTGTCGGATTTGAATTTGTGGCCGGTGGCGAGCAGTTTTTGTTTAAGCGCGTCGAAATTTTCGATGACGCCATTGTGAACGATGGCGATTTTGCCGGATTGATCGAGTTGCGGATGGGAATTTTTGTCCGAGGGCGGGCCGTGCGTGGCCCAGCGCGTGTGCCCGATGCCGAGATTTCCCTCGACCGGTTCGGATTTCAAAAGCCGCGCGAGGCCCTCGCCGATTTTTCCCATTTTCTTGCGGATGAGCAGTTCGCCGCCGCTGGCCAAAGCCACACCGGCGCTGTCGTAGCCGCGATATTCCAGCCGCCGCAATCCTTCGAGCAGGATGGGCGAGGCCGCCTTCTTACCGACGTATCCAATGATGCCGCACATAAATTAATCAAAAAATTTATACCAGTTACCTATTATATGTCTTAAATGCCAGTTCTGTTCCGGTCTTATCTTATTTGCAAAGCAATTATTCGTTTCAGTGTAATCTTTATATAAATAACCCGAATGTCCCGCGAAAGAGCTGCCTTTGCCGACGAACTCCACGAATACTGAGCCATCAGGACAACGCGCTGCGAGAATGTTTCTTATGCCTGATGGAAGGTTTGTAATGTTAATACCAGTAATTGTAGAACCACAAGGAACAACACCGCTTTGTATGGAATCTACAATCTTATCGTAAGCGGCCATGTGTTTCTTGAATCGCCAAGCATCAACAGATGATGGCACTCCAATTCTTGCGCAGATTATAAAACTCAAAATAAATGCAATGCAGAGCAATGCAGGACATATCCACAACCGGGATGATTTTTTCCACGAAGCGAATCCAACGATCAAAGTCGTAATGAATGTAAACACCAAACCCAAAAAACAGATTAAGAAAACCGCGCCTTGGAAAATGTTTGGTCCTGGCGTGACGAGTAATTGTGACAATAATAAACCACCACCCCACAAAATAATAAATCGGTAGGCAGTTCGCATAATTATTGTTTCAAAATCCATTCCGCCGCTGCTGTTAGATCATCCACGACCACGGCGCGTTTTAATTCCGCCGCCGAGTCGCGTTCCAGTTTTGCGCCGTAACCGGTGCGGACCAGGATGCTCTTCTTGACGCCGGCATTCCAGCCGCATTCCAGATCAATCAACTTGTCTCCGACCATGAAACACTCCGCGAGGTTCAAATTAAATTCATCGCGCGCTTCGAACAAAAACTGCGGTGACGGCTTGCGCCCCCGGGCCGGCTGATCGGGCGCCTCGGGCGCGATGTAAATTTTTCCGAAGCGCACACCGGCCCGGGCCAGTTCGCGGCGCAAATGCTCGTTGACGCGCTCCACGTCCGCAAGCGTGAAGTAACCGCGCCCGACGCCAGACTGGTTGGACACGATGAACAGTTTGAACCCGGCGTCCGCGAGGCGTTTCAGCGCCGCCGCCATTCCGGGGAGGAAGGCCACGTCCTCGACGCGGTGCAGATAATTCTTTTCCTCAATCAACACCCCGTCGCGGTCGAGAAACACAGCCGGTTTCATTCCGGCAAATTGTGGTTTGTTTATGGCAAGAATGGAATTGAATTCTTTCCGGCGCTTGGCATCCTGCTGCGATTGCAGTTTTTACAAAACAACCAACCATCAAGCATTAAATGAGCAAAGGCAAATTAGGAATTTTGGTCGGTGGCGGCCCGGCGCCGGGCATCAACGGCGTCATCGCGGCGGCCACCATTGAAGGCATCAATCAAGGTTACGAAGTCATCGGCTTCCGCGACGGTTTCAAGTGGCTGGCGCAGGGCGACGCGCAACATTGCCAGCCGTTGTCCATCCGCGACGTGAAGGATATTCACATCAAGGGCGGCTCGATTCTCGGCACCGCACGCACCAACCCGACCAAGTCTGCGGAGCAGATGAAGAATGTCTTCAGCGTTTTTGAAAAGCTCGGCATCACCGCGCTGGTGACCATCGGCGGCGACGATACGGCGTTTTCCTCCAGTGTCGTGGCCAAACAAAGCCAGGGGAAAATCCGCGTCGCGCACGTGCCCAAGACGATTGACAACGATCTGCCCCTGCCCGGTTCGACGCCGACGTTTGGATTTGAAACGGCACGGCACTACGGCGTTCATCTGGTACGCAATCTCGCCGAGGACGCGCGCACCACGTCGCGCTGGTATCTCATCATCAGCATGGGCCGCGCGGCGGGACATCTTGCGCTCGGCATCGCCAAGGCCGCCGCGGCCACGCTCGCCGTCATTCCGGAGGAATTCCACGGACGACAAGTCACGGTGGATGAAGTGTGTGACATCATCATCGGTTCCATCATCAAGCGCCGGGCCGAAGGTTCGCAATACGGCATTGTCATCCTCGCCGAGGGCCTCATCGAGGCGATGGGCGAAAAAGGATTGGTGAAGGCGTTGCCGGAAGGCCAGATCGAGCGTTTCGGCAAGGTGGTTTACGACGAGCACGGCCATTTGCACCTCGGTGAAATCGAATTCGGCCGCCTGATGAAGGAGCTTTTGAACCAGCGCCTGGAAAAACTCGGCATCAAGATGACCTTCATTGACAAGGACCTCGGCTACGAACTCCGCTGCGCCGACCCGATCCCGTTCGATGCCGAATACACCCGCGACCTCGGTTATGCCGCCGTCAAATTCCTGCTCTCGCCCGAATCCAAAAAATACGGCGCCATCATCAGCTTCGTGGACGGCAAAATGAACCCGCTGCCGTTCGATGAGATGCTCGATCCGAAGACAGGTCGCATGCAAAACCGCAAGGTCAACGTGAACGGCGAGGCCTACGAATGCGCCTGCGCCTACATGATCAAGCTGGAACGCGAGGATTTCGAGCATGCGAAACAACTCGCCAAGCTGGCCGCGGTCGTTTCGATGACGCCGGAACAATTCCGCGGCCGTTTCGGTTATCTCATCGGTCTGAAGTAAAATTTTGCCAACCCTTGCGGCGGCGGGAAATTTTCCCGCCGCCGTTTTTATTGCCGGGCAAATATCGTGTGAACGTGGCGGCGCCGCGGCAGAACGCCTCAGACTGTACAGGAATTCAAATGGCGGCTTTCTCCCGAAAGCCGCTACACCGAAACGAACGGGGCGCACCGGCAAACGGGACGTGTAATGTCGGCGCTGTGCGCCTATGGTGGCCTTCCGCAAGGACCGAGCCACAGGCTCGACGCTACAACCGCAATCCGCAATCCGAATTCCGCATTGGCAACTTGTCGCGCACTCCGCAATTCGAAATTCGCAATTCGAAATTGTCATGGCTCTTTTCCTGTATTCAGTTTGGGATGGACGATTGGGGCAAGGGGCGTTTGAATCAACGTTAAAACTATGAAGTGGCAAGAGAACATTTCTACATCCGTCAATGGCGACTGCGCTCATTATGAAGCTCAAATATGCCATTCCGAAGGTGAAATTGATTCTCTGTTCCGTTTCAATAATGACCCCGGTGGTTTTGGCTTTTATCGTTCTAACATTCCCGCTTCTGTGATTTGGCCGATGGCTGTGCTTCTTGACGTTGAAGTGCCGCATCAATTCCGGCGCCAAGGAATAGGCACTAAAACCGTTCAACAATTTGTCAGTGTTGCCCGTGGGAAAGGAGCCGTTCTTGGCTTTCTCAAGGTAGGCTGGATTGGCGAGATAGCTGAGCGTGACTGGCGTGTGGCATGGTATCAGCGGTTGGGGTGGCATCTGTTGCCGATTCCACCCATCGAAGGGTTTATAATTCCATTCATGTTCTTGGAATTGTAAGTGTCAACCGTGTCGAAGCAACAAATGGAAACCACCACTGTCAAAATCATTTTCAGGTGGACGAGCAGAATTTGACAAAAACGAACAAACAAGTGATAAGCTATCATGGATAACAACTTATCTTCCAAGACTCGCCGTTAGCACTGGCAAAGTATTCAAATTAAACTTGCTTGCGGCATAAATCTAGTCTGCCGCCATGAAATTAAATCGGTTGGTTTGTGGATTTCTTTTTCTGCTTTTGATTCTGACCCAGCAAGGAAGCGGCCATGCAAATGACGCAACGGCTGCTGAAAAAACGGCGAGTGTGGCAATTACCAATAATTCCACAGATAGCGGCAATGACTCGACCAGAACATTCAATGAAACCAAAGTCCGTGCGGAACGCGGCGACGCGAATGCTCAATACAATCTCGGCGTCTGTTACGCGCAAGGCGACGGTGTGGCGAAGGATGAGGCGGAAGCGGTGAAGTGGTGGCGCAAGGCAGCGGAGCATAATGACGCCGAGGCTCAATACTATCTGGGCATCTGCTACGTCCATGGCAACGGTGTGGCGAAGGATGAGGCGGAAGCGGTGAAGTGGTATCGCAAAGCCGCCGATCAAAATAACGCCGAGGCTCAACACGACCTGGGTTTATGCTACGCTCATGGCATAGGCGTGGAAAAAGACGAAGTGGAGGCGGTGAAATGGTATCGCAAAGCCGCCGGGCAGGGAAATCCTGATGCTCAATTTGCCGTGGGCTTTTTCTACTAAATGGCGTCGGCGTCACGAAGGACGAGGGGGAAGCCGCCATGTGGTTTCTTAAAGCCGCAAATCAAGGAAACCCTGTTGCTCAATACGACCTTGGAACTATGTTCCGCAATGGAAAAGGGATGCCGCTGGATTATGTCGAATCCTACAAGTGGTATAACCTTGCCGCCGCACAAGGAGATGCCGACGCCAAAAAAAATCGAAATTACATCGCCGGTTTGATGACGCCCGAACAAATTGCGGAAGCACAGCAATTGTCTCGTGAGTTCAGGCCGCACAAACAATTGAATTCCGATAATTCCACTTCACCTCAAAATCCCACAGCCAGCGGCACGGGCTTTTTCATCACGGACGACGGTTATTTGATTTCAAACTATCATGTGGTCAAGGATGCGATGAAGGTTCGTTTGCTCACGAGCGCAGGTTTGATTGACGCCAAAGTGGTTCAGGTGGATGCGGCCAATGATCTGGCTTTGTTGAAGGCGGACGGGCGGTTTGCACCGCTGCCCATTGCCGCCAGTCGCACGGTGAATCTTGGCGGCACGGTGGCGACCGTCGGTTTTCCCGACATCGGTTTGCAGGGGTTCGCGCCCAAGCTGGCCAAGGGGGAGATCGCGTCGCTGTCCGGCGCGGCGGATGACCCGCGCTATTTTCAAATCAGCGTGCCGGTGCAGCCGGGCAATTCGGGCGGGGCACTGGTGGATGAACGGGGCAACGTCATCGGCATCGTGTCGGCCAAGCTGGATGCGTCGGCGGCGCTGGCGGCGAGCGGGTCGCTGCCGGAGAATGTGAATTACGCGGTCAAGAGCAGTCTGCTGTTGAGCTTCTTGGAATCGGTGCCGGCCGTTTCGGCCAAGCTCAAAGCACCAGTCATAGCTGACCGGAAGTTTGAAGATCTGGTGAAGTCGGCGCAGGAGGCTGCGGTGCTCGTCCTCGTGTATTGAATGACGACCGGATTTAACGCAAAGTCGCAAAGACGCCAAGGCGCAAAGAAAAGACGGCATTGGCCTTGCGGCTTTGCGCCTTTGCGCCTTTGCGTTAAAATTTCTTCCGCAGTGGTACTGGTTTATTGAGATGGTGGGGGGAGGCTACTGATTGGAACAAACAGTTTTCTTGGCCTCCCATGCAATGAAGTGGCGCATGGATAAAACACACGTTAAGCTGAATTATGTTCTTTATCGGACTCGGAGTTGCCGCGCCGCCCCAACGCTACACCCAGCGCGAAGGCTGGGACGCGCTGCAGAAATCCGCGCCCTTCGCCCGGCTCGCGTCGCGCTCGCGCGCCCTTCTCCAAAAAGTGCTCGGTGGCGATAACGGCATCGCCACCCGCCACCTGGCGCTGGAGCCGATTTCCGAAGTTTTCGATTTGACGCCCGATGTGCTCCACGCCCGTTTCGCCAAACACGCGCCCGTGCTGGCGGTTGAAGCCGCGCAACTCGCGTTGAAGGACGCGAAATGCAAAGCCGGCGAAATTGACGCCGTGCTCATCAGCACTTGCACGGGCTATTTGTGTCCCGGCCTCACCAGTTACGTCAGCGAACGGCTCGGCCTGCGTCCGGACGTGTTCCCGCTCGATCTCGTCGGCCAGGGCTGTGGCGCAGCGCTGCCGAATTTGCGCGCCGCCGAGGCCATCCTCGGCGCCGGCCGCGCCCAAAATGTCTTGTCCGTCTGCGTCGAAGTTTGCAGCGCGGCGTTTTACCTCGATGACGATCCCAGCGTGCTCATCAGCGCGTGCCTCTTTGGCGACGGCGCGGGCGCGGCGGTGCTCGCGAACCAACCGCAACCGAACCACCGGCGCGTCAAATGGAAATGGGGTTCGTCGTTCCTCGCTCCCGACAAACGTGACGCGCTCCGGTTCGAGCATAAAAACGGGATGCTGCGAAACATTTTGTCGCCGCAAATTCCACAAATCGCCGGCGCCGAAGCCGCACGCTTGCTGAACCAGTCGCTCGCTGCCACCGGCGTAAAACGCGAATGCATCACCGGCTGGATTTTGCACACCGGCGGGCGTGACGTGCTGTTGGCGCTGCGGGACAAGCTTGGCCTGAACGATTCCGAAATCCGCCACAGCACCGCCATCCTGCGTGAATTTGGCAACCTGAGCAGCCCGACGGTTTTTTTCGTGCTCGAACGCGCGTTGCGCGACACCGTGCCCGACGGCTTGTGGTGGATGTCGGCATTTGGCGCGGGGTTCAGTTGTCACGGCGCGTTGCTGGAAGTTAAAAAACCTGATTTTTCTGGTTAACTTGGTGGGGCGAGCGTCCTCGCGAGCCGTGACTGTATTAAATTTTCGGCTCGTCGGTAGCCTCGCCCCACCGGAATTACAAAACGCAAAGTGAAACGCATCGTCAAACCTGAACTGCTCGACACGCTGCCGCCGGACGACCCGCGCGCCGCCGGCTCGCGCCGCGATTTGCGCCGGCTCAACGCCTGGATGCACAACCACGCCATCATGGCGAACGCGCTGCAAACCGCCGCGAACGGCCAGACGCCCAAACAAATCGTCGAACTCGGCGCGGGCGACGGCGATTTCCTGCTGCGCGTGGCGCAACGGCTCTTATCATTGGGAGATCCGTCCCGCACTTCGCAGGACAACCCGAACCCGCCAGAGCCGGAACTCCGGGCAACGGGTGTATGGAGTGAAGTGAATGTCACATTGCTCGATCACCAGAAAGTCGTGACGCCGCAAACGCTGGCGGCCTTCGCATCACTCGGCTGGCGCGCGGAAGCAGTCGTCGCGGACATTTTTGACTGGGCGCAAATTTCGGATCCGGCGGAAATCATCATCGTAAATGAAGTTCTGCACCATTTCGACGACGCTCGGCTGGCCGGGTTGTTTCGTGTGATTGCCGGTCGCACACGCCTGTTTATCGCCATCGAACCGCGCCGCGCGCCCTGGCCGCTGTTTTGCAGCCGACTGCTTTGGGCGATTAACTGCAATTCGGTCACGCGGCACGACGCGACGGTGAGCGTGCGCGCAGGTTTTGTTGGTGAAGAACTTTCCGCGCTCTGGCCGGACAAGGGAAACTGGCAACTGACCGAGCAGCCCGCCAGTTGGTTCAGCCATTTGTTCATCGCGCGGCGGACGGGATAGAATTATGGCGGCGATGAAACCCATCACCATTGTCGGCGGCGGACTCGCGGGGTTGACGCTCGGCATCGGGCTGCGTCAACGCGGTGTGCCGGCTGCCTTGTGGGAGGCCGGGCATTATCCGCGCCATCGCGTCTGCGGCGAGTTCATCTGCGGGCGCGGCCAGGAAACGCTCGCGCGGCTGGGTTTGCGCGAATTGCTCGACCGCGCGGGCGCGGCGGGCGCGGACACAGCGGCCTTCTTTTCCGCAACCCAATCCACCGGGCCACTGCCGCTGCCTTCACGGGCGATTTGTCTTTCGCGCTTCACCCTGGACCAACTGCTCGCGAATGAATTTCAAAAACTCGGCGGCGAATTGCGCGTTGGCCAGCGCTGGCCTGCTGTTGGAGTTCACGCTTCAGCGTGTCCCGACAGGCTAAAGCCTGAACTCCAACCCGAAGGTGTCGTTCGCGCCACGGGCCGGCGCTTGCAACCTGAGGAAAGCGGTGCACGCTGGTTTGGATTGAAAGCGCACGCCAACAACATTCCACTCACGGCCGGCCTTGAAATGCACGTTTCACCCCGGGGCTATGTCGGTTTATGCCGGGTTAATGGCGGCAGGGTGAACATCTGCGGATTGTTCCGCCGTAGCCCCGGCGAAAGCGTCGGGCCGCAAAACCGGCGCGAATGGTTGCGCGGCCCCATTGGTTCGCCATTGCACCAGCGGCTGGCTTCGGCGGAGTTTGATGAAGACTCGTTTTGCGCCGTTGCCGGTCTTTCGTTGCAACCATACCGGGCAGTGGCGCGCGCGGATTGCTGCATCGGCGACGCCATCACCATGATTCCGCCTGTCACCGGCAATGGCATGTCCATGGCCTTCGAATCGGCGGAACTCGCCATCGAACCGCTGGTCACGTGGAGTCGCGGGGAAATTTCCTGGGCCGAAGTTCAATCACAAATCGCCCGCCGTTGCGACGCCGCGTTTGCCCGGCGGCTGGCCTGGGCCAAATGGCTGCAACGATTCGTGCTGACGCCGCCGCTCCAAAACACGCTGGTCAGGTTCGCCGCGCGCAGCAACTGGTTCTGGCGGATGGCGTTTGAGCGGACAAGGTAAAATGGAGCGCGGCTGTGTCTGAAAGACCAGCCGCAGCACACCGTCAACTGGTGGGGCGAGCGTCCTCGCGAGCCGGCTCGTCAGTAGCCTCGCCCCACCCGCTGCGACTGGCGCTACGCACACAGTCGCGCTCCGCCCGAAATGGATTTCCAGAATCTGGGAACTCTTTCGTGTGTTTCGTGTGTTTCGTGGTAAAATTATCCCCGTGAAACCGCTCGCGGACTGCCGGCTTTACGCTTTTATTGACACGGCCTACTTCCATGGCCGCGCGCCGGAAGTCTTTGCGCAACAGCTTTGCGACGGCGGCGCGGATTTGATCCAGCTCCGCGCCAAAAAATCCACGCCGGACGAAATTCGCCGGATGACCGAGGCAATTCTGCCCGTCACGCGGCGCGCGAACATCGGGTTGGTCATCAACGACCATCTGGACATTGCGCGCGAAACCGGCGCGGAATTCTGCCACCTGGGCCAGGAAGATTTCTTCGACGCCGGACACACGCACGTCTCCCAGATCCAAGACGCCAAATCCAAGACCCATATCGGTCTTTCGACGCATTCGCCGGAACAGGCGAAACGCGCGCTGGCCGCCGGACCGGATTACATCGCCATTGGGCCGGTCTATTCGACGGGCACGAAACCGATGGCAAAACCGGTGACGCTGGAATACGTCCGCTGGGCGGCGGCCCCGCAAAGCGGGGTGAACATCCCGTGGTTCGCCATTGGCGGCATCACTTTAAGAAATCTCGACAATGTGCTGGCTGCGGGCGCAAAGCGCATTTGTGTGGTGTCGGCAATTCTAAACGCAACGGACGTGATGAGGGCCTGCTCGAAATTCCGCCATCGGTTGGGATAGGAGCGTGGACAAGCTGTCCGTGCCCCTGTTAACACCGAAGGTTGCCAGCATTGAAAGAATCGGCCAAAATCGAAAAATGAAGACATGTCCTTTTGCCATTTTCATTTCCTTTTGTTTGTTCCTCTCGGCGATTGCCTCGCCGGACGACAAAACGACTTTCAACGTTCGCAGCTTTGGCGCCGTTGGTGACGGGAAAAACCTGGACAGTCCGGCCATTGACCGGGCAATTCAAGCCGCCTCCACTGCGGGCGGCGGAACCGTTTTTGTTCCGGCGGGCGCGTATTTGTGCGGCAGCATTCACCTGACCAACAACCTTCATTTGTATCTGGACGCCGGCGCAGTGATTCTCGGCGCGCCGCAGGCGATGAATGCTTACGATCCGACGGAAGCCTGGCAGGGGCAGGCGTATCAGGACGGCGGGCACGTCTATTTTCACAACAGCCTCATCTGGGGTGAAAATCTCACGAACGTTTCCATCACCGGCATGGGCATGATCAACGGCGGCGGGCTGGTGCGCGGCGACCGGTTGCTCGACGAGATGTGCGGGTTTTCAAAGTGGAGTCCGAACAACCGCACACCGCAGATTGAAACGAATCCTCCGCCCGCCCGGCTCGGCAACAAGGCCATTGCGCTCAAACTTTGCCGCAACGTGCTAATCCGCGACATTACGATATTCCACGGCGGCCACTTCGCGATTCTCGTCACCGGTTGCGACAACCTGACCGTGGACAATGTGACGATGGACACCGACCGCGACGGCATTGACATCGATTGCTGCCGCAACACGATGGTTTCCAACTGCCGCATCAATTCGCCGGGCGACGACGGCTTGTGCCCCAAGAGCAGTTTTGCGCTCGGCACCAATGTCATCACCGAAAACCTGACCATTGTGAACTGCCAGGTTTCCGGGTTCAAGGAGGGTACGTTGCTGGATGGCACCATGGTTCCCAATCGGGGAACGGGCCGGATCAAATTTGGCACCGAGGCCAGCGGCGGTTTTCGCAACATCACCGTGGCCAACTGCACCTTCCGCAGTTGCCATGGCTTGGCGCTGGAGGAAGTGGACGGCGGCATCATGGAAAACATCACCATCAACAACCTCACGATGATGGACATTGTCGGTTACCCCATTTACATCACCACCGGCAGCCGCAATCGCGGTCCGAACGTGACCACGCCGAGCCGCGCCCGGAACATTTTCATTTCCCACGTCATCGCAACCGGGATTGAACCGATGAGCGGCATCCAGATCACCGGCATGCCCGGACAACCGATCGAAGACGTTCGGCTGGACAACATCCGGCTGGTTTTCAAGGGCGGCGGGAAGAAGGAATCTGCCGCGCGCGTTCCACCGGAGCTGGGCACAGGCTATCCCGAACCTGGCAAGATTGGCGTGATGCCTGCCTACGGCGTTTTTGCCCGTCACGTTCGCAATCTGGAACTGGCGAACATCAACGTGGGTTTTGATTCCGATGATTTACGGCCGGCAATGGCATGTTCGGATGTGGACGGATTGGAGATTGGCAACTTCAAAGCCCAACTCGCTCCGGGTGTGGTGGCAGCCACGTTTGATTCAGTCACCAATGTGGTGATCCGAAACTCGCCGGTGCTGGATGGAATTCCCCCTCGCTGACGAACTTCATCCCGAGCTTTTGCGCCTGGTCGAGTTTGGAACCGGCTGCCCACCGCCGGCCGGAACCAGATCGGTTTTCCTTCTCACGCTGCCGGGGACCTTGCCACAGTTCATAACTTTAACTTGCAAAGACTATTTGTGTAAATTATAAGAGTGTGAGGAGTGATTTGAGTATGGAGGCGAAACCCCATTGTCGTGCGAAAATCCGGTGGCGGACCCGGATTTTTACCTGGTTTTTCTGCGCGGTATTGATGTTGGCCGCGTCCCCGTTGCTGGCCGGCAATTTCTATGCCGGCACCTCGCCCGCAACCGTCCCCTGGCCCGGAGGCATCGTGCCGTATGAGTTCACCAATACGCTTACCGTCGCACAGCAACAGACATATCTCGACGGCCTGCACGAATGGCAACTGGCCGCAAACGTCAGCTTCGTTCCGCACACCAATCAAACGCACTGGATTCTTTTCACTTACAACACCAACTGGATTGACAACGTCTCCAGCACCACCAATCCACAGGTCGTAACTGTATCCAGTCTCAGCCGGGCGCAGGTCTGCCACGAGATGGGCCATTCGTTCGGCTTCACGCACGAAAACATCCGGCCCGACCAGACCAATTATTTGACCGTTCTTTCCAACAACGTCACGCCCGGCTACCTGTCTTTTTTTCAAATTGATCCGACCAGTGTCACCAACGGCCCCTATGATTTTGAGTCGGTCATGCATTTGGGCTGGGACTTCGCCTCGACCAATCCCGGCGTCCTCGCCACTCAGCAACCCAAGCCGCCTTACTTTCCCCGTTACCAATTTCGCATGGGCAACCTGACCCTCAGTCCCGGCGACCGCGCGGCGTTGAAATTTCTTTACGGCCCGCCCGCCGTACCACTCACGAACATCGTCACCACCACCGCCGACTCCGGGCCGGGCAGTTTGCGCGCGGCGCTGTACTACGTCACCGACCATCCCGGCTCCGTTGTCACATTCAACATTCCGCCGGCCGATCCGGGTCACAGCAACGGGGTCTATAACATCCACCTCACCGGCCATCTGCCGGTGCTCGCGCTAAACGGGATGGTGATTGACGGTTCGACCCAGCCCGGCTTCACAAGCAAACCGCTCATCGTCGTGGACGGCTCGCAAATCATCCCCGAAACCTTCACCTCCAACAGCGGCCTGTTGATTTACTCGGCGAGCAATCAGGTGAAAAACATTTCGTTCCATGGATTTAACTGGAATGGCTTGACGCTGGAATACGCCGACGCGACAAACAACACCATTGCCGGCTGCTGGCTGGGTTTGGATTATACCGGCACCAATACCGCACCCAACGCGTTGCAGGGAATTCTCATTTTCAACGGTGCCAGCGGCAACTTTGTCGGTGGCACCAATGCGCTTGCCCGCAATATCCTTTCCGGCAACACCCAATATGGCGTGCTGATTTCCGGCACGAACACGACCGGCAATGTGATTCTCGGCAATTACATCGGCACGGATGCGGGCGGGAGTCTCATGGTTTTCAACGCCCTGGGCGGCGTGTTTCTGGCGGTCGGCACCAGCCACAACATCATTGGCGGCACGAATGCCGGCGCGCGCAATGTCATCTCCGGAAACCTGGGCAACGGCATCCTGATTCGCGGTTCCAATGTGGTCAACAACACGGTTCTGGGCAATTTCATCGGCACGGACGCCACCGGGATGAACGCGCTGCCGAACACCGTCGCCGGCGTGACGGTTGATTCCAACGCAACCGACAACGTCATCGGCGGCACCGTGGTGGGTGCGCGGAATGTCATTTCCGGAAACAACCTCGACTCCGATTACGGAGTGATCATCACGGGCCTCGGCACGAGCGGCAATCTGGTGGAGGGAAACTACATCGGCCTCGGTGCGAACGGGGTGACGGCCGTCTCAAATTATTTCGGCATGGTCTGCTCCGGCGGGGCCACGGGCAATACCTTCGGCGGCACTGTGACCGGCGCGCGCAATGTCATTTCTGGAAATTTCAGTTACGGCATGATGGTTAAAGATTCCGGCACGAGCGGCAATGTGGTGGAGGGAAACTATGCCGGCCTCGACACGAGCGGGGTGACGGCGGTGCCTAATTATTGCGGGGTCATCTGCTACAACGGGGCCACGAACAACCTGATCGGCGGCACCGGCGCTGGCACAGCCAACTTCATATCCGGCAACAACCTCTATGGCGTTTTTATCGCCAATCCGGGCACCAGCGGAAATGTTGTCGAGGGCAATTTCATCGGTACCGACTGGACCGGCACCAATGGGGTGGGCAACTATGACAATGTGGAATTGCAGGACGGTGCGACCGGCAATTTTATTGGAGGCATCAACGCCGGGGCCGGAAACGTCGTCGCTTATGCCGGTTTTGCCGGTGTGCTTTTATACGACGCGGGCACCACCAATAATTCCATCCGTGGCAATTCCATTTTCAACAACCCCAATCAAGGCGTGGGGATTCACCTGGTCGGCAACAATTTTTATCCCTACGTCACGACCAACCACATCGGTTTTCTCGCCGGCCCGAACGACCTGCAAAATTTTCCCGTCATCACCAACGCTTACGGTTATGCCGCTTCGACCATCATTTCCGGCACCTTGAACAGCCTGGCCAATCGCAGCTTTTTTATTGATGTTTATCGCAGCACCAGCCCTGATTCCTACACCGGCGGTTATGGCCAGGGCCAGTTTTACGTCGGCGCTGTCAGCGTGACCACTGACGGTTCCGGCAACGCGACATTCGCCTGCACCAACAGCAGCGGCAATTACGCCGGACAATACCTCACCGCCACCGCCACCGCGGCAACGGGCGACACCAGCGAATTCAGCCTGGCCGTGCTGGCCACCAACGCACCGGCGCCTTCCGCCCAATTCACCGCGCCGTTGACGTGGCGCACCAACGGCTTCGTACTCACCCTGGCGTTCCAGACTAATTTCACCTATCGCGTCCAAGCCACCACCAACCTGGCCGCCACTCCCATCGTGTGGTCCGTCCTGACCAATTACAACGCCACCAACTCCTCGCTCGTCTTCACCGACGGCGCGGCCACCAATTACCGCGTGCGCTTCTACCGCGTGGTGTCGCCGTAACGTGCACACGTCTGTAGTATCGGCAGTCGCGTGATATTGTCCGATTGATATAAAAATTAAAACTGGCGCGGGTTCGCCGTGCCAGTTTTGGAAGATTTGCCAATCGCGTCTGCGTATTCCTGGTTCAGCGAATGGACAGGGCGGTGTTGATGTGATCAATGGCGTTGGTGATGTGCTTGGTGACACGCTCTTGGTTTTTGACTTCGGCGGCGCCCAGCACGTTTTGAAGCAATCCTTGGGCTTCGCGCAGCTTGGCGTCCGACAAAGGCTGCGGTTGCTTGTCTTTGGCGTCGCCGCTGAGAGTCACGCCCAGCAACTTGGCGGCGGCCTCAATCTGTTTCATGGCTTTTATGCGGTGACCTTTGTAGTCGTGGTCGCCGGTGGCCAGGATGAGGTAGGCATTCTGCAGCATTCCGGCTTCCGCCGAATTGCTGAACGCCACGGTTTGGAATTGGTTCGGAGCGGCAACGGAACCGCCCAATGTTTGCGTGGTTGCTGGTGTCGCGGCGCAAAGGTTCGCACCATAAGCCAGAACGGTGACAAAAACCGCAGCTTTTGCGGCTGTTTTCAGATGTTTTGTATTTGTATTCATATACTCCATAGTTGACGGAGGGGGAGGTTGTGAAGTTACACGCCAATGTCGGAATATTCCGGCAACGATTTTAATTCTTAAAGCCCGTAGGGCTGGCATCTTTATAGATTGGCATTTAGAAAAACAGGCAAAGCTCCGTCAGGAGCGGCACATCGGGAGATTGACGGAATATGTCGCCCCGAGGGGGCTGGATTTAATGTTGGGTTTTAGTTCTACAGAGATGCCGCGCCTAAGGCGCTGGACATTCCAGCGATTTAAATTCTAATTCCAGCTTTGCGTAGAAGTTTGGCAAGCTTGCTGTAGGCAGACGGTTCCAATTCCTTCTTGAGAATTTCAACTATCAACACCTGACCCTTTTTCATTTCATCCAACTCGCGTTGCAATTGAACGAGTTGGTTGCTTCTCGACTGACCACCAATCGAGATTCGTTTTTCAATCGGGAGTTCTGGTGTGTTTCGCAGCGCCATTATCCAATGCGCTTCCGAGACAATTTTGCATTTGGCTCGGTTCTGTTTTAATTCGAGTGCTGCTTCAATCTTTCTGCCGTAGCCTCTGTGTGCCCAGGCATTTTCAACAAAAGTCCCGATGACCAAGTAGTCCAAATCACGGCTAGGGTGCTGCCAGCAGACACCACCGCGGGCGCGGACGACATCCTCGCATTTATTGCGGTCACCATTTTCAAACCCAAAGACTCCTGTGAGACAAAACGACCTTCCCTCGAAAACGATTCCTGGCGGCGGATTGTCGCAAAAAGTTAGGTCAGTTCGCTCAAGACTCGTAGAGCCTGTTTTTCTAACCGGCCTGAAAGGCTTCAAAACGTATTCCGTCTTTCCGCCCTCCGCCGCTTTAGAGCAATTCAGTTTGCTTCTTTTCATTGGTTTTCGCTGGCGGGGAATGTGAGCCAAGCAAATTCAGAAATTCCTTTTCGGAAATAATCTTCACACCGAGTTCTTTGGCCTTGTCGAGTTTCAAACCGGTACTGTCTCCCGCCAGAAGATAATCAGTGTTTTTGCTGACTGAACCAGTCACATTGCCGCCAGCATCGCGGATGAGCGCCGAGGTTTCGTCGCGGGACAAACTTGGCAGCGTGCCAGTCAGAACAAAGGTTTTACCAAAAATTTTTCCTTGAGATGTGGCTTTTGAAGGAGAAATTGGATGGATTTGAAGTTCCCGTAATCTCTTCAACAAATCTTTTCCCAATTTAGATTTGAAATAAGAAAGAACATTTTCGGCTGGGACATAGTCGACAAGCGGTAAGAATTTAGGAACAGCTTTGCTTCCTTTCTGTTCAAGCTTCGTCCAGTTTCCACTTTTCTTAACCCATCCTGCTTTGACAAGTCGGTTTCCAAAATCAAGCAACTCTTGTTTTTTCTTTTTGAAAGGTTCCTGCCGGGAGGATTTTTCTTCATCTGATATATCATCAACAAATGGTGAGGTCGCTGTGAGCGCTCCGTATAAATCGCCCAGTGATTGAATTTCTTCCAGCACTTTGGAACTCGCGACTTGCTCCAAATCGTCATGGAATTTCGCAATATCTATGGCGGTTACTTCGCCAACATTTGGGATTCCAATAGCAAAGAGCCAGCGGTTCAGCGGCGCGGTTTTGGCGCGTTGAAGCGCTTCCAAAACTTTGGTCGCGTTTTTCTCACCGAACACACGCGGTTCGTCGTCCGTGCCAAGATTCAGTTTGCCAAGCTGTTCGAGTTTGAGGTCGAACAGGTCGAGCGGCTCCTTCACCAGACCGCGTTCAACCAGTTTTTCGGCGACGATGCCGCCGAGCGATTCGATGTCGAGCGCCTTGCGTTGGGCAAAGTATTCCACGCGCCGGGTTTGTTGCGCCGGGCAACCGGCAACGTTCTGGCAACGCCAGGCGACCTCTGCATCAGTCGGAGGGGCGAGCTCTGCGAGTCCCTGACTTTCGGCAGCCTTTGATTTGGGGCTTGTGGAACTCGCCCCTCCGAAATCCAGGTTGCGCGACGATTTTAATTTTTCCTTCGCAATCGGGCTGCCGCACGCAGGGCATTTGCCACCGACGTGATTGAACAGGTCAAATTCCTTCGCGCCGGGCGGACGTTTGGTTTTCACCACCTCAAAAATTTCCGGGATCACCATGCCGGCCTTGCGGATGACCACGGTGTCGCCGATGCGGATGTCTTTGCGGCGGATTTCGTCCTCGTTGTGGAGCGTGGCGCGCGAAATCGTGGAGCCTTGCACAAAGACGGGTTCGAGTTCGGCCACGGGCGTCAGCACGCCGGTGCGCCCGACCTGCACGGTAATGTCCTTCAAAACGGTTTCCGCCGGCGTAATCCACGGCACGGGTTTGTGGACGATGGCGTAGCCGGGCGCGCGGCTGCGACCGGGAATGTGCGGCCAGTCGGCGAGCGTGTTGACCTTGAGCACGATGCCGTCAATCTCGTAGGGCAATTGGCGACGCAAGTCGTGGTCCTCATCGTAATGCGCGACCACCTTATCCGCGTAAATTTTCAGAACCTCCTCGATGCCATCACAGACCCACCAGAGTTTTTGCGTGGGCAGGCCGTATCGCGCAAGCGCTTCGAGCATTTCGGAGTGTTTTTCGAATTCGATTCCATCCACCGCACCGGTGGCATAAAACACGGCGCGAATCGGTCGTTGCGCGACCAGACGCGGATCCAATTGCTTGAGCGTGCCGGCGGTGGCATTGCGCGCGTTGGGAAAAGGTTTTTCACCGGCAGCGGCGAGCTTGGCGTTGAGCGCGTCAAATTCTTTGATGGAAATATAAGCCTCGCCGCGAACTTCGAGCAGCGCGGGCGGATTTTTCAAATGCAATTCCAGCGGAATGCCGCGAACGGTTTTCAGATTCGCCGTGATGTCGTCGCCTTCGATACCATCGCCGCGCGTGACGCCGAGTGCGAGCTTGCCGTGGCGATAGTGAACACTGATGGAAACGCCGTCCACCTTCGGCTCGATGATGTATTCGACGCGGTCGCGGCCCAGTTGCTTGCGGATGGTCGAGTCAAAGGTAACTTTCTTGGAGTCGGTAGAATACAACTCGGCCAGGGTATTTTCGTCCTGGGCGCGATTCCGTTTGTCGCGGTCCGGCTCTTCATCCTTGGTCGGATGATCGCTGGCGGTGATTTTGTCGAGCGAGAGCATCGGCAGGAGATGTTTGACGCGGGCAAAACTTTCGCTGGGCGCGCCGCCGACGCGTTGCGTGGGCGATTCGGGCGTGACGAGGTCGGGGAAATTTTTCTCCAGCTCGTGCAGTTCTTTGAAAAGCTGGTCGTATTCGCGGTCAGTGATGATCTGCCGGCCTTCGACGTAGTAAGCGCGGTCGTGCCGGCGGATTTCCTCCACCAGTTGGGCGTGGCGGTTTTTAGCTTCGGCCGGTGTCACGCGGGAATGATGAGCACAGGTGCGGCGAAAGAAAATCCTTTTTAACCGTGTTATCCGCCGGATTTCAAGGCCATGCGGGTCCGGCGCGGATGCTGGCGGCAATCCAATACTCGATAAACGACAACGGTGTTTCCGGTTTCGATTTGGTAGTAAATTGCGTAAGGAAACCGTTTGGACAGCAGCCGGTGAAAGCCGAAAACTTTCCGATGGATTCCCGCGTAAAGCACCAACGAATCTATGTCTGAAAAAAGGGTGTCGAGGAAATATTCACCCAAGCCTGAGTCTTGCCGTTCATAAAAATCCCGGCCATCCGCCAAATCATTGAAGGCAGACGCAAGGATGCGAAGGTTCATTTTTTGCCCTTCCGTAATTCTGCTTTGGCCCGTTCCCAGTCCAATATCTTTTCTTCACCACGCGCCCGGCGCACCGAAGTCTCGCGTAACGCATCCGCGTGCCAGGCGGGCGATTCCAATTCCGCCTCGTCACGGCTCAAGTCCGCCCACAACGCTTCCATGAGCTTCAACTTTTCCTGCCGGGGCATCCGTTGGATTTCGAGCGCACTCATGCCTTAAAGATGAAACGGCCAGACCCAAAATGCAACCGCTCTTTAGGACCGGGCCTGGTCTGCCCTGGCTTTATGGACCATCATCACGGGAATTGTGTAGCGACGCGGCGATGAAAGGACAGTTTTTTGTGAGGCCGCCGGCGGCCATTTTTCAGGCCGAAGCAAGCACCTTCCGCGATCTCACCCCATCCCGAAGCCTTCAGGCCACGAGGAAGCAGATGAAGCCTGCGACACAGATGAGAAAGAAGACAATAACTGCGCCGTCAATCGGGCCAAATCGGGCTTCTTCCGAGTGGTTGGCCGGGACGAGCGCAGTATTGAAAATACGACTCTTCCTGCTCACGTTGTAAGCAATTTTAGTCATGCCCTGCAGTCGAGCATGGGCCGGGCCATCGGATCCCGGCGGAGAATGGACAAAAAGGTGACGCGAAAAAGGCGCGCAAGACAGAATTTGTCCTGGGATTTGACAGCAAAAAAACGCGCCGGGGCGTCCGGTGTCAAGCCGGCTGTCCCAAAACCCGGCGGAGGCGGCCAAGCATGGCTGCCGCCAGGCGCTCGTAAGGCACGAGCACGCGGCCGTACATTTTGATTTCGTCAATCGCCTCCAGCGCCATGCAAAAATCCAGATCATGAAACGCGCGGTCGCGTTTGACGCGCCGCAACCAGCGGGTCAGGTCGGTAACTTCCTCGATTTCATCCTTTGGGCCGGGATAAAACAAAACCCCCCACTCGTCGCGGCGCAAAAATCCGTCGGCATCGCTTCGGCGCTCAAACCACGAATCGCACAGCAAAGTGCAGACGGACCTGCCCGGACGTTCGCCGAGCCGGTAAAAAACCACCGGTTTGTCAGATTCAGAAAATTGGGCGAACGCAATGTCGAGCGCATCCTCGGGCGGCGGAGTGAACCGGGTCTGAAAACCAAAACGAAAGCCGCCTTGCCCGGCGAGCGATTTTTCAACGCAAAGATTTTCCGCGAAAATCCAGATGATGTCCGTTGCGAAACCGCGTTCGGCGAGCAGTTTTTTCCAGGCGTTGAGAGCTTCCCTCAACGAGGGGCGTGTAAACGGTGCTTCCGATTTCATGGCGGGATTCTAGCCGGTATTTTTCCGAAACCAATCTATAAATAATTTGATGCCCGCCTCGATTTTAACCCGCGGATGATAGCCCAGCCGGGCGCGCGCTTTCGTAATGTCGGCAAACGTGACCGGCACGTCGCCGGGCGGAACCGGCTGGCGGTCAATCACGGCCTTTTTGCCGAGCGCGGCCTCAAGCAATTCAATGAGACGGGCCAGTGTCACGGTTTGCGATTCGCCCAGGTTGAAAATTTCAAAGCCGAATTCCTTCTGCGTGGCGGCGATGATGCCGTCCACCGTGTCGGTGACGTAGGTGTAATCCCGCGCCATGCCGCCATCGCCAAAGACCGGAACCGGCTTGCCGGTGTGGATGAGCGTCGCGAACTTGCGGATGGCCAGGTCGGGCCGCTGACGCGGACCATAGACGGTGAACAGGCGAAGCATTGCCACGTCCATGCCATAAACGTGATGATAAACGTGGCCGAGCGACTCGCAGGCGAGTTTGCTGGCAGCATAGGGCGAAATGGTGGAAAAAATCGGGTCGCTCTCGCTGAACGGCACCTTGGAGTTCACGCCATAAACCGACGACGACGAGGCGATGATGATTTTTTTGACACCACCTTTTCGAGCGGCTTCAAGAACGTTCACTGTGCCTTCGACGTTGACGCGCTGGTAAAGCGCCGGGGCTTCGAGACTGGGTCGCACACCCGCGCGCGCGGCCAGGTGGATGACCTGGTCGAACTTCACGCCGCCGAACAAATCGTCCAGCGCGGCGCGGTCACACAAATCGCCTTGTACGAATTCAAATGGTTTGGCTCGCCCCGTGGAACCGGCCGGGCTGCCTGCCGTTGCGGGGTCCTTGGCCGGGTTATTCCACGGGGCGAGCGACTGGATGTCGCGGAGGTTCCGGCGTTTGAGTTTGGGGTCGTAGAAATCGTTGAGGTCGTCGAATGCCCAGACGGCGTGGCCATCGTGCAGGAGCCGTTCGCAAACGTGTGAACCGATGAAGCCCGCCCCACCGGTGACCAGAAAGTTCATGGCCAAACGCTAACAATCAGAAGGCGTGCTGTCTAGTGTCAGGCTTTGGCCTTTTGCCGGGGCTGGCCATAATCCCCTTCGAGCAGGCCACGAAATGACAAGTCTTCGTCCAGTTCCGGCCAGTGCAGGCCGAACGGCGAAATTTCAATATGATTCAATTGCCGATGCGTGCCGCGCGCAAGCCGCGGATTTTCCACCGCGGGGAAGCGGATTTCCGCGCCGCTTTCCATGCGGACGATGATCTCACCACTCTCATGAGCAGCGGAACGGGCTTTGTCAACCAAGGTGTTCATGCCACCTCTCTATTATCAGCTTTTTATTTTCTTCTGCAAGTCTTTCAGCTTTGGACAATTCACGAAGTTTGAGTCCCTGTGACTCGCGCAATTCCACTTCACTCTCGACGTTGAAAACCGCCTCACCGCTGCCATAACGGACATGAACGTGAATCGGGCGGTGATCATTGCTGTAAAAGAAGAACCGATAGCCATCTTTTTCGAGAATTGTCGGCATGGCCAAACGCTAACAATCGGAGGGCAAGCTGTCGAGTGCTGGACAGTGCAGTTATTGACCCGGCCAAATAAATCCTGCCATCCAACCGCCCAAACCAGCCAGAGCAAGACCGAGTATTTGGAGACCGAACGGTTTGGCTACGACCTTGAAATTCAAGAAAAGGAAAATCCATGCAACAATTGGTATGAATAAACAGCCAAAAAACCACCAAAGGCTGCGTTTGTAAGCAACGGCTAAAAACATAACCTCTCCGACAAGGCCAATAATGACCCCGGAAAATAAGAGTATGTAGCCGAGAACAACCATTTAACGTTTTTTATCTCACAACCCGTTCAATACATCAATCAACTGCCGCAGGCGGCCGTAATCGTGGCGGTTGAAGCCGAAGGCGATGCGCGCCAGGTCCAGGCTGTCCCGGCCTTCAACCTCTTCCGGCGTCGGTTTGATGCGTTTGATGGGCTCGCCATTGATGATGTCGGCGAAGTCTTCGTTCATCGCGGCCAGGGCGGAATCCGACGGCGCGTTTTTGAGCCGGATGATGAACAAATCCTTCACGAAGCGCGTGGATTGGAAATTCCGGTAAAAGCGCGTGATGATTTTCACCGCTTCGTTGGTGTCGTCGGTGATCCGGTAAAGATTCAAATCGTCGGGCGAAATCAACTGGTTGCGGAGCAGGTGTTCGCGGATGTTTTTGTCCCACGTCTTCCAATACGTCCCGCCGGGGGAATCCACGAGCACCAGCGGCATGAGCTGGCTCTTGCCGGTTTGCATGAGCGTGAGCGCCTCGTAACCCTCGTCGAGCGTGCCGAAGCCGCCGGGGAAAAGCACGATGGCGTCCGAATGGCGGATGAAAATCAATTTGCGCGTGAAAAAGTATTTGAACGACATCAGTTTTTTGTCCTCGGCAATGACCGGATTCGCGCCTTGTTCCCACGGCAGACGGATGTTCACCCCGAAACTGTTGGCGGTTCCGGCGCCTTCGTGCCCGGCCTGCATGATGCCCGGTCCGGCGCCGGTGATGACCATGAAGCCGGCCTTCACAATCTTGCGCCCGAAATCCACGGCCTGTTGATATTCCACCTTGCCCGATTGCGTCCGGGCCGAGCCGAAAATGGTGACCTTGCGGACATGCGCGTACGGCGCGAAGAGGCGGAAGGCATAACGCAATTCGCGCAGGGCGGTCTGGATCACCCGCACGTCGCCGGTCTCCTCCACGTCGGCCAGCAGCTTGAGCGCGTTTTCGATGATGTCGGCGACCTCGTTTTCGTTGCAGCCGCCGCCTTTGAAGGCGATGAGTTCCTGGATGCGGCGTTGCAATTCCAAATCGGCGGGTTTGGCCGGTTTTTTCCCTTTAATCATGCGGGTAGAATAACTTTGCCGCGGGTAAAAGCAACCGCCGCTTTTGCGCATTGACAATGGCGGGGGAAATCCTATTCTACGCGCCCATTTGCGAGCCCCGCCCGTGAGCGGATTTTCTCGCCCCCAGAAAGGAAGTGAGTTGCGTTGACCGAAATAAGATTAAAAAAAGGCGAACCAGTGGAACGTGCGTTGCGGCGACTGAAGAAAAAAGTTGACCGCGAAGGAACCCTCAAGGTCGTGCGCAATCACCGGCATTTTGAAAAGCCGAGTGAAAAGCGG